>JAABUS010000340.1_pt1 | contig 120179 bp, 115 predicted proteins | sample 5560161 | NCBI WGS metagenome assembly JAABUS01 (sample SAMN10711885, study PRJNA513376) | rock metagenome | isolation source: Antarctica rocks | place: Antarctica: Victoria Land, Trio Nunatak nord | collected 2016-01-04
TGGCTCTCGACAAATCCTCGACAAATCCTAGTAAAACGGCACAGGTTTCGCAATCAACGATACTACAAATGAAGCACTGGATATACTACATATAAAGCATTGAATATACTACATATGAAGCACTGAGGGGGGCAGTGGGGTCGATTTTACAACTCTGGTTCTTATTTTGCAGATTCGCCAATAATTTTGATGAGGCTCTCGGCAAAAAATAAAAAACGGCACAGGTTTCGCAATCAACGATATGCGCATATCGTACTTCGATTGCCCATGATTGCTTTCCGGAAGTGTGATTAATTATGTTATCATAAGGTATCGTTGTATGCAAAACCTTGTACGTTTTTTAGAATTTGTCGAGAGCTTCATCAAAATTAGTGATAAATCTTCAAAAGTGCAAAATAAGAAAACAGAAATTGTAAAATCAATTTCACTGTCTCTTTCATGTCGTAGCATTAGAAATTGAAGTTATATTCATCTTAAGACTAGCTCTATCACTGCTGTCACTGCTGTCAGTCTCAGTATGTCATCATCACTTTCTTCAATGATGCAAAGTTATATTCATATTCATTTTGATTATTCAGACTTCACTGTCTTCATATTTAAAGTCATTGAAGTCAGCATGACTCAGATCAAAAGAATAAGAAGAGCATACATCATTATTGATATGATCACTGCTTTCATAGACGAAAGATCTTTCAAGCTGAACAACTATCATGCAAAGCAGCTCATTAAATATCTGTATCAACATCTTACTGTTTATCAAGATGAGATGATTTCATTTCTGTTTGACAAGTTCAGTATAATCATCAATCAAAGCACTGTATTCAAACTGTTAGTCACATGAAAATGAAGCAAGAAACTCATCAAATGCATGATAATTTAATGAAGTGAAATTTTAAGAAAGAAGTGAAAGTTTCATCTGACTGATTAAACAGCAAATCAGCTGATGTTTTTGAATGAAAATGTTGCATGCAAGCAAACAGATAAAAATTAAAATCAACACTTGAAACTTTTATGTTGATTCATTAACTAAATGATCAAAAGTATGACTGATCTTCTATTAAAGTTTCTTTACATATCAGTTAAATGTTTAAACAATTAAAAAGATAAAGCATAATATTAATATATATAATAAAGAAATATATGACATGAAAGATGCATCACAACTTCATAATTAAAACTATTTTTTGAACTTCATAAAAATCAAAGTTTTTTTTCAATGCACTTTAAATGATTTTAAATCTCATTTCATTATAATCATAAATAATGCTTAATTGATAACAAGATTCATCTGTACACGATGTTGACTATGAATCTTTTGATTCTATTTTATTTCAAATAGAAGTCAGAAAAATCAAGAGATTTCAATTCAACGCAGTTCAAATGATATTAAAACATGTCAGAATCATGTCTAAATGATATAATCAATGAAGATCAGAGTTGATAGTGCTTGATCTTTAGAAATAGCTATAACTAAATATTAAGAATACAGAAGAAGATTGATACAAAAGCTTCTTATTTATGTAATGTTCAGAGACTGTGCTAGATTTGAAAGAGATGTATTTGTAACATGAAAAGAAGATGATGTAAATGAACAAGATGTTGATGAAAGAAAAGAGTGTTAAGAAAGAAAAAGAGTGTTGAGTCATATCTGAGTCAAATTTGAGTCAGATTTAGATCAGATTTCGACTAGATCATTGACTAGCTCTGTTCAGTCTTATTGATCTTGATACGCTTGTAACATTACTCTCTTCTTCAAAAATTCATGTTTGCATAAATGTAGTTCATTTGTTCACTTTTTGTTGATAGTTATTTTGATATTTAGCGCGATTTGCTTGAATATAGCTTATGAAATTCATTCAAAACTTTTTCTGAGTCATTGAATTTTTCTTTATCAACATAGTATCATTTGTTGTTTCTATCTAAATCTTTTCATTTGACTTTGTACTGTATTTGATCTTGATAGCATTTAAAGTTCAATATATTATTTATTTTTCAATGTTCATCATCTTTGATAGTGATTGATCTGAGTGATTCTGAATGTTGTTCTGATAGAGAATCTTCTGAATACAATCGTAGTAGCTTCAAGCTGAACATCGAATGCAGATGCTTCATGCTGATTGATAGATGAAAATGATAGAAAATATTCACTTTAGCAGTGATTTGATAGAGATTTAGCTGTTTGTCTTTCAAATCTTTGCAGAGTCTCATTGTTTTAACATTTCTGAAAAATAGTCAAACTCAGTCATCTACTTCATATGTGACGTTTCGTTTATGTTTATTGATCTGAATTTCAATAGTCAGCTTCGTCTTTTTCAATTGTGAACAATTGAAGTTCAGTAACTCTTTCATTCAAATGACAATATCATTTGCTTTTCTAGCTTCAAGTCGTTCATGAGTTATTTTGTAATCAGTCATATCTGAATTGAAACTCATTCAAGAATGAAATTTTTTATTGAAGTAGAAAAGAATCATTGAAGTGATTGAGAAGATATTGAAATTGTCGCTGAATTTCATTATAGATATTCATTTAATTCAGTCGTTCTGCATGTAATTGCAGTAGATTCTAAGTTCGCATTCAACGTCTTGATTGACTCATTTTGATTGATCGTTGATTTCAAAATGATAGACTGTGAATAAACTAGCTGTGATTCTCAGTCGCTTGCAAAGACTTTTTCACATAGTTGATATGAATTGAAAGTCTTTGTTCAAAACAATAGAATTAAATAGATCATGCAGTTGATAAATATTTCATAGCATGATTCAAATCATTTCTTCGACTGAGATATCATCATCTTCTCAATGATAGAAAACATAGTAATGTTCTTTGATGAAACAATATATGATTGTGCAAATGATGTTGAAGTCTTCTGACAGAGATAGTTCAGTGATGAAGTTCATAGTTATATCTTTTCAGCATTTCTATGAAATTGAAAGAGAATGATGAAGTTCATTGATGCTATCTTTAAAGACTTTGCTTTGCTGACAAGCATGACAGTTTTGAATGTATTATCGAATAGTAGCTTGATGATCTGATCAATAGTAGAAACACTGAACTAGATCAATGATTCATTTATTGTTGAAGTGAAAGATTGAAGATTAATCATGCACTTCTTGTAGTAATTTCATATGCATGTTCTCAGAGACTCACAGTAGATTTTTTCTAAATAGAACGTCATCAATGATTTTGCAGTTCTTCAGTTTAGTGATATGAAATTTGAGCTTGTTCTCGTTCATAGCTTGTTTATATTCACTGCAAAGCTCATCTGTTTAATTGATCATATATACTCATTGATAAAAATTTGCTTTTGATTTGAAAGATAGAACATTGACTCTATCAGAGATCAGAATAGTCTGAAAACAATTTTCAAGACACTGAGCTGATTCAGAGATGTTCACTAAAAACATTTTAATTAAAGCATTGACTTTAGTATTTATTTTTCCTGATCTAAAAATGATCTGAAAGTTGAACTTCGATAGAATGTTCAGATAGTTGACTTATCATCGACTTAACTGTTTATTTTTCATGAAGATCTTCAAAGTCTGATGATTGATGAATATCTGAATAAGTAGTTCAGTGCATTTCAGCTCAAGTCGTCAGTGTTCGAAGCATCAAATAATGATTAGTAATTTCTTGTCATAGATGTGATAATTGATTTCAGCGAAAATTATGCTCTTGCTGTAGAAAGTCATTGAATGAAGAATTTTCTCATCATCATACTGAGATAGTATTTCATCTTTTACATAGTTCAAAGCATCAATCTTCAGAATAGCTTGTCGTTTGAGATTGAAGTGACAAAGTACTGAGACTGAGCTGACTTGTTTCTTTAAATTGTCAAAAGCTTGAACACAGATCTTGTTTCAAACAAAAGACGTGTTCTTTCTAGTCAGCTGAGTGAATGATTTAACTAGCTTCGAGAAGTTCTTAATGAAACGACGATAGAAGTTAACAAATCTTACGAAGCTTTGAATTTCTTTTAAATTGATTGAAGTGATTCAGCTGACTATGACTGTTATCTTGCTGAGATTCATACAAAGATCTAGTTCTGATATGATGACTTCTAGAAAGACAGTCTCTTCTACATTGAATTTGCACTTTTGAATATTCATCTGCAGTTCAGCTTCACGTAGTCAACTCAATACTAGTTTAACATGATCTTTATGTTTCTTTCTTGTTTTGTTATAAATGAGAATGTTATTTAAATAAACTTGACAAAAGTTATTCAGAAAGTTTCATAAAATATCATTCATATATTGCTGAAAGAAGATTGATTCATTAATCAGTTTGAATGATAGCATCTTGTATTTATATGCTTTTAAAGCAGTGATAAAAGTGATGTAATTCTTGCTATCAAAATGCATTTGAAGTTTGTTGAATGTTGATATGATGTTCAATTTAGTCAGATGTTTGCAACTCACTATTTTATCAATGATCTCGTCTATCAATGATAAAGAATATTTATTTCTTTTGAAAATGACATTTAGCTTTCAATAGTTCACGCAGAATTGAAGATCTTTATTTGCTTTAAGTGCAAATAGAACAGAGAAGAAATAGAAGATCTGACTAAAAGTGATGAATCTCTTTGACAGATTCTCATTTAAGTACTTCTTTACTTTCAGAAGTTTAACGAAAGACATTTAATAAACTCAGCAGTAAGAAAATGTTGAATCATTGATGAGTTCAATTTTATGATTGTAGAATCGATTCAAAGATAGCTTATTCAATTAAACTCAATCAAAAACATTTAGAAAATCATGATATTCTGAAGACAGCTTGACTTTAATAGCTTTCAAATTTTGAGTAGTTTTCTCAACGAAAGAAACGTTCAGAGCGTTCAAATTGCACTGAGTGTTGTACGTGATTTCTTTATTGATATTCTTCATGAATAAAGTGAATACTTCAGTCTGATTCTTCTTTGAGCAATTCAACAGTGTTTTGAACAAAGCAACATTTATGCTTTGAATTAAGAATGACTCTTTCTGAATCGTAGTTGAAACAGATCGTTTGAGCATTCTAGAAATCTTTGACTGAGAGATAAAAGTAAACAAAGTTGATTGTGATCAACTTGAGTTCTTTGAATTGAAAGAGATTGAAAAAATCGAAATGAAAGTATTTAATTGATTTGAAAAAACAATGACGTCGATTCACATATTCAGTAATATTTCATTTTTGTTCATTCATGATTTTTCTAATATGACTTCGTGATGATCGATGTCAGCTATCAACATAGAAACAATCAATTTCTTATGACTTTCAATGATGAGATTCAATAGAATTTTATAAGTGATAGTCTTTTTAAATATCTTTTCATCATATTCTTTTATTAACTTCTCTTTTATCAGTGAAATAGATTAAATTTTCAGCTCTTTACATACTTTATCGACTAGATTGATATATATGATCATATAAATGACTGAATCACTGTCTATCAAAGAGCGAAGACTGAATGATTCATTCTGCAAGATGAGAAGAGCATCAACTAGAAATGACTTATCAAAGTAATTCTCTTTCGATAGAATTTCATCTAGATTGCACAAAGATATAATCTTCACTTCAGTGACTGTTGAAGAGATGACTAGTTTTTTAACTTGAACTCTGATTCAGTATTAAGTTCAAAATGATCATAGTTTTCGTTAACTGCATTGACTTTGATAGATTGATTTGAGCATTCTTTGAAACTATGATCTGATTTGTGACATATGAAACAGATTTCAACTAGAACGTCTGCATTCTTGATGCTAGTCAAAACTGCGCTGCGTGACTTTGATCAGTCAAACTTCAAAGCAGAAGACTGAACAGCAGTAATTGCTTTAAAAATAATGATTTTTGAATCATCATGTTTAAGTAGTTTGTTCTTGATCTCTTGAACTGCTTTATGTTTATTGTTCAAGTGAATCAAATAGTTTCAAATATCTAATAACTTGATGAGTGACTTCATCTGAGCTGTTCAAAAGATTCAAAGACGAGAATTTATTTTATTCTTTAAATTGATGACTAGTACGTTCTTCTGATACTTTAAATAAATGTATAGTTGTTGAAACTGATTAAAGAAATCGCTGAATTTCTTTGATTCTTGAATCAGATTAATATATTTTCTACGATAGTTGTCTTTTTTATCAGAGTCATGAAACGATTAAGCTAGTTTTTTTAAAAGTTCATTGACAGTCAGATAGAAATTGTCACAGTTGAAATCGCGTCTAACTTGAATGACTTTGATGATATTATCTGCTAGTTGAAAGTGAATGTAGCTTAGCTTGTAGAGTTTATTTGAAAAGATGTCAACGTTCATTGCTAGCTTCTTTCGTATGTCAAGAGATCAGTTCTCTCAAGTAGAGTTCTTTTCATCAATGAACATTGAAGAATCGAGTATTTTATGATATTTAGATCGTTCAAAGTAAATGACAATCAAGAGAGCAGTGATGATTACATTAACTGTGATAGCAATGAGAGCTTGTAGTTTTGCTTTCAACTGTTGAATTTCACTCTTGTCTCGTTGTTTCATCTTGATGAGATGATTTATTTCTCTATTAAGAGCATAGATACGTTTCTTTCATACTTTCATATCATCAAGTATGATAATTTCAGCGTTTGATTCATTGAAAGCAATGAATGAAGAAGTATGTTGTGAGTCGACGATAAAAGAGAAAGCTTGTGAACGTGTTTGTTGCAAGAAATCAATGAAAGCTTTATCTTTATCAGATGTATTCTTAAATGTCATAGTGAAGAAGATGAGAATTGATTTGAACTGAACGAAGAACGAAGCTCAGTGATTTTATGAAGAAAAACGAATGTTTGTTCAACAAAGAAGATGTTTGTGAGAGTGATTAATCTTGAAGCAATTCACGAAGATTCTTTATTGTAATTCTCTTGATCGATTTGATTCTCTATCAATTCACGAAGATTCTTTATCATAGATTCTATTAATCGATTTTGAACGAATGTGTACTGAATGAGTGATAAATCTTCTAGCAATTCAATGATCATATATTCTCGTTGATTCTATGAATTCTCTGATGTTGTTCTTGTCTTTCGAGATCAAATCATCAGATAAACAAATTTCTTTAGACTCAATTCATCTGTACGAGTTGATTGAATGAGTAATGAGATCAGTATCATGTGATTAACGAATTCTTAATATAATGTCAGAATTGTGTCTAGATGATACAATCAATGAAGATCAGAGTTGATAGTGCTTGATCTTTAAAGATAATTATAACTGAATATTAAGAATACAGAAAAAGATTAATACAAAAGCTTCTTATTTATGTAATGTTCAGAGACTGCGCTAGACTTGAAAGAAATGTGTTTGTGACATGAAAAGAAAATGATGTAAATGAACAAAATGTTGATGAAAGAAAAGAATATTGAGAAAGAAAAAGAGTGTTGAGTCATATCTGAGTCAAATCTGAATCAGATCTAGATCAGATTTCAACTAGATTGTTGACTAGCTCTGTTCAGTCTTATCAATCTTGATACGCTTGTAACAAAACATTGCATGATCAGAAAAGTCATTGTGCAAAGTTTTCACTCACGCAACAACATTTTTTCTAACAATCACAATTAATTTACAAAGAGAATTAATGACATGTTGATGTCAGTAAAAGATGAAAAGATACTACTAGTAAAATAGTTGATTTAGATGAAGAGTCTGAAAGTTGTGATTACAAGTGATTAAAAAATTTGCAACTCATTGATTGCATCAATATCAAAACATTTTTATCACATTGACAATATTGTTAAGTAATTGATGAAAAGATATCAAATAGAATAAATGAATTAAATGATGAATCTTGAGTTTGTGACTATATGTGCTTGAAGAAGTAATGACTCGTTGATCACGCTGATATATTGAAAGAGCTTGAGTTCATTTTCTTTGCTTGACATTAAGTCATACATCTATCTATATGAAAAATTAAGAGTGCATGAAAGTGATCAGAATGCATCTTTACTATCAATCAGCTAAGTATTGAATGATTGCAATTGCACATTTATATTAACAATTTATTCAACATTTATGTAACATAAGTTAAATTAAAAGAAGAAAAGAGTTATTTAATATAATTACACTTTATCTCTTCATCATGCATATCTTTTTTTCATTACACATTTCTTTGCTTAATGAATGATAATCATTAAGCAAAAGAACGCAGTTCTGTGTTACAATCATGAACATCATAAACGCAAAGAAATATTTTTCATCTTTGAATCAAAAATTAAATTGAAACATCATTGTATAAAATATTGTCAATGAAGAGCAAAGCAAAGATGATGCATTACAATAAACAGCACAGACACTTGTAAAAGTTTACTTAAGCATCACATGTTGAATAGAAGCTATAAATTCATTATTGATAACACAATGTCAATTTATTGTTTCAATAACATAAAATCATTATGTAGTTAATGAGTGATTTTTTCTCTCAGAGAGTTTTGTTCATTCAATACACATAGCATAGTTTCTCTTATGAATCAAGTTTAAATTGATATCATAAAAATGTATCAATTCAAATTAAATTAAGCATTGCTTGAACTGATTGCATCTGCGATCAAGAATGTTACAAGATATCAACTTCTTGAACTATCAAATAATCGTTGTTATCACGAAGAGTCTCAGAGCAGTTGCAAGAATGATGATGAAAATGAAGCTTCTGAAACAATTTAAAGTGATTGAGTCATTCATTCTTTAACATGCAATCAACGTGAACTAATTTAATACATAGTTTCATAATGATAGTTTCAACTGCATGAAGCAGTTGTATAAACAGCGAGTGATTTTCTATCTCAAAGAGTTTTGTTTACTTGATATAAATAGCATAAAGTTTCTCATGAGTTGACTTAATTGATGTCACAAGAGTGTATAAATTTATTATTATTTAAATTAAATTAAATTAAATTATAAATAATGTTTGATTAACAACAAGATTCATCTGTACATGATATTGACTATGAATCTTTTGATTCTATTTTTTGAATAGAAGTCAGAAGAGTCAAGAAATTTCAATTCAACGCAGTTTAAATGATGTTAGAACATTGCGTGATCAGAAAAGTCATCATGCAGAGTTTTCACTCACACGACAACACTTTTTCTAACAATCACAATCGATTTACGAAGAAGATTAATGACATGTCAATGTCAGTAAGACATGAAAAGATATCTAGTGAAAAAGTTGATCTCAGTATGAAAGTCATGATTACAAGTGATCAAAGAATTTGCAACTTGTTGACTGCATCAATATACTGAAACATCTTCATCACATCAACAATGTTGCTGAGTAATTGATGAAAAGATATCAGATAGAATAGTCATTCTCAGTCTGAAAGTCATGATTACAGTGCTTGAAAAAGTAGTGACTTGTTGATCATGCTGATATACTGAAAAGACTTGAGTTTATCTTCTTTACTTGATGTCAAGCCATACATTTATCTACATGAAAAATTGAGAGTTCAAGAAAATGATCAGAATGCATTCTCTTTCATTGATTAGAGTCAAACATTGAACGATTGTGATTGCACATTTATACTAACAATTCATTCAACGTCTACATGACATAAGTCAAATCAAAAGAAGAAAAGAGTTACTCAATATAATCATACTTTATCTCTTCATCATGTGCATCTCTCTTTCATCACATGTTTCTCTGTGCAATGAATGATAATCATTGAGTAAGAGAACATAGTTCTACATACATTACAATCACAAGCATCATGAATGCAAAGAAAACATCTTTCATCTTTGAATTGAAAATTGAATTGAAACATCATTGTATAAAATATCATTAATGAAGAGCAGAGCAAAGATGATGCGTCATAAATGAACAACACAAACACTCATTAAGAGTTTACTCAAGCATCACATGCTGAATAGAAACTATAAATGCAAACTTGATACATAGTCTCATGATCATTGTTTCAATGACGCAAAGTTGTTGTATAAACAACAAGTGATTTTCTCTTTCAGAGAGTTTTGTTCACTCAATATAAATAGCATAAAGTCTCTCATGAGTTGAGTTTAAATCAATGTCACAAGAATGTATGAATTCAAATTAAATAAATAATGCTTAATTCATTAATTTATCAAATTAAATCAACTTTGTATAAAGTTTGAAGAGTCAGTAATGAAACTTATTTATACATGATGTTGACTACAAATTTACTGTCTAGCTACAGTAAAGTTTAAAGATTATCAAAAGTTTGAATGACATCGAGATGCTGCATGATGATGAAGCGCTGTGCATTGATTGCATGCAGAGTTTTCGTGATCATGCAGACTTTGATAATCTCAATGCGCATGCTACAAGCAATCTGCATGCAGATGAGAAAGTCAAATAGAACGCAGAACTATGAGAAAAATTGCTTATGAAAATCATTTGATTCAGTATCTTGTTGTTGTGATGATGAGAACTGAGACAGAACATTCTTGTGTTTGATTTGTTGAGAGTGATTAGCAGAAAAAACTTGAATCACAAATATTCTTTAAATCTACATGCTAACTATGTATAAATCTTGTTAAGACTGCATGTCTGTTACTACAACATAAGCAACTCACGAGACTCATTAAGTTTAACATGAGCAAACTCAAGAATCTCATTAATATCATTTAACAAACGTTTAGACATAGACATTTTATACATGAGCAATACGCTGATGAGAAAACTTCATTAAGAGAAGAGAAATACAAACGAGTTAATAAAGAATGATTGAACTACGTTGTTTGATTAGAAGTGTAACATATGAACATCTTTGCAAAACATAATTGATCTGCATGAGAAAGATTTTTACAGATAACATGAAACAGATGAGTTGCACATCTTATAAGCAAAGTGAGCATTTGCAAGATGTGATATACAATGATGATGATTGTCAATCTTAAGAATTTCACTTCTTCACTGAGTTCTGACTTTTAAATGTCTTAATGATAAAATCAATTTCTAGTCAAAGACATCATCTGTATAGCTTAAGAGAACAGTAACATATGTTGATGTGATTAAAGAAGAAATTGACTGCGATATACATGCATATTGCAGATGAAACGTTTGCAATTCATGCTTAAGAAGTAAACTGTCAAAATCTGAGCAATGAAAGATCTCATTCATCTTGAACTGTGAATCTGCTGCAAGAGATTACTTCTCGCTAAGAAGAAAATCAGCATAAAGATCATGTTTTATGTATGTTGCATGCAACGTATGCAACATATTTTCAATAAATCACGTTACACAGTTGAGTTGACAATCATACGCAGAAAATCAGACAAGCATGCAAACTGATACACATTCATCTGATAAATGTCAATTGCATTATCTTTCATTCTTTTATTATCAAGAAAGTGATGCTTCTAAACAACTTAATTCAAGAAGACGTGAAAATACAGTCAAGATGCAAGCAATTAACTCTCGCTGCAACGATTTTGACTAGTGACAGCATTGCAATAGCGCAGTATCACAGAAGTCAGTGAAAGCAATGATGAGAAAAATATAGAAAATGCATTGCAGATGTTCACATCATCTCGACATAAAGATTGCATCTGTTTAACAAGATGATAAAGATGCAAAACAATCTTCAGAAGATTAAAAGCACTCTCATCATTCACATCAAAATTGAATGTATAAATTTGAATGTTTATCTGCACTTCAGAAATGTTTCAGACGCAGATAACATGTAATGCAACTGCAACTGAGATCATCAGATGACGAAACACGTACTCATGCATTGTTCAAACTGATTGCATTTGCAATCAAGAATGTTACAAAACATTGACTTCTCAAACTATTAAATAATCGTTGCTATTACGAAGAATCTCAAAGCAGCTGCAAGAATGATGATGAAAACGAAGCTTCTCAAGCAATCTAAAGTGACTGAGTCACTCATTTTTTAACATGCAATCAACGTGAACTAATTTGATACAAAGTCTCATAATAATAGTTTCGACTGCATGAAGCAATCATATAGACAGCGAGTGATTTTCTATCTCAAAGAGTTTTGTTCACTTGATATAAATAACATAAAGTTTTTCATGAGTCAACTTAATCAATGTCACAAGAATGTATGAATTTATTATTATTATTATAAAGTTTGAAGTATTATTAATTAAATTGTTATCATACTCATTTAATTTCAATCTCATAAAAAAAATCTATAATGTTGAAAATCTAAATTAAGAAAAACATCAAGCTGATTCAATATTACATAAAATTCAAAGATGAATTTAATGAGTTTTTACATAATACAGTAAAATCATAATAATTACAAATAAAAGATGATTCAAACAATTTGTTTTAATTTGCTGATATAAACTATAATTCATAAATGTAAATAAACTGTTATAAAAAGAAAATAAACATTCAAACTCAGAAGTAGTAATCATTTTCTAAAACTTTTTTATAAACATTATTATCATATTTTAAATTATTAGAGTACTTTTTCTTTTACTGCTGCTGCTGTTTTTATTTCTGCTTCTGCTGATTAATAATGAGATTCATTTATACATGATGTTAACTACAAATTTTTTGATTTTATTTTATGTTTGAATAAAAGTCAGAAAAGTCAAAAGATTTCAATTCAATGCAGTTTGAATAATGTTAAAACGTTGCGTGATCAGAAAAATTATCATGCAAAGTTTTTACTCATGCAACAACATTTTTTTCTAACAGTTATAATTGATTTACAAGAAAGATTAATGACATGTCAATGTCAATACTTAGTAAAAGATGAAAAAATACTACTAGTGATTAAATAACTCAGATGCATAGTTTAAAAGTTGTGACTGCAAGTGTTTAAAGAAATAATGATTCATTGATTACATTAATATATTAAAACATTTTTATTACATTAACAGTGTTATTAAGTAATTGATGAAAAAATATTAAATAAAATGATGATCTTAAATGATGAGTTTAAGAATTAAGATTACATGTGCTTGAAGAAGTAATGACTTGTTGATCATGCTGATATACTGAAAGAACTTGAACTCATCTTTTTTATTTAATGTCAAATCATTCATTTATTTATGTGAAAAATTAAGAGTTCAAGAAAATGATTAAAATATATTCTCTTTCATTGATTAAAGTCAAACATCAAATGATTGTGATTGCATATTTATACTAACAATTCATTCAATATCTACGTGACATAAGTTAAATCAAAAGAAGAAAAGAATTACTTAATACAATCATACTTTATCTTCTCATCATGTGCATCTTTTTTTCATCACATATTTCTCTGCTCAATGAATGATAATCATTGAGTAAGAAAACACAGCTTTATGTACATTACAATCATAAATATCATGAATGTAAAGAAAACGTTTTTCATCTTTGAATCAAGAATTGAATCAAAACATCGTTGTATAAAATATCATTAATGAAGAGCAAAGCAAAGATGATGCATCATAATTAAACAGCATAAACACTTTCATTAAAAGTTTACTTAAGTATCATATGTTGAATAAAAGCTATAAATTTATTACTGATAATATAGTGTTAATCTTACTGTTTCAATGACATGAAATCATCATGTAGTCAATGAGCGATTTTCTTTCTCAGAGAATTTTGTTCATTCAATACACATAGCATAAAGTTTCTCATGAGTCAAGTCTAAATTAATGTCACAAAAGTGTATAAATTACAATTACAATTTTTGCTTCTGCTTCTACTTTTACTTTTACTTTTACTTTTGTTTTTGCTTCTGCTTTTGCTTCTGCTTCTGCTTTTGTTTTTACTTTTGTTTTTGAGTCTAATTCTGAGTCTTTATTTGTAACTATAATATAAACACAGTTTTAGTTATTAATTTGAAAAATCTTTACAGTTTTTAAACATCATATTTACTAACATTATAAGTTAACTGTATATTAATGTCAGACTGTATATGCATGTTTTTTCAATGAATTTCAGACTTGTTCTTTCAGAATTGCAATGTTTGCAAATTATAGTTTTAAGCATTTAGCTCAATGTATGCAATCATGAACATTTTTCTTCTCTTTTTCTAAATTTCTTCAATAAAATACATCATTGAACATACTTCAGTAAATCATCATCTTCAACAAAACTGCTAGATTGCATAGTCAATGATTATTCAGATGAAGATAATTTTCTCAACTTGTTTAATCTTTTCAGCTTCATTTTTTGATTGATCTTATTCATTTTCTTCTTCTTTTCTTACTTAAAAAAACAATCACAACATATGTACAACAAATCTTGAAAAAGAGCACTACATGCAAGACAGAGTGAATCTAGAGAATGATCAAACAACGATGAATTGCAGAAGTTGCAGCAATGCAAGTTCAAAGATGATTGCAAGCGACGTTGACATATTGCAAGAAAACAGTGACGTAAGATTGCAACGCTCATGCAATGATGAAGAGAAGATAGCTGACATTATTGATCTACTAATAAAAACATCAACGTTAGAGAAAGAGATGAGCAAAGATTACTTATGAAAAGAAATAGCACTGAAGCTGATGCATTATCTTCGACTCAATTCAGAAGAAAAACATCACATGATTCAGAATGTGTTCATCGCGAAGAATGTGCAGAAACTGAAGACATCAGTTCAACTGCTAAGCAAGCAGTTACAAATGCAGAGAAATATGCATCTTTCATCGAAAATCATGTCATGAGCAAACGTGACAAGAGAAGAATTACAAACAAAGAAGTAACGTCTCAGAGAAAGATTGTTGTCGCTTTGCAAGAAATGCGAAGTCATGATAAAGAGAGCAGACAGAGAAGAAATAAAGAAGATGCAGAAGAAAATCATCAAGCAGATTCTTCAGAAAATAGCAAACGTGTCAATGAATCAACAAAATCTGATTATGTCTCTTCGCAAGCTGAATGAACACTATAGAGAACTATCAAACTGACAACAGCGACCTATCAAAGCATATGATATATCAAATCGATCAACAAGTTATAGAGCACAATCATATGATCAAAACAAGCTCTCATTCGACTCAATAGCTTCACAGATGACTGCGTCGCAAGTCAAAAATCGAAAATCGAAATTTTTCGCGCTCACGCAGACCAAAATCGACGGCGAAATGAGAGTTCATCAACGCAGAAGAAAGAATCATCAATTCAGACAGTAATTTGATTGATAAATCAAAGAGCAAACTCACATGAAAAGAACAAGTCATCAATCGACTTTAGAACAGCACAAAAGACTGCGTACTGATGCAAAAATCGAAATCAAATTTCTTTTGTGCTTGAAGATTGCACAGAGAACAATGTTGTTTCAGAGAAGTACAGCATTTCTTATCAAATCACTATCTGTTTTATCTTTTCTTGATGTGCAAGATAACAAGTCAAGATCAGTCATTACTATTCTGAGCGAGATAATGCAACTACTTTGATATCTGAAATATAAAGCAATTACGTCAAGCATTTTCTATCAAAAAGAGTAATTTAGACTCTTGCAGACTAAATTTATATCATTTTCGTCTGACATAAGTTGATAATAGAAGACGATTTATTGCAGATTTCAAGATAGAAATTGAGAAATCTCTACACTAAAGTTATTGTCTACGTGAAACGCTTTGAGTAAGAGATTAAAGAAATATTTAAGTGATGTCAAGTGAATTTTCTAGAAGCTTGAAGCTCAAAACTCGAAAAAACTCTCTATGAAAAGAAATATAAAGAGTTGCATTATGCACTCTTTCTCGCCTCGTTTCGCGAATAGTAACGCGAAACTCAGTAGAAGCAATAGCTCAGCGTCAGAACTCAAAACGTCAATGATAGAAATCAAAAAGTCAATATTAAAGATTGAAACAGATTTATGAAATGAACTTAGCATGAGTTCATCAACAAGCAAACAACTGCAGAACGACATTGTTGATTTATTTTGCAGTCAACAAAAATCGCTCACATCAGTAAATAGAAAAACGCAATACATGTTTAGTTCACTCGATGCATTGATGCTAAATTCACATGCAAATGCATATAATGACAAGAATACAATCAATTTGCGAAATGCAAATTCGCAGCAAAAAGAGCAAACACAAGCGATTGTGAAATTCAAAGGAATGAAAAAGCGAAAAGCGATGAAAAGTTTGCAAAAAGAAGTTAGCATCGAAGTTAGTACAAGCAAGTGCTACGATGTCATTTCTAAAAAGATGCAGATAAAGAGACTGCGCGAAAGAATTGAATTCGCAGTCAATCAGCTAAGACAAGCAATATCAGAACAGAAAGAAACTATAAGTTATAGCTTAATCTACATTTAAAGAGCATGCAACGAAAGCATAGAAAACTCGATTCAGAAGCAAATAAATCGACTTCAAAGTCAAATAAACAACAAATTGAAGATCATTCTACAATTCATTCAACAAAATGCTGAAGACATCAAAAAGAAAATCAATGTAAAGCAAATGACAGAGAAGTTGCAAATCTTGCAGAAGATGCAGATTTCGCAAACGTCGCAAGTCATGCAAAATTCGCAAAAATCAACGCAGAAGCTCACATATGCGCAAAAAGCAGCTTAAGTCACAGATGCAAATGCAAATGCAAACATAAATGCAAATGCAGACGAATGAAATCTGATTATCAAGAAATTCTCGCCAAAATCACAAGAAATATCGTATCACGAAAGAAGATTCATTGTCAATTTCAAAAATGAGAACCGAACGTTGAAGACGATGAAAATGCGAGATTCGATGAATAATGCATTGAAAAAGGCGAAAATCGATCTAAAAGTCATCACGATAGTCAAAACGTTAAAGAAAAACAACATTGCTTTGACAATATTGAAAAAATACATTGCAGACGTTTTACTAGTGCAAAGAGCAATATGAAAGCATGTTTTTGATGTTAAAAGCATTAAGAAAGATGAGAAATGACACAAAATAGTCATACACAGTCTGAAAATCGAAATCTTCAACATGAAGATCAAAATGAAATATCTGAGAATTGAGCTAAAGAAGTACAACTTTGAATTGAAGCTGATAATCAATTCAATATGATTATCAAAAGATGAAAATAAAGTAAGAAAGAATCATGCTTCAACGATACTGACGTTCAAAATCGAAGCAGAAGCATAAAGACATCTGAAAAAATGACTTTTAGCTGTGAAATCAACATATCAAACAGTCGAATATCAAGACTATCGATCAAATGATCAATGTCAAAAATGTCAAACATTCAAGCATTTGCAGAACAAATGCAACAAATCATCAAAATGCTTGTACTGCGAGCGAAATCATCAAACCTAAAATCATAAATGTCAATTATTTACGTGCAAAGATGAGCAATCATGCAATCACATGATTTCTAGATGTTGCAACTGTCAAAATGCGCACTTCGCAAATAGCGCAATGTGCAAAACATATCAGATAGCTCAGTCTATTAGCTCACAAAAAGATTATCTAGTCACGAAATTGTAATAAGTAGTGCATTTGAAATGTCACAAAACAACGTAAATGACAAAAGCTTTGCAAACACGTTGAATATTTGAATTCTACAGCATAATTGTGCAAGGTCAACGCAAATTATGCATGCATGCATGAAATTTGCGAAAAACAAGACAGACATTGTTATACTACAAGAATCATGAATGAGAGACGAGAATATAACAATTTCGCATTCGTCGTTTATCTGCATCAAATCAAATGTTCAGAATACTCATGTCAGAGTACTGATATTTGTTGTGAAAAACGCAAAGAAATTTACATGCACATCAAGATCAGACATAGTCAATAGCAAAGATATGCAAGCAATATCAATAGCGAACAATAAAATTCAGAAAGAAATTTTATTGTTCAATATTTACAACAAAAAGTCACAAAACACAGATGATGAGCAATTATACATGATTGAGCGAGAATTAGCAAAAGTTATGCTAAATTCTGAGCAAAAAGTTATTATCATCGAAGACTTTAATGCACATCATAGCTGATGAAACGCAAAAATTTCAAACTTTATTAGAATGAAAGCGTTAATAAAGTGAGTAAATTTACATAAATGCAATCTGATTAACACTTCTGATATAAACACATATCACAGCTATTCAGATCAGTCAAGCTCAGTACTTGATTTAGCATTTGCATCAAAGAATATGCGCAATCATATCAAGAATTGACATATAGACGAGAATGCAAACACAGAATTCAATCATGAAGTAATTCTATTTACAATAGTTATGAAAAAAGTGAAGTTGATTGAGAATTTGCTGAACGCGTCATACAATCTGCAAAAAGTCAACTGAAAAGACTTTAATGAGCATTTGCAAAAGACGAAAGACAAAATAATAGTTAAGATGCAAAGAATCACAAGTTTAAAAGTAAAAGTCATTTATTTGACTGAATACATCAAGAATACAGTGAAATTATTCGTATTTAAACAATGAATATGCGCAAAATCAAAACTCTGGTGAAACAATGAATTCATCGAAATGCGAAAGACGCTGTCGTCAAAAAAACGAATCTGAAAAAGATGCAGAAATGACGACGCATGAGCAAAGATAGTGCAAATGCGAAATTCGTATCATGATGCAATAAAGCTGATCAAAAATCAATTCTGAACCAATTTTTTGAACAACGTCGAAGAGAAAGAAGTGTTTCAGATCTACAAGTTCACTAAATCACGTTTAATCGAGAAGCTATTCTCGATACAAAACTTGCAAAAAGAATTGAAGATTAAATTCAATGAAAAGTGCAAGGCATTTCTGAAAGCAATGTACTCATCATCATCGAAAATTCAAATCAATGAAGAATTACTATTGAACGAAAGTATACAGTGATCAAGAGTTATTGAAGGGAAAATCAAGCACGCTATTAACTTCTCAGCATTCAGAAAAGCACTTGAATCAGACGATATATCATTTGCAATCATACAGCAAGCGTACAAAACTATATCAAAAATCTTCAATTTAGTGTACTCAGATTTGATTGAAAACGACTATCATTTGAAGATATGACGTGAAGGCACGAAAATTATTCTGAAAAAATCAGACAAATCGAATTATTCAATTTCGAAGACATACAGAATTATTACGCTGCTAAACTGTTTAAACAAAGTAGCAGAAAAAATAATAGCAGTGCAACTATCTTACACAGCTGAAATTAATGATAAGCTGCTGAATTTTGATCAAATGAGAGACAGAAAACAAAGATCAGCTATAGACGCAGTACTAAATCTAGTACATGATGCGTCAAGTGCGCAGACAAACATCACATTAAGAAGTGCATGATGTCTTTGAATAAAAGATGTTGTGTTAACTGTAACGAAAATCATGAATTCTGAAGATGCATCTGTCTCAAATGACAACAGCAGATGAAACAAGCGTTCGAAATCTATAGAAACAAATCGTTCAGATATTCAGAAGCACTCAGATACAATTGCACATTCTTACAATTCTTGAGCTCTTTGCTGTCTTCAAGCTCTGCAGATTCAATGAACTCTTCGAGTTTAATGAACTCTTTGAATTCAATGAATTCATTGAAGTTCACGAACTCTTTCAGTTCAGCGAACTCGTCAAGCTCAGTGACAGTTGTGCTGAAAACACGCAGTCTAGTTGCTCATGAATCGACATGACAGATGATAGAAGTCAAGAAGAGACGCGTTGATCATTTCTCTTGCATGAATAGTGACTCAGATGAGACGTCGCTCAAGCAGAGTCAGAAACGACAAATCAGAAGACAAGACAGACTCATGATGATTGAAAGCATTTAGAAAGTCTTTTCTTTGCAGAGTCAACAACAGCTACAAATAACTTTATGATAAAACAATCTTTTCTATGAATACTGCAGTACAACATCAGAAAATCATTAAAAATTCAGAAATCGTTTCTAATCAATAGAGAAGTTCGCGATTTTGACATCATAGTCATACAGAAGCAGAGTTGCAACATTAATGACATTCAATCATTTAACTCAGCTCACAACTTCTTTTACCTAGTGAAAAACATGTCATCACAGTCAAGAACATGCATATATGTGAACAAACACTTAAGACTCGATCAATGAATGATAGAAACAGCTGAGTCAAACATCTGCTTAATCAGAATATTAACTTACAACACAAATGATAAAATGCAGACGTTGCAACTTATAAACGTCTACAATTTGTGTTCACTGTTTTTTACACCTACAAAGAAATCTTTAATCATTTCTTGCTTGAGCAAGTTACTTAAAGACAATTGCAAATAACTGATCATGAAAGATTTCAATCTACATCATTCTCACTGAAAGAGATGAAGATGCTTCACTCAACATGCAGCAATTAACAGTTTACTTGACATCATTATTAACATTAAGTTGAAATTATTGCTGAAATCAGACACTATTACTTGCAAGACTCACAATCAATTTACAACTATTGATTTAGTCTTTAACAGCGAGAAAATACAGTTCATGACATGCAAGTGCAAAGTACACATCAATCTGCATCAAGAATTGAATCATCTTTCAATTATCACAAAACTGTGTCTATAAACAACTTCAGTACAGTTGTCAACTTGATGATTATGAAAGAAAATGAACACAGAAGCATTGAGTGCATATTTGCATATGCATATGTAATACACAAATATCATTTGAAGCAGTTCAAAAAAACTCAAATGATAGTACTACATAAATCAAAGAAAAGCGATTATATTGACTCAAAGACATATTGACTCATTGCTTTGCTTGATATCATGAGCAAAGCTCTGAAGTTGATCATGATTAAAAGATTGAGCAATATAGCTGAGACTCATCACATGCTATTTGATGCTTAAATGAAAGTGAGATGCAAGCGATTTATGATCTCGACATTAAATCTACTAGTAAATCAGATTCACACAGTATGAGACTGCAAAATCAAATACATAGCGTTCATGTTAAGTTTAAACATCATCAAAGCATTCAATCAAGTCTTGCACATCAGACTTCTGCATACTCTGAAAATGAAAAGAACTTCAGACTATATAATCAAATGAGCATGCAGCTTTCTTGAGAATTGAGAAAGATTGCTGAGATTCGATGAACAAATGAGTGACATGCGCAAGATAAATGCAAACATATCACAGAGATTTTTCATTTCATCAATTCTCTTTCTATTCTTCAACGCAAGTCTGATTGAGAAGTGCAAAGCACTGAGAATTAAGATTGAAGTGCTCAACTTCGTAAATAACATTAACATTCTAGCATATGATAGATTCATTGAAGAAATTTGCAGAACATTGAGCAAAGCACATAATGTTTGCATGAAATAAGCTTGCACTCATGATGCAACATTTGCATCAGAAAAGTATGAATTTACACACTTCATCAGAAAATCAAAAAGATTTAACATGATGATTAGCATATAAATAAAAAGCTCAGTTATTAAGTTGAAATCAAACGTGCAAGTTCTGAGAGTACAACTGAATATGAAATTGCAATGAGACGCGCATCTTCATCAAATCAAAGCAAATCATGTCACATGAATGCTAGCACTTAATTGACTTGAAGTCTTCACATGAGAAACAATCTTCACAAAAGCAAGACAAATATATTCAGCGATAGTAAAATCAGAAATTGCATTCAAAGCATCAGTCTGACATCAGCGAGAAAAAAAGAAAAAGCTGATAAACAAAGAATGCAGACTTAAAACATTACAGAATCAAACTCTGCATTATGTTGCAGAAACATTCAAAAGAGTAAGCATCAAGACTCTGAAAGCAGAAATGTATACAAGCTCGCTGCATGTTCATCTGAACATGCTGCAAGACAAGATTACATTACACAATTAAATTAATGATCATACATAGAAAATCAGACAAGCATGCAAACTGATATGCATTCATCTGATGAGCATCAATTGCATCATTTTTCACTTTCTCATTATCAAGAAAATGATGCTTCTGAACAATTTAATTCAAGAAGATGCAAAAATACAGTTGAAACACAAGTGATTAATTCTCGCTGCAATGATTTCGACTAGTGACAGCATTGCAATAACGCAGTTTCACAAAAGTCAGTGAAAGCAATAATGAGAAAAATATAGAAAATGCATTGCAAATGTTTACATCACTTTGACATAAAGATTGCATCTGTTCAACAAGATGATAAAGATGCAAAATGATCTTCAGAAGATCAAAAGCATTCTCATCATTCACATCAGAATTGAACGCATAGATTTGAATGTTTATCTGCACTTCAGAAATGTTTCAGATGTAAATAATACACAATGCAACTGCAATTGAAATCATCAAATGATGAAACATGTATTTATGCATTGCTTGAACTGATCACATCTGCGATCAAGAATGTTATAAAATGTTGACTTCTTAAACTATTGAAAAATCGTCACTATCATGAAGAGTCTCAAAGCAATTGCAAGAATGATAATGAAAATGAAGCTTCTGAAGCAATTTAAAGTGACTGAGTCACTCATTCTTTAACGTGCAATCAACATGAACTAATTTGATACAAAGTTTTATAACAATAGTTTTGACTGCGTGAAGCAATTATATAGACAGTGAGTGATTTTCTATCTCAGAGAGTTTTGTTCACTCAATATAGATAGCATAAAGTTTCTCATAAGTCGACTTAATTGATGTCATAAGAGTGTATGAATTTATTATTATTATTCTTTTCTTACTTTTTTATCTTTTGCTTTTATTGCTGTTACTTTTGCTGTTGTTTTAATTCTTTTAATGATCAGCAACGAGATTCAGATGTACATTCTGCTGACTATGAATCTTCTGTCACTGCTAGCAGTGATCAGAAGAGCTGAGAAATCTCAGGTTGTGTTGAGTCTGACTCAAGATGACAGACACAAGAAATTTGAGTTATGAAAATTATTCAACGCGTAACTATCTGACTCGCACTCAGACTTGAAGTCAGTTTTATCAACTGATGAATGTGATGTTGATTTAGTTACACGACAGAACTTTCTTGAGCTTGATGAACTCTGAGCGTGTGAAGCTTCAACGTGAGCAAAGCAACGAGAAAACGAATGATCGAGATTTTATCTCACTTGCACTGAGATTCAAAGCTGCTACTGAGCGTGAAGATAGCAGTGAATGTGATGTCATCTGAAACATTGAGATATCAAGCTTGATTAGTAAGAGTGAAACAAATACACAGTCAGAACTATGAAATGTATGAAAACGTTTACTCTTGCAAGACTTGATCAATCTGTATAAGAGAAATCTTTACAGATAATGTGAAACAGCAAGAGCATGAGAACAGATCTTGCAAGACTCATTAAGTTCAACATGAGCAAATTCAAGAGACTTGTTAAGTTTGACATGAGCAAACTCAAGAAGCTTGTTAAGATGAATACAAGCAAACTCAGAAGATTCGACTCAAGCTTGAACTGCAAGACGTAGCATACAATGACAGCGACTGCAAGACTTCTTGAGATGCATATATATGACTTCAAGAATCTCATCTTTTCAATGAGTTCTGACTCTTGATGAACAGTGAGTCGTAAGACAGCTGAACAGTCGTAAGTTCATAAAAGAAGATTGAAAAGACACTGTCTGCATGACTCAAGAGAACGAAAGCACATGTTGATATGTGAAGAGTGAGTTACGCTCAAAAACATGTGCTTAAGAAGCAAACTGCAAGCGACTCAGAATGAAAGATCTTGTTCATCTCAAGAGTTCATCTTTTAGAAAGATAAAGCTGAGATAAAGTTTTGAGTGAGCAAAACACTTCAAATCTACATATTGCTTGTCGTCTTCAATGAAAAAACTACAAAAAACGCATCGCAGACATTAATGCATTCTTCATTCAAAGATTTCATTTATTCAAGAAGTCAGTAAAGATGCGTGATGATCTTTAGAAGATTGAAAGCATTCTTGCAACTCATATCAGAATCAAACGCATAGAGCTGAAGATTTATCTGCACTTGAGAAACGTGTCAAGCGCGAATAGCTCTCAATGCGACTGCGAATGAAGTTATCAGACAGTCAAGCATATTCTGATGCACTGCTTGAATTGAATGCATCTTCGATCAAATATGCTATGAGACGTTGACTTCATGAACTATCAAATCATTATCTCAATCACGAAGAGTCTTAAGACAATAGCGAGAATGATGATGAAAACAAAGCTGCTGAAGCAGTTTAAAATGACAAGAATATTTATTCTTTAACATGTGATCATCGCGAACAAATTTGATACATAGTCTCAGTTTTATCGTCTCAGCTGCATGTAGCAGTCATATAGACAGCGAGCGATTTTCTATCTCAGAGAATTTTGTTCACTCAACACACATAGCATAGAGTTTCTCATGAATTGATCTAATTGATGTCACAAGAGTGTATGAATTTATTATTATTATTATTATTATTAATTCTTTTAATGTAATTAAATTTATTAAATAATTAAATTCAAAGCTGAAAGCTGAAGTTTTTAAAAAGAAAAAGAGTTCAATCATTGTTTTTATGACAGTTCTTTTACTTTTTGCAGCAGTTGATTAAGCTATCTCAATTATATTCTTTGAAAATGTATTAATAGTAATTATGTTATCATTTTGATTTATGACTGTAAATCAGTCAAACATTTAAGCAGAATTTAAAAATATATACTGATTAATAAAAGTAATTCAGCACTAATTTTTCTTATTCTTACATGTTTTATCATGATATAAAAGCTTCTTCATAAGCATCTTGACTTAATTATGTTCAGAATCTTGTAAGTTTTTTCTTTTAACTTTCTTTTTTTCTAGTTTAATCATTTAAGTTATTAATATTTTCATGACAGTAGAAATTGACTTTACAGAAATCTCATCGCTTTGAGTTCTTTCATATTAATATACTAAATGTATGCTCAGATTCTTCTTGTCAGCATTAAATTTGACATGAATGATGAAAGTTACTTCTTGTCATGTATTCAACAGAATGAAATAAGTTACAAATTTCTTCTTCTTCTTCATATTAACTCAAATAACAAAGACGATGACAGAAATTCTGAAGCAAGTCAAATCTTTATCATTTATTCAATTCTTTACATGTATTATTTTCTGTTTGAAGCTTAAGATTTCAAGATTTAAATTGCTGATGAAATCATCATTAATACATTGCAAAACTTCATCATATATGCTTAAAAATTTGTAAAGAAACTGACAGTTTATTGAATATGAAATTATCTTTGAAATAGAAAATTTTGAAGCAGAAAACTCTGAAGCAGAAAACTTTAAGATAGCAAGCTTTAAGACAAAAAACTTTGAGAATATAATAATGCGAATGATGATAATGATGATGAGAATAATGACAGCTTTAAAAGCTTTGCTTTCTCATTTCTTCTTTAACTTCTGAACTGATTGAGAAACTGATTGAGAAACTGACAAAGAAATTGATGAAGAAATTGATGAAAAGATTGATGAAGAAACGAATGAAAAAACTGATGAAAAAGCTTCATTATTTAATTAAGTATTTAAATTAATCTTTATGATTAACAAAGTTTTTGAATGCAACTGATATCATTAATAAATTACATCAAAAGTTTAAGTCTCATTATATGAAACTTACACATTGTTATAAGTCTGCATAGAGCGAATCATATGAGTGTATTCTAACTAGAAGTTCAAAGCTGAAGAAGAAAGAAGATGCAACACGTTGTGAGTTTTACTCATGAAGACACGCTAGATCGCTAGCATGTCAACATCAGCTCTATACTAGTCTATGATAGTCTGACACGATCTATGTTAGACTAACTCGAAGTGCATGATTGCAACATTACTCTTCTTCTTCATTTAACAATGTTCTCATTGCTGCAGTTCAATCAATCTTTCTTAAGTCAATTTCTATCTTAACTTGTTTGAATATCATTCATGAAAGTCATTTACAATCTTCTGACATTCTTCGAATTCACTTTCATCGACGTTGTATCAATGTAGATCGACGTTGTATTCTTTTCAATTGACACGATATTATAGTCATTTATCTCGTTCATAGTGTCTGAAGTTCAGTATGTTCTTCATCTTTTATTCATTTTCGTCGTCGATCACTATAAAGTCAGACGATTCATTTCGTTGTTTATTCAGAGAATTCTTTGAATCTAGTTGCAGCAGATTTGATGTGAACTTCGAATGTATCTTCATAGTCGATGATAGTTTCAATCAATAAGCATGTTCAATCTCAATCAGAATCTTGAAGAATTTTAGCATCTTATCGTTTAGCTTCTTTGATGATCGTGAAATCATTATGTTTCTAGAATTCAGAAACATCATGTCATTTATTTGATAAATCATTTTCTTTCAATGCTTGTCAATCTGTTTCTTCATTGTGATTCTGACTCTTGTCAAGACTTGCTTGATCAATGCTAGTGATCATTTCATGTGTTCAAATATATTCTCAACTTTGTTTGCTTCGATTCTAGCTCAAGTGATCTCATATTTGATTGAGTTCAAATCGAAGCTCATATGAGAGTGAAAGCTCTTATTCAGAAAGAACGTTGACTGTTCAATTAATGACGAAATAGCATTGTTATTGACGAATTCAATCATGAATAATCAGGTGAATCAATCATCTTGCATATATGAGCAGTAGCTTCGTAGATATCATTCTACATTCTGATTCACTCTTTCTGTCTGATCATTGATCTGAGAATGATAATTGATGAATAGTTTCATCTTGATGTTTAGTCTCAGACATAAAGACTTTCAGACAATTGATATGAATTGTGAATCACGATTGAACACTATTGATCTTGATAGTTCATGAGTTCTGAAGACTCATATCAACAGTAGCTTAACTGTTTATTCTGCAAAGGTTTCTTCGTCATCTGATCAACACAATATATAGTGTTGCTTCTTAGACAATCGATTTATGACTGTCAGAATCGCGTTGCTTTCATCACTTTCTGATAGATTTATAATGAAGTCTAATGATATGTTCTGTCATCACTGCTTGAGTATGAACAATGACTTCAGCAGTTCATTGATTCAATCTCTTGATGCTTTTGATCTATGATAAACGTAACAGTTTTGAATGTAGCGCTTGATTGTCATTCTTATCTTTGACCAGTAATATGATCATCTCAGCAAGTTCAACGTTCAATTCATGTCAGAATAATCATTGATTGAAAGATCATATGCTTCTCTTATCAATAGAATGATCATTGACTGAAAAACTCATAGTTTATCATCTTTTCAGAGTACTTCATTAAGTATCTTGCAATTGTTTAGATCAATATCTTGACAAGTCTTTCTGTTCTGTTTCATGACTATTTGAATATCAAAGCACAGTTGATTCATTTGATTTTCAACTATAATCTGATTCTGAATAGAAATCATCTCTTTGATTGAATTTTGATTAACTTTCAATTTAAGTTTTGAATCTGAGTCAGATTCTGAGTCAGATTCTGAATCAGATTTGAGCAAGATCTGAGTCAGATCTTGATCAGCTTTCTGATCATCTTTTATTAATTGAAGTTCAAATCTGTCTTCTGACAGTAGAATCTGATGCTGATATAGCTTACAATCATCATTTGCTTCAACTGACTTGACATCTGACATTTTGATCAGCACGTCAACTTTCAGATTCTGTTTTCTCGACTGATATATGATCTTGAAGTTATATTCAGATAACTTCTCAGCTCATCTAGCTTGTTGTCTGATCAGTTCTTTGATGATCATGAAGTACTTCAAATTCAGATGATCGATGAAGATCTTGATCAAAATATTCGTACATTTCAATTTGAAGCGTCAATGCTTCAAGCAGCGAATGATGATCAGCAGTTTCTTGTCATAGATCTCGTAGTTACATTCTGCAAGAATCATGTTCTTGCTATAGAAGATCATTGAATGTAGAATGTCTTCATCATCATATTGAGACAATACTTCGTCGTTGACATAGTTCAAGAAGTCAGTTTTCAGAATAGCTTCTCTGATTGAGTTGAAATGCTTCAGAATGAGAACTGTTGTCACTTGTTGCTTCAGTTCTTCAAAGATCATCTGACAGATTTCTGTTCATTCAAAGAAATGATCTTTTCAAGTCAGCTTTATCATGAATCGAGCGATCTTTGAAAAGTTCTTTATGAATCATCGATAGAAATTGCAGAAATCAATGAAGATCTGCACATGAGTCAACGATCGAGACACTTCTCAGTCTTGAATCACATCTACTTTTCAAGAATTCATTCGCAGATCATTGATGAATATCAGTAGTTCAAGAAATGAGATTTTCTGAATCTTGAATTCACACTTGTCAATGTTTATCTGTAGATTGACTTCACGAAGCTTTTCTAGCACTTCTTTCACATGAGTTCTATGTTCTTTCAATGTTTTACTGTAGATGAGAATATCATTCAAGTATGTCTGACAGAATTTATGCAGACAGTTGAACAACACATTGTTGATATAGTGCTGAAAGAAAGCAGATTCATTGATCAATTCAAAGAGTGTTATTCTATATTTATAAACGTTGAAGAAAGTAACAAAAGTAGTTAAATCTTCGCTTTCTGAACTCATGTGCAGTTTATTGAACGTGATGATAATGTCGAGTCGAGTCAAATACTTACTGCCTTGAATTTGAGCTAGTACTTCGTCTATCAAGAGTATTGAATAACGATTTCTTTTGATCAGAGCATTCAGTTTTCAATAGTTCATGCAAAAGCAAAGACTATCATCTTTCTTTTTGACAAACAGTATTAATGAAGCAAAAAAAGCTTTGCTGAATGTGATAAACTTCTTCTTCAAATTTTCTTCTAAATACTCTTTGATCTTCTGCAACTTGTAGCTTGACATGAGATACAATCAACTTCTAGAGAGTTGACTCTCTTCTTCTAATTCAATCTTATGATTGTATGATCGATGCAAAGGCAACTGCGTTATCTTTTCTCTATCAAAAACATTTAGAAAGTCATGATAAACTATCAAAAGCTTCTTCTTCAGTTCATTTAATGACATGACAGAGATCATTTCATTCATTTTCGCGAAATCTTTGACTGAGCTAAGCGCTTTGTTGATTTCACTAATGATCAAGAAGAAGATCTTGATCTTTTTATTCTGAGTTAGAGTTTGATACACAACGACTTTAATCATGACAATATTGACGAGTTTCTTTGTCTCAGTTGATTGAAATGAGCAAAGTTGATTGAGATCAACTTGAGTGCTTTGCTTTGCTATGAAAGCAGATTCAATGAATCTATTCACTGATTTCTGATTCATGAGTCTTTTCAAGATGATTGTTGATGTAACAATCAAGTTCAAGTTCTTTCGTTTCATTTCACAAATCTCGTTTGATTCAAATCTGTAAAATGCTGATTGACTGCTTGCTTTTAAAATGACAGATTTTAATGTTCAAATCTTCAATGATGATATTAATTGATTGTTTGCAGAATCTATCAACATTTGATTTCTTTTCAATCAAAGATTTTCAATGATTATCTTGTGTTGATCTAAACAAGTTATCAATAAAGACATCATTTCATTCTTGTGTTCTTGTATCATGATCAATGTATACAGAGCGTATGTAATCGACTTTCAATCAGAAATTTCATCATACGATTGAATCAACTTTGATTTTGACAGCAATATTGACTGAATATCAAAGCATTCACATAATTCTGACATCAAAGATTCATCAATGAAAGTCATGTTAATGACTTCAGTATCTATCAGAGCGAAAAATCTGAATATCTTTTCTAAACTACTCAAGATGATATCAACAATGAACGACTTGAAATCAAATGAATCATCAAACATGCTGATGAAGCAAAATATAAGTATATCGTTCTTAGTCACTACTTTGACGAAAGCAAGTCGTTTTTTGAATTCGCTGCGATTTCGTGCATCTGAGCTGATTCAAAACAATCACATGCTCTATGTTTTGACTTCTTGCATTTGAAGCAGAGTTCTTTTTTAAACAACTTCTCTTTAGCAGAATCAACGTTCAATATTCTGAGTTTCTTTCATGCAAAGATTGAAGCTGAGATTACAGTAGTGATCATCATCAAGATGCTAGCGATAAAGTGAGTGACTTGAGTCGTTGATGTCTTGAGAGCTGATCGAGCATTCAATTTTGTCAATCAAACGTTGACTTGCATGCAGATGTTGACAAATTCATTCAAATTCATAGTTTGTTCATTGATCATGACTCGCTGAAGATCTGAGCTAATCTTATGCTGAAGATCATCTAGTAGAGTTTCGTTATTGTACTCTAGTTTTACACTAAGTCTCTGAAATTTCATTTAAAATTCATGAAAGAAGATCTTGTTTTGATACAGCTTCAAGATCTGTCGTTGAGTCATGTGATGTTGATTGAGATCATTGTACATCTTATTTATGATCGACAGTATCTTTTCTGCTTCAAGAAATAAGTTCGTGATCATATTTCTCATTCTGAATGCTATGTGTTTGATCATCGTTTTACTGACTCAACTTTTCACATATGCAATCTTCATTTCTTTAATAGAAAAATGATTCTTGTTCATCTTCAGCTTGTTTCACATTCAAGACAATCAATTATTCACATTCTGTCTCGAATCTTTGAACAGAAGTGAGTCAGATAGCTTGATTAACTTTAAGAATCGATCTTTTGAAATTGAAGTACTTAGTCGACTTAATATCGCTTCTAAATGACATATAATCACGTTCTTTTTCTTTATCTCTTTCTGTAAATGCATTCAAACAGCGTTTAACGTTGTCTGCGTAACTTTCAACTTGATGTTGATAGCTTTCAATTCAATGTTGATCTTGTTGATGTCATTCAACATCTGAATCATGTCATTATGAATCTTGATTTCGATGTCATGCTGTTGACATATGTACTTGATAAATGCAACAAGATCATCTGCTTCATGAGTGCTTATTCAAGCATTCAGTTCAGTGCTGATGCTGATCTTGATCATTTTGTGATTAAAGAGCAACGTGTTCATGTTCTCTTCTTTGATATTCAACGATGCATTCATGTCTTTTTCTTCTGATGCTGTTTAATTCTGTGATAGAAGTAATTCTCTTTCAGCATCTCAAGTTTCATAACGAGTCGTGCTTATTGATTCTGATTCTAATTCTGTGCTTTTAGTCATTGTGTGAGTAGAAAATTGCTGATCGAGATTCAACTGAAATTTCTGATTTCAGTTCTAGAACAACGCATTCATGTTCTTCTGTTCTTTTGTTTTGATGACAAGCTCAGTAAAGAGTTAATCTAGAGCAACACGTTCATGTTCTTCTATTCTGTTCTAGAAATTTCTTGATTTCTAATGAATCTTCTGAGCTCAATTTTCTGATTTCAATTCTAATTTAAGTTTGAGTGATGTAGCTTGTTTTTATATCATTTACACATCAATAGCAAGATTAATGAGCTTTGAACTAATGTTATGAATCTGCATAGAGCGAATCATATGAGTGTATTCTAACTAGAAGTTCAAAGCTGAAGAAGAAAGAAGATGCAACACGTCATGAGTTTTACTCACGACGACACACTAGATCGCTAGCGTGTCAACATCAACTCTATACTAGTCTATGATAGTCTGACATGATCTATGTTAGACTAACTTGAAGTGCACGATTGCAACATACATTACAATAAAACTTCTGAGTCTTTATGTTTCTCTTTATATTTCTCTCTATGTGTTGAGATTGTACCTAGAATCTAATCACACTGCAGCGAGATAGTGCGTAGCTGAATAGAATGTTTGATCAATAGAGATAGCTCTAACTAGAAAACTAAGAATACAGAAGAAAGAAGACAGTTTCAAGCTGTATCTATAGTAAAGCGAACAAAGAGACGAAGTAGTCGATTTGCTAGAGCTCAAATAGATGAAATGTTTCAGCATATTTCAATTCAAAACATTGTTGTTTCTTGTTCACATATTGAAATCTCTAGAGTCTATTGACTAGACTTTATTCAATGTTGACACACTTCGTAACATTACTCTCTTCTCTTTAAAAGTCATGTCTCTATGACTTGTAGTGTAGCTCATAGCGACAGCGACTAGAGAGCTCTGATGCTCGTCTTTCTATCAATCTTTCTATTGATCTTTCAAATCAACTCGTCAAATGCCTATTGTAGCAGACTCACTATGTGAGATAGAATGATCATTGAAGCAGACTCACTAGTTGCATGTGAACGCGAGGTAGATTGATTCACTGATAGGTCGAGCGATGAAAATAGATAGATCATTGCATTGACAAAGAGTGTCATTGAAGCAGACTCACTAGTCGACTTGCTCATCAAAGAGATCAACTTTCGACTTGTCATTGTAGCAGACTCACTATTTGCATGTGAACGTAGAATCAGATTCACTGATAAATAAGACGATGAGAGTAAATAGATTATTGCATTGACAGCGTCTTTGTAGCAGACTCACTAAATTGATCTGAATTTGAATCGAGTTGAATTGAATTTGATGACACAGATTATTTTGACTCAACTGATTCACAAGCTTTTTGAGAAGAAGAGAAAGGTTTGTGATTCTCTAGCAATCAACGATCATATGTTCTCGTTGATTCTATTGATCGAGTGAATCGATGCTACTGAATGAGCGGTAGATTCTCTAGCAATTCAACGATCATATGTTCTCGTTGATTCTATTGATTTTCTGATGTTGTTCTGTCTTTCGATGTCATTGATCATCAGGTAAACAAATTTCTTTATACTTGTTTCGTTGTTCATCGAGTGTCTTGAATGAATATTGATACTCGTATCATAGAGTTAACGAATTCTTAGTTTAATGTTGAGATCATGCCTAAAATCTAATCACACTGCAGCGAGATAGTGCGTAGCTGAATAGAATGTTTGATCAATAGAGGTAGCTTTAACTAGAAAACTAAGAATACAGAAGAAAGAAGACAGTTTCAAGCTGTATCTATAGTAGAGCGAACAAAGAGACGAAGTAGTTGATTTGCTAAAGCTCGAATAGATAAAATGTTTCAGCATATTTCGATTTGAAACATCGTTGTTTCTTGTTCACATATTGAAATTTCTAGAGTCTATTGACTAGACTCTATTCAATGTCAAAATTTCGTAACACTATGTTTCTCTCTATGTTTCTCGTCATGACTTTCTTCATGTTTTTCTTCATGTTTCTCGTCATGACTTTCTATCAAACACTCTTCATGTTTCTCTTCATGACTTTCTATTAAAAGATAATGCAAAAAGATAATGCAAAAGTCAAAAATCGAAAAAATTTCTATATTTAGTTCTCTTGACATCAAGCTTAAGTTCTTGACGAGTTGAGTTGAGTTGACTCAATTCTCAGTCGAGTCAAGTCGCGTCAAGTCGCGTCAAGTTGAAAATATGAGCAACTTGACTCAATCTCAGTTTAAGTTCAAAATGTCAACTCAAAACTTAACTTGATGATCAGTCTAGTTTAGACTACGTCATGTTTTCAACTTAATATATTATAAGATGTGCTGTGTTCAACTTAATAATACTTAACAAACTCTTTATAACTGATTGCTTTTCTTAAGTTATTGAGAAATTCTTAATAATTAACTTTACTATAATATATATTTATACTATGTTTGCTTAGAATATTACATTGTTATAAATCAGCAATAAAACTCATCTGTACATGATGCTAACTACAAATTTACTGTTTAGTTACAGTAAAATCTAAAGATTATCAAAAGTTTGAATGACATTAAAACGTTGCATGATGATGAAGTGTTATGCATTGATCACATGCAGAGTTTTCGCGATTGCACAGACTTTGATAATCTCAATGCACGTGTTATAAGCAATTTGCATGCAGATGAGAAAGTTAAATAGAACATAAAACTACAAGAGAAATCGCTTATGAAAATCATTTGATTCAGTATCTTGTCATTGTGATGACAAGAATTGAGATAAAATACTCTTGTGTTTAATCTGTTGAAGATGATTAGCAGAAAAAACTTAAATCATGAACATTTTTTAAATTTACATGCTAACTACGTATAAATCTTGTTAAGACTGCATGTCTGTTACTATGACATGAGCAACTCACAAGACTTGTTAAGTTCAATATGAGTAAACTCAAGAGTCTCATTAATATCATTTAATAAATGTTCAGATACAAACATTTTATACATGAGTGATACATTGATGAAAAGACTTTGTTAAAAGAAGAGAAATACAAGTGAATTAGTAAAAAATGATTAAACTACACTATCTGATTAAAAGTGTAGCATATAAACATTTTTGCAAAACATGATCAATCTGCATAAGAAAGATTTCTACAGATAACATGAAACAGATGAGTTACATATTTTACAAGTGAAGTGAGCGTCTGTGAAACATAATATACAATGATGATGATTGTTGATTTCAAGAATTTTATTTCTTCACTGAGTTCTGACTTTTAAATGTCTTGATGATAAAGTCAACTTCTAGTCAAAGATATCATCTGTATAACTCGAGAAAACAGTAGCATGTATCAATGTGATTAAAGAAGAAATCAACTGCAATATGCATGCATAATGCAGATGAAACATCTGCAACTCATGCTTAAGAAGTAAACTGTTGAAATTTAAGCAATGAGAAATTTCGTTCATTTTGAACTGTAAATCTGCTGCAAGAAACTACTTCTTACTAAGAAAGAAATCAGCATAAAGATTGTGTCTTATGTATGTTGCATGCAATGTATGCAACATATTTTCAATAAAGTTTAGATGTGAACAACTTAATTTTTTAATGATTATTCAAGCAAGTGAACATGCAATTGCACAGTTTCACAAAAGTCAATGAAATCTTCAATGAAAAAACTACAAAAAACGCATTGCAAACATTAATGCATTCTTCATTCAAAGATCTCATTTATTCAAGAAGTCAGTAAAGATGCATGATAATTTTCAGAAGATCAAAAGCATTCTTGCAACTCACATCAGAATTGAACGCATAGAGCTGAAGATTTATCTGCATTCAAGAAACGTGTCAAGCATGAATAGTTCTTGATGCAACTGCGAATGAAGTCATCAGACAGTCAAGTATATTCTGATGCATTGCTTGAATTGAAAGCATCTTCAATTAAATATGCTACAAGACATCAACTTCACAAACTATCAAATCATCATTTCAATCATGAAGAGTTTTAAGACAACAGTAAGAATGATGATGAAAACGAAACTGCTGAAGCAGTTTAAAGTAACAAGAACATTTATTCTTTAACATGCAATCATCATGAACAAATTTGATACATAGTCTCAGTTTTATCATCTCAACTGCATGCAGCAATCATATAAACAGTGAGCGATTTTCTATCTCAGAGAGTTTTGTTCACTCAACACACATAGCATAAAGTTTCTCATGAGTCAATTTAATCAATGTTACAAGAATGTATGAATTTATTATTATTATTACATTGTTATATAATTTTTATAAATCTCATTTATTCTTTTAGTTTGATTTAATTTAATTTAATTTGATTTGATTTGATTTGAATTCATACATTCTTGTGACATTGATTTAAATTCAACTCATGAAGAAAACTATGCTATTTATATGAATGAACAAAACTCTCTGAGAAATAAAATCGCTCATCAACTATACAATGACTTCAACGTTGTTAAGACAGTGAGTTTTGAGACTATGTATCATGTTTGAATTTATAGCTTCTATTCAGCGCGTGATGCTTTAGTAAATTCTTGATAAGAATGTTTATGCTGTTTGATTATGTCACATCATTCTTGCTCTGCTCTTCATAAATAGTATTCTTTACAAATGATGTTTCAATTCAATTCTTGATTCAAAGACAAAGATGTTTTCTTTGCACTTGTAATGCTTGTAATTGTAGTTGATAACTGTGTTCTCTCACTCAATGATTGTCATTCATTGAGCAGAGAAATATATGATGAAAGAGAGATGCACATGATGAGAAGATAGAATGTGATTGTATTGAATAATTCTTTTCTTCTCTTGATTTGACTTATGTCATATAGACGTTGAATAAATTGTTAGTATAAACATGCAATTGCAATCATTAAATGATTTGACTCTGATCAATAAAGAAGAATGCGTTCTGATCATTCTTCTGCGCTCTCAATTTTTCACGTAGATAAATATATGACTTGACATCAAGTAAAAAAGATGAGTTCAAGTTCTTGTAATATATCAGCATGATCAACAAGTTACTACTTCTTCAAGCATTGTAATCACAACTCTCAGACTGAAATCAACTATTTTATCTGATATCTTTTCATTAATTACTTGATGATACTGTTGATGTGATAAAGACGTTTCAGTATATTGACATGATTGATGAATTGCAAATTCTTCAATCACTTGTAATCACGACTTTCATACTGAGATCAACTGTTTCACTAAATATCTTTTCATCTTTTACTGACATTGACATGTCATTAATCTTCTTCGTAGATTAATTGTGACTGTTAGAAGAGATGTTGTCACATGAGTGAAAACTCTGCATAACAACTTTTCTGATCATGCAACGTTTTAACATCATTTGAACTGCGTTGAGTTGAGATCTTTTGACTTTTCTGACTTCTATTCAAACACAGAATAGAATCAAAAGATTCATAATCAACATCATGTACAGATGAATCTTGTTATCAATCTTATTCTTTTAGTTTTAATAAATTTAATTCTAACAGTTTTAATTATTTTAAATTCTTTTTAATGTTATAAATGTATTAAAATTGAATAAAATTAAACTTTAATTAATTCATAATTAACGCTAGTGAGTAAATTACATATTGATTAAAGTAAGTTTCAGATTTGACTTAAATATGACTCAGCACATTGAAAGTTTGTAAAGAGTGACAGAAACAAATTTTAGTTCTTTTAATGATTAATATTTCAAATATTCATTTAATCTTATGTTTCAGATTTGCGTCACTTTTAACTGATATATATTCATAAAAGCATCAACATTTCTAAAACTTTTAAAAACGCAGTATGTTTATTTATCATTGATAATAGTTAAATCACAACACATACATAACAAATCTTGAAAAAGAGCATTACATGTAAGATAGAGTGAATCTAAAGAATGATCAAATGACAATGAATTGCATGAGTTGTAGTAATGCAAGTTCAAAGATGATTGCAAGCGACGTTGACATATTGCAAGAAAACAGTGACGCAAGATCACAATTCTTACGCAATAATGAAGAGAAGATAGCTGACATTATCAATCTACTAATAAAGACATCAATGTCAAAGAAAGAGATAAGCAAAGATTATTCATGAAAAGAAATAGCATTGAAGCTGATGCATCATTTTCAACTTGACTCAGAAGAAAAACATCACATGACTCAGAATGCATTCATCACGAAGAACATACAGAAACTGAAGACATCAGTTCAACTGCTAAGTAAGCAGTTACAAATGCAGAAAAATACGCATTTCTCATTGAAAATCATGTCATAAGCAAACGTGACAGAAGAAGAATTATCAATGAAGAAACAACATTTCAGAAAGAAATCATCATCACTTTGCAAGAAACATGAAATCATGATAAAGATAGCAAACAAAGAAGAAATAAAAAAGATGCAGAAGAAGATCATCAAGCAGATTCTTCAAAGAATAGCAAACATGTCAATAAGTTAATGAAATTTGATCATGTTTTTTTGCAAGCTGAGTAGCAAAGACATTTTTCTTCACGCAGTCAGCTCAGATGCTTGAGCAAATCTGAAAAAGACTCAAGAATGAGCAAAAGAAATTACAAACTTAACATGCATATTGCAATGAATCTTCGCAGTGTTGACACATGAAGTGCATATTACAATCAACATGAATAATTAGAAGAAAATCATTAGAAAGTTGATAAAGAATAACGCAAGACTTCATGAAAATCTGAAGATTCTAAGAATAATCTGACTCAAGAAAGTAGTAGAAAGTGAAAAGATTCATTCATTGCTTATCATGAAGATAGCAATCAAAGCAATGATGAATCAACTGATGAACATGAATATGTTAAATGCATATTATGAATGTGCATGTAAGCTGTTCAAGAAGAACTGTCACATCACATAGTGCTTCAGATGTCAAGAATTTGATCACATGATCAAATTTTGCAGAAAGAATGAATGCTGTGTCAAGTGCACAAATAAACATCACATTGAAAAGTGTATGATGTTTTCACATAAAAGACGTTGTGCTAACTGCAACGAAAATCACAAACTTTGAAGACACATCTGTTTCAAATGACAACAGCAGATGAAACAAGTGTTTGAAATTTATAGAAACAGATTGTTCAGATATTCAGAAACATTTAAATACAATTGCACATTCTTGCAATTCTTGAACTCTTCATTGTTTTCAAGCTTTGCAAATTCAATAAACTCTTTGAAGTTTACAAATTCTTTCAGTTCAGTGAACTCGTTGAACTCAACGACAGTTGTGCTGAAAACACGCAGTTTAGTCTTTCATGAATTAACATGACAGATGATAAAAGTCAAGAAAAGACGCGTTGATCATTTCTTTTGCGTGAGTAGCGACTCAAATGAGACGTCGCTTGAGCAGAGTCAAAAATGATAAATTTGAAAATGAAATAAACTTTTGATGACTGAAAGCATTCAAAGAGTCTTTTCTTTGCAGAGTCAATAACAGCTATAAATAACTTTATAATAAAACAATCTTTTCTATGAATACTGCAGTACAACATCAGAAAATCATTGAAAATTCAGAAATCATTTCTAATCAACAAAGATGTTTGTGATTTCAACATCGTAATCATACAGAAGTAGAGTTGCAACATTAATGATATTCAATCATTTAACTCAACTCACAACTTCTTTTATCTAGTGAAAAACATATCATCACAGTCAAGAACATGCATATATGTGAACAAATGCTTAAGATTCAATCAATGAATGATAGAAACAGTTGAGTCAAACATCTGCTTAATCAGAATATTAACTTACAACATAAATAATGAAACGCAGATGTTGCAACTTATAAACATTTACAATTCATGTTTATTGTTCTTTACATTTACAAAAAGATTTTCAATCATTTCTCACTTAAGTGAGTTATTCAAAGATGATTGCAAACAATTGATCATAAGAGATTTCAATCTACATCATTCTTACTGAAAGAAATGAAAATGCTTCACTTAACATGCAACGATCAACAATTTACTTAACATCATTACTAATGTTAAGCTGAAATCATTGCTAAAATCAGACATTATTACTTGCAAAACTCATAATCAGTTTACAACTATTAATCTAGTTTTTAGCAGTAAGAAAATACAGTTCATGACATGTAAGTGCAAAATACACATTGATCTGCATCAAGAATTGAATCATTTTTCAATTGTTACAGAACTTTGTTTATAAACAACTTCAGTACAGTCTTTAACTTAATGACTATGAAAGAAAATGAACACAGAAACATTGAGTGCATATCTGCATATGCATCTTTTGTTGAATCATTCTTTGAACAGCAAGATGATGATGAATGAAAGAGTGTGCAAAGTTATCAAGATGTTACAGAAAATCATTGAGAAATTTATTTTCATGACAAAGTCATTAAGTTGAGCAAAGAACTTCTGAAATTTGAACTGCTCAAAGATAATAACGAAATCAAGACAATTGCAAATTATATGAAAAATACAGAGCATATTAAATGCGTGAAATGAATATCTGAAACACAATGATCATAAAAACAAGATCATTCAACAAGCAAAGCGCGCACATTTCAGATCATAAATGCATAAGCTGAGCAACATACTTAAATCAATATGATGCTTCGTAAAATGAATCAAAATTGAAAGTTAACTATTTAAAAAACTTTCTCAGTTTTCATCATTAAAGTAAAGTGACATTGATCAAATAATAACAACGTTCAAGAAAAAAATCAAAATATTGCAAGAAAAATTCTTTCTCTCATTTTCTCAAACAGATATCAATGACATTGCAAACTCATTTATACTCTTAACAATGTCATTTGACTTATGCATTTCAGAAGATGAAGTGAGACAAACAATTAAAAGAATAAAAGTAAACAAAGCATTAAATATCTTAAACATTTTAAACAGAGTGCTGCAAATAAATCTTGCAGAACTGATATTGATATTGATGAGTTTATTCAACATATGTGTAATATATAGATATTATTTAAAGCAGTTCAAAAAGACTCAAATGATAGTACTATGCAAATCAAAGAAGAGTAATTATATTAATTCAAAAACATATCAATTCATTACTTTGCTTAATATCATAAGAAAAACTTTGAAGTTAATCATGATTAAAAAACTGAATGATATAACTGAGATTCATTACATGCTATCTGATGCTCAAATGAAAGTAAGATGCAAATGATTCATGATTTCAACATTAAATTTATTAATAGATTAAGTTCACATAGTATGAGACTGTGAAATCAAATATGTAGCATTTATGCTAAGTTTAAACATTATTGAAGCATTTAATCAAGTCTCACACATCAGACTTCTGCATACTTTGAAAATGAAAAAAACTTCAAACTACATAGTTGAATAAGCATGCAGCTTTCTTGAGAATTGAGAAACATTGCTGAGATTCAATGAGCAAACAAGTGATATGTGCAAGATAAATGCAGACATATTGCAAAAATTTCTCATTTCATTGATTTTCTTTCTATTTTTCAACGCAAGTCTGATTGAAAAGTGCAAAGCATTGAGAATTAAGATTAAAGTGTTTAACTTTGTAAATGACATTAACATTCTAGCATATGATAGATTTATTGAAGAAATTTGCAGAATACTGAGCAAAGCACATGATGTTTACACAAAATGAGTTTACACTCATGATACAACATTTACATCAGAAAAGTATGAATTTATGCACTTCATCAGAAAATCAAAGAAATTTGACATGATGACTAGCATATAAATAGAAAGCTCAGTTATTAAGTTGAAATCAAATGTGCAAGTTTTGAAAGTATAACTGAACATGAAATTGCAATAAAACGCGCATCTTCGTCAAATTGAAGTGAATCACGTCACATGAATGCTAGCACTTAGTTAACTTAAAGTCTTTACATGAGAGATAATCTTCACAAAAGCAAAACAAATATACTCAGCAGTAATAAGATCAGAAATTGCATTTGAAGCATCAGTTTGATATCAGCGAGAAAAAGAGAAAAAACTGTCAAACATACTTGTATAAACAAAGTTCTTGCATAAACAAGATTTCTGCGCACGCTAACTAAAACTATTTATATTAGTGTCATTTTTATCACGCTAAACTCAATACTATCTGTTATTAATCTTTCTAGATTAGAGTGCGCAGAAACTTCGTTTGCGTGAGAATTTTGTTTATACAAGTAGAATGCAGACTTGAAATACTATAGAATCAGACTCTGTGTCACGTTGCAAAAATATTTAAAAGAGTAAGCATTGAAACTCTGAAAGCAGAAACATTCACAAGCTTGCTGCAAGATAAGATCACGTTACGCAATTAAGTTAATGATCATATGCAGAAAATCAGACAAGCATGCAAACTGATACATGCTCATCTGATAAGTATTAATCACATCATTTTTTGCTTTTTCATCATTAAGAAAGTGACACTTCTGAATAACTTAATTCAAGAAGATGCAAAAATACAGTTGAGACATAAGCAATTAACTCTCGCTGCGACGATTTTGACTAGTGACAGCATTGCAATAACACAATATCACAGAAGTCAGTGAAAGCAATGATGAGAAAAATATAGAAAATGCATTGCAGATGTTTACATCATCTTGATACAAAGATTGCATTTATTCAACAAGATGATAAAGATGCAAAATGATCTTTAGAAGATCAAAAGCATTCTTGTCATTCACATCAGAATCAAATGCATAGATTTGAATGTTTATATTAAAGATTGATTTAAAGTGAGTCATAAAAGTATCATTTAACTAATAAATAAATGCTAAGAAAGAAAAGTATTTACAGAAAAGAACTTGATTCTTATATGTGTGTTTCTCAACTTTATGTTAAACTCGATTAAGTTGATGTTTTACACATATGATGCAGAGTTTCAATGACATCATCTTTAGATCAGATTCTCGCTAGATACAATTAGAATGAAATCAGATGAAGATTAAATGAAGAATAGATGAAGATTAGAATCGTAACATTATTTTCTTTTCTTGACTATTCATGTTCATATGAATGTTGTTTCTTAATGCGCTTTTCTTGAATATTTAATATGAAAGTCATCAATCATCTCTTGAGCGTTCATAAACTCGTTGTTGTCAGCATTATATCAGTTGAGATCGTTGTCATAACTTTTTCATTTGACTCAATATTAAAATTGTCTTTGATATCATTGAAAGTTTAATATATTGTTGATTTTTCATTCGTCTTCATCGTTTATCACTATTGATCTCGAGAGTTCATTCTTCTGATCAGACAAAGAATCATCAACGACAGAATAAAGAAGCTCTGAATGAAATACATCATGTATATGCATAGTTTCTGATAGTTTCAACTTATAAAATGAGTCAACAGACTCAGTGATCTGAAATGAGCTGAGCATCTTATCATTCAATTTTTTGAAAGATTTCGCTGTAATGATATTTCATTCATTCAGAAACATCTTTGATTTGATTTTGTAATTAATCTTCTTTCTATGCTTATTAGTCTGATTCATCATTTGCTCTCATGTTTTGATCAAAGCTTCGCGAGCAAAGATCAATGTCTTATTCATGTGATTAAATATATCTTTGACTCAAACAATCTGCAGACGTTCGCGAGTGCTTTCATACTTGATGATGTCAGAGTTGAAGTTCATATGAGAATGAAAGCTCTTATTTATGAAGAAGAGAATCAAGAAGATGACTGAAAACAAGACATTATTGTTGACAAACTCAATCATAAGTAATCATTTGAATTAGTCATTTTGCATGTATAAACAGAAGAAACGAAGATATCGCTTGACATTCTGATTGACTCATTCACTTTGATCATTAATCTGAAAGTGATAAATGATAAACAATCGAAGAGAAATGCTCAGTCGTTTGCAAAGAAACTTTCAAAGAATGAAGATGAACTGAGAATCTCGATCAAATACAATGAAGCTTAATAAATCATGAGTTTAATATACTTATTGAAGCAACATTTCAGCTATCTTTTTGACTGTGATATCTTCATCATTAATGATGCAAGAAATATAATGTCTTTCTTTTGACAATCTGCAAATGACAGTCAGAATAGCATTGTAATCATACAAATCAGATAAATTAATAATGAAGTTCATGACTATATTCTGTCATCGCTGTTCAGATATAAATAGAGATTGAAGCAAGTTGTTTGATTTATTTCTTGATGTCTTTGAACGTTGACATACATAGCAGTTTCAAATATATTGATTTATCGTTTTTCGCATAGAAGATCAATAGTAATTTCGCTTTATGATTTTCACTGTTCTAAGAATTTCAGAATGATCAATTAATGACTGATCATGTACTTCATGAATCAAATTCATTTGTAGAAGTTCATTGAATGAAACTTATAACTGATTATCATGATACAAGATTTCATTCTAAGTTCAACAATTCTTCAATTTGATATCTTCATATTATGTCTCATCTCTTGCTATTACTTCGCGAAGTAGCATACAATTCTCGTCGATTTCATTAGTTTCAAGAATCTGCTTATAGATTGATTCACTGATGTTCTTCTTTAAGTCAGCAATTTTCATTCAATTCAAAGTCAGAATAGTAGTTCTTTGATATTAAATGCATTCATTGTTGAAATCTTTAAACACGAAGTCAGCTCAACAAGTTAATGCATTGATCTTAATGTTCTGTTTATCAGATCAATATATTATCTTCAAGTTGAAATCAGCTAGCTTCTGAACTTAATGCATTTATTATTGACTTAGCTTCTTGTCTTTCATCAATGAGATGAGCGCTTGATGATTAATGAACATCTTGATAAAAATGTTGATCAGCTTCAGTTCAAGTCATCAGTGTTCAAAAGCTCAAATTATGATCAGCAGTTTCTTATTGTATATTTCGTAGTTGCATTCAGCAAAAAACATGTTCTTGCTATAGAAGACAATTAAATGTAAAACATTTTTATCATCATATTGAGACAGAACTTCATCATTGACGTAGTTAAATCAGTTGATTTCAAGAATGAAATCGCAAGTCTGATTAAAGTGACAAAGTATAAAAGTCTCAGTCATACATCTCTTCATGTGATTGAATGCAGTTTAACAAACTTTGTTTCATTCAAATATGATTTTCTTTTGAGTGAGTTGAATCATTGAATGAATAATCTTCGAAAAGTTCTTGATGAAGCGTTGATAGAAATTGCAGAAGTTAATGAAGAATTGCATCTAAGTGAGATTATTGAGTGTAGATTAATTAACTACTACTTGTATCTTTCGTGAATTCATTTTAAGTCTCTTGATTAACATCAAAAGTTCTAAAAAGATAATTTTCTGAACATGAAACTTACATTTATTAATGTTTATCTGTAAATCAGCTTCTTGTAGTTTATTCAAGATTAATCGTACATGTTGCTTATGTTTCTTCAAGATCTTGCTGTAAATGATAATGTCATTTAGATAAATTTGACAAAACTGATGAAGATATTTAAACAGCACGTCGTTCATATAATGTTAATAAAACGTTGATTCGTTGATTAATTCAAAGAGCATTACATAATATTTGTATGAGTTGAAGAAGATGATAAAGATAGTCAGATCTTTGTTATCTGAGTGCATTTGCAATTTATTGAACGTGACAATGATGTTTAATCAAGTCAGATATTTGCTTTCTTGTATACAAGCAAAAGTCTCGTCTATCAAGAGCAAAAAGTAGTGATTTCATTTGATCAAAGCATTGAGCTTTCTGTAGTTAATACAGAAACGCAGACTTTCGTCTTTCTTTTTAGCGAACAAGATGAGCGAGATGTATGATGCAAAGCTGAAGAAAATGAATTCTTTGTTCAGATGTTTAATCAAATACTTCTTTATTTTCTGAAGCTTGTAATTGAACATTTGATATAATCTGCTTCGCGAAAACATTTTCTTGTCAATCAACTCAATCTTGTGATCATAAATACGATGAGATAATAGCTGATTAATTATTGCTCGATCGAAGATGTCTAGATAGTCATGATATTCAGAGAAAAGCTTGATCTTGACTTGCTTAAGAGTCTTGACGTATGAAAGCTCATGTAAATTCACTTCTTCAAGCTTATTCTCAGCTGTAGTTATGAGTTGATTGATTTTCAAGATGATAACAGCAAAGATCTTGATATCTGATCATTTGACTAACATTTTATATGTTGCTGTCTTTATCATTGCTATATTCATTGAATTTGATGTTAATTTAGAAATTTTGACGTTAGTTAAAGTCGCGTCACGCGATTTTAACTGTTCAATTAGTTTAACTGACTTCTCATTGAACTGACTGAAAGAAAGTGATTTCAGACTGAGTTGAAAGATAGTGAAAGATTTCTTTAATATATGAGTAGAAGTTAAACTTTTTTGCTTCGTGATTACCTTGTTGCTTGTGAGTAAAACAATTAATTTCAAATTGAGAGTGAAATTCGAAAATCAAAGAAAATCAATTTGCATATCAATTACTAGAATTATTTTGTTCATTCATGTTTTTTTAAGAATCATTTGATGTTAATTTAATTGAGTGATCAACATAGAAGCTGTGTCAATCATATAATCTTGAACAGTCAGATTTGAATAAATGACATGAGTAATGAGTTTTTTAGCATAATGATCATCAAATTCTTGAATTGACTTCGCTTTGATCAAAGTTAAAGACTCATTTTGCAACTGATTATAAATAATCTGCATAATCACTTCATCAATGAATGAATAGTCAGCAGCTTTGATGTCAATCAATGACTTTAATGAGTAACTAATTTCATTGCTAGAAAGTACACATTCAATAGTCAAAGATTCAGAAGTAAAAGAGTCATCTAACATGTTTATTGTTGAAGAAATTAACATTTTTTTCATTGCATCTTTGATGAAAGTCTCTAGTTTTTTGTCTCGCTATTCTTGAAAGACATTTTCTCATTCTCTTTATTCTTTGAAATGATGATTTCATGTAAATGAAAGATGAAAGCTTGAGAAGCAGAAGTATCAATCTTGTTCTGAGAGCAGTTCTTTAACAAGTGACTCAAAGTCTTGCAAGTATAGCAAATGATAAATGATCTTGCTGACTTAAAGATAAAGAAGATGATAGACTTAACATAATCAATTATTGAAGTCATCATTGACAATGAAGTAGCAGTGCATTTTTCAGATACAACAGTAACTTTGATGATGACAGTGTGAAGCTGACTGCATAGCTGATAGTTGACTCTCTGTTTATTATTCACTTCTTGAAGAAAGCTTTTAAGATGATGAAGTGAAGTGAAGTCTTCAAAGCATACTAATAGAGCATTTTGCAAGCAATTGTTGATTTTATTCTGAAGATCATTCATCAGAATGCAATCATTGTAGTTTAGATAGCTGAATAGCTTCATAAAGTCAAAGTAAAAGACATTGAAGAGCTTATTTGCTTGTTTCAAAGCGTTGTACTTGCAACGACACTTTTGATTCTTATTCTGATTCTTGTAAATTTCTTCTAGATGCTTGAGTAGCTTGTAGATTGAGATGTAAGAATGCAAAGCATTATAATAATGTTAAGCAAAGATATGTTCAGCAGCATCATCTTCTAGTCTAGATATCACATAAATAATGCAGATAATCTCATCAACAAAGTGATTGACATTTGTTTGAAGCTTGTCATCTATCTTGATTCTTTAACTATCTTATGTTAATTTATCTTCATCAATGAATACAGATGAGTTCAAAAACTTGAAAGACTTGTGATGATCATTATTGAATAAAGTGAATGACTTACGTTGAGTATGATTCTTGATAGATTAACGAGATAAAGATTTTGTAGAAACTTGAGATTCAGTAAACTGATGAGATTGAGACTGATTTATTGAATGCAATACTTCTTTAAGTTTATTCTTGAGATTCAACATCTCTTTTTAATAGCATTTGTTTATCTCTTCTAAAGTGTTTATGATCATCTGTTTGATCTCTAGTTGATTCAATCTCTTGTCATGTTCAACTTAAATAATGATTCACTGCTTGTTGAGTTTTAAAGTCATGTTTTGTTGAGATTTAAGCTCATTCAACATATTGATGATCTCATTTGACTGATCATAAGCTCATTGACGAAGCTGTTCTTCTGTCTTGATGTTTCATGAAGTATCAACGTTCTTGACATTGACTGAAGCATAAAAAGAAATAAGAAAAACTCATTTACTAGCAATGCTTCTAAGCAGATGAGCTGTTCATGACTTGACTGATTTGAAGTTGCACGTCATTGTGAGAAAGAAAAGATAGATTTAATTAAGTGATTTATTTGATAAATTTTGATAAATTTGAGTAAATTTGTCTGTATGTTTTTTGATGAAAGTAATTCAAAGAATTTCTTGCGAATTTTCTGAATAAACGAAGTAGATTATTTCATATCATCTACACGTTGATAGCAGAGTAGTTAATTAGCATTTATCTACTGTTAGAAGTTAATTTAAAGCGAGTCATAAAAGTGTCATTTAACTAATAGATAAATGCTAAGAAAAAAAAGTATCTACAGAAAAGAACTCAATTCTTATATGTATGTTTCTCAGCTTTATGCTAGACTCGATTGAGTTGACATTTTACACATATGATGCAGAGTTTCAATAACATCATCTTTAGATCAGATTCTTGTTAAACTCAATTAGAATGAAATCAGACGAAGACTAGATGAAGAATAAACGAAGACTAGAATCGTAACAGTTTATTTGCACTTCAGAAACATTTCAGACGTAAATAGCATGCAATGCAACTGTGATTGAAATCATCAAACAACGAAATATGTACTCATGCATTGCTTGAACTGATTGTATCTGCAATCAAGAATGCTATGAAACGTTAACTTCTTGAACTATTGAATAATCATTACTATCACGAAGAGTCTCAAAGCAGCTGCAAGAATGATGATGAAAATGAAGCTTTTGAAGCAATTTAAAGTGATTGAATCACTCATTCTTTAACGTGCAATCAACGTGAACTAATTTGATACATAGTCTCATAATGATAGTTTCAACTGCATGAAGCAGTTGTATAAACAGCGAGTGATTTTCTATCTCAGAGAGTTTTGTTCACTTGATATAAATAGAATAAAGTTTTTCATGAGTTGACTTAATTAATGTCATAAGAATGTATGAATTTGTTATTATTTATTTATTATTTAATTCAATAAATACAATCTTAACATTTGTAGCAATTAAAGTTGCAATGTTGAATAATATCATTGAAGCATGTAATTCACTGTTATCTTTGCATGATCTTTCTTCATTAAAATCATCATCAATGATCAAGCTGTCAACTGCATAATTATCATACATTGCAAACATAGCTTTAATGTTACACAGACTGTTTAAAGTGTTCAATGTATCTTTTGTCTTTTAATAATCAATATTATCATAAACGTTTTAATCATTCTTTTTAATATTATCACTTTTTTCTTATTATGCATTTACATCACATCTAGCACTATGTTCTTTCATGATAGCATCTGTGACATAAGTACTTGCACATTCTTAAGCAAAATGTTTGAAGTGTTCAATCAATGCATTTGCGTCACTATTAATATCATGTTTTCTTATGTAAGCATATGTGACAGAAGTGCTTTTGCTATATGAAGCAAAATATTTGCTTTGTTTAAATCATTTGATTATAATGATTATTGTGCTTAAGTTTTATTCTTCTTTAATTTCTTTCTTTTTGCAAGTTACATTCATGATGCTTTTCTTTCTTATCTTGCACATGAAGCTTTCATATTTCTTCTCATCACTTAGAATCTTATCTATCTTGTCTGCTTTATATCACAAATGTTTATTCTTCTTCATGTTTAAAGCATTTTACAAGTTATTAAACTTTCATTCTCAGCTAATTTTAATTATTATTAATTTAACATCATTTTGTTGTATTATTACAAACTTATATTCATTACTTTGCAATATGATACATGATTAATCTTTAGTTTATGATGTAAAGTGAAATCTTTTGCTAAAAGTTTACTTCTTGCTGACTTGAACATCATCAGTCAATGATTCATTCTTTGTGTTCAATTCAATCAATTTCTTCTACATAACATCAATGATTAAAGATTTAAATCATTTAATAACAAGTTGCAATATATACAGCTTTATTTAATAACAATGTAAAGTGAAATTTCTTGCTAAAAGTTTACTTTTTACTGACTTAAACATTATCAGTCAATGATTTATTTTCTGTGTTCAATTCAATCAATCTTGTTTACACAGTATTAATGATTAAAGCTTTAGTTATGAATTGCAATATTTACAACTTCATTTGATAATATTACATCAAAGATAAGCAATATTAGTTTTAAAGATTAAAAGATAAAAATACTTTCTGAACTTAAGAATGTTTTCTTATAACTTGCGTTTAAATCAAGTTGCACGTCATTTTCTAACTTGTATAATAAGAGATCATCAAGACAATTAATGTATACATTGAATACAGCTTAAGTGTGCATAGTCACTTTGATATCATCATTATCAATCTAGCAGAATCTTCAATATTAATTATTGACGTTTGTGAATTTATTGATTTCATGTCACATTGACGTGCATTCATGTCACTGCATGTTATTAAGTTCAGCTTCGCTTCAATCACTTTAGTCATTGATATATGCAAATGCTCACTTACTCTTCATGTTTAATTTCTTAAACTTGTTTAATCTGTGCTTTTCTGATTCATATTTTCATATACAATAAGTAATCATTGTCACTGCAATGAAAACAACATTAGTAGAAAGTAAATCAAAGAATATCTTCAAGTATTCTTGATATGCTATCTTATTTCTGACTTTGCAGTAAATCTTCTGAATCAATACATTTGCTATTATTCTTACGCAGAATTTATCTTGAAAAGTCTTTTCACATTAAATGATGTTACAATCTTTGATTAATACATATTTTTTCACATGCAAAGTCATTATTATTTAGTAAACTTTTTATTAAATTCTTTTGCTTTTTTCTTGTGAATTGCTTCTATCAATCATATTCACTTTAAACTATGATTCATACTTGACTCAGTATATTAAATTGTCACGTCTCAAAGATGTTATACATTTATTTATTATGAGTTTTATTTGCAATGAAAAATCTGAGCATATTATTTTTTAAGTCTCTTTCATCATTGAAATGTTTTTTACTTCAAAACGTTTATGATTTGACTTTTTATTTAAATGATTTACAATATTCTTTCATGCTTCTCTCATTTTCTCATTAAGTTAAATCAGCAATGAAACTCATCTGTATACAATGTTAATTACAAATTTACTGTCTAGCTACAGTAAAGTTTAAAGATTATCAAAAGTTTGAATGATATCAAAATGCTGCATGATAATGAAGCATTGTGCATTGATTGCATGCAAAGTTTTCGCGATTGCGTAGACTTTAATAATCTCAATGCGCATGTTATAAGCAATCTGCATGCAGATGAGAAAGTCAAATAAAATGCAAAACTATGAGAAAAATTGTTTATGAAAATCATTCAATTCAGTATCTTGTCATCATGATAATGAGAACTGAGATAAAACACTCTTGCATTTGATTTATTAAAGATGATTAGTAGAAAAAACTCAAATCATGAATATTCTTTAAATTTACATGCTAACTATGTATAAATTTTGTTAAGACTGCATGTCTGTTACTACAATATGAACAACTCATGAAATTCATTAAATTTAACATGAGCAAACTTAAGAGTTTCATTAATATCATTTAATAAATGTTTAAACACAGATATTTTATACATGAATGATACGCTGATGAAAAGACTTCATTAAAAGAAGAGAAACATAAGTGAGTTAGTAAAGAATGATCAAACTATGCTGTCTGATTAAAAATGTAACATATGAACATTTTTGCAAAACATGATCAATCTGCATGAGAAAAATCTTTACAGATAATGCAAAACAAATAAGTTGCACATCTTACAAGCAAAGTGAGCATTTGCAAAATGTAATATACAATGATGATGATTATTAATCTTGAGAATCTTACTTCTTTACTGAGTTCTGACTTTTGAATGTTTTAATGATAAAGTTAACTTTTAATTGAAAACATTATCTGTATAACTTGAAAGAACAGTAGTGTATATCAATGTAATTAAAGAAGAAATCGACTGTGATATGCATGCATATCACTGATGAAACATCTGCAACTCATGCTTAAGAAGTAAATTGTTGAAATTTGAGTAGTGAAAGATTTCACTTGTCTTGAACTGTGAATCTGCTGCAAGAGAAAAAACTATCTCTCACTAAGAAAAAAATCAGCATAAAAGTTATGTCTTATGTATGTTGCATGCAACATATGCAACATAGTTTCAATAAACATCATCAATAAATGCTATGCAAATAGAAGTTGAAATCTCGTCAATGAAGATGCAACTAAATCAAAAGTGCAAGAACTATGCAATTTGAATAGTTGAATTATTGAAAAAACACTCTATCAGAAAAAGAACATTTATTTCATACTCATCTTAATACTCTATTGAATTGAATCTAGATCTGAATGCATTAAAATATCTGAATTGAAACAAGATGAAGATGAACTTATCTTGAAAAGTCAAGAAGTGCAAAGACAGACTCATGCAGATATATTAAATATTGAACAAAGTGCAAAAAACTTTGAATTCAATAAAAGAAATCAAAATTTCTCACTTCAAGAAATCATGAGATTAAGAAATCAAGCATTTAGCAAGAATTCAAATCGAATTTGCAAAAAGCGAAACTTGCAAAATAATCAATTCACACTACAGAAAATTAGAAAGAATTATCAAAAAGACGAAAAACATAGTGATGTACATCAATGCATCGCAAATTTGAAAAAAGATAGCAGAAATCGAAACAGAAATGAGAATGACAGTGATATTCACGCATGAATTCGTCAAATACAGCAAAGCGACAAGCGTTTCTGATAAAATAATCACAACGAAAGCGAAACTAATAGCTATTAGCGACGCAATCACAATATGCAGCGAAAAAGCACTCAAAAACAGCGAAATTTGAGTATACATGAACAGTCAAATGACTTTGCAAAGACTAAACATAAAGAGCAACATCAATGTGAAGTTATTTGATGACATACGACAAGACTTGATCAATTTACGTCAGAATCAGTGTTAAATTTGCATACAGTGAATATCAAGTTGCAAGAGCATTATTAAGAACGAAAAAGCAGATCAATTAATCAAAAGCGCTGCTCAAGAATTATCAATTATTGACAACATGAAAGCAATCATCATAAGCTTCATCAAAAAGCAAATTTGCAAAAAGACGAAATTACAATAATTAAATGTTTGAAAAAGCAGCATCAAGAAGGAAAATCAGTATTAAAAGCATATATCAAATGTGAATTTAAGTCATAAATTATTAAAAGAAATGAGAAAAATCAATACATTAACGTTTTCAATCTTTATTCAGCTGAAAATGAGACATGACTATTTCAAGAGCTATTTGCATCAATTATCAAAGAATAATTTAAACAAATGCTATGAAATATGCAATGCAAGACAAACGTTGAAGCATTTACTGCTGAACTGCAAACATTATAAAGCAAAGCAGATAAAGCTTAAGAAAAAAGCTCAGCTCAAAAACACAGACATTATATTGACATTGTTCATCATCAAGATTGAAAGAATTGCAACATTAAAGTATTTGAAAAATACTTAAATTACGATGAGAAAATGATTATTAGAAACGAAAGAGTAAAACGCAAAGAGTGCAAAGAAACAAAGAAAAACGAAAGTACAATGACGAGAGTTGAGCGAGAGTGCTTGTATATGCAAACTATCAATGTGATTGATCAATGAGAAGATATAAAGCAATGACTTTGATTAGATTACATGTAACTTAGCATACATACAGCGTTTAGACAGTGTCATAGTCATAGACTGCATGCACTTAATGAAGAAAAAAAAAACTCTCACTGTGTGCTTCTAATACTGATTTTCTTTTTTGATGCTGTTGTTTCATGCAATTAGTCATTGCTTTTTTATCTCTTAGTTTATTTGCTTTTTGATAAAGCTTATGATTGTTCTTTTTCTGATGTCAATTGTTGATCTTTTTCATGTCACATCTTTAATCAATTGATTTGCTGCTTCGTTTTCAATGATGTCTTTGCAACTTGATACTCACTGTATGCAAATATGACATCGATTTTGTTGCAGATTAATTCGATTTTGTTGTATGTTATTAAATAACTTCAAATTAACATTGCTTTTTGCTTTTAATCTTTGCAGCATTATTTGACTGTCTGTGTACACTTAAATTTCGCTGTCTTCAGATGCTTCTTCACTGCATATCATGATTGCATCATTGATAGTTTGCAATTTCACTTTCATTATGATTATTTTGTCAATCATGCTTGTCATCTTGCTGCATTTAACAGACTCATGTGTGAATATCATTGTGATTTCAATTTTTGTTTTGAGTTCTGTTATCTTTTTTCAAGTTTGCAATGCATCAATGTACATCACTATGTTTTTCGTCTTTTTGACTATTGTTTTCAGTTTTCTATAGTGTGTATTTATTGTTTCACACATTTTATCTCTTGCAAATTCGATTTGCATCTTTGTCAGATATTTAATTTTCTGATTTCATGATTTCTTGAAGTGAGAAATTTCAATTTCTTTTATTGAATTCAATGTTTTTTGCACTTTGTTTAATATTCAATATATTTGCATGAGTTTATCTTTGCATTTCTTGACTTTTCAAGATAAATTTGTCTTTATTTCATTTCAGTTCAGATATTTCAATGCATTCAAATTTAAATTCAATTCAATAGAGTATTAAAATGAGTATGAAATAAACATTCTTTTTCTGATAGAATGTTTTTTTGATAATTCAACTATTCAAATTGCATAGTTCTTGCACTTTTGATTTAATTGCATCTTCATCAACAAGATTTCAACTTTTATTTGCATAACATTTATCAATAATGTTTGAAATGCATTCAGAATTTTTTGTAATGCAGCATTTTGCAGTTTGCGAAATTTAACTAAGTAGCTTTTTTAATTATTTCATCATATTTCGACGTCATAATTGCTAATAAACGTGACATATGTCAGATATAACTGCTTTTCTGATTTGACATTTAGTTTTCACTCACTATTTATTAATTTAAACAACGAGTGTAGCGTTCTTGTGACTGTCACGATTTTCGTTTGCACATGAACTTTGAAGTTGAGCTTTCAATTCAGTCAGACTTTTAATCATTGTATATATATTTTTGATTTTATGATCATGTTATTGAGTAAAATAATCATTGAATCGAACATCTGCTCAATCAAGCTACAAACTAGCAACTCGAAAGGCAAGATACAGACGCTACGACTCATAAACGTCTACAATTCATGCTCGCTGTCTATCATCTTTACAGAAGAATCATCTACTATTTCTCGTCTGAATGAACTAATCAAAGATGACTGCGAACAGCTAGTCGTAGAAGATTTCAACCTGCATCATTCATACTGAGAAGGCAGAAGATGCTTTACTCATCACACAGCGATGAATGCTCTACTAGACATCATTACGAACGCAAGACTAGAACTACTGCTTGAATCAGGCACAATTACTAGAAAGATTCGCAATCAACTCACAACAATAAATCTAGCGTTTGACAGCAAGAAAATTCAATTCATGATACACAAATGCAAGATGAGAATCAATCTACATCAGAAATCTGATCATCTTTCGATTGTCATGAAGTTGTGTCTACGCACATTCTTCATGCAGTTCACGACTCGTCGATTATGAAAGAAAATGAACACAGAAGCACTAAATGCTCATCTAAGAATACATTTTCTCATCGATCGTTTTCTCGATGACAAGACAATGATAGATGACAGAGTAACTGAGATCACTCATGCGCTACAAGAGATCATCAAAGAGTCTACTTCTTGAGCAAAGTCATTGATTTAAGCACGAGACTTTTGAAATCAGATCTGCTCGAAAGTTGTGACAAAATCACGATGACTACGAATTATATGAAAATCGTAGAGTACTCTAGAAGCATGAAACGACTATCTGAGATACAACGATCACAAAAACAAGATCATTAAAGAAACAAAACGTTCACATTTTAGATCACAGATGCATAAGCTGAGCAACGAATTGAAATCAATTTGACGCTTCGCAAAATGAGTCAGAATTGAAAGTCAGCTACTCAAGAAACTTTCGCAGTTTTCGTCATTAAAGAGCAACGATTTCGATCACATAGCAGACTCATTCAAAGAAAAAACAAAGATGCTACGAAAGAAATTCTTTTCATCATTGTCTCAAGCAGACATCAATGACATTTCGAAATCGTTTATATCGCTGACAGTGTCGTTCAATTCAGCCTTATTGCAAGATGAGATGAGACAGATGATTCAACAAGTAAAAGTCGACAAAGCATCAGATGCATTCGAAATTTCAAATAAAGCGCTTCAAGCGAGTTTAACAGAACTGACTTCGATACTAATCAGTCTGTTCAATGCATGTGTAACTCACAAATATCATTCAAAGCAGTTCAAAAAAGTTTAGACAATAGTACTGCACAAATCAAAGAAAAGTAACTACATTGACTTGAAAATGTATCGACTCATCGCTTTGCTAGACATCATGAATAAGACACTAGAATCAATCATGATCAAAAGATTAAACAACATTGCTGAGATTCATCACATGCTTTCAAATGCTCAAATGAAGACGAGATGCAAGCAGTTCATGATCTCAGCGCTAAATCTACTAGTAGATCAAGTACACGCAGTATGAGACTGCAAAATTAAGTACGTAGTCTTTATACTTAGTTTAGACATTGCTGAGACGTTCAATCATGTCTTGCACACTAGACTTCTGCATACTTTGAGAATGAAAAGAACATCAAACTATATAGTTGAATGAACTCGCAGCTTTCTGAAAGACAGAGAGTCATTGCTAATGTTCAATGAACAAATCAGCGTGATGCAATGAGTAAATGCTGACATTTCGCAAAAATTTCTCATATCATCGATTCTCTTTCTATTCTTTAACGCAAGCTTAATCGAAAAATGCGAAACTCTAGAAATCAAAATCAAAGTGCTTGACTTCGTAAATGACATCAATATTCTGATCTATGACAAAATCACAGAATCAATCTGCAAATCACTGAGTCGAGCACACAACATCTGTGCGAAGTGAGCTTGAACTTATGATGCTACGTTCGCTTCAGAGAAATATGAACTCACTCACTTCATTTGTAAGTCAAAAAGATTCGACATGACAGTCAGTCTATGCATAGAAAACTCAATAATAAAGTTGAAATCAAAAATATGAGTTCTCAAAGTGCAACTGAACATGAAACTACGATGAGATTCGCATCTTCGTCAAATAGAAGCAGATCACGTCATCAAGATACTGATGCTTAGTCAACTTGAGATCTTTATCTGAGAGATTACATTTGCAAAAGCAAGATAAATATACTTTGCAATAATAAGATCAAGAATGACGTTCGAAGCATCAGTATGACATCAATGCAATAAAGAAGAAAGATTGTTGAGTATGAAATGAAGGTTAGAAACTTTTCAGAATCAAGCGTTGTATCATGTGATCAACGTCTTCAGAAAAGTGAACATCAAAACGCTGAAAGTTGAAACATACACATTCTTGCTACATGTTCATCTGAACAAGCTTCAGAATCAAGTCATACTACGCAGTTGAATCGACGATAAAACACAGAAGACTTAATGAGCATGCAAGATCATATATGCTCATCTGATAAAAACTAATAGACTCATTTCTCGCTTCTTGATCTTTAAAAAAATGACGTTTCTGAACACTTCAATTCACGAAGAAGCAAAGATACAGTTTAAATGCAGATGACTCGATTTCTTAATGATGATTCAAATGAGCGAGCGTGCAATTGCACAGTTTCACAAAAATCAATGAAATCTTCGATGAAAAAACTACAAAAAATGCATTGCAGACATTAATGCATCTCTCGCTCAAAGATTTCATCTATTCAAGAAGTCAGTAAAGATGCGTGATGATTTTCAGAAGATCGAAAGCATTCTTGCAATTCACATCAGAATCAAATGCATACATAGAGCTGAAGATTTATTTGCACTTGAAAAACATGTCAAGCGTGAATAGTTCTCGATGCAACTGCGAATAAAGTCATCAGACAGTCAAGCATATTCTGATGCATTGCTTGAATTGAATGCATCTTCGATTGAATATGCTACAAGACGTCGACTTCATGAACTATCAAGTCATCGTCTCAATCACGAAGAGTCTCAAGACAACAGCGAGAATGATGATGAAAATGATGATGAAAATGAAGCTGCTAAAGCAGTTTAAAGTGACAAGAACACTCATTCTTTAACGTGCAATTATCATGAACAAATTTGATACATAGTCTCAGTTTTATCATCTCGACTGCATGTAGCAATTGTATAAACAGCGAGCGATTTTCTATCTCAGAGAGTTTTGTTCACTCGACACACATAGCATAAAGACTCTCATGAGTTGATTTAATCGATGTCACAAGAATGTATGAATTTATTATTATTATTATTATTGAGTAAAATAATCATTTGATTGAATGTTGTCTTATGACTTTCAAAGTGTATTAATTCAGATTTCAAGTTATTGAATTGCATTGCATTGTTCTCAGCTCATGTAAAAGCGATTTTTGCTGCGTTTTTCAGTATTTTCACATTCTTGTCAATATTTCTTTTCTCAATGTATAGCATCACGTCATCAATATAACTGAGTGACTGTAAATTTTTGAACTTTGCGTAAATCTTTGAAAATAAAGATTGAATATAAATTAGAAATAAATGAGTCTTATAATATTTCTGTGCTTATTTTCTTTGATTTCTGACGTTCATCATCAAATGCTAAATCAATAATTCAATTTTGTAAGAAACATTTTACTTAGTTGATTAAATTGACTGAAGTCAGCAATGAAACTCATCTGTATGCGATGCTGACTACGAATCTACTGTTTAGCTACAGTAGAGTCTAGAAATTATCAAAAGTTTGAACGACATTGAGATGCTGCGTAATGATGAAGCGCTGTGCATTGATCATATGCAGAGTTTTCGCGATTGCACAGACTTCAATAATCTCAATGTGCATGTTACAAAAGCAATCTTCATGCAGATGAGAAAGTCAAATAGAACGCAAAACTACGAGAAAAATCGCTTATGAAAATCATTCAATTCAACATCTTATCATGATGATGATAAGAACTGAGACAGAACATTCTTGCATTTAATCTGTTGAGAATGATTAGCAGAAAAAACTTGAATCATGAACATTCTTTAAATCTACATGCTAACTACATATAAATCTTATTAAGACTGCGTGTCTGTTACTACGACATAAGCAACTCATGAGTCTCATTAAGTTCAACACAAGCAAACTTGAGAGTTTTGTTAATATCGTTTAACAGACGTTCAGACACAGATATTCTATACATAAACAATACGCTGATGAGAAGACTTTGTTAAAAGAAGAGAAACACAAGCGAGTTAGTAAAGAATGATTGAACTACGCTGTTTGATTAAAAGTGTAGCATATGAACATTTTTGCAAGATACAATTGATCTGCATGAGAAAGATTTTTACAGATAACATGAAACAAATGAGTTGCATGCTTTACAAGCGAAGTGAGCATCTGCAAGACGTGATATACAATGATGATGATTGTTGATCTTAAGAATCTCACTTCTTCACTGAGTTTTGACTCTTGAATGTCTTGATGATAAAATCAATCTTTAGTCAAAGATATCATCTGTATAGCTTGAGAAAACAGTAGCGCATGTTGATGTGATTAAAGAAGAAATCGACTGCAATATGCATGCATATCACAGACGAAAAGTTTACGACTCATGCTTAAGAAGTAAACTGTTGAAATCTGAGCAATGAGAGATCTCGTTCATCTTGAACTGTGAATCTGTCACAAGAAAACTTTCTAAGTAACTTCTCAAGTTTAAGAAGAAAATCAGCATAGAGATTGTGTTCTATGTATGTTGCATGCAACGTATACAACATATTTTTAATAGACGCAGAAGAATGATCAGAACACATTCTCTTTTATTGATCAGAGTCAATCATCAAATGATTGCAATTGCACATTTATACTAACAATTCATTCAACGTTTACATAACATAAGTCAAATCAAGAGAAGAAAAGAGTTATTCAGTACAATCATACTTTATCTTTTTATTGTATGCATCTCTCTTTCATCACATATTTCTCTGTGCAATGAATGATAATCATTGAGTAAAAGAACGCAACTTTATGTACATTACAATCATGAGCATCACAAGTGCAAAGAAAACATCTTTCATCTTCGAATTGAGAATTGAATTAAAACATCGTTGTATAAAATATCATCAATGAAGAGCAGAGCAAAGATGATGCGTCATAAATGAACAACACAGACACTCATTAAGAGTTTACTTGAGCATCATGCGCTGAATGAAAGCTATAAATGCAAACTTGATACATAGTCTCATGATCATTGTTTTGATGACGCGAAGTTGTTGTATAGATGATAAGTGATTTTCTTTCTCAGAAAGTTTTGTTCACTCGATATAAATAGCATAGAGTTCTTCATGAGTTGAGCAATCAATGTCACAAGAGTGTATGAATTCAAAATTCAAAAAAAATTAAAATTAAATTGACTGATATTTTCAATCTAATCAATATTTTGATCAGCTGTTTTAATGTAACATGATTAAAGACTTCTTTGATATTTAAAAGTAAACAGATAAACATGTTTTCTCAACTTTTCATCATTTACGCATCATGTACTAAATTTAGTACTGTGTTTATAACTGATCTTTGTTTTCTGTCTTTCATTTAATCAAAATTCAGCAGCTTATCATTAATTTCAGCTGTGTAAGACAGTTGCATTGCTATTATTTTTTCTGCTACTTTGTCTAAACAATTTAACAGCATAATAATTCTGTATATCTTTGAAATTGAATAATTTAACTTGTCTGATTTTTTTAGAATAATTCTTGTGTCTTCACATCATATTTTTAAATGATAGTTATTTTCAATCAAATCTGAGTACACTAAATTGAAGATTTTCAATATAGTTTTATACACTCGCTGTATGATTGCAAATAACATATTGTCTGATTCAGATGCTTTTCTGAGTGCTGAGAAGTTAATAGCGTGCTTGATTTTTTCTTCAATAACTTTTGATCACTGTATACTTTCATTTAATAGTAATTCTTCATTGATTTGAATTTTCAAAAATGATGAGTACATTGCTTTCAGAAATATCTTGCACTTTTCATTAAATTCAATCTTTAATTCTTTTTGCAAGTTTTGTATCAAGAATAGCTTTTCAATTAAACGTGATTTAGTGAACTTATATGTCTGAAAAACTTCTTTCTCTTCAACGTTGTTCAAAAAATTGATTCAGAATAGATTTTTGATCAGCTTTATTGCATCATGATACGAATTTCACATTTGCACTATCTTTGTTCATACATCATCATTTCTGCATCTTTTTCAGATTCGCTTTTTTGATGACAGCATCTTTTGTATTTCAATGAATTCATTGTTTCATCACAGTTTTGATTTTACGCATATTCACTGTTTAAATACGAATAATTTCACTGTATTCTTAATGCATTTAGTCAAATAAATGACTTTTGCTTCTAAACTCGTGATTCTTTGCATCTTGACTATCATTTTGTCTTTCGTCTTTTGCAAATGCTCATCAAAGTCTTTTCAGTCAACTTTTTGCAGATTGTATGATGCATTCAGCAAATTTTCGATCAACTTTACTTTTTTTATAACTATTGTAAATAAAATTACTTCATGATTGAATTCTGTGTTTGCATTCTCATCTATATGTCAATTCTTGATGTGATTGTGCATATTCTTTGATGCAAATGCTAAATTAAGTACTGAGCTTGACTGATTTGAATAGCTGTGATATGTGTTTATATCAGAAGTGTTAATCAGATTGCACTTATGTAAATTTACTCACTTTATTAATGCTTTCGTTCTAATAAAGTTTGAGCTGACAACGAGATTCTGTTAAGATTATGTTTAGAAACTAATCAGAGTGCGTGCGTGACTAGAATGTTTAATCTATAAAGATAGCTATAACTAAGACTTTAAAAATACAAAGAAAAGAAGATACAAAAGACAAGAAGAATACACTTTATATAGTAGTTACTCAGATTAACGTTAGTCTTAAAGAAGACGTGTTGAAACACAAGAAAAATGTTGACTTAAAAGATGTTTATGACACAAAGAAATGTGTTTGTCATAGAAATCTGTTAATCACTTGTAACACAAAGAAGTGTGTTTGTTTAAAAGATAATAGAAGCTGATTAAAAGATGCTAGAAAAGAAAAAAGATGCTGAGTCATATTTAAGTCAAATCTGAGTCAGATTTAAATCAGATCTTGACTAGATTATTGACTAGTTTTAATCATTACATAGAGTACTCGCTAGCGTGCACTGCGAATTGATTAAAGCTTCAGCCTTGTTTAGTCTTGATACGCTTCGTAACATTATTTCTCTCTTCGAAAATTCATGTTTGCATGAATGTAGTTTATTTGCTCACTTCTGTTGATAGTTATTTCGATATTTAGCGTGATTTGTTTGAATCTAGTTTATGAAATTTGTTCAAAACTTTCTCTGAGTCATTGAATTTCTCTTTATCAACATAGTATTATTTGTTGTTTCTATCTAGATTTGTTCATTTGACTTTGTACTGTATTTGATCTTGATAGCATCTGAAGTTCAATATATTATTTATCTCTCAATGTTCATCGTCTTTGATAGTGATTGATCTGAGTGATTCTGAATGCTGTTCTGATAGAAGATCTTCTGAATATGATCATAGTAACTTTGAACTGAACATTGAATGCAAATGCTTCATGCTTATTGATAAATGAAAATGATAGAAGATTTCAACTTTGACAGTGATTTGATAAAGATTTAGCTGTTTGTCTTTCAAATCTTTGCATCATCTTGTTGTTTTGATGTTTCTGAAGAATAATTAAACTCAGTCATTTACTTCATAAATAACGTCTCATTTATGTTTATTGATCTGAGCTTCAATGATCTGCTTCGTCTTTTTCAATTGCTGATGATTGAAGATAAGAAGCTCTTTCATTCAAATAATAATATTGTCTGCTTTTCTAGCTTCAAGACACTCATGAATAGTTTTGTAGTCAGTTGCATCTGAATCAAAACTCATTTATTATGAATTATGAATTATTTGTTATGAATTGAGCTAGCGCTGAAATGACGACACATTAGTGCTTCTAGCAACGCACTAGCTGTACTTTAATTTGACTTTCGCTTGATTTCACTTCATAGCTTTACATACTATCATAAATTATATCTATCAGATGTTATTTCATCACAAATAATAGCATCAACTTGTTTTGACTATTAGCTCAATATCATTCAGCTTGACTAGATTTTCTATCAGTCTATCAGTTTCGTCACTATTGAAACGTTATTTACTGATTAATTCGTGATTACGTCACTAGCGAAAATTTCTACTCGAAAATCAAAGAAACACTCAATGCTTTATCTTTACTACTTTCGTCAACGAACTTCTCATTTCTATCACTAGTCAATCAGTTCTTTATCTGATAAACTGACTGATGATTTCGTCTGAATTTAGTACGACAATCTGACGTTCAGCTTGAGCTCTCAGCTTGCATTTCACCTGAACAAAGTAACTAAAAGTCTAGCATTTCAGCTCAAAGTCTTTTTAAACACTGATCATCAGTATACTAAAGATCATAAGATCTTTTCAAAAGCAGATGTATGCATAGTTATCTGTATTACGTTGCTCTATCTTTGACCTGCTCATTTAAAAGATTCTATTGAAACAGTAGATTCTTCAAGACGTACTGAGAAATCTTCTGTCTCAATCGAATCAGTCTTTTTCAACATTAATTGAGTGATAGATTGATCTTTATTTCAAGCAGCGATCAATTTCTTTGTTCAAGATATTCAGCAATTTCAAACTTCAAAGACTTATCTCATCTGACATAATCAGCAATATTCTATCATATCTTCTTCTACTTTCATTAATAAATCTAGAATTGAATTTACAGAAGAAGTTACTATAACAAATTCGCAGAACGTCATGACTGCATCTTTTACAGAAGTTCAGCAAGAAATGTTAAATTAAATTATCATTGAAAACGTTTCTTGTACAATTCAAAAACTCAGTAATTAAGATGATTTATCTTCTGAATCACTTAAATCACTTGAATTTACTGATTCTACTGATTTAGCAGACGATGATGATGAAAACAATCATCGCAATCACTGAAATTTTACTGAAGTGAGACTCTTTGACTCTATGTACAATGACAAGTTCATGCACACTGATGATCTTCTGAAGCATTCAGGCAAGAAGACATACTTTCAAGATGTTCATCTCTTTATTGAACGTGTCAAGAATATTCTTCATATTAAAGATGCTAATTTAGTGAGAACAAATTTATGAATCTGCCTTCAAGACATCACGATGAAATAATATATTGAAGAGCTTATCAATGATGAGAAAAGATTGATCAAATACGAAAACGATGTCAATAAGTGAATACACGCTTTGATCAAACGCTTTCGCAAGCAATCTTGCATTGCTCTGAACATGATTATCAAAGAAAGATACATCATGAAAGATGTACAACATTATCAAGAATCTTGCAAGTATGCTCAGATCATATTAAGAGCTGTCAAATCAACGAAACTAAACTTCATCTTCAATCAGTTATCAATTATTTACAATGACATTGATTTGAAATTTCAAAGAAATCTTATAATATCTACTCTCGTCATTAAGATTAATGATTTTCTACATGATATGAACAATAGAAAATACATCTGATGAGAGCTAGCAGTTAAATATCGAGAAAACATCAAATCTAGTATCAGTACGTTAGATATCAATCGCAGTACTGAAAGCAGTAATCAACGCAGCAATGATCAACACGATAATAAAGACATTGATCAGTATGATAGTTCTAACTCTCAGTTGAATTTTCAGCGATAATTTCAGAGTGATTTCAAACAAACTTCGAGATTTTCAAACTATCAGAACAATGCTTATCAGAATCAGTCTCAGCAGTCTTTGCAGTTAAATGTTAATACAATAATGTTGACTTTGTCAGCTTCACAACAGTCATTGCTGCTAACAAACAACGAAAATGCGTCAGATTCAAACCAGCGTTCATTTTATTCAAATAACTGAGAGCGTGACAAGTCATTATTTAAATCATCATTTCAATCATGATCTTAATGAGTCTATCAAGTCTCTATCGAGAATCAGAAGAATAAAAAGATGAAAATCAATACTGAAGAGCAGAAAGTCTATCATGATAATGAATGAGATCAGTATCAAATTGCTATTCAGCAAGCGTATCTGCAAGATGCTTCTGATGCATACACTGAAGAAACTTTTGAGAAGAATTAATCTCAAATTGAATTGAAATCGAATTTCAATCAGAAAAACGAATCTGTGAATGCAGACTTTGTGATTTCTACAATCAAGTTTACAACTACTAAAGTCTGTGAACATTGTGATCAAAGCTTTGAATCAGAAAATAAGCTTCATCATTATCTTGAAAAGTGTTTAATCTTTTGATCAATAGATGAGTCAGCTGCTTTCTCAATGACATTAAAGTCATCATCAAAAGAACGCATTCTTATTGAATCTTCTTCAAAATCATTGCAAATCATTGCAAATCATTGACTACGTCTTTCGTGATTGACAATATATCACAGTCAAAGTCTGCTGAAGTCTTAATGAACTTGAAGAAGATATTGTTCTAGACATGAAATGTATCATGATCATAGTAAATCATAAGTTTATCAAAGTCATTGCTTCGAATACACTCATACAGAAAATGACATCACTCATATCAGTATGAGACATTGAAAACAAGATTCATCACTTCTGTGACTTTGTGATGCTGATCACATATATTCATGAATTTCTATCTGATGATAGATTGACAACAGCTTGCTTTTGTCAAGATATTCATCTGATTGATAATTTCAGAGTAAAAGTACTTTTAGAAATTGACATTATAACTACAGAGAAGATGCAACTGAATCTGAATGAAAAGATTGTCAAAATAAATAGTTATCAAGAATTTACTGTTAACATTTTTGTACTCACTAGAAATCTGTCGAATTTTAAGCGAATAGTTTGAATCAAAGATCAAATCGTGATTTCATCTCATGCACTTCTGAAAGTATCTGTTCTCATGAAAGAAAATAAGCTATCAACTGATTATGATCTTATTAGAATCATTTCTAGAGCAAGTCATAAAGATACATGTAAATCGAATGATAAATGAGTAAATGAGAATTCAAAGCTAAAGAGCGAGATTTATGAGATGCGAAGACTATATGTACAGAGAAAAGATAAGCGCTAGACTCAATAAAGTTTAGATTCGCTCAAAGAACATGCGTCTCAGTAGAAGACTGAGCACGCTCATAACAGATCTGATCTTCAAGTCTTACTACGATCAAGATCTGAAACAGACGAGTGATCTCTTCACTCATGTAGTAGACATCAGCTTTTTCTTTGTGCAAGTTCGAAATGACATTGAAAAATCAATCATCATTCAACGACATGCAAGAATTGAAGCAATGTTTAAGTATGAAGAAGATGACTGCTTTCTGACGAATTCAATGAATCATCATCTGATGATCATTGATTGAAAGCAGCATAAAACTTCTGACTGAAAGAATTCACTTCTAAGAAAAATATCAGTTCTCGTCATCATCATCACAACTTTATTAACTGCAAATTCAAATCTATTATCATTTTTGACGTCAACAGTATCAAATCTACTTTCAACAAAGATTGATTCTGATCTAAAAAGTACATTGCAGAACGACGTCACTATTTACGACATCACTCAGATAATCATTGCTATAGCAGAGATTGTTAATTCATATAATATATGAACTGATAAGAGAAATATCGTGAATATTTTCGAAGAAAACTGAATGTCAATTACTTTAACTTTTGAGATCAAGATTTTCTTGACAAGAGTATATTCTCTTAGTACTAAAGACAAGAAGCTGATAGATGAGATCTTTGATAAGCTTCATGAGTAACACAAGCTCACTTGAATCGAACAGTCAATGCTTTATGATTTCTCAGTCTTTGTTGTATGACGAGAAATCAATGAAATTAGAAAGAAACGTGTTGTAGTTGACATTCAAGATCTAAACAAGATCTTTTTGCAAGACAGCTATTTAATGTCATTGCAAACAATCATTACAACTGTCGTTGCAGACTGTCAGTACATTATGATGATAAATGTCAATGATTATTTCTATCAGTGAAAGATCAGATCAATCAATCGAAGCAAATTAATCATTGTCTCTCATCGAGATCAGAAACAGTTTGAGATAACTGTGATGAAATTCAAGAACTCTTCGTCATATGTTCAACGTCAGATTGATCGACTGCTGTGATCTCATCAACGTTATGCTTGAGCTTATATGAATGATATTGTCATATTCTCAAGAACTCTGAAGAATCACTTGAAACATTTACATGTCGTGTTCAGACTATTTTTGAAGAAGAGAATTAGCATTTCGTCGAAGAAATCATTCATAGACTATTCATCAGTAATACTGCTTGATCAGAAAGTCGATGACTTCGATCTGACTACGTCAGTCGAAAAACTCAAGATCATAACTTCTTTGAACTTTTCTTGAACACTGCGTGCTCTGAACATCTATCTAGATATGATTGAATGACTAAGAAACTACGTTTCGTACTATGCTCAAATAGTAGAATCATTGCAAAGACGCAAAACTGATTTATCAGTAAATTTGCTCAAGAATAATCTAAATGCTCATTGAAGCGAAATTAGCAAAAGAATCTTTAAATTAATTGAGTTGAAAATCAGATTCTTTTGTCATCTTCAGAATCACTTTGACAGAAAGAGAGTACTGACTCATTTTAATTCTGACCGTCAATTATGAGCAGATCTTGACGCATTCAAGAAGATAAATTTCGTTGATATAATCTATTACATCAAGAACGAAAAGACGATCTTTATCAGATTAAATGTTCAGTCTATACTATTTCTAAGCAGAACTCTTAACTCTGCTGAACGAAACTACTGATCTACGAAACTGAAAGTTGCTGACTTAGTCTGAATCATCAGAAAGATTCGTCACATAATGAAATCAACGCTGAGATTGCTTACTATCATCTACATCAATCATGCTGTCGCTGTGACAATTGCTAAACAGACTAGCTTGATCACAGCGAACACAGATAAGTTAAACTTGCGTCTAATTCAAGCATCTCAATATTTATCTATCTTTCAACTCAATATACGACACAAGACTGACAAAGCTAATATCATGCTTGACGCACTCTTCAGACTTCTTCGTAAGAAGCTTGAACTGAAATTGATGAAAGCAGCGTTCAAGAACGACATTCTTGATCTACTGCATGAAAGAATCATACATAAAGATCAGACAATTTATGTCTGCATTGTCTTTCTCATGAAGATATCACTCAAATTCAAAAGCAATCTTATTCAAGCACTAGAAAATGACAAGCGTTGAAAGAATATACTAACTATAGCACGCAAGAAGACTGTGTCAGAATCATCAGACAATCATTCAGTCATTATACAGACTAAAGAAGATCATTTCAAAGTTTGAAAAGAACTTTTATATCATGTTAATAGAGATTCGAAGCGTCATGTTCAATTAGTAATTTCAAAGTTTATGAAACATATCATGTTTTCGCTGACACACAGTTCTCATCATGCTGATTTTCATTGAATCTATCAGCAAATTATTAAAACAATGTATGTACGAAAGTTGACTTCAAGACTGCGAAAGTTCATTGATCACTATTCAGAATGTCAACTCTATCAGATTAAACAACATCAATTCTATGATGAGATGATTTCAATAAATTTCGCAAATATTTTCTTTCATACAATTACACTGAATTTTATTCTAACATTGTTGATCAGTATAAAAGAATTGAAATGTCTACTGATCATAATCAATACATTTTTCAAAAGACTTATGCTAATTTCTGACAAATTCACATGATCAACGAAGAAATGAGCTCATGCTTTGATTGAAAGATTACAACAAGTGAATTGAGAAATATCATCAACAATCATATTCAATCATGATTTGAAATTTCTATCAAACTTCTGACAGACTATCTTTGAGAAACTAGAAATCTTCTTGCTTACAAGCACAGCATATCACTCTCAGATCAATGATCAGAGTGAGTGATTCAATCAGATCATGAAAATCGTCTTGCGTTTTCTACTATTCAGTATTGACGATGCTCTTTGATCGTTTCTACTAACAAGTCTACAGACTAACTTCAATAACTTCGCTTTCGTCAACATCAATAAATTCTCAAATGAGATTGTTTATGAATTCAAAACTACGAACATCTCATCACTTATTTAATTTGAAAATCATTTCAACTACGTCGCGAAGCAATCTATAAATGTATTTGAAGCTGCTGATGCTATTGCTTTCGCGAAAGTCAAAGCAAAGACATGATATGATTGTAATCATAAATCAATGATTCTACAAGTCAAAGAATATGCTTTCTTGAGATTGCATCGCGATTATCATCTATCAGAACACTCATCTAAAAAACTCAGTCAGCAATACTGTGATTCTTTTCTAATTATCAAATGAGTCGAACAGCTAGCATATAAGCTTGAGCTTTCAGCGCATTGAAGAATTTACTCAGTTATCTTCATAACGTAATTGAAGTTTGCATCAAAAGATGCAGACTCATTTAAACGTTCACAATCGAATAATCTCTTCTTTATAAAAGTAGAGAAAGACATCAAGAAATGAGTCTCATACAAAATAAAGAAGCTCATTGATGATAGAATTCAACGATTTGACAAAGACTCACTTATACGCGAATATTTAGTAAGATGAAAAGAATATGAATCTGAGTATGATGAGTGATACGACGAAGATTTGCTTGATAACGCGATTGAATTGATTTAAGACTACGAAGTGAAACATTCAAAACTTAAGACAAAAAAGAAAAAAATCAAATACTGCTGTGAATGCATCATTATCATCATTGAAGTTTACTGAGAAGACAGCATCGAAGCTCACTAGAAAGCAACTCAAGCGATTGCTAAGAGATAATAAATAACTAATGACTTGACGAGATTATTAAAGCTTTTTCAATGAGAACATATTATTATGAATTATGAATTATTTATTATGAATTGATGACGACACACTAGTGCTTCTAACGACGCACTAGCTGTACTTTAATTTGACTTTCGCTTGATTTCACTTCATAGCTTTACATACTATTATAGACTATATTTATCAGATGTTATTTCATCACATCATTTGTGAGTGAAAATTCTTGTTGAAGTAGAATGAAGTCATTGAGATGATCAAGAAGATATTGAAATTCTCGCTTAATTCTATCATTAATAGTCATTTTGCTCAGTCTTTCTGCATGTAATTGCAGTAAATTCTTAATTCTCATTCAACATCTTAATTAGCTTGTTTTAATTGATCATTGATTTCAGAATGATAAGCTGTTGATAAACTAACTATAATTTTTAGTCACTTGCAAAGACTTTTTCATATGATTGATATGAACTGAGAATCTCTGTTTGAAACAATAGAACTAGATAAATCATGAAGTCAATATACATTTCATAGCATGATTCAAATCATTTTTTCGACTGAAATGTTATCATTTTCTCAATAACAGAAGACATAGTGACGTTTCTTGATGAAATGACATATGACTGTGCAAATGATGTTATAATCTTTCAATAGAAATAACTCAATGATGAAGTTTATAACTATATCTTTTCAGCGTTTCTGTGAAATCGATAAAGAATGAAGAAGTTCATTAATGCTATTTTTAAATGTCTTGCTTCGTTAACAGACATAACAGTTTCAAATGTAACATTTAATCGTTGCTCAATGATCTGATCAATAGTAGAAACGTTGAACTAAATTAATAGTTCTTCGATTGTCAGAGTGAGAAATAAAAGACTGATCATGAATTTTCTTTAGCAATTTCATATGCATATTCTCAGAAACTCATAGTAGATCTTTTTTAAAGAGAACGTTGTCAACAATCTTGCAATGCTTCAATTCAATGCTATGTAGCTTAAGCTTGTTTTCGCTTATAGCTTGTTTATACTCATTGCAAAGCTCATTTGTCTTGTTAACATCTTTTACTTGCTGATAGAAATCAACTTTAGATTCAATAGCTAAAATATTTACTCTATTAAATGTCAGAATGATTTGATAGCAATCTTCAGTACGCTGAGTTGATTCAAAGATGTTGATCAGAGACATTCTGATTAAAGCATTGACTTTAGTATTTATTTTGTCTGATTGAAATATAATCTGAAAGTTGAACTTAAATAAAATGTCTAGATAATTGACTTAACGTCAAGTTAACAGTTTATTTTTCATGAAGATTTTCAGAGTCTGATGATTAATGAATATCTGAATAAGTAGTTCAGTGCATTCAAGCTTGAGTCTTTAATGTTTGAAACATTGAATAATGACTAGCAATTTCTTGTCATAAATATGATAATTGCATTCAGCGAAAATCATGCTTTTGCTGTAGAAAGCTACTGAGTGAAGAACTTTCTCATCATCATACTGTGATAGAATTTCATCTTTGACGTAGTCAGATGCATTAATTTCTAGAATAATTTGTTGTTTGAAATTGAAATGTCGTAGTACTGAAGTTGAGCTGACTTGTTTCTTTAGATCATCAAAAGCTTGAACACAGACTTCATTTCATACAAAAGACGTGTTCTTTCTAGTCAACTGAGTGAATAATTTGACTAGCTTCGAGAAATTCTTAATGAAATGACGATAGAAGTTATTGAATTTTACGAAGCTTTGAACTTCTTTTAAATTGATCAACGTAGCTCAGTTGACTATGACTTTCACTTTGATAAAATTCATATGAAGATCTTGTTCTGAAACTATGACTTCTAAGAAAATAGTTTCTTCTACGTTGAATTTGCACTTTTGAATATCTACTTGTAAATCAGCTTCTCGTAAATGATTTAATATCATCTTGACATGTTGCTCATGTTTTCATCGAGTTTTGCTGTAAATCAGAATTTTGTCTAGATAAACTTGACAAAAGTCATTTAGAAAGTCTCAAAAAACATCATTCATATACTGTTGAAACGAGACAGAATCATTGATAAATTTGAAAAATAACATCTTTGATTTGTATGCTTCTAAAGTGATGATAAAAATAATGTAGTTCTCACTATCAGAATGCATTCGCAGTTTGTTGAAAGTTGAAATAATATTTAATCGAGTCAGATGCTTGCAATCAACTATTTTGCTGATCATCTCATTTATGAGCAATAAAGAATAGCAATTTCTTTTGATAATAGCATTAAGCTTTTAATAGTCAATGCAGAATTGTAAATCTTTATTTGCTTTTAGAATGAACAGAACGAAAGAAGAATACGAAGCTTTGCTAAAGGTTATAAATTCTTTGAAAAGATTTTTATTCAGATATTTTTTTACTTTCTGAAACTTTTAAAAAGACATTTAATATGCTTGACAGCAAGATGATGTTGCATTACTAGTAAGCTTTATCTTATGATCATATGAATGATGAGACGATAGCTTGTCTGCTTGAGCTCAATCAAAGATATCTAGAAAATTCTGATATTTTAATGATAGCTTGACTTTAATATCTTCTAGATTTTGAGTCGTTTCATTGACTGAAAAGACATTTATGACATCAAGTTTGCATTGAGTATTGTAAGTAATTTTTCTATCGATGTCTTTGATGAACATAGCAAAAATCTCTGTCTGATCTTTCTTTTTTCGTTTTACTAGTGCTTGAAAAAAGATGATATTTATGTTTTGAATCAAGAATGACTCTTTTTGAATGAATGAAACTGAGTGCTTGAGCATCTTAAAGATTTTGCTGTGAGCTGCTGAAGAAATCAAAGTTGATTACAGTTAACTTGAATGCTTTGTATTTGACAAGATTGAAAAAATCGAAATCGAAATATTTAATTGATCAGAGAATACAATAGTATCATGTCTCATGTTCAATAATATTTCATTTTTGTTCATTCAGAATTTGCTTAATATAACTTCATGATGCTAGATATCAACTATCAGTATTGACATAGTCAATTTCTTATGACTTTCGATCATGAGATTGAGTAGAATCTTATGAGTAATAATCTTTCTAACTAAATTCTCATTATAATTTCATATTAACTTCTTTTTTGCTAGTAATATAGATTGTATTTCAAGTTTCTGACATACTTTATTAATGAGCTGATCATGTATCAGCATGTAGACGACAAAATCACTATCTATCAAAGAACAAAGACTGAAAGAATTGTTTTAAGAGATAAAAGAAGCATTGATTAGAAATGACTTTTCAAAATAGTTTTCTTTCAATAAAATTTCAATTTGACTGTACAAAAATATGATTTTCATCTCTTCAATGATTTTGAAAGAAATAACTAGTTTTTTGAATCAAAATCTGACTCAAAGTTCAATGTAAATTGATTAAATTCATTATCTTTTAATGCATTGATTCTTGAAGTTCAATTAAAACACTTTTTAAAAGTATCATTTGATTTGTGATAAATGAAACAGTTTTCAGTTTGTAGATTTATCTCTTTGACATTAGTTAAAGCTGCATCACATGATTTTAACGAGTCAACTGATATGATAACTTCAATCTTTCTATAGAGATTCAATGAATCTTACTTCTCAACAAAAATGACTTGCTTTCTGATCTTGATCAGAAATTTCTTTTCTTTGATATCATTCATGACTCAATGCTCATTGTTCAAATGAATCAGATAACTATGAATTTCATTGAAAGATTCTGACTGAATCAGCTGACTACTTTAAGCTGCATGAAGATGATAAACTATCTTGTCTTGTAAATCAACAATCAATTGCTTTTCGTGATACTTTAAATAAAAGAACAGACGTTGAAATATCAAATAAAAGTTGTTGAATTTGCTCTTTTCTTAAGAGAGATTAGCATACTCTTTTCGAAAGTTTATCTCTTTGTTAGAATCATTGTAAAGCTGAGCAAGTTCATTTAGTAAATCATTGATCATTGAATAAAAGTTTAATGAATCTCATTGACATTTAACTAGAATGACTTTAACTGCATCTTCACTGATTCAAGAATGAATGTAGACTAGTATAGCTTTGTCATTGTTAAAATAATTGACGTTGATTTTTAGCTTGTCGCGAATCTTTTCTTGTCAATCATCTCAGATAGATTCTTTTTCATCAGTAAACAGAGATGAATTCAAAAGTTTTTGAAATCGATTGAAGAAATTGAACAAAGTAAAAGAGAAAGAAGTGACTTCTTTAAATGATCACAGTTGATGTTGCAATTCAGTCACTTAATTTCAAAATGTCTGATTTAATTAATTCAAGTGTTCTTTGACTTTATTCATTTTCTTGAAACAAGTCTTTCATATTTGTTCGCTTGATATCTTGTCAAATAGCTCACAAACTTTTATGCTTAAATCTCATTGAGTTTGAAGATTGTTCAAATCTTCTAGAAAAACTTCTGAATCTTATTCAATTCAATGTTGTAACTGCTTTACATTTTTTATATCTCATGAAGTAGAAGCTTCATGAGATTCATTGAAAGTCTGAAAGTGAGACAAAGAGTATCAATGTTTTTGTACAACATTGATTCTAAGATATTTTGATATGCAAGATGATAACTCAGAATAAATGACTAAATCTGTAGTGTTAGAAGAATAAAAGCTTTGATTATTCTCAAAGAAATTATTCACAGATGATTGAATCATAGCGAAGAATTGATGATTGAGCGAAGAACGATGCTTGATAATATGTAGAAAGATTATTTGTTAAAGTGTTGAGTTTTCAAAAAAGAATATTGCTGATTTAAGAAAGTTTTTTGATGATTTTCAAGCAATCAAGATCTTAATTTCTTGATTCTATCAATCGATCTGAACTGATGCTACTGACTGAGCGATAAATTTTCTAGCAATCACATGATCATATATTTTCATTGATTCTATTGATTTCTTGATGTTATTCTGTCTTTCAATGTCATTGATCATCAGATACACAAATGGTAGAAAAACATGAAGAGTGCTTGATAGAGTGCTTGATAGAGAAACATGAAGAGTGCTTGATAGAATGCTTGGTAGAAAAACATGAAGAGTGCTTGATAGAGCGCTTGGTAGGGAAACATGAAGAGTGCTTGGTAAAGTGCTTGGTAGAAAAACATGAAGAGTGCTTGATAGAAAAATATGAAGAGCGCTTGATAGAAAAACATGAAGAGTGCTTGGTAAAGAGTCATGTAGAAAGTCATGTAGAAAGTCATGTAGAAAGCATTGTTTGATTCGTGTTATGCGCTCGATTGACACGTATTTTGAAGCATGTAGAATGTTTGATAGAGTGTTTGATAGAAAGCTCAGTCGATAGCTTAATAGATAGCTCAGTAGAAAGATTGATAGAAAGATTGATAGAAAAGTTGATAGAAAGATTGATAGAAAGATTGATAGAAAGATTGGTAGAAAGATTGATAGAAAGATTGATTGAAAGATCAGTAGAAAGCTCACTAGATGACTCGATCGAAAGATCAGTAGAAAGATTGATCAAAAGATCAGTAGAAAGCTCACTAAATGACTTGATTAAAAGATCAGTAGAAAGCTCATCAGTAGAAAGATCAATAGAAAGATTGATCGAAAGATCAGTAGAAAGCTCATTAGATGACTCGATCGAAAGATCAGTAGAAAGCATTGTTTGAAGCACTGTTTGACTCATGTTATGCACTTGATCAACACGTCTTTTGAAGCGAGTAGATTGACTAGTAGATGAACGAGTAAATAGCTGAGTTGATAGCTGAACATGTTGATATTTTGATTGTTGTTGTTCTAGAAAGTAGAAACTATGAAGGGAAAAAGAAGATGAAAACTTCAAACTCTCTAGCGTCAGCTTTATAGAGCTTGAAGCGAAGATTATTGAGTAGATAGCTGAGCATGTAGAATGACGAGTAGGTAGAAAGTCATGTAGAAAGCATTGTTTAAAGCACTGTTTAACGTGTTTTATGCACTTGATCGACACGTTTGATAAAGAGTAGAATGAAGAGTAGATAGACGAGTAGAGTGAAGAGTAAATGAGCGAGTAGATAGACAAGTAGATGAGCGAGTAGATAGACGAGTAGAATGAAGAGTAGATGAGCGAGTAGATAAATGAGTAGAGTGAAGAGTAGATGAGCGAGTAGATAGATGAGTAAATGAGCGAGTAAATAGACGAGTAGAATGAAAAGTAAATGAGCGAGTAGATAGACGAGTAGAGTGAAAAGTAGATGAGCGAGTAGATAAACGAGTAGATGAGCAAGTAAATGAACGAGTAAATGAGCGAGTAGATGAGCGAGTAAATGAACGAGTAAATGAGCGAGTAGATGAGCGAGTAGATAGACGAGTAGAGTGAAGAGTAGGTGAGCGAGTAGATAGACAAGTAGATGAGCGAGTAGATAGACGAGTAGAATGAAGAGTAGATGAGCGAGTAGATAAATGAGTAGAGTGAAGAGTAGATGAGCGAGTAGGTAGATGAGTAGAGTGAAGAGTAGATGAGCGAGTAGGTAGATGAGTAAATGAGCGAGTAAATAGGCGAGTAGAATGAAAAGTAAATGAGCGAGTAGATAGACGAGTAGAGTGAAAAGTAGATGAGCGAGTAGATAAACGAGTAGATGAGCGAGTAAATGAACGAGTAAATGAGCGAGTAGATGAGCGAGTAGATAGACGAGTAGAGTGAAGAGTAGGTGAGCGAGTAGATAGATGAGTAGAATGAAGAGTAGATGAGCAAGTAGATAGACGAGTAGAGTGAAGAGTAGATGAGCGAGTAGATAGATGAGTAGAATGAAGAGTAAAGTAAATAGTAGTGCTAAATCAGCTAAATCAGCTTGTAGCTGATCTATGTAGCATGTAAGCTAATCAACGATGCAAACTCAGCTGACAACTAGCTTGTAGCAAACATCTCATCTAGTAGCTAGCATATGCGTCTTGAGCGCATTAAGATTCGAATGTCGTTGCTCACTAGCTTACAAGCTACTCAAGCTCTTTGTTGAAACGTTGATGTAACGTTCTATGCAGAATCTCGATGACGTGAGTTTACATGTATGAATATTCTGAATCAAACAGAAACATCAGCAGAGATGCAGAAAACTTTGAAAACAGATTGATGAGTGAGTGTTTAATGCATGCTTCGTCGTCAACAACAGTGATGATTAATGTCATTTCACGTCTGAAAGAATTAATCTTGAAGCTCAATAAAATGAGTTGCAAAAAGTCATTTTGAAAGATAATTGAACTTCTGATTAAATGTCACTGTTTGAAGTCAGATGTTTTATTTGATTGACTTCATGTAAACTCGCTTATGCGCAAAAAGCTTGCAAACGTCAGGCAAAATGACACATGTCATGTTGCTTCTTCAATGATAGATTGATCAAATTGACGTAGCAATAGTAGCAGTAAATTTCGTGTTATAAATCTTCGCTTGCAAGTCTGATCATCATTTTAAAGCCTTTGAATTTCAACTATGATTCGCTGTAATGTAAAGTGATGAAATGTCTCAATCTTGATATTAAAATATTCAACATCAATGTGATGTAATCATAAATTGATGAAATAAATCTTAATGATTTTGACTTTGATCATCTTGTTCTTTAGATTCACTGATCAGCTAATCAGATTTAAGACTGAAGTTGAATATTTGACTCTGATGATCAAGAAGCAGAACATGAAGTAGCTTCTTTTGACTGTATCGTAAATACTTCTGATGAACGTCGCTAAATTTCATCAAAGATATCTGACTGCTGAGCAATTAAGAAGAATCTCGTTGTATCAGAAGCTTAATGACTCGCGCTGATTGACTGAAGTGTAGCTAGCTGAGAAAACTTGTCAGCAATAGTACTGAACTTCGCTCGAGAAAGCAAATCAGCTAAACAATTTTCATGAGTTGAAATTCATAAAGCATGTATGCAGATATCATGCGCAGTCGTCAGCAAAACTATTTATCGCAGATGCAGCATTGTCTCTTCGCGCATGAAGATCTTGTTAATGTCGACGACAACAGCTACGTTGTTATCATATATAGTGAGATTGCATTTCGCGAAAACGAAAAGTCATGCTGTCAAAGCTTGAAGCACTGTTGTCATTTCTTTGACATTGATATGCTTGTCACTTAAGCGCATGTTAAATCGATTAGAAAATGTTTAACTAGCAGCTGATGACAGATTGAAATGATGCAGATAGTAGTTTCTCATGTTGTGCAAATTTGAAGCGTTGATTCAGAGATATAGAAAATGTCTAAATTCGCGCTTACGAAGTAGACGTACGTTGTTTCACTTTGAAAGAAACGTCTTTCACCATAGTAAATCTTGTCATATTGAATAATTGATGCGCTGCTTGCGTGATTTGATGATGATTAAATCGTTGAACAGTTGTCTGAGAAAGACTCTTTCAGAAACTATGATCTTTGCAGCAAATGACAGAAAGTTTAATAGTATCTGTAACTTCTCATATGATAAAGAGCTCTTTGTAAACGCATTGTTAATGAGCTGAATTATCTTCTGATGCTTGTCAGATAATAAATGAGTCATCATATTAATTGAGTTTAGACTGATTGCGTCAAGTTGAGTACTTGAGTTTGAGTTGAGTACTTGACTCGTCAAGACTCGATTTGAATCAGAATTTTTAATTCAAGTATTTGAGTTGAGTCGAAATGTTCAATTCAAGTATTCAAGTTGAATCAGAGAATTGAAATTGAGTATCAACTTGAAATTCTCGACTCGACTCGTCAAGACATGAAGATAAATAGATAGATATTTTATTATGACTTTCTATCATAGCTTCTCTTCATGACTTTTCTTCATGACTTTTCTTCATGACTCTCTATCAAACAGTCTTCATAGTTTCTCGTCATGACTTTCTATCATAGCTCTCTATCATAGCTCTCTATCAAAGCTCTCTATCAAACAATCTTCATGTTTTTCTTCATGTTTTTCTTCATGTTTTTCTTCATGTTTTTCTTCATGTTTTTCTTTATGACTTTCTATCAAAAAAATAATGCAAAAAGGTAATGCAAAGGCGAAAAATCGGAAAAATTTCTATATTTAGTTCTCTTGACATCATATTCAATTTCTTGACAAGTTGAGTTGAGTACTCAAATCAAGTATCGACTCGAGATCAATATCAGATCAAGTCAGAATGTTGAAATCGAGTATTTGAGTCGAGTCAGAAGATTGATATCAAAACTTAACTTAACGATCAGTTTAATTGAGTCAAGCTCAATGTTCAAAAAGATGCATGTGATGTTGATAAGATTCTTTTTAAGATTAACGCTAAACTCTAACTGAGCGCACAGATCATCGAAATCATTCTCGTATTTATGAGTTTTGATCATGTTCGCTTGTATAACTAGAAAGTCATTCAGATAGTGTATTATTGAGTCTCATTGCAGAGTGACTATGAGCATTCAGCAAAGATTTTTAGCGAAAAGATCAAACAGATATGATGATGTGCGTAAATTGAAGAGAAGAAAGCAATTTATTCAATACTTATCTTCTTAGAAGAAATCAAGCAGTCAGTGATCTGATGTTGCTATCGACACATGACAAAAGACGTCGATCAGATCTCTTTTAATGAGAACTGCATTTCGATCAACGTCAGATAAAGCGATGATTGTTTAATTAAAAATGAAATATTCAATTGATTTTCAGTTCTTAAGAATGAAGCAGTTGACTGACTTTTCTTTTGAATACGATAAATGATGTATTCAATGTCAGCGATCATTTCTCTTCAATATCAATCTCAATGATGAAAATATAAAGCGATGAGAAACATGTTAAATCTCGATTAGTCGATCACAGCGAGCTTGCTGCGTCAAATCAATCTGAAGAGTATCTGATGCTTCATTTGTCAAGAAAAGATTCTTGCTTAAAATCAGTTGATCAAAGTCTCAATATTCAATTTTAGCTTCATGTTCAATGATAAACAGCAATGTTTGAACATATCTACAATCAGAATGTTCAACTAGCTGTGTTTGTCATGCGTTTGCATCTAGAGAGTCTCTGCGTGCTAGAGAAATCTCGTCGACCTTTATGAGCTGATATGAAAAGAATTTCAATATTGATATCAGCAAGATTGAAATTCGACGTCACTTTCTTTCAATGATTGATTGACTGTTTGAATTCAATGTTTTGCAATTGATAGCAGCGTGAGTCTCATCACATTCGCTGCAAATATATTGATATGTGCAACTAAAATAGATGCAGCTGTTGTCATTGAACTTGTTGCATACTGAAAACTCTGTGCTTGACTGTTTTCTGATTCTTTGACTCTGATATTTCGTCTGAGAAGTGATAGCAGATGTTTTCTTTATTAATGCTCAATCGACAAGTTCATCTTCAGCATTGTATCATTCATTCAAGTCATTGACTTCTTTTATCATGCAAATCTCATGAAAGTGAAAGTGAAAGATTTGCAGAAACTCGAAGATGTAATGCAGATGAAACTTTTGCAAATAGTCAATGTATCAAGCTAAGCTTGCTTGCAGAGAATGTCTCAATTGATCATTGATTGTCTTGATGAGACATTGATTATATACTTCTAGACAGCGTAGAAAGAAAATCATGCTCTTGAGATTCTGCTGAGTGACATCATCATCATGAACTTAAAGCTCATCAATTTGTGACAATTGCAGATCTTGCTTGTTGATTGAATTTAATATATGATTGTTGATCAGCTTGAAGATATTAACAGCTTGAAATTCGTTTTTGAAGATGAGAGTCAGTTGAGTGATATCAATAAAGAAGTAGCGAGATATCATTGTTTGAATATGAAGATCACTTGAAAGAATAGTATCTGACGTTTAACTGATAAAGCTCTTTATCACTGAGTTGTTTCTTGACTGATTTAGCGCTGTACTCTGAGCTTCTAGTTGTTGAAGCTTCTGTTTCAGCTCGCGTTTCATATTCGCTTGATGAATGTTCTTAATTCTCTGTTGCATAACAAAAGTAGTTGATGTTTCAATGATTTGTTTCAAGTCAACTTCTTTCAAAAGAACACTTGAAGGAAAAAAACTTGAAGAGACAGATGAATTCAACGAGAGTGATGATGATGATGCAGACGAGTGAGAGCAAAACACATAAGAAAAGAAGAAGCAATGACAACTTTGTCTTCTGCTGACAGCGATAATGACGTCGACGTTGACGTGACTCTGACAACAAGTAGAAGCAATCATTGATAGTGATGACAGTAGTGAAGCAAATAAGATAGCAGTGACAGCAGTGAGTAGCGATGACAGCAGTGAATAGCGATGACAGTGATGTGTAGCAGTGACAGCAGTGAGTAGCAGTGTGAATGACAAAGTGAGTAGCAAAGTGAGTAGCAAAGTGAGTAGCAAAGTGCGTAGCAGATGCAAAAGCGCGTTTCTGACTGAATTCTAAAAGATGAAGAAATAGAAAGAGATGATGGGAAAAACAGAAGAGAAAACGATCTATTTATTCTCTTTTCCCTGCTTAATCTTCTTGTTCTCTAGTGATCAACATTAATCGAGTCAAGTCAACTAGCAATCATCTTCACTTGTTAATAATCTTCAGTCAAGCTGAATCTTACTAATCAGAGTGCATGCATGACTAGAATGTTTGATTTATAAAGATAATTATAATTAAAACTTTAAGAATATAAAGAAAAGAAGATACAAAAGACAAGAAGAACATGCTTTATATAATAGTTACTCAGATTGATGCTAGTCTCAAAGAAGACGTGTTGAAACATAAGAAAGATGTTGATTTGAAAAATGTTTGCAACATAAAGAAATATATTTGTCATAGAAATCTGTTGATCATTTGTAACACAAAGAAGTGTGTTTGTTTAAAAGACAATATAAGTTGATTAGAAGATGCTAGAAAAGAGAAAAGATGCTGAGTCATATCTGAGTCAAATCTGAGTCAGATTTAGATCAGATCTTGACTAGATCATTGACTAACTTTAATCATTATGCAAAGTACTCGCTAGCGTGCATTGCAAATTGATTAAAGCTTCAGTCTTGTTCAGTCTTGATATGCTTCGTAACAGATTTATCTATACATTATGTTAACTATGAATCTTTTGATTCTATTCTGTTTTGAATAAAAGTCAGAAGAGTTAAGAGATTTTAATTTGACACAGTTTGAATGATGATAGAACATTGCATGATCAGAAAAGTCATCATGCAGAGTTTTCACTCACACGACAACATTCTCTTTTAACAGTCACAATTGATCTACGAAGAAAATTAATGACATGTTAATGTCAGTAAAAGATGAGAAGATACTACTAGTAAAATAGTTGACTCAGATAAAGAGTCTGAAAGTCATGATTACAAGTGATTAAAGAATTTGCAACTTGTTGACTGCATTGATATTGAAACATCTTCACTACATTGACAGTGCTGTTGAGTAATTGATGAAAAGATATCAGATAGAATAAATGAATCAAATGATGAGTCTTGAGTTTATAATTACATATGCTTAAAGAAGTAGTGACTTGTTGATCACATTGATATATTGAGAGAACTTGAACTCATCTTCTTTACTTGATGTCAAGTCATACATCTATCTACGTGAAAAATCGAGAGTGCATGAGAATGATCAGAACGCATCTTTACTATTGATCAGCTAAGCATTGAACAACTGCGATCGCACATTTATATCACGAACTATTAACGTCTACGTAACATAAGACAAGAGCAGAATAAAGTTATTTGATACAATCATACTTTATCTTCTCATTGTACACATCTCTCTTTCACGCATATTTTCTTGCTCAATGAATGACAATCATTGAGCAAAGAACACAGTTTCAACATTACAATCAATTGAAGATTAAGACATCATTGTATAGAATATTGTCAATGAAGAGCAGAGCAAAGATGATGCATTGCAAAGAAACAGCATAAACACGCAGCAAGAGTTTACTTAAGCGTCACACGCTGAATAAAAGCTATAAATTCATTACTGAGTACATAGTCTCAACGTTATTGTTTCAATGACATGCAGTTGCTATGTAATCAATGAGCGATTTTCTCTCTCAGAGAGTTTTGTTCATTCAATACACATAGCATAGTGTCTTTCATAAGTCGATTCAATATCAATGTCACAAAAGTGTATAAAATGAAATTAATTTAATTTAATAAAGTTTGAAATTTTTGCATTTTATCAGCTATGATGTACATTAAAGTCTTCGATGATAATAACTTTTTACTCAGAATTTAGCATAACTTTTGCTAATTCTCGCTTAATTGTATATAATTACTCATCATCTGCGTTTTGTGACTTTTCGTTGTAAATATTGAACAATAAAACTCTTTTCTTAATTTTATTATTCACTATTGATATTGCTTGCATATCTTCGTTATTGACTATGTCTGATCTTGATATGCATGTAAATTTCTTTGTGTTTTTCGCAATAAATATTAATACTTTGACATGAGTATTCTGAACATTTGATTTGATGCAGATAAATGATGAATGCGAAATTGTTATATTTTCGTCTTTCATTCATGATTCTTGTAGTATAACAATGTTTGTCTTGTTTTTTGCAAATTTCATGCATGCATGCATAATTTGCATTGATTTTGCGTAATTGTGTTGTAAAATTCAAATATTCAACATGTTTGCAAAGCTTTCGTTATTTGCGTTGTTTTGTGACATTTCAAATGCAATACTCATTACAATTTCGTGATTAAATAATCTTTTTGTGAGCTAATAAACTGAGCTGTTTGATATGTTTCACACATTATGCTGTTTGCAAAGTGTGCATTTTGACATTTGCAACATCTAGAAATCATGTAATTGCATGATTGCTTGTCTTTACACGTAGATAATTGATATTTATACTTTCATGTTAAATGATTTTGTTCACAAAACAAGCATCTTGATGATTTATTGCACTTGTTTTGCAAATGTTCAAATGTTTGACATTTCTGACATTGATCACTTGATCAATAATCTCAATATTTGATCGTTTGATATGTTGATTTCGCTGCTAAAACTCATTTTTTCAGATGTTTTTATGCTTTGACTTCGATTTTGAACATCAGTATCGTCGAAGCATGATTCTTTCTTGCTTTATTTTCATCTTTTGATAATCATATCAAATTGATTATCAGTTTCAATTCAGAATTGTACTTCTTTAGCTTAATTCTCAAATATTTCATTTCAATCTTCATGTTGAAGATATTGATTTTCAGACTGTGTATCACTATCTTGTATCATTTTTCATTCTTCTTGATACTTTTAACTTCAAATATATGCTTTCATATATCTTTTTGCTTCAGTAGAGCTTTCGTGATGTATTTTTCTGAAATCATTAAAGCAATATTGTTATCTCTTTGTATTTTAGTCACTGTAGCAACTATTATGTCAGACTTTGTCTTCTTCAGTGCGTTGTTCACTGCATTGTGCATTTTCATTGCTTGTAAGATTCAGTTCTCATTTTTTAAAGTGACTATCAATAATCTTCTTTCATGATATGATATTTCTTGTGACTTTGACGAGAATTTTTTGATAATCAGATTTCATTCATCTGCATTTGCATTTACATTTGCATTTGTGTTTGCATTTGCATTTACGTTTGTGACTTGAGCTGCTTTTTGTGCATATGTGAGCTTCTGCGTTGATTTTTGCAAATTTTGCATGATTTGCAACGTTTGTGAAATCTGCGTCTTCTGTAAGATTTGTGAATTCTTTGTTATTTGCTTTGCATTGATTCTCTTTTTAATGTTTTTAACATTTTGTTGAATCAATTGTAGAATGATTTTCAATTTGTTATTTGTTTGACTTTGAAGTTGATCAATTTGCTTCTGAATTGAGTTTTTTATTCTTTCATTGCATGCTTTTTGAATGTAGATTAAGCTATGATTTATAATCTCTTTCTGTTCTGATATTACTTGTCTTAGTTGATTGATTGTGAATTCAATTCTTTCATGCAGTCTTTTTATTTAAATCTTTTTAGAGATGATATTGTAGCACTTGCTAGTACTAACTTCAATGCTAACTTCTTTTTGCGAACTTTTTATTACTTTTCGCTTTTTCATTTCTTTGACTTTCACAATCGCTTATGTTTGCTCTTTTTGCTGCGAATTTGCATTTTGCAAATTGATTGTATTCTTGTCATTGTGCACATTTGCATGTGAATTTAGCATCAATGCATTAAGTGAACTAAACATGTATTGCATTTTTCTATATGTTGATATGAACGATTTTTGTTGACTGTGAAATAGATCAATAATGTTGTTTTGCAGTTGTTTGCTTGTTGATGAACTCATGCTAAGTTCATTTTATAAATTTGTTTCAATCTTTAATGTTGACTTTTTGATTTTTATCATTAACATTTTAAGTTTTGACTCTGAGCTATTGCTTCTGCTGAGTTTCGCATTACTATTCGCGAAACAAAGCGAGAAAAAGCGCATAAAGCGACTCTTTATATTTCTTTTCATAGAGAGTTTTTTCGAGTTTTAAGCTTCAAACTTCTAGAAAATTCACTTGACATCACTTAAATATTTCTTTAATCTTTTACTCAAAGCGTTTCATGTAAACAGTAACTTTAATGTAAAGATTTTTCAATTTCTATTTTGAAATCTGCAATAAATCGTCTTCTATTATTGACTTATGTCAGATGAAAATGATATAAATTTAGTTTGCAAAAGTCTAGATTACTTTTTTTGATAGAAAATGCTTAACGCAATTGCTTTATATTTCATGTATTGAAGTAGTCATGTTATTTCGCTAAATGAGTGAGTAAATGAGCAAGTAAATGAGTCAGTAGAATGATGAGCATGTAAAGTGATGAGTAAAATGATGAGCATGTAGAATGATAAGTAGAATGATGAGTATGTAAAGTGATGAGTAAATGAGCGAGTAAATGAGTAAGTAAATGAGCGAGTAAATGAGTGAGTAAATGAGCGAGTAAAGTGATGAGCATGTAGATAAATATTTTAGCTAAATTAGCTGAATTAGCTGAGTTAGTTAAATTTAGCTGATTAGTCAGTTGTTAGCTGATTATTAATTGAATCAAGTTGACTTTTTCAGATTCTGTCATTAAGCAAAAAGTTAGCTGTTGAACATTTTATCAATGAATGTACATGAGTGAGCAATGAATTAGACATATCAAGCGACTTGATGACAGCAATCTATCAAAGCATATGATATATCAAATCAATTAACAAGTTATAGAGCACAATTGTACGATCAAAACAAGCTTTCATTCGACTCAATAACTTCACAAATGACTGTGTTACAAGTCAAAAATCGAAAATTGAAATTTTTCAGACTCACGCAGATCAAAATTGACGACGAAACGAAAGTTCATTAATGCAAAAGAAAGAATCATTAATTCAGACAGTAATTTGATTGATAAATCAAAGAGCAAACTCACATGAAAAGAACAAGTCATCAATTGACTTTAAAACAGCACAGAAGACTGCATACTGATGCAAAAATCGAAATTGAACTCTTTTGTGCTTGAAGATTGCACAGAGAACAACGTTGTTTCAGAGAAGTACAGCGTTTCTTATCAAATCACTATCTGTTTTATCTTTTCTTGATGTACAAGACAATAAGTCAAGATTAGTCATTACTATTCTGAGTGAGATAATGTAACTACTTTAATACATGAGATATAAAGCAATTGCATCAAGCATTTTCTATCAAAAAGAATAATCTAAACTCTTGCAGACTAAATTTATATCATTTTCATCTGATATAAGTTGATAATAAAAGACGATTTATTGCAGATTTCAAAATAGAAATTGAGAAATTTCTACACTAAAGTTACTGTTTATGTGAAACGCTCTGAATAAAAGATTAAAGAAATATTTAAGTGATGTCAAGTGAATTTCTTAGAAGTTCAAAGTTCAAAACTTGAAAAAACTCTTTATGAAAAGAAATATAAAGAGTCGCTTTATGCATTTTTTTCTCATCTTGTTTCGTGAATAGTAACACAAAACTCAGCAGAAGCAATAGCTCAGAGTCAAAATTCAAAACATCAATGATAAAAATCAAAAAGTCAATGTTAAAGATTGAAATAAATCTATGAGATGAACTTAGCATGAGTTCATTAACAAGCAAACAACTGCAAAACAACATTATCAATTTATTTTGCAGTCAACAAAAATCACTCACATCAGCAAGTAGAAAAACACAATACATGTTTAGCTTACTTGATGTATTAATGCTAAATTCACATGCAAATGCACACAATGACAAGAATACAATCAATTTGCAAAATGTGAATTCGCAGCAAAAAGAGCAAACATGAGCGATTGTGAAAGTTAAAGAAATGAAAAAGTGAAAAGTAATGAAAAGTTTGCAAAAAGAAGTTAGCATCGAAGTTAGTACTAGCAAGTGCTATAATGTCATCTCTAAAAAGATGTAAATAAAGAGACTGCGCGAAAGAATTGAATTTGCAGTCAATCAGCTAAAACAAGCAATATTAGAACAGAAAAAGACTATAAATTATAACTTAATCTACATTCAAAAAGCATATAATGAAAGCATAGAAAATTCAATTCAGAAGCAAATTGATTAACTTCAAAGTTAAACAAACAACAAATTGAAAATCATTTTACAATTAATTCAACAAAATGCTGAAAACATTAAAAAGAGAATTAATACAAAGCAAATGACAAAGAATTTACAAATCTTGCAGAAGATGCAGATTTTGCAAACGTTGCAAATTATGCAAAATTCGCAAAAATTAACGCAAAAGCTTACATATATGCAAAAAGCAGCTCAAGTCACAAGCGCAAATGCAAATGCAAACATAAATGTAAATGTGAATGCAAATGCAGATGAATGAAATCTAATTATTAAAAAATTCTCGTCAAAGTCACAAGAAATATTATATCATAAAAGAAGATTAATAATCACTTCAAAAAATGAGAATTGAATCTTATAAGCAATAAAAATGCGCAATGCAGTGAACAATGCACTGAAGAAGACAAAGTCTGACATAATAGTTACTACAGTGACTAAAATACAAAGAGATAACAATATTGCTTTAATGATTTCAAAGAAATACATCGCGAAAGCTTTACTGAAGCAAAGAGATATATGAGAGCATATATTCAAAGTCAAAAGTATCAAGAAGAATGAAAAATGATACAAGATAGTGATACACAGTCTGAAAATCAATATCTTCAACATGAAGATTGAGATGAAATATCTGAGAATTGAGTTAAAGAAGTATAATTCTGAATTAAAGCTGATAATTAATTCAATATAATTATCAAAAGATGAAAATAAAGCAAGAAAGAATCATGCTTTAATGATACTGACATTCAAAATCAAAGTCAAAGTACAAAAACATCTGAAAAAATGAGTTTTAGCAGCGAAATCAACATATCAAATGATTGAATATCAAAAGTATTAATTAAGCAATCAGTATCAAAGATGTCAAACATTCAAACATTTGCAGAACAAATGCAATAAATCATCAAGATGCTTGTTTTGTGAATGAAATTATCTGACATGAGAGCATAAATATCAATTATCTACGTGCAAAGATAAACAATCATGCAATTACATGATTTCTAGATGCTGCAATTGTCAAAATGCACACTTCGCAAATAATGTAATGTGCAAAACATATCAGACAGCTCAGTTTATTAGCTCACAAAAAGATCATTTAATCACGAAATTGTAATGAGTATTGCATTCAAAAAGTCACAAAACAACGCAAATGATGAAAGCTTTGCAAACACGTTGAATATTTGAATTTTACAACACACTTGCGCAAGATCAATGCAAATTATGCATGCATGCATGAAATTTGTGAAAAACAAGACAAACATTGTTATAGTACAAGAATCATGAATGAAAGATGAAAATATAACAATTTTGCATTCATTGTTTATCTGCATCAAATCAAATGTTCAGAATACTCATGTCAAAGTATTGATATTTGTTGCGAAAAACGCAAAGAAATTTACATGCACATCAAGATCAAACATAGTCAATAGCACAGATATGCAAGCAATATCAATAGCAAACAATAAAATTCAAAGAGAAATTTTATTATTCAATATTTACAACGAAAAGTCACAAAATGCAAATGATGAGCAATTATACATGATTGAGCGAGAATTAGCAAAAGTTATGCTAAATTCTGAGCAAAAAGTTATTATCATTAAAGACTTTAATGCACATCATAGCTGATGAAACGTAAAAATTTCAAACTTTATTAAAATAAAAGCGTTAATAAAGTGAGTAAATTTATATAAGTGCAATTTGATTAACACTTCCGATATAAATACATATCACAGCTATTCAGATCAGTTAAGCTCAGTACTTGATTTAGCATTTGCATCAAAGAATATGTGCAATCGCATCAAGAATTGACATATAAATGAGAACATAGATACAGAATTCAATCATGAAGTAATTCTATTTACAATAGTTACAGAAAAAGTGAAGTTGATCGAAAATTCATTAAACGCGTCATACAATCTGCAAAAAGTCAACTGAAAAGACTTTAATGAGCATTTGCAAAAGATGAAAGACAAAATGATAGTCAAGATGCAAAGAATCACAAGTTTAAAAGCAAAAGTCATTTATTTAACTGAATGCATCAAGAATACAGTGAAATTATTTGTATTTAAACAGTGAATATGCGCAAAATCAAAACTCTGATAAAACAATGAGTTCATCGAAATGCAAAAGACGTTGTCGTCAAAAAAGCAAATCTGAAAAAGATGCAGAAATGATGATGCATGAGCAGAGATAGTGCAAATGTGAAATTTGTATCATGATGCAATAAAGCTGATTAAAAATCAATTCTGAATCAATTTTTTGAACAATGTTAAAGAGAAAAAAGTGTTTCAGACATACAAGTTCACTAAATCACGTTTAATCAAAAAGCTATTTGTTACGAAGTGTATTAAGACTGAACAAGACTGAAGCTTTAATCAATTCGTAATGCACGCTAGCAAGTACTTTGTGTAATGATTAGAGCTAGTCAATAATTTAGTCAAGATTTAATCTAAATCTGATTTAAATCTGACTCAGATTTAACTCAAATATGACTCAGCATCTTTTCTCTTTTCTAACATCTTCTAATCAGCTTTTATTATCTTCTAAATAAACACACTTCTTTGTATTATGTGTGATCAACAGATTTCTATGATAAACACATTTCTTTGTGTCACAAACATTTTTCAAATCAACATCTTTCTTGTGTTTCAACACGTCTTCTTTGAGACTAGCGTCAATCTAAGTAACTATTATATAGAATGTATTCTTCTTGTCTTTTGTATCTTCTTTCTTCTATATTCTTAAAGTTTTAGTTATAATTATCTTTATAAATTAAACATTCTAGTCATGTACACATTCTGATTAGTTTTTAGACATGATTTCAACATTACTTTAAAAATTCGTTAATTACATGATACTGATCTCATTACTCATTCAAATTCACTTAATTGACAACAAAATAAATATAAAGAAATTTGTGTATCTAATAATCAATGATATTAAAAGACAGAACAAACATCAAGAAATTAATAGAATCAATGAGAATATATGATTATGTGATTGCTAGAGAATTTATCGCTCAGTCAATAGCATCAGTTCAGATCAATTGATAAAATCAAAAGATTAAGATCTTGATTGCTTAAGAATTATCAAAAAAACTCTTTTAAATCAGCAACATTCTTCTTTGAAGATTAAACACTTTAACAAATGATCTTTTTACATACTATTGAACATTGTTCTTCGCTTAATCATCAACTTTTTGCTATGATTTGATCATCTGTGAATAATCTCTTCAAGAATAATCAAAGCTCTTATTCTTCTGATACTACAGATTCAGTCATTTATTCTGAGCTATTATCTCACATATTAAAATATCTTAGAATCAATGTTATACAAAAACATTGATACTCTTTGTCTCATTCTCAGACTCTTGATGAATCTTGTGAAGCTTTTACTTCATAAGATATAAAAAATGTAAAGCAGTTACAATACTGAGTTGAACAAGACTCAGAAGTTTTTCTAGAAGATTTGAACAGTCTTCAAACTCAACGAGATTTAGATGTGAAAGCTTGTGAGTTATTTGACAAGATATTAAGCAAACAAATATGAAAGACTTGTTTCGAGAAAATGAATAAAGTCAAAAAATGCTTGAATCAATTAAATCAGATGTTTCGAAATCAAGTGACTGAATTGCAACATTAACTGCAATCATTTAAAGAAGTCACTTCTTTCTTTTTTACTCTGTTCAATTTCTTCAAGCGATCTCAAAAGCTTTCAAATTCATCTCTGTTTACTGATGAAAAAGAATCTATCTGAAATGATTGACAAGAAAAGATTCGTGACAAGCTAGAAATTAATGTCAATCATTTTAACAATGACAAAGCTATATTAGTCTACATTCATTTTTGAATCAGCGAAGACACAGTCAAAGTCATTCTAGTCAGACATTAGCGAAATTCATTGAACTTTTATTCAATGATCAATGATTTACTAAATAAACTTGCTCAGCTTTACAATGATTCTGACAAAGAGATAAACTTTCAAAGAAAGTATGCTAATTTCTTTCAAGAAAAGAGCAAATTCAGCAACTTTTATTTGATATTTCAACGTCTGTTCTTCTATTTAAAGTATCACGAAAAGCAATTGATCATTAATTTATGAGACAAGATAGTTTATTGTCTTCATGCAGCTTAAAGTAGTCAGCTGATTCAGTCAAAATCTTTCAATGAAATTCATAGTTATCTGATTCATTTGAACAATGAGCATCGAGTCATGAATGACATCAAAGAAAAGAAAGTTCTGATCAAGATCAGAAAGCAAGTCATTTTTGCTAAGAAGTGAGATTCATTGAATCTTTATAGAAAGATCAAAGTTATCATATCAGTTGACTCGTCAAAATCATGTGACGTGACTTTGACTAACGTCAAAAAGATAAATCTATAAACTGAAAGCTGTTTCATTTGTCACAAATCAAATCATACTTTTAAAAAGTGTTCTGATTGAACTTCAAGAATTAATGCATTAGAAAATGATGAATTTGATTGATTTACATTAAACTCTGAGTCAGATTCTGATTCAAAAAACTAGTTATTTCTTTCAAAGTCATTAAAGAAATAGAGATCATATCTTTGTGCAGTCAAATCGAAGTTCTATTGAAAGAAAACTATTTTGAAAAGTTATTTCTGATCAATGTTTCTCTTATCTTTCAGAGCAATTCTTTCAGTCTTCGCTCTTTGATAAATAGTGATTTCATCATCTACATGCTGATACATGATCAGCTCATCAATAAAGTATGTCAGAAACTTAAAATACAATTTATATTACTAGCAAAAAAGAAGTTAATATGAGACTATGATGAGAAGTTAGCTAGAAAGACTATTACTCATAAGATTCTACTCAATCTCACGATTGAAAGTCATAAGAAATTGACTATGTCAATGCTGATAGCTGATATTGAGCATCATGAAGTTATATTAGACAAATTCTAAATGAACAAAAATGAAATATTATTGAACATGAAACATGATACTATCATATTCTTTGATCAATTAAATATTTCTATTTCTATTTTTTCAATTTCGTCAAATACAAAGTACTCAAATTGATCGCGATCAACTTTGATCTCTTCAGCAGCTCACAGCAAGATCTTTAAAATGCTCAAGCATTCAGTTTTATTCATTCAGAAAGAGTCATTCTTGATTCAAAACATAAATGTCATCTTTTTTCAAGTACTAGTAAAACGAAAAAAGAAAGATCAGACAGAGATTTTTGCTATGTTCATTGAAGACATCAATAAAGAAATTATCTACAATACTCAATGCAAACTTGATGTCATAGATATCTTTTCAGTCAATGAAACGACTCAAAATCTAGAAGATATTAAAGTCAAGCTATCATTGAAATATCAGAATTTTCTAGATATCTTTGAATGAGCTCAAGCAGACAAGCTATCGTCTCATCATTCATATGATCATAAGATAGAGCTTGCTAGTGATGCAACATCACTTTGCTGTTGAGCATATTGAATGTCTTTTTACAAGTTTCAGAAAGTAAAAGAATATTTGAACGAGAATCTTTTCAAAGAATTTATAATCTTTAACAAAGCTTCATATTCTTCTTTTGTTCTGTTCACTTTAAAAGCAAATAAAGATTTACAATTCTGCATTAATTATTGAAAGCTCAATGCTATTATCAAAAGAAATCACTATTCTTTATCACTCATAAATGAGATGATTAACAAAATAGTTGATTGCAAGCATCTGACTTGATTAAATATCATTTCAACTTTCAACAAACTGTGAATGCATTCTGATAGTGAGAACTACACTATCTTCATCATCGCTTTAAAAGCATATAAATCAAAGATGTTATCTTTCAAACTTATCAATGATTCTGTTTCATTTCAGCAATATATGAATGACGTTTTTTGAAACTTTCTAAATGACTTTTATTAAGTCTATCTAGACAACATTCTGATCTACAGCAAAACTTAATGAGAACATGAGCAACATGTCAAGATGATATTAAATCATTTATGAGAAGCTGATCTACAAGTAAATATTCAAAAGTGCAAATTCAACGTAGAAGAAACTGTTTTCTTAGAAGTCATAGTTTCAGAACAAAGTCTTCATATGAATTTTATCAAAGTGAAAGTCATAGTCAACTGAGCTACGTTGATCAATTTAAAAGAAGTTCAAAGCTTTGTAAAATTCATTAAGTTTTATCATTGTTTCATTAAGAACTTCTCGAAGCTAGTTAAATTGTTCACTCAGTTAACTAGAAAGAATATGTCTTTTGTATAAAACAAAGTCTGTGTTCAAGCTTTCAATGATTTAAAGAAACAAGTCAGCTCAATCTCAATACTACGACATTTTGATTTCAAATGACAAACTATTTTAGAAATTGATGCATTTGACTACGTCAAAGATGAAATTCTATTACAATATGATGATGAGAAAGTTCTTCACTCAGTAGCTTTCTACAGTAAGAGCATGATCTTTGCTGAATGCAATTATCATATCTATAACAAGAAATTACTAGTCATTATTCAATGTTTTGAACATTGAAGACTTGAGCTTGAATACATTGAACTACTCATTCAGATATTCATTAATCATCAGACTTTGAAAATCTTTATAAAAAATAAACAGTTGACTTGACGTCAAGTCAATTATCTAAACATTCTATTCAAGTTCAACTTTCAGATTATATTTTGATCAGACAAAATAAACATTAAAGTCAATGCTTTAATCAGAATGTTTCTGATCAACGTCTTTGAATCAACTCAGCGTACTAAAGATTACTATCAGATCATTCTGATACTTAATAAAGTAAATATTCTAGCTATTGAATCTGAAGTTGATTTCTATCAGTGAGTAAAAGATGTCAACAAGATGAATGAACTTTGCAATGAATATAAACAAGCTATAAGCGAAAACAAGCTCAAGCTACATAGCATTGAATTGAAGCACTGCAAGATCATTGATGATGTTTTGTTCAGAAAAGATCTACTATGAGTTTCTGAGAATATGCATACGAAATTGCTAAAGAAAATTCATGATCAGTCTTTCATCTCTCATTCTGACAAACGAAAAACTATCAATTTAGTTCAACGTTTCTACTATTGATCAGATCATCAAGCAACAATTAAACATTACATTTAAAACTGTCATGTTTATCAATGAAGCAAAACATTTAAAGATAACATCAATAAACTTCTTCATTCTCTATTGATTTTACAGAAGCGCTGAAAAGATATAATTATGAACTTCATCACTGAACTATCTCTATCAAAAGATTATAACATCATTTGTACAGTCATATGTTATCTCATCAAGAAACATCACTATGTTTTCTGTCATTGAAAAGACGATGACATCTCAGTCAAAGAAATGATTTAAATCATGTTATGAAACGTTTATTGACTTCATGATTTATCTAGTTCTATTGTTTCAAACAGAGACTCTCAGTTCATATCAATCATATGAAAAAGTCTTTGCAAGTGACTAAAGATTACAGCTAGTTTATTAACAGCTTATTATTCTGAAATTGATGATCAATTGAAATGAGCTAATCAAGATGTTGAACAGAAACTAAGAATCTACTACAATTACATGCAGAATGACTGAACAAAATGACTATTAATGATAGAATTCAGCGAGAATTTCAATATCTTCTCAATCATCTCAATGACTTTGTTCTACTTCAATAAAAGTTTTCACTCATGAATGAGTTTTGATTCAGATATGACTGACTATGAGACTACTTATGAGCGTCTTGAAGTTAGAAAAGCAAATAATATTATCATTTAAATGAAAAAGCTTCTTATCTTCAATCATCAATAATTGAAAAAAATGAAGCAGATCATTGAAGCTCAAATCAATAAACATAGACGAGACATCATTTATGAAGTAAACAACTGAGTTTGATTATTCTTCAGAAACATCAAAACAACAAGATTGTACAAAGATTTGAAAGATAAACAGCTAAATCTTTATTAAATCACTGTCAAAGTTGAAATTTTTTATCATCTTCATTTATTGATAAGCATGAAGCATCTGCATTCAATTTTCAGCTTGAAGCTACTACAATTGTATTCAGAAGATTCTTTATCAGAACAGCATTCAGAATCACTCAAATCAATCATTATTAAAAATGATGAACATTGAAAGATAAATGATATATTGAACTTCAGATGCTATCAAGATCAAATAATGTTAGAAGTCAGCATAGAGCGAGTCATATGAGTGTAATGTAACGAGTATATAAATGCTAAGAAAGAAAAGTATCTAGAAGAGAAGAATCGACTATCTATATGACTCAGAAGAACATAAGCTAACTCTGAATAGAATTGACTTCGAAACAAGTCTATGCTCTAGCGACGAGCGATCGACGATAGTTCTCAGAATAGTCATCAACATAGTCATCAACATAGCTATCAACGAAGATGCGTAGCTAGAATCGTAACAGACTCAATCAAGAGATCAATCATTGTTCATCTTTGTAGCAGACTCACTTTGAGTATCGTTCAAGCAGGCTAACTATCGAGTGACTGACTCGATGACGAGATCAATATCGGACGCGCCTTTGTAGCAGGCTCACTATTGAGATTTCAATATAGAAACAAGCTCATAAATTTGCTTGTTATCGAAGATGATCGTGTCATTGAAGCAGACTTACTAGTTGACTTACTCATTACAGAGATTGATCGTCGACTTGTCATTGTAGCAGACTCACTACTTGCATGTGAACGAGTAGAAAGATCGATTCACTGATGAGTAAAGCGATAAGAGTGAGTAGATCATCGCATTGAGAATGTCGTTGAAGCAGACTCACTGAGATTTGCTTCTCAAGATAGAGACTTCACGCAGTTCTAGACTAGTCTCTTTGATTGTTCAACAAATTCGAAGAATCTTTTGCGAATCTGAATGAACGATTAATTCGCTGATCTTTGATCTAGTCGAATGGTTTTGATCGTTTGTTTATACTCATTGATCAGCGCACGAGTTTGAATCTTTTGTTTATTCTCGCTGAATCAGCTCACGAGAAGAGAAAGATGAGTGCTGCTGACGATTGCAAGTCGGCTAGATCAAATGTCGATAGTGAGTTGAAGAGTCAACAGAAGCACTTGAGAGTCGATGCAGATTATTTCACTTCGTCTGTAACGAAGAAGCATTTATATAATGTTAGAGATCAGCATAGAGCGAGTCATATGAGTGTAATGTAACGAGTATATAAATGCTAAGGAAGAAAAGTATCTAGAAGAGAAGAATTGACTATCTATATGACTTAGAAGAACATAAGCTAACTCTGAATAGAGTTGACTTCGAAACAACTTGATAGTCTAGTGACGAGCGATCAACGATAGTCAGAAACATAGTCATCAACATAGTCATCAACATAGCTATCAACATAGATGCGTAGCTAGAATCGTAACAAATACAGTACAAAGTCAAATAAACAAATTTAAATAAAAATGACAAATGATACTATGTTGATAAAGAAAAATTCAATGATTCAGAGAAAGTTTTGAACGAATTTCATAAACTATATTCAAACAAATCACGCTAAATATCAAAATAACTATCAATAGAAGTGAGCAAATAAACTACATTCATATGAACATGAATTTTTGAAGAAAAGAATAATGTTACGAAGTGTATCAAGACTGAACAAGATTGAAGCTTTAATCAATTTGCAATGCACGCTAGCGAGTACTTTATATAATGATTAGAACTAGTCAATAATCTAGTCGAGATCTGATTTAAATCTGACTCAGATTTGACTTAAATATGACTCAACATCTTTTTTCTTTTTTAACATCTTCTAATCAACTTCTATTATCTTTTAAATAAATACACTTCTTTGTATTATAAGTGATGAATAAATTTCTATGACAAACACATTTCTTTGTGTCACAAACATTTTTCAAATCAACATTTTTCTTGTGTTTCAACATGTCTTTTTTGAAACTAACGTTAATCTGAGTAACTACTATATAAAGTGTATTCTTCTTATCTTTTGTATCTTCTTTTCTTTATATTCTTAAAGTCTTAGTTATAACTATCTTTATAAATTAAACATTTTAGTCACGCATGCACTCTGATTAGTTTCTAAACATGATCTCAACATTAATAATAATAATAATAATAATAAATTCATACATTCTTGATTTGATTTGATTTGATTTAAATTCATACACTCTTGTGACATCAATTTAAACTCAATTCATGAGAAACTTTATGCTATTTATATTGAGTGAACAAAACTCTCTGAAAGAGAAAATCACTCATCATTTATACAATGACTTCACGTTGTTGAAACAATGATCATAAGACTATGTATCAAGTTTGCATTTATAGCTTTTATTCAGCGTGTGATGCTTAAATAAACTCTTAATGAGTGTCTGTGTTGTTCATTTATGACGCATCATCTTTGCTTTGCTCTTCATTGATGATATTTTATACAACAATGTTTTAATTCAATTCTTGATTCAAAGAGAAAAGATGTTTTCTTTGCATTCATGATGCTCATGATTATAACATATGTAGAGCTGTATTCTCTTACTCAATGATTATCATTTATTGCGTAGAGAAATATGTGATGAAAAAGAGATGCACATAATGAAAAGATAGAGTATGATTGTACTGAGTAACTCTTTTCTTCTTTTGATTTGACTTATGTCACATAAATGTTGAATGAATTGTTAGTATAAATATGCAATCACAATCATTCAATGTTTGACTTTGATCAATGAAAGAAAATGCATTTTGATTATTTTCTTGAGCTCTCAATTTTTCATGTAGATAGATGTATGACTTAATGTCAAGTAAAGAAGATGAACTTAAGCTCTCTCAATATATCAGCGTGATCAACAAGTCACTACTTCTTCAAGCATTATAATCATGACTTTCAAACTAAGAATGACTATTTTATCTGATATCTTTTCATCAATTATTCAACAACACTGTCAATGTGATGAAAATGTTTCAGTATATTGATGCAATTAATGAGTTGCAAATTCTTCAATCACTTGTAATCACGATTCTCATACTGAGATTAACTTTTTCACTAAATATCTTTTCATCTTTTACTGACATTAACATGTCATTAATTTTCTTCGTAGATCGATTGTGACTGTTAGAAAGAATGTTGTTGCATGAGTGAAAACTCTGTATGATGACTTTTCTGATCACGCAATGTTCTAACATCATTTGAACTGTGTTGAATTGAAATCTCTTGACTCTTCTGACTTCTATTTGAAGAATAGAATCAAAAGATTTATAGTCAACATCACATACAGATGAATCTTGTTGTCAATCTCATACATTCTTATGACATCAATTAAGTCAACTCATGAGAAACTTTATGCTATTTATATTGAGTGAACAAAACTCTTTGAAATAGAAAATCACTCACTGTTTATATGACTGCTTTATGCAGTTAAAACTATCATTATAAGACTTTGTATTAAATTAGTTCACGTTGATTGCATGTTAAAGAATGAGTAACTTAGTCACTTTAAATTGTTTTAAAAGCTTCATTTTCATCATCATTCTTGCAACTATTCTGAGATTCTTCGTGATAGCAACAATTATTCAATAGTTCAAGAAGTCAACGTTTCATAACATTTTTAATCGCAGATGCAATCAGTTCAAGCAATGCATGAGTACATGTTTCATCATTTGATGATTTCAGTTGCAGTTGCATCACATGTTATCTGCATCTGAAACATTTTTGAAGTGCAGATAAACATTCAAATTTATGCGTTCAATTCTGATGTAAATGATGAAAGTGTTTTCAATCTTCTGAAAATCATTTTGCATCTTTATCATTTTGTTAAACAAATGCAATCTTTGTGTCAAGATGATGTGAACATCTGCAATACATTTTCTATATTTTTTTCATCATTGCTTTCATTGATTTTTGTGATACTGCGTTATTGTGATGCTGTCACTAGTCAAAATCGTTGCAGCAAAAACTAATCATTCATATTTTAACTGTATTTTCATGTTTTTTTAAATTAAGTTGTTCAGAAGCATCACTTGATTAACAATGAGATTCATTTGCACATGATGTTAACTATGAATCTTTTGATTCTATTCTTTGAATAGAAGTCAGAAAAGTTAAGAGATCTCAATTTAACGCAGTTTGAACGATGTTAGAACGTTGCATGATCAGAAAAATCATCATGCAGAGTTTTCATTCATGCAACAACATTTTCTCTAACAATCACAATCAATTTACAAAGAAAATTAATGATATGTTGATGTCAGTAAAAGATGAAAAGATATTTAGTGAAAAAGTCGATCTCAGTATGAAAGTCGTGATTACAAGTGATTGAAGAATTTGCAATTCATTGACTGCGTCAATATATTGAAACATCTTCGTCACATCAACAATGTCATCAAGTAATTGATGAAAAGATATTAAATAAAATAGTCATTCTCAATCTGAGAATCATGATTACAGTGCTTGAAGAAGTAGTGACTTGTTAATCATGCTGATATACTGAGAGAACTTGAACTCATTTTCTTTACTTGATGTCAAGTCATACATCTATTTATGTGAAAAATTGAGAGTTCAAAAGAATGATCAGAATGTATTTTCTTTCATTGATCAGAGTCAAACATTGAATGATTGCAATTACATATTTATACTAATAATTCATTCAACGTTTACATAACATAAGTTAAATCAAAAGAAGAAAAGAGTTACTTAATACAATCACATTCTATCTTCTCATCATGTGCATATCTTTCTTTCATCACATATTTCTCTGTGCAATGAATGACAATCATTGAGTAAGAGAATGCAGCTCTACATATGTTACAATCACAAGCATTACAAATGTAAAGAAAACATCTTTCATCTTTGAATTGAGAATTGAATCAAGACATCATTGTATAAAATATCATTAATGAAGAGCAGAACAAAAATAATGTGTCATAAATGAACAACATAAACACTTATTAAAAGTTTACTTGAGCATCACATGCTGAATAGAAGCTATAGATGCAAACTTAATACATAGTTTCATGATCATTGTTTCAACGACGCAAAGTCATCATATAAATGACAAGTGATTTTCTTTCTCAAAGAGTTTTGTTCACTCAATATAAATAGCATAAAGTCTTTCATGAGTTGAGTTTAAATCAATATCATAAGAGTGTATAAATTCAAATTAAATCAAATCAGAAGCATCACTTTCTTGATGATAAAAAAGTGAGAAATAATACAATTAATACTTATCAGATGAATGTATATCAGTTTGCATGCTTATCTGAGTTTCTGCATATGATTATCAACTTAACTGCGTAATGTTATCTTGTCTTGCAGCATGTTTAAATGAACATGCAGTGAACTTATATATATTTCTGCTTTCAGAGTCTTGATGCTTACTCTTTTGAAATTTTTTGCAACATGATGCAAAGTCTGATTCTGTAATGTTTCAAGTTTGCATTCTTTATCTGATAATTCTCTTTCTTTTTCTCGCTGATGTCAAACTGATGCTTTGAATGCAATTTCTGATCTTACTACTGCTGAGTATATTTGTCTTGCTTTTGTGAAGATTGTTTCTTATGTGAAGACTTCAAGTCAATTAAGTGCTAGCATTTATGTGATGTGATTCACTTCAATTTGACGAAGATGCACATTTCATTGCAATTTCATGTTCAGTTGTACTTTCAAAACTTGCACATCTGATTTCAACTTAATAATTGAGCTTTCTATTTGTATGCTAGTCATCATGTCAAATTTCTTTGATTTTTTGATGAAGTGTGTAAATTCATACTTTTCTGATGCAAATTTTGCGTCATGAGTGCAAACTTATTTCATGCAGACATTGTGCACTTTGCTTAATGTTCTACAAATTTCTTTAATGAATTTATTATATATTAAAATGTTAATGTCATTTACAAAGTCAAGCACTTTGATTTTAATTCTCAATGCTTTGCACTTCTCAATCAGACTTGCGTTGAAGAATAAAAAGAGAATCGATGAAATGAGAAATCTTTGCAATATGTTTGCATTTATCTTGCATATGTCATTCATTTGCTCATTGAATCTCAGCAATGTTTTTCAATTTTTAAGAAAGTTGCATATTCATTTAACTATATAGTTTGAAGTTCTTTTCATTTTCAGAGTATGCAGAAGTCTGATGTGCAAAACTTGATTAAATGCTTCAACAACATCTAAACTTAGCATGAACACTATGTATTTAATTTTGCAGTTTCATACTGTGTGAATCTGATTTACTAATAGATTTAATGTTGAGATCATGAATCATTTGCATCTCACTTTCATTTGAGCATCAGATAGCATGTGATGAGTCTCAACTATATCACTCAGTCTTTTAATCATGATTAACTTCAGAGCTTTGCTCATGATATTAAGCAAAGCAATGAGTTGATATGTTTTTAAATCAGTATAATCACTCTTCTTTGATTTGCATAGTACTATCATTTAAGCTTTTTTGAACTGCTTTAAATGATATTTATGTGTTACACATGCATTAAATAAACTCATTAATATCAAAGTCAGTTTTGCAAAATTTGTCTGCAACACTCTGTTTAAAATGTTTGAAATATTTAATGTTTTATCTGCTTTTATTCTTTTGATTATTTATCTCACTTCATCTTCTGAAATGTGTAAGTCAAATGACATTGTCAAGAGTATAAATGAGTCTGCAATGTCATTGATGTTTATTTAAGAAAGTGAGAAAAAGAATTTTTCTTGCAATATTTCGATTTTTTTCTCAAACATCGTTGTCATTTGATCAATGTCACTTCACTTTAATGACAAAAACTGAGAAAGTTTTTTTAAATAACTGACTTTTGATTCTGACTCATTTTGCGAAGCATCATATCAACTTAAGTGCATTGCTTAACTCATGCATTTGTGATTTGAAATGTACACGCTTTGCTTGTTAAATGATCTTGTTTTTATGATTATTATGTTTCAGATATTTATTTTACACATTTAGTGTGCTTTGTATTTTTCATACAATTCACAATTATCTTGATTTCATTACTATCTTTGAGCAGTTTGAATTTCAGAAGTTCTTTGCTTAACTTGATGACTTTGTCAAAAGAGTAAATTTCTCAATGATTTTCTGTAGCATCTTGATAACTTTGCATACTCTTTTGTTCATCATCATCTTGCTGTGCAAAGAACAATTCAACGAAAAACGTATATGCAAATACATGCTCAATGTTTCTGTATTTATTTTCTTTTATAGTCATTGAGTTGAAGATTGTACTGAAGTTGTTTGTAAACACAGTTCTATAACAATTGAAAAATGATTCAACTTTTAATGCAGATCAATGTGTATTTCACACTTGCATGTCATGAACTGTATTTTCTCGCTGTTAAAGACTAAATCAATAGTTGTAAACTGATTATAAGTCTTGCAAGTAATAATATCTGATTTCAGCAATAATTTCAGCTTAGCATTAGTAATGATATCAAGTAAACTGTTGATTGCTGCATGTTGAGTGAAACATTTTCATTTCTCTCAATGAGAATGATGTAAATTGAAATCTTTTATGATCAGTTGTTCACAATCATTTTTGAGTAGCTTGCTTAAACAAGAAATGATTAAAGATCTTTTTGTAAATGTAAAAAACAATAAACATGAATTATAAACATTTATAAGTTGTAACATCTGTGTTTTATCATTTGTATTGTAAGTTAATATTCTCATTAAGCAAATGTCTGATTCAACTGTTTCTATCATTTATTGATTGAGTCTTAAGCATTTGTTCACATATATGCATATTCTTGACTGTGATGACGTGTTTTTCACTAGATAAAAGAAGTTGTGAGCTGAGTTAAATGATTAAATGTTGTTAATGTTGCAACTCTGCTTCTGTATGACTATGATATTGAAATCACGAACTTCTTTGTTGATTAGAAATGATTTCTGAATTTTCAATAATTTTCTGATGTTGTACTGCAATATTCATAGAAAAGATTGTTTTATCATAAAGTTATTTGTAGCTGTTGTTAACTCTGCAAAGAGAAGATTCTTTGAATGCTCTTAATCATTGAAAATTTATCTCATTTTCTGATTTGTCATTTCTGACTCTGCTCAAGTGATGTCTCATCTGAGTCACTATTCACGCAAGAAAAACAATCAACACGTCTTTTCTTGACTTTTATCATTTGTCATGTTGATTCATGAGTGACTAGACTGCGTGTTTTCAGCACAACTGTCATTGAGCTCAACAAGTTCATTGAACTGAGAAAGTTCGTGAACTTCAAAGAGTTCATTAAATCTGCAGAGCTTGAAAACAGCAAAGAGCTCAAGAATTATAAGAATGTGCAATTGTATTTAAATGCTTCTGAATATCTGAATGATCTGTTTCTATAAATTTCAAATGCTTGTTTCATCTGCTGTTGTCATTTGAGACAGATGCATCTTCAGAGTTTGTGATTTTCATTGCAATTAATGCAACATCTTTTATTCAAAGATATCATGCATCTTTTGATGTAATGTTTGTCTGCGCACTTGACACAGCATTGATTCTTTTTGCAGAATTTGATCATGTGATCAAATTCTTGACATTTAAAGCATTGTGTGATGCAACAGTTCTTCTTGAACAGCTTACATGCACATTCATGATATGCATTTAACATACTCACGTTCATCAGTTGATTCATCATCATTTTGATTGCTATCTTCATGATAAGTAATGAATGAATCTTTTCGCTCTCTGTTACTTTCTTGAGTCAAACTATTCTTAGAATCTTCAGATTTTCATGAAGTCTTGCATTATTTTTTATCAGCTTTTTAATGACTTTCATCTAATTGTTCATGTCAATTGTAGTGTGCATCTCATGTGTCAACACTATGAATGTTCATCATGATATGTGCATCAAGTTCATAATTTCTTTTGCTCATTCTTAAATCTTTTTCAGATTTGATCATGCATTTGAACTGATTGCATGAAGAAAGATGTCTTTGCTACTCAGCTTACAAAGAGACATGATCAGATCTTGTTGACTTGTTGACATGTTTGCTATTTTCTGAAGAATCTGCTTGATGATTTTCTTCTGCATCTTCTCTATTTCTTCTCTGTCTGCTATCTTTATTATGACTTTACATTTCTTGCAAAGCGATGATGATTTCTCTTTGAAACATTATTCTTTCATTGATAATTCTTCTTTTGTCACATTTGCTCATAACATGATTTTTGATGAGAAACGCGTATTTTTCTGCATTTGTAACTGCTTGCTTAGCAATTGAACTGATGTCTTCAATTTCTGTACATTCTTCGCGATAAATGCATTCTGAATCATGTGATGTTTTTCTTCTGATTTGAGTTGAAGATGATGCATCAGCTTCACTGCTACTTCTTTTCATGAATGATCTTTGTTCTTTTCTTTTTCTAACGTTAATGTCTGTATTAGAAAATCAATAATGTTAGTAACATACTTTTCATTATTGTGTAAGCTTTTCACGTTGCTTGCAATCATTTTTGAATCAGCATTGCTGCAGTTCATGCAATTCATCATCATTTATTCATCTTCTAGATTTGTTCTGTCTTGATTGTATTGCTCTTTTCAAAAATTTGCTTTGCGCGCGTTGTGATTGTTTTCTTAATCACATGATATAATGCTTGATTCTAAAGAGTTTCTAATCTTCATTTCATACTCAACAATTCTTCTTCTTTATTACGTTGATGTCATATTAATGCTTTGAACGTCATTTTCAATCTTATCATCATTGAGTATATTTATCTTGCTTTTGCAAATGTAACTTTTCAAATGAAAATCTTAAGTTGACTAAGCATCAGCATCTTAATGACGTGATCTGCTTCTATTTAATGAAGATGCAAATTTCATTCTAGTTTTGTGTTTAGTTGCACTTCAAGAACTTGTATGTTTAATTTCAACTTTATTATTAAGTTTTCTATGCATAAACTAACTATCATGTTAAATTTTTTTGACTTACAAATGAAGTGTGTGAGTTCATATTTCTCTGAAGCAAATGTAACATCATAAATTCAAACTCACTTTGCACAGATATTGTATGCTCAACTCAGTAATTTGCAGATTAATTCTGTGATTTTGTCATAGATCAGAATATTGATGTCATTTACAAAGTCAAGTACTTCAATTTTAATTTTTAAAGCTTTGCATTTTTTGATTAAGCTTGCGTTAAAAAATAGAAAAAGAATCAATGATATGAAGAATCTTTGTGATATGTCAGTGTTTACTCATCACATCACGCTGATTTGTTCATTAAATGTCAGCAATGACTCTTTGTCTTTCAGAAAGCTGCGAGTTCATTTAATTATGTAGTTTGATGTTCTTTTTATTTTCAAAGTATGCAGAAGTTTAGTATGCAAAACATGATTAAACACTTCAGCAATGTTTAAACTAAGCATGAAGACTATGTACTTGATTTCACAGTCTCATACTGCATGTACTTGATTTACTAGTAAATTCAGCGCTGAAATCATGAATCACTTGCATCTCACTCTCATTTGAGCGTTCAAAAGCATGTGATGAGTCTCAATAATGTTACTTAATCTTTTAATCATGATTGATTTCAATATTTTATTCATGATGTTTAGCAAAGCAATGAATCAATACATCTTCAAGTCAATATAATCATTCTTCTTTAATTTATGTAGTACTATTGTCTGAGCTTTTTTGAACTTCTTCAAATGATATTTGTGAATTACATATGTATTGAACAGACTGATTAGTATTGAAGTCAGTTCTGTAAACTTGCTTGAAGCGCTTTATTTGAAATTTTGAATGCGTCTGATGCTTTGTCAACTTTTACTCATTAAATCATTTATCTCATCTCATCTTGCAATAAGACTGAATTGAACAACACTGTCAATGATATAAACAATCTTGAAATGTCATTGATGTTTGTTTAAGATAATGATGAAAAGAATTTCTTTTATAGCATCTTTGTTTTTTTTCTTGAATGAATCTGCTATGTAATCAAAATCGTTGCTCTTTAGTGATGAAAACTGCGAAAGTTTCTTAAGTAACTGACTTTCAATTCTGACTCATTTTGCAAAGCATTAAATCAATTTCAATTCATTACTCAGCTCATGCATTTATGATTTAAAATGTGAATGTTTTATTTCTTTAATGATCTTGTTTTTGTGATTATTGTATCTCAGATAGTCGTTTCATGCTTCTAAAGTACTTTGCGATTTTCATACAATTTATAGTCATCACAATTTTATTACAACTTTTGAGCAGATTTAATTTCAAAAGTCTCATGCTTAAATCAACAACTTTGCTCAAGAAATAAACTTCTTGATGATCTTTTGTAATACATAAGTAATTTTAACTACTTTGTCATTTATCGCTGTTCTGTCATTGAGAAAACAATCAATAAGAAGATGTATTCTTAAATGAGTGTTTAATGCTTCTGTATTCATTTTCTTTCATAATCGATGAGTCGTGAACTGTATAAAAGATGTGCATAGACACAACTTTGTGATAATTGAAAGATGATCAGATTTCTGATGTAGATTAATTCTCATCTTGCATTTGTATATCATGAATTGAATTTTCTCACTGTCAAATGCTAGATTTATTGTTGTGAGCTGATTGTGAGTCTCTTTAATAATTATGTTTGATTCAAGTAATAGTTTTAGTCTTATGTTCATAATTATGTCTAGTAAAACATCAGTCACTGTATGATGAGTAAAGCATCTTTTGTCTTTTCAGTATAAGTGATGCAGATTAAAATCTTTTACAATTAACTGTTCACAATCATCTTTGATTAGTTTGTTTAAACAAGAAATAGTAAATGATTCTTTTATGAAGATGATAGACAGTGAGCATGAATTGTAAATGTTTATAAGTTGTAACGTCTGTATCTTGTCTTTCAAATTGCTAGTTTGTAACTTGATTGAACAAATGTTCAATTCAATGATTTTCATTGTTCATTAATTGAGTTTTAAATGCTTGTTAACATAAATGCATGTTCTTGCTTGAGATGATGAATCTTTCACTAAATGAAAGAAATTGTGAGTTGAGTTAAACATTTGTGAAACATTAATGTTACAATCTTGTTTCTGAATGATTATTATGTCAAATTTATGAACTTCTTTGTTTATTAAAAATGATTTCTGAATTTTTAATGACTTTCTGATGTTGTATTGTAGAATTCGCAAAAAGATTTGATTCATCATAAAGTTATCTGTAACTATTGTTAACTTTGTGCAAAAACAGCTTTTTGTATGCTTTTAATCATTGAAAGTCTTTTGCATTTTCTGATTTGATATTTCTGTATCTGTTCAGACATCATGTTTTCTGAGTTATTAATCACACATGAAAAGCAATTGACTCATTTCTTCTTGACTTTCATCACTTGTCATGTTGACTCGTTGATGTTTCAACTGCTTGTCGTTGTCAAGATATTCATTGAACTCAAGAAGTTCAGAGAGAAAAAAGAGAATGAGTGATTGTTTTTTAATACTTCAAAATATCTGATTGATCTGTTTTGAAAGATTTCTTCTGATTACTTTATCTGTAGTTTTCACTTAAGACATGAATGTCTTCAAAGTTCGTGACTATTATTGCAGTTTATGCATCATCTTTTATTCATTGACACATTGCACTTCTTAATGTGATGTTTATCTGTGCATTTGAAGCAGCACTCTTCATTTTTGCAGAATCTAGTCATATGATCAAAATCAAAGCATTTATAGCATTATGTAATACAACAGTTCTTTTTAAACAATTTACATGAACATTCTTGATATTAATTCAGCATGTTTACATTTAATAGTTGACTCATTATCATTTTGATTACAATCTTTATGATGAACAATGAGTGAGTCTTTTCACTTTCAACTATCTTTTTAAGTTAAACTATTCTCAACATCTTTAAATCTTCATGAAGTTTCATGTTGTTCTTTATTAATCTTTTGATGATCATCTTCTGATTGCTTGTATTCAATATGATGTGTACATCATGTGCTAGTATCATGAAGCTTTTATGCACTACATGTGTTGAGCTTGCAATTCTCTTCACTCATGTTTGAAACTTTTCTAAAGCTGCTTGAATTTTTGAACTCATCATGTAAAGTGTACATTTGCAGTTTAAGAAGTGAATTGAATTATTGAGTTTAGCTAAAGAAACATTTGTTGCTTAAAGTGAAATAAAGTTAAGATTTTAGCTAAGCTCATCTGAATGTGATCAGATTTTATGAATAAAATCTGCAATCATTTCATATGTTGTTGAACTGAATCTGCGTTTATTCATATATCATTGAACTGAATTGCACTTTCGTCACTTTCATCACTTTCATTGCTTTCATTGCTTTCATTTCTTTCGTTGCATTTAATCTACTACTCACTCATTTACTCTTCATTCTACTCATTTAGCTACTTACTCATTTACTCTTCATTCTACTCATTTATCTACTCGCTCATCTACTCATTTAACTACTCGCTCATTTACTCATCACTTTACTCACTCATCTACTCTTCATTCTACTTGTCTAGCTACTCACTCATTTACTCATCATTCTACTCGCTTATTTACTCTTCACTTTACTCATTTATCTACTCACTCATTTACTCATCACTTTACTTTCTATTGAACTCTCTATCAAATGCTTTATCAAACGCTCTATCAAATGCGTTGATCAAACGCACAAAACACATCAAACAATGCTTCAAACAATGCTTTCTACTGAGCTTTTCACTGATCTTTCTACTGATCTTTCAATCGATCTTTTTATTGATCTTTCTACTAGTGAGTGTTGCGATCATGCACTTCGAATTAGTCTAACATAAATCATGTCAAACTATCATAGACTAGTATAGAACTGATGTTGACACGCTAGCGACCTAGCGTGTCTTCATGAGTAAAACTCACGACGTGTTGCATCTTCTTTCTTCTTCAGCTTTGAACTTCTAGTTAGAATACACTCATATGATTCGCTCTATGCAGACTCATAACATTAGTTCAAAGCTCATTAATCTTGCTATCAACGTGTAGACGATATAAAAACAAGTTACATCACTCAAACTTGAATCAGAATTGAAATCAGAAAATTGAGCTCAGAAGACTTGTTAGAAATCAAGAAATTTCTAGAACAGAACAGAAGAATACAAACGTGTTGCTCTAGACTAACTCTTTACTGAGCTCATCATCAGAACAGAAGAACATGAACGCATTGTTCTAAAACTGAAATCAGAAATTTCAGTTGACTTTCGATCAGCAATTTTCTACTCACACAATGACTAGAAGCACAGAATTAGAATCAGAATCAATGAGCATGACTCGCTACGAAATTTGAAATGCTGAAAGAGAATCACTTCTATCACAGAATTGAACAGCATCAGAAGAAAAAGACATGAATGCGTCGTTGAATATCAAAGAAGAGAACATGAATGCATTACTCTTTAATCACGAAATGATCAAGATCAGCATCAGCACTGAACTGAATGCTTGAATAAGCACTTATGAAGTAGATGATCTTGTTGCCTTTATCAAGTACATATGTCAACAGCATGACATCAAAATCAAGATTCACAATGACATGATTCAAATGTTGAACGACGTCAACAAGATCAACGTCGAATTGAAAGCTATCAACATTGAGTTGAAAGTTACATAAACAACGTTGAATGTTATTCAAACGCATTTACAGAAAGAAATGAAGAAAAAGAATGTGATTATACATCATTTAAAAGTAACATCAAGTCAATTAAGCACTTTGATTTCAAAAGATTAATTCTTGAAGTTAATTAAGTTATTTGACTCACTTTTATTCAAAGATTTAAGACAGAATGTGAATAATTAATTGTTTTAAATGCAAAATAAGTTGAAGATGAATAAAATTCATTTTTCTATTGAAGAAATGAAGATTGTATATGTGAAAAGTTGAGTCAGTGAAACGATGATCAAATACATAGCACTCAGAATGAGAAACATGATCATGAACTCATTTCTTGAAGCAGAAGAGATACTGTTGATCATAAATAAAATGTACAACAATCTCAATTAACATCATACAACTTAACAACAGTTCTTAAAGCTGTATTAAAACAAGATCTTCTTTCATGAATTTTAATTGAAATTTCAAAGACTTAGTGCAAAACTAGAATATAATAACGAAACTTTACTAAATGATTTTCAGCATAAGATTAGCTCAGATCTTCAGTGAGTCATAATTAATAAATGAACTATGAATTTGAATGAATTCATCAACATTTGCATACAAGTCAATATTTGATTGACGAAATTAAATGCTTGATCAGTTTTCAAGACATCAATGACTCAAGTTGCTCACTTTATCACTAGCATCTTGATGATAATCACTATTGCGATCTCAGCTTCAATCTTTGCATGAAAGAAACTCAGAATATCAAACGTTGATTTTGTTAAAGAGAAGTTGTTTAAAAAAAACTCTGCTTCAAATGCAAAAAGTCAAAACATAAAGCATACAACTGTCTTGAATCAGTTCAGATGTATGAAATTGCAATGAATTTGAAAAACGATTTGCTTTCATCAAAGTAGTGACTGAGAGCAATATACTTATATTCTGCTTCATCAGCATGTTTGATGATTCATTTGATTTCAAGTCATTCATTGTTGATGTCATCTTAAATAGTTTAGAAAAAATATTCAGATTTTTTACTTTGATAAATACTGAAGTCATTGATATGACTTTCATTAATGAATCTTTGATGTCAGAACTATGTAAACGCTTTAATATTCAGTCAATATTGTTGTCAAAATCAAAGTTAATTTAATCATATGATAAAACTTCTGATCAAAAGTCGATTACATATGCTTTGTATACATTGATCATGATACAAGAACACAAGAATGAAATGATGTCTTTATTAATAACTTGTTTAAATCAGCACAAGATAATTATTGAAAATCTTTGATTGAAAAGAAATCAAATGTTGATAAATTCTGCAAATGATTAATTAATATCATCATTAAAGATTTGAACATCAAAATCTGTCATTTCAAAAGTAAGCAGTCAATCAACATTTTACAAATTTGAATTAAATGAGATCTGCAAAATGAAACAAAAGAACTTGAACTTAATTGTTACATCAACAATCATCTTAAAGAGACTCATAAATCAGAAATCAGTGAATAAATTCATTGAATCTGCTTTCATAGCAAAGCAAAGCACTTAAGTTGATCTTGATTAACTTTGTCTCTTTCAGTCAACTGAGACAAAGAAACTCATCAATATTATCATAATCAAAGTCACTGCATATTGAACTTTAGTCAAGAATAAAAAGATCAAGATCTTCTTCTTGATCATTAGTAAAATTAACAAAGCGCTTAGCTTAGTTGAAGATTTCGCGAAACTGAATGAAATGATCTTTGTCATGTCATTAAATGAACTGAAGAAGAAGCTTTTAATAGTTTATCACAACTTTCTGAATGTTTTTGATAGAGAAAAGACAACGCAGTTGTCTTCACATTGATCATACAATCATAAGATTGAATTAGAAGATGAGAGTTAATCTTCTAGAAGTCAATTGTATTTCATGTCAAGTCACAAATTGCAAAAGATTAAGAAGTATTTAGAAGAAAACTTAAAGAAGAAGTTTATTACATTCAGTAAAGCTTTCTTCGCTTCATTAATACTATTTGTCAAAAAGAAAGATAATAGTCTTTGCTTTTGCATAAACTATTGAAAACTGAATGCTCTGATCAAAAAAGATCGTTACTCAATACTTTTAATAAACGAAGTACTAACTTGAATTCAAGACAGTAAGTATTTGACTTGACTTAACATTATTGCTGCATTTAATAAACTGCAAATGAGTTCAAAAAGCGAGAATTTAACTACTTTTGTTACTTTTTTCAATGTTTACAAGTATAAAGTAATGCTCTTTGAATTAATCAATGAATCTGCATTCTTTCAGCACTATATCAACGACGTATTGTTTGAATGTCTGCATAAATTCTGTTAAACATATTTGAATAATATTCTTATTTACAGTAAAATCTTGAAGAAACATAGAACTTATGTGAAAGAAGTGCTAAACAAGCTTCGTGAAGTCAACTTGCAGATAAACATTGACAAGTGCAAATTCAAGATTCAAAAAATCTCGTTTCTTGAACTATTAATATTTACAAATGATTTACGAATGAATTCTTGAAAAGTAGATGTGATTCAAAACTGAAAAGTATTGCAATCATTGATTTATATGCAGATCTTCATTGACTTCTGCAATTTCTATCAATGATTCATAAAGAACTTCTCAAAAATTATTTGACTCATGATAAAGCTGACTTGAAAAAAATTATCTTTTTGAATAAACAAAGATTTGTCAGATAATCTTTGAAGAACTAAAGCAACAGATGATGACAGTCTTTATTCTGAAGCATTTCAACTTGATCAAAGAAGCTATTCTGAAAATGAACTTCTTGAACTATGTGAACGATGAAGTATTGTTTCAATATGATGATGAAGACATTCTACATTCAATGATCTTTTATAGCAAGAACATGATTTTCGCAGAATGCAACTATGAAATTTATGACAAAGAACTGCTAATCATTATTTGCTGCTTAAAGCATTGATGTTTTGAATTAAAATGTATGAATATTTTAATCAAGATCTTCATCAATCATCTGAATTTGAAATACTTCATGATCATCAAAGAACTGATCAGATGACAAGCTAAATGAGCTGAGAAGTTATCTGAATATAACTTCAAGATCATATATCAGTTGAAAAAACAGAATTTGAAGATTGATGCGTTGATCAGAATGTCAAACGTTAAGTCAATTGAAGCAAATGATGATCGAAAGTTATATCAGCATCAGATGCTATTGTCAGAAGACAGATTTGAACTGCAGTTAATAAAAGTTAATCAAGAAGATGATCAGAAAGCTGATCAAGATCTGACTCAAATTTTGCTTAAATCTGACTCAGAATCTGACTCAGATTTAAAACTTGAATCAAAAGCTAATTAAAATTTGATCGAAGAGATAATTTCTATTCAGAATCAGATTAGTTTTGTCAAATTTATCTAAATGATAAAAAAAAACAATCACAATATATGCACAACAAATCTTGAAAAAGAGCATTACATGCAAGACAGAGCAAATCTAGAAAATAATCAAACAATGATGAATTGCATGAGTTGCAGCAATGCAAGTTCAAAAATGATTGCAAGTGACGTTGACATATTGTAAGAAAACAGCGACGTGAAATCACAACGCTCACGCAATGATGAAGAAAAAATAGCTGATATTATTGATCTACTAATAAAGACATCAACATTAGAGAAAGAGATGAGCAAAGATTACTTGTGAAAAGAAATAGCATTAAAGCTGATGCATCGTTTTCAACTTGATTCAGAAGAAAAACATTACACAATTCAGAATGCATTCATTGCAAAGAATGTGCAGAAACTGAAGACATCAGTTCAACTACTAAGCAAGCAGTTACAAATGCAGAAAAATACGCGTTTCTCATTAAAAATCATGTCATGAACAAATGTAACAAGAGAAGAATTATCAATGAGAAAGTAACGTTTCAGAGAAAGATCATCGTCGCTTCGCAAGAAACACAAAGTCATGATAAAGATAGTAAACAGAGAAGAAATAAAGAAGATGCAGAAGAAGATCATTGAGCAGATTTTTCAGAAAATAGCAGACGTGTCAATGAGTCAATGAAATCTGATCATGTCTCTTTGCAAGCTGAATAGCAAAGACATCTTTCTTCATGCAGTCAGCTCAAATGCACAAGCAAATCTGAAAAAGACTCAAGAATGAGCAAAAGAAATTGCAAACTTAATGCGCATATTACGATGAATCTTCGCAATGCTGACACATGAAATGTACATTACAATTGACATAAGCAATCAGAATGAAGTCATTAGAAAGCTGATAAAGAATAACACAAGACTTCATGAAAATCTGAAGATTCTAAGAATAGTCTGATTCAAGAAAGTAACAAAGAGTGAAAAGATTCATTCATCATTCATCATGAAGATAGCAATGAAAGCAATGATGAATTAACTGATGAACATGAGTATGCTAGATGCATATCATGAATGTACATGTAAATTGTTTAAGAAGAACTGTTGCATCATACAGTGCTTCAGATGTCAGAAATTTTATCACATGATTAGATTCTGCAGAAAGAATCAACGTTGCATCAAGTGCACAGATAAACATCACATTGAAAGATGCGTGATGTCTTTGAATAGAAGACGTTGCATTAACTGCAACGAAAATCATGAATTCTGAAGATGCATCTGTTTCAAATGACAACAGCAGATGAAACAAGCATTTGAAATCTATAGAAACAGATCATTCAGATATTCAGAAGCACTCAAATACAATTGCACATTCTTGCAATTCTTGAACTCTTCACTGTCTTCAAGCTCTGCAGATTCAATGAACTCTTCAAAGTTCACGAACTCTTTCAGTTCAGCGAACTTATCAAGCTCAGCGACAATTATGCTGAAAACACGCAGTCTAGTCGCTCATAAATCAACATGACAGATGATAAAAGTCAAGAAGAGACGCATCAATCATTTCTCTTGCATGAGTAGTGACTCAGATGAGACGTCGCTTAAGCAAAGTCAGAAACAACAAATCAGAAGACGAGATAAACTTATGATGATTGAAAGCATTCAGAGAGTCTTCTCTTTGCAAAATCAACAACAACTATAAATAACTTTATGACAAAACAATCTTTTCTACAAATACTGCAGTACAACATCAGAAAATCATTAAAAATTCAGAAATCATTTTTAATCAACAGAGAAGTTTGCGATTTTGACATCATAATCATACAGAAGCAGAGTTGCAACATTAACAACACTCAATTATTTAACTCAGTTCACAACTTCTTTTATCTAGTGAAAAACATGTCATCACAGTCAAGAATATGCATATATGTGAATAAATGCTTAAGACTTGATCAATGAATGATAGAAACAGTTGAGTCAAACATCTGCTTGATCAGAATATTAACTCATAATACAGATGACAAAACGCAAACGTTGAAACTTATAAATGTTTACAATTCATGTTCACTGTTCTTTACATTTACAAAGAAATCTTCAATCATTTCTTGCTTGAGTGAGTTACTTAAAGATGATTGTGAACAACTGATCATGAAAGATTTCAATCTACATCATTCTCATTGAGAAAGATGAAGATGCTTCACTCAACATGCAGCAGTCAACAGTTTACTTGACATCATTATTAACATTAAGCTGAAATTATTGCTGAAATCAGACATTATTACTTGCAAGATTCACAATCAGTTTACAACTATTGATTTAATCTTTAGCAGCGAGAAAATACAGTTTATGATATGCAAGTGCGAAGTACACATTGATCTGCATCAAGAGTTGAATCATCTTTCGATTGTCACAGAACTGTGTCTATAAACAACTTCAGTACAGTCTTCAACTCAATGATTATGAAAGAAAATGAACACAAAAGCATTGAGTGCATATCTGCATACACATCTTTCGTTGAATCATTCTTTGAACAGCAAGATGATGATGAACAAAAGAGTGTGTGAAGTTATCAAGATGCTACAGAAGATCATTGAAAAATCTACTTTCATGACAAAGTCATCAAGTTGAACAAAGAACTTCTGAAATTCAAACTGCTCAAAGATAGTAATGAAATCAAGATAACTGTGAATCATATGAAAAATACAGAGCACACTAGATGCGTGCAATGAATATCTGAAACACAATGATTATAAAAACAAGATCATTCAATAAGCAAAGTGCACACATTTCAGATCACAAATGCATGAGCTGAATAATGCACTTAAGTCAATATGATGCTTCGCAAAATGAGTCAGAATCGAAAGTCAGTTATTTAAAAAACTTTCTCAGTTTTCATCATTGAAGTGAAGTGACATTGATCAAATAACAACAAAGTTCGAGAAAAAAAATCGAAATATTGCAAGAAAAATTCTTTTCTTCATTCTCTCAGACAGATGTTAACAACATCGCAGACTCATTTATATTCTTGACAGTATCATTTAATTTACGCATTTCAGAAGATGAAGTAAGACAGACAATTAAAAGAATAAAAGCAGATAAAGCATCAGATGTTTCAGACATTTTAAACAGAGCGCTGCAGACAGATTTTGCAGAACTGATCTTGATATTGACGAGTTTATTCAACGCATGTGTAATACACAGATATTATTTGAAGCAGTTCAAAAAAGCTCAAATAATAGTACTATGCAAATTGAAGAAAAGCAATTATACTGATTCAAAGACATATTAATTCATTGCTCTGCTTGATATCATGAGCAAAGCTCTGAAGTGTTACAAGTATATCAAGATCGATAAGACTGAACAAGACTGAAGCTTTAATCAATTCGCAATGCATGCTAGCGAGTACTCTGCGTAATGATTAAAGCTAGTCAACGATCTAGTCGAGATTTGATCTAGATCTGACTCAGATTTGACTCAGATATGATTCAACATTTTTTTTCTTTTTCAACACTTTTTTCTTTCTCAACACTCTTTTCTTTCATCAACATTTTGTTCATCTACATCATTTTCTTTTCATGTCATAAACACATTTCTTTTGAGTCTAGCACAGTCTTTGAACATTACATAAATAGAAGCTTTTGTATCAATCTTCTTCTGTATTCTTAATATTCAGTTATAGTTATCTCTAAAGATCAAACACTATCAACTCTGATCTTCATTGATTGTATCATCTAGACATGATTCTGACATTATATTAAGAATTCGTTAATTACACAATACTGATTTCATTATTCATTCAATCAACTCGTACAGATGAATCGAGTCTAAAGAAATTTGTTTACCTGATGATTCAATCTCGAAAGACAAGAATAACATCAGAAGATTCATAGAATCAACGAAAACATACAATCATTGAATTGCTAGAAGATTTATAGCTCATTCAATACACATTCATTCAAAATCGATTAATAGAATCTATGATAAAGAATCTTCGTGAATTGTTTCAAGATCAATCATTCTCAGAAACATCTTCTTTGTTGAACAAACATACGTCTTTCTTTTTCAATCATCAAGCATCGTCATTCATTCAATTCTCTTTCAAACAACTCTCATCTTCTTCACTATAACATCTAAGAATACATCTGATAAAGATAAAACTTTCATTGATCTCTTGCAACAAACATGTTCATAAGCTTTCTCTTCTATTGTTGACTCACAACACACTTCTTCATTCATTGCTTTCAACAAATCAAACGCTGAAATCATCATACTCAATGATATGAAAGTATGAAAGAAACGTATCTATGCTCTTAATAAAGAAACAGATCATCTCGTCAAGATGAAACAACGAGACAAAAGCGAAATTCAACAGTTGAAAGCAAAACTATAAGCTTTCATCGCTATCACAGTCAATGTAGTTATCACTGCTTTCTCAATTGTCATCTACTTTGAACGATCTAAATATCATAAAATACTCGACTCTTTGATGTTCACTGATGAAAAGAACTTTACTTGAAAGAACTGATTTCTTGACATATGAGAGAAGTTAGCAATGAACGTTGACATTTTTTCAAATGAACTTTACAAGCTGAGCTACATTCACTTTCAACTAGCAGATGACATCGTTGAAGTCACTCAAGTCAGATGCAATCTCAACTGTGACAATTTCTATCTGACTGTCAATGAACTTCTAGAGAAACTAGCTCAATCGTTTCATGATTCTGATAAGAAAGATAACTATCGTAGAAAATATATTAATCTGATTCAAGAATCAAAGAAATTCAGCGATTTCTTTAATCAGTTTCAATGACTATACATTTATTTGAAGTATCAGAAGAATGTACTAGTCATTAATCTAAAGAATAAAATAAACTCTTGTCTTCAAATCTTTTGAACAGCTCAGATGAAGTCACTCATTAAGCTATCAGATATTCGAAACTATCTGATTCACTTAAACAATGAACATAAAGCAGTTCAAGAGATCAAGAACAAACTACTCAAACGTGATGATTCAAAAATCATAATTTTTAAAGCAATTATTGCTGTTTAGTCTTCGACTTCAAAGTTACGCAGCGCAGTTTTGACTAGCGTCAAGAATGCAGACGTTCTAGTTGAAACCTGTTTCGTATGTCACAAATCAGATCATAGTTTTAGAGAATGCTTGAATCAATCTATCAAAGTCAATGCAGTTGATGAGAACTATGATTGTTTCAAACTCAATATTGAATCAGAGTTTGAATCAAAAAACTAGTCATTTCTTCAACAATCACTGAAGTGAAGATTATATCTTTGTGCAATCTAGACGAAATTCTATCGAAAGAGAATTACTTTGATAAGTCGTTTCTAGTCAATGCTTTTCTCATCTTGCAGAATGAATCATTCAGTCTTTGCTCTTTGATAGACAGTGATTCAGTTGTCTATACAATCATACATATCAATCTAGTCGATAGAGTATGTAAAAAGCTGAAAATTCAATCTATATCACTGACAAAAGAGAAGTTAATAAAAGAATATGATGAAAAGATATCTAAGAAGACTATCACTCATAAAATTCTATTGAATCTCATCATTGAAAGTCATAAGAAATTGACTGTTTCTATGTTGATAGCTGACATTGATCATCACGAAGTCATATTAGAAAAATCATGAATGAACAAAAATGAAATATTACTGAATATGCAAATCAACGTCATCGTTTTTCCGAAACAATTAAATACTTTTATTTCGATTTTTTCGATTTCTTTCAATTCAAAGCACTCAACAACTTTGTTTACTTTTATCTCTCAGTTAAAGATTTCTAGAATGCTCAAACGATCTGTTTCAACTACGATTCAGAAAGAGTCATTCACAATTCAAAGCATAAACATTGCTTCGTTCAAAACATTGTTGAGTCGCTCAAAGAAGAATCAGACTGAAGTATTCGCTCTATTCATGAAGAATATCGATAGAAAAATTGCGTACAACACTCAGTGCGATTTGAACGCTCTGAACGTCTCTTTCGTTGAGAAAACTACTCAGAATTTGAAAGCTATTAAAGTCAAGCTGTCTTCAGAATATCATGATTTTCTAGATGTTTTTGATCGAGCTCAATTGAATAAACTATCTTTTCATCGCTTTTACGATCATAAAATTGAACTCATCAGTGATTCAACGCTCTCTCGCTGTTGAGTCTATTGAATGTTCTCTGTCAAACTTCTGAAAGTAAAGAAGTACTTAAATGAGAATCTGTTGAAGAAATTCATCACTTTCAATCAGACTTTTTATTTCTTTCCTGTTTTATTCACTCTTAAAGCAAATGAAGATCTTTGATTCTGCATGAACTATTAAAAGCTAAATATCATTTTCAAAAGAAATAGATATTCTTTATCATTGATAGATGAGATTATTGATAAAATAGTGAATTGCAAGCATCTGACTAGATTGAACATCATATTAATGTTCAACAAACTGTGAATACATCTTAATAGCAAGAATTACATCACTTTTATCACTGCTTTAGAAGCATATAAATACAAGATGTTATCATTTAAATTGACTAATGAATCAATCTTCTTTCAGCAATATATGAATGATGTTCTATGAAACTTTCTGAACGATCTTTGTTAAGTTTATCTAGATGACATTCTCATCTATAGCAAAATGAGAAAGAAACATAAAGATCATGTCAAACTAGTATTGAATTGACTACACGAAGCTGAACTGCAGATGAATATTCGAAAGTGCAAATTCAATATAAAAGAGACAGTCTTTCTAGAAGTCATTGTATCAGAACAAGATCTTCGCATGAATTCAAGCAAGATGATTGTCATAGTCAACTGAACTACTTTGATCAATTTGAAAGAAATTCAGAACTTCGTGAAATTTGTGAACTTCTACTGTCGTTTTATTAGAAACTTCTTCAAACTAGTCAAATCATTCATTCAATTGACTAGAAAAGACACGCTTTTTGTTTGAAATGAAGTCTGCGTTCAAGCTTTCAGAAATCTGAAGAAACAGATCAGTTTCGCTTCAGTTCTTCGTCATTTTGATCTCAAACGTCAGACTATTTTGAAAATCAATGCATTGAACTATGTAAAAGGTGAAATACTGTCTCAGTACAACAATGAGAAAGTTCTTCATTCGATGATCTTCTACAGCAAAAGCATGATTCTTGCTGAAATCAACTATCATATCTATGACAAGAAATTGCTGATCATTATTCGCTGTATCAAACATTGATGACTTGAGCTGAAATGTACTAAATTACTCATTCAAATATTCATTGATCATTAAGCTCTGAAGATCTTCATGAAAAACAAACAGCTGAGTCGATGTCAAGTCAACTATCTGAACATTTTATTGAAGTTCAATTTTCAGATCATCTTTAGATCAGACAAAATGAACACTAAAGTTGATGCGTTAACTTGAATGTCTCTAGCAAACATCTCTGAATCAGCTAAACGATTTAAAGATCGCTTTCAAACTATTCTTATCTTTGATAGAGTTGATATTCTATCTATTGACTCAAAATTGAGCGCAAATTCGAAATCAGAAGTTAATCTCTATCAAAGAGTACAATTAGTCAATCAAATGAATGAGCTCTGCAGCGAATGTAGACAAGCTATGAACGATAACAAGCTCAAATTTCATATCACTAAACTGAAGAACTGTGAAATTATTGACGACGTTCTATTTAGAAAAGATCTACTGTGAATCTCTGAGAACATGCACACGAAATTACTACAAGAAGTGCATGATCAATCTTCAATCTCTCATCTTGACAATAAACAAATCATTGATCTAG
>JAABUS010000341.1_pt1 | contig 120075 bp, 115 predicted proteins | sample 5560161 | NCBI WGS metagenome assembly JAABUS01 (sample SAMN10711885, study PRJNA513376) | rock metagenome | isolation source: Antarctica rocks | place: Antarctica: Victoria Land, Trio Nunatak nord | collected 2016-01-04
GGCGCCCTGGTGGTCGCGGCGCTGAAGGGGCAGAAGGTGATCGGGATGACACTCGACGCCGCGGGCGCACTGACGGGGGTGCTGGTGCCACCCACCCTCGACGGCACCCACGGCCGGCTGCGCTCGGTGGTGCAGGGCCCGAACGGGGCCCTCTACGTCACCACCGACAACGGCACCAACGACGCCCTGCTCAGGGTCACTCCCGCCGGCTGACACAGGGGGCGTCCCCCAATCGGTCCGGACGGGACCGGGCGGTCACCGACGAACCCCCCACACCAGGTGCGCCGCGGACATGAGGCCACAACCCAAGTCAGCGGGGCGAGGTCGGCGTGCATGTGAGTGAGCAACACACCACCGGCCTGACCGACCACCAACACAGGCCCCAACGCCACGACCGGACGCGGGTAGAACCGGCTACATCTTGCTCACCTGGAAGGTGCTCCCTCGGCTGGTCAGACGGTTCCTTCGCAAGACCCATCTCCCCAGCTCAGGGCACCCTCCAGCCTACGACACGGACCACGATTACCTCACCCGTGAAAGCCCCGGGCTGGGGTCTTGTATCTACCCTCCGGGCGACTCGTGCGCGGCCGCGGGCTGCGCCGACCGGAACTGGACGGGGCCCTGCCCGAGTTCGGGGTGTACCTGCTGAACAGGCGACCAAAGCCGCCGCCGTGGGAAGTCCGGTGGGTCCGCTGGCCGGACTTCTGGCTGCCCGTGGACCGCCAGGACGCTCACGTTGTGCTGCGCGAGGCGTGGCACCGCGCGACGAACGAGCGGGTGGAACTCGCTTGCGGCGGCCGTGGCAGGACCGGCACCGCGCTGGCTTGCCTGGCGGTCCTGGACGGCGTGCCGGCTGCCGAGGCGGTCGCCTACGTCCGCGAGCACTACGACCTGCGGGCGGTCGAGACGCCCTGGCAGCGCCGCTACGTCGCCCGGTTCGTTGCGTCGTAGGTCGCGCACCGGTAGCCGATAGGTCAGCGGAGCGCGGCTTCGAAGAGTGCCAGAAGCCGGGAATCGGCGAGCCTGAGCCCTGCCATTTCGATGTCGTTGAGCCAGGCCAGGGCGTCGTGCTCGGCGGGGTCGGCATTGGCTGGCTCACCGTCCCACTGATCGACGATCCAGACGTCCATGCGAAAGTCGGCGCCACGGACCTGCGCGAACGGAGGCCCGGTGACAACGGCGGTCACTGCGAGCTCCTCAAGGAGCTCGCGGCGAAGTGCGTCGGCGGGCGTCTCTCCGTCCTCGACGTGCCCGCCAGGCAGGTCCCAACAATCCGGGTACCAATGTCGAGTCGGTGCGCGGTGCACCAACAGGCCGCGCCCGCCGCGTAGCAGGAGCCCGGCGGCGACCAAGTGGAGATGCTCATCGACCGTCACAGCTCTACCTTGGCAGTTACGCCAATGGTCGATCGCCTTACGAAACGGCGACGTGCTGGATGATCGCTATGCCCAGGGCGATACGGGACGGTCCAATCAGCGGTCAAGAAGTTCCGTAAGGGCCAGAGCAGCTGCCTGGGCGGCGGCTGTCTTTGTTTCGGCCTGGGCGGCGGCGTAGCGCCGTGACACCCGGTCGACTGCCAGGACGGTCCACGGGCCGGTGCCGTCCTCGCCACTCAGCTGAACGTAGAGGCGCGCCCGGTCGTGCTCGACTCGAAGGCGGTGTGCCTCGTTGCCGTCTTCGTGCAGGATGGTCATGCGGGACGCATCGTGTGATTGGGGAGCGTGTTCTGGCCCCACCGTGGCCCGGTCTGATCTGGCCCCACCTCCCGCATGGTCACCGCCAGCACACCCTTGACGGAGGTCGCCGACGTGCTCGGGGTTGCCGCACCACCCTGTACCGCCACCTCAAGAACTGCATGGACTCGGTGACGAGCTGCACCTGGTAGGCGGTACACGCACCCGACACCGCCCAGAGCACGGAGGTGACCAGCACACCGGGGCGCACCGTGCACACCACCAGCGGGAGACCCGCCGACGTTGTCAACGGGCCCAGCAGCAGCACACGCCGAGCCGGCGGTGTTCGGTGCGTCGGTCGCCCGCCCCACCCCGTCGGGGCTTGATCTAGCTCGTCTGGTCACCGCACGTGTCCACGACGACCGGCTCGGGCTGGTGGCGTACGCGAGAGGGCCGAGGCCTGCTGGTGCTGTCGTTCCGGCCTCCGTGGTTGCGTCTGTCAGGTCCGCGCGCGGATCATCATGTTCATCTCGACGATCTCCATACGCTGGGTGGTCTTGATCTGCATGGCGAGCGCCTGCGCCTGGGGGTACTTGCCCTGCGTGATGTCGAGTTGCGCCATCGGAATCGCAGCGGAGTGGTGCGGCACCATGTTGGTCAGGAAGATGACATCGCGCTCTTTCGGCGTCGCTGCCGCCTGCAGGTCGGCCGTGTTTTTATCCCATACGGCCTGCTGGTCCTGCGGCGCCTGCTGCTTCGGTGCCCCAAAGGTTTTGAGGAAGCCCTGCATGGTGGCGATCTCCACGCGCTGCCCATCCAGGATCTTCTGCGCGATCGCCTTGACTTCCGGCGCACCACCGGTCGCGACCTCGATCTCGGCGTTGCGCACGGCCTGCATGTGGTGCGGCAGCATGCCCTGAACGAAGCGGACGTCAACGTCATTGAATGGCGCCACGATCTGGCTCCCGCTCGCCGACGGCGCGGCGGTGGAGCTGGCCGACGAACCCGAGCTCGTGGCTGCTGTCGAGCCGGTGTTGGTGGGGTTGGTGGAGCTGCAGCCGGCCACGGTAAGGCCGAGGGCGAGGGCGGCGACGGGAACGGCGATGCGGAACTTCACTAGGGGTCTCCTCGGTGCGGGGGTGTGGTGTGGTCGGCGCGCACGCCGTCGCCAGGGGACCGGACCCGTCGGGGGGCCGGTCGGCCTGTCACTTCCGCAGCAGGGAGAGCTGGTGCAGGGAGGGGACCGTCCACGGAGGTGGCCGGCCCAGAGAGAAGCGGGCCCCGACGGGGTGCACCCCGTCGGGTGGGTCGACCACGGCTGGGCGGCGAGCCAGGGCAGAAGCAACCAGCAGGACGAGCGCGGCCAACGACCCGAGCACGGCCAGGCACATGGTGAGCGTCGAGTGTCCGCCCGCAGGCGAGTGCCCACCCAGCGGTGTTGCACCGTCGCCCGGAGTCGCGGGCTGGTCTGCGTGGGCGGTGCCGCCGACGACACCGGGGGCGGCGGCGGTTGACATCGACACGTCGGTGGTGGTTGCGTCGCCGGTGGCGCCGGCCGCAGCGGGTGGTCCCATCAGGGTGTGCATGCCCAGCACCCCCAGGATCAGCGCGACCGCCAGCGCCCAGCGTGCCACGGCGCTGAGGGGGACGGCGCTGTGTGGAACGGCGATGGGGTGTGCCGCGCGGGGGTGCGCGGCGGCCGACGTCATGGCCCCGAGGGTAGCCCGGCTGCACCGCCCGGTGAGGGTGGTCGGGGTCGCGGTGGTTGTCAGATCCGCACCGGCGGGACCGTTGCTGCGTCGTGTGTCGTGGCCTGTGGTGTCCTTCGGGGGTGGTCTGGGCGGGCAGGTGCAGGCGCTTGAGGGTGAGGGCGTTGACGGCGACGAGGATGCTGGATCCGGCGACGTCGGTGCCAGCGCCGTTGGCGATGCCGAGGTCGGCGCGGGCGGGCGCGGGTGCGTCGTTGACACTGTCCCCGACCATGGCGACGGTGTGCCCGGCGGCCATCAGCAGGCCGCCGCAGCGGCGTGGCGCCCCTGGCAGGCGGAGCCAAATTGGACCCGGTGGATCCCAGTCATCGTCGCACCACCTGAGCGAGACGTGTGGAGTGGACCCAGAACAGGTTATATTTTTATGGCCTCGATGGGTGCGGCAGCGTTGCCAGCTCGCGCCGGGCAGGGTCGCGCCGATCGCGACCACCAGGCCGGCGTGCGCGTCGGAAGTGACGAGCTGAACGCCGGTCAGGCCGCGGGCGGTGAGGTCGCGGAAGAACGCCAGCCAGCCGGCCCCGTCCTCACCGGAGGTGGCCTGCAGGCCCAGGATCTCGCGGTGCCCGTCGGCGTTGACGCCGGCCGCGAGCAGCGCGTGGACGTTTAACGACCCGACCGCCCTCACGGACCTTGAGCACCAGGGCGTCAACAGCGACGAACGTGTACGGGCCCGCGTCCAGCGGCCGGGTCCGGAACGCCTCGACCTGAGCGTCGAGCTCTTTAGCCATCACGCTGACCTGCGACTTCGACAGGCGCGTGATGCCCAAAGTCTCGACGAGCTTGTCCATCCGGCGCGTCGAGACCCCGAGCAGGTAGCAGGTCGCCCCCACGGTCGTCAGGGCCCGCTCGGCGCGCTTGCGATGCTCGAGCAGCCAGTCCGGGAAGTACGACCCGGACCGCAGCTTCGGGATCGCGAGGTCCATCGTGCCGGCCCGAGTGTCCCACTCCCGCGGCCGGTAGCCGTTGCGGGAGTTGACCCGCTCCTGGTCGCGCTTGCGGTAAGCCTGAGTCCCGGTGACGTTGCTTGGGTGAGCGTGGCGTAGGTGCGAGATGCCCTGCGGTGCAGCGAGAATGGGACTTGTCTAAGGTTCCTGACCCCTTGCGGGGAAGGGTGTCTCGCAGGTGCGAGTCTCTCACGAGCACACGGCGGTGTTCGACAACCCGAGCCTGGTGTCGTGCGCCGGGTTGGCGCCGGTCCTGACGTTGGCCGACCGGGCCGGTCTGCACGAGCACCTCAATCGGCACCTGATGCTGGCGGGGCCGGGTGCTGCGAACGCCGCAGTGAAAGCGACGTCGCTGGCGGCACGGTGCGATGCCCGCACCCTGGCTGGGCTGGCTGCCCGGACACCGCTGGTCGCCGGAGCCGCGCAGGTCGCTTACGTCGATGTCGACGACACCGTGAAGCAGTCGTTCCGTTCCCGGTCGAGCAGCTCGGTGCGACGTGCATCAGGCGAGAGCGTCCGCAGCGAAGCACTAGGCGCAACCACTCGAGCGGTGGCCGCCATCGGACGAGCCCGTACTGCCCGAAGACGCCCGGCGCCGCGAGCCGCCCGCGGCAGAGAGCGTCGCGTACGGTCGGCAGGTGTCGCTACCCCATCTGCTGGCCGCCCGGGCGGCCGGCGACAAGGAAACGCTGATCCGCTACGTGCGCCTGCACGTCGGTGACGGAGACGAGGACGCCGGTCGGCTCGAGATCGACAAGGCGTGGGTGCAGGCGCTCGACGTCATGCTCGACATGCCCGAGATCGACCGTGAGTTCGTGCACGACACCCTGAGGACCAAGGACGCGGCGACGCTCGCGCACCTGTTCTTCTCGCTGCACTTCGCGCTGGTGCGCTCGACAGGAGAGTGGATCCATGACGGCGACCTCTGAGCGCGGCCAGCTGCGGCCGGGCCTCTGGCAGACCGTGAACCAGCGCTACCCCGGCTCGATGATCATCAAGGATGACCTCGTCCCGCTCGCGCCCCTGCGCCGGCCGCTGAGCCAGTCGCGCCTGAGCTTCGTCAGCACGTCCGGGGTGCAGCCGCGCGGAACGCTGCCGTTCGACGTGGTGCACCCCGTCGGTGACTACACCTTCCGCCGGGTTCCCTCGGACAGCTCCCCCGCGGATCTCGAGATCCACCAGCTGAAGTACCCGACCGACGGCGCCCACCGCGACCTGAACGTGATCTTCCCGATCGAGCGGCTGCAGGAGCTGCGGAAAGAGGGAGTCATCGGCGGGCTCACGCCGGACCTGTTCACGTTCATCGGCTACAACATGGATCCGGCGCTGCTCGAGCGCACCCTCGCCGAGGACCTGGCACAGGCGGTTGCAGACGAGCAGCCAGACCTGGTGCTGCTGTCCGCCGCTTGACCCATCTGCCACCAGTCGGTCGGACTGGTCCAGCGCGCGATCGAACGGCGCGGCATCCCCACCGTCTCGGTGAGCGTCGCTCGGGACGTGTCCGAGCACGTCAAGCCACCACGCACCGTCTTCGTGCCGTTCCGGATGGGCCACCACTTCGGCGTCCCGTTCCACCGCGAGCTCCAGCGGCGGGTCATCACCGACGCGCTGGACCTAGTCACCACCGCCACCGCGAGCGGCACGATCGTCGACCTGCCGCTCACGTGGGCGCAGGCGCGGCGCGAGGGCATCGCGATCGAACAGGAACGACGGGGGCCGTGACGCCGCCGTCGCACGGCCAGCGAAGGCGCCGTCGAACGCGTCGTGACAGCCAGCCGTCGTAGTCCCGCGGCGGACGACCTGGACGCGATCGCCGCGAAGCTCAACCACCGACCCCGCCGGGTGGGCCACCCCCGCCGAGGCGCTGCGGCTGCTCGAGCCGGGCTGGTCGCAGCTCGGGTAGCCACGAGCGTGGCTGGTGACGACTATGACCTCCATGGCCGGCAGTTCCCGATCGCACGCCTGCACCACACCAAGACCACCGGCCTCTGGACGCTGTACTGGCGCGACCGGAACCTCAAGTTCCACCGCTACCAGCCCCTGGACCCCAGCCCCCGCGTCCGAGAACTCCTCGACTACCTCGACAAACACGCCGACCCCATCTTCTGGGGATAGACCGAAGGAGACACCGCGCACGGCGCTCCTGCGCAAACCGCTACGGTCGCCGAATGATGCACTGACCGGTTGAGATCAAGGTCGAATCTTCAACGCCCACTATCGACAATTAGTGGGCACCCCGTACCATTGCCCACATGGCCGCACCGGGTGGGATAGCAAGGTTGGATGAGCGTGGGCGGGTGGTTCTCCCCGCCGACATGCGGCGTCGGCTCGAGATGCGCCCCGGCGACGAGCTCGTCGTCACCGAGGAACCGGGCGGCACGCTGCGCTTGCAGAGCCGGCGCTCCGCCGCCCACTCACTCATCGGGCTCGCCGGGCAGCTCAAGCACTCCGCCGTCGACGACCTCCGCGACGACCGAAAGCGCGACGCCGAGACCGACGCCGGTCCCGCGTGACCGCGGTCCTCGACGCCGCCGCCGTGCTCGCCCTGCTCTTCAACGAGCCCGGTGCCGACACCGTCGCCGAGCACATCGCCGCCGGGGCGACCATGAGCACCGTCAACCTGTCCGAGGTCGCAACCATCCTCATCCGGCACGGCCGCGACCCCGACACCGTCCTCGACCCGCTTCAAGCCCAGGTCGACATCCTTGCCTTCACCGATTCCGACGCCATCGCCACCGCCCAGCTCTACCCCCTGGTCTCCGCCAAGGGACTGTCCCTCGGCGACCGCGCCTGCCTCGCCCTGTCCCGACGACTCAACGCACCCGCCGTCACCGCCGAGCACGTCTGGGCCGACCTCAACCTCGACATCCGCATCGACACCATCCGCACCCGCCAACACTGAGCCGACCGGCTGGGCAACGTCCCGCCACAGCTGGTCGTCGTGTCGGACGCTTCCAGGGCCGCGCAGCAGGTGCAAAACTGTTGTTCCACGGCACCAGTCCTGCGCCGTTGCTAAGTTCGCACTCATGGAAGGTGGCCCGGGCCCGTCAGCACCGCAGCACGACCGCGGTGCGGGTCCCGCACGACGCGAGGGAGGTGGTGTGCCGGTCCTGCACACCACCTGGCTCGTCGCCCGCGTGCACATCGACCTGTGCCGCACTAGCACCGCACTCTGTCGCTGACCGCGCACGGACGGCCCGGCCCCCGGGGCCACCTCGTGCGCGGTGGTCTGCTGCATCTCTTGCTGACCCGAACCCTGCGACACAGGAGGATCCGTTGAGCGTCACCGACGACTACCTGAATAACAACAAGACTTACGCCGCCGGCTTCACCGGCCCGCTGCCCCTGCCCCCGGCTAAGCACGTCGCGGTGCTGGCCTGCATGGACGCCCGCCTCGATGTCTACCGCGCCCTGGGCATCGCCGAGGGCGAGTCCCACGTCATCCGCAACGCCGGCGGCGTCGTCACCGGCGGCGAGATCCGCTCCCTCGCCATCAGCCAGCACCTGCTGGGCACCCAGGAGATCATCCTCATCCACCACACCGACTGCGGGATGCTCACCTTCACCGACGACCAGCTCGCCGCCAAACTGGAGTCAGAGACGGGGCAGCGCCCGACCTGGACTGCGGAGTCGTTCACCGCACTGCACGACGACGTCCGTAAGTCCCTCACCCGGATTACCGACAGCCCGTTCATCCCCCATAAGAACAGCGTCCGGGGCTTCGTGTTCGACGTGGCCACCGGCACGCTCGAAGAGGTCCTCCCCGCCTAGGCAGCCCCCGGGGGTGGTAACCACCACCCCCGAGGCCGCCGCCGATCACGACCTTGACCTGCTGGGAGAACGTCCGCGAGCCCCTGGGGCTCGCGCAGGCGCGGGCGGTCCTGCGCAGCTGACGCCGGCTGGTCGCAGCCCGCGTCGCCGGCGGGACACTCATGACCGCCGGAGCGGGGAGCACTTCCTGGCCGCTGATCACGACCACGACCGTGCGGGATCACCCCCGCCGGGGCGGGGAGCACACTCGCCGCCGTTGTCGTCCGCGACTGGGGAGGGGATCACCCCCGCCGGAGCGGGGAGCACGGCAAGGGTTGCCCCGGCACGTTCCATTGCCACGGGATCACCCCCGCCGGAGCGGGGAGCACGTCACCTCATCAGACTTGGAGGCGTTGCGCCCAGGATCACCCCCGCCGGTGCGGGGAGCACGTGCCGTCCGAGTAGGGCTGTGGAAGCTGTCGGCGGCCCGCTGGGCGATGGCCTACGCGGTGCCGGCTCCGATGTTGGTGATGACGGCGAGGAACTCGTCGCCGCTGTGGCGCCCGAGCAGGTCGCCCTCGCGAAGGCTGTTTCGTAGTCGGGTTGCCGCGGCCACGAGCACGAGGTCTCCGGCCTTGTGCCCGAGCGAGTCGTTGACGTCCTTGAACCGCGTCGAGGTCGATGAACAGGTCAGCGACCTGCGCCCCACCGCGGCCCGCCCTGAGAAGCTCGTCGAGGCCGGCCAGCAGCCGGGCCCGGTTCGGCAGCCCGGTCAGCGGGTCGTGAGCCGCGAGGTAGGCCACCATGCGCTCGGCCTCGCCCCCGCGGTGACGTCGTTGTGGAAGCCGAAGTAGTGCGTCGCCGTGCCGGTGTCGTCGCGGACGGCGCTGACGCGTAGCTCGTTCCACCAGCTCGTGGCGTCCTTGCGGTAGTTGCGCAACACGCTCAGGTGGTCCTCACCGGCCACCCGGTGCCTCGCCCAGCGCCTGTGTGTCCGCCACCTCCGTAGTCCGGGCCTTGCAGGAAATGGCAGTTGCGGCCGAGCACCTCGCTGCTGAGGTACCCCGTCGTCTCCTGAAAGGCCTCGTTGACGTAGATCAAGGGCATGTCCACTCCCCGGGCGTCGGCGATGTTCACCCCGGTGGAGCCCAGCTGGATCCCACCGGCGAGCAGCGCCTCCACCTACGCCGACCCACGGTGCTGATCGTTCGGTGCGGTCGCATCGGCGACGAGGGCGACCGCGGGGTCGTCACCGGTGAAGGTGACACCAGCCGACCACGCGGGCGCAGCGGACCCGGCTCGGTGCCGGTGCCGGTGCCGGTGCCGGTGCCGGTGCCGGTGTCGGTGCCGGTGTCGGTGTCGGTGTCGGTGTCGGTGTCGGTGTCGGTGTCGGCGGGAGGGTTCATCCGTTCCTCGGTGCGGCCGAAGAACCAGCCGTGGCCCAGGTCGACCCCCAGCTCCCGTGCGGCGGCGGCCTGCTCGGCGGTCTCGACGCACTCGGCCAGGACCTGACCACTGTAGGCGTGGGTGATCTCGACGACCGCCGACGACGGACCGGCTGACCAGCTCGGGCAACCGCTGGACTATCTCCTTGTCGAGCTTGACGATGTCGGGTTTCAGGCGGACCAGCATGTTCAACGAGGAGTACCCGGCGCCCAGGTCGTCGAGGGCCACCTTGCACCCGCGCTCCCGGTAGTAGGAGAAGACCTTCTCCAGGTGGTCGAGGTCGTTGACCTGCTCGCTCTCGGTCACCTCGACGACGAGCTGGTCGAGCCGCAGCCCGGCCTGCTCGCCGCCCGTTCCGTCGTGGCCAGGCACACCTCAGGGCGGTAGATCGTCGTGGGCAGGAAGTTGACGAACAACAGGGCGTCGCCCAGCCAGCCGGCCGCGCCACGTAGTGCCGTGGTCCGGCCGATCCGGTCCAGCACGTGCAACCAGCCGGCCGCCCGGCGGCCGCGAACATGGCCTCTGGCATGAGCTCGCTGGTCGCCGACTGCGCCCGCAGCAGCGCCTCGTACCCCACCACCGCAGGCGGCGCAGTGTCGGCCAGCGTCACGATGGGCTGGTAGACGCTGCGGAAGGCACGGCCCTTGGCCGTAGGTGAACTGCAACTCGTCGAGCGTTCGGCTGAGCTGGCCGCTGGACCCGAACGTCCCCCGCATCGTGCCACCGTCGATGAACGAGATCGAGGCACCATCGACATCGAGGGGTCAACGCGCGCTGCGCAGAGACGATCAGCCGCGGCGAGCGGTGTCGGCGCGTCCGTCACCGCGGCACCGAGCACAACCGTTGCTTGTCCATGCCACCTCCGATCTGCCAACAGCTCGGACGGGTACCCGATGCGGCTGCTGGTGGATGCCGCCGTAGACGGGTATCTTCAGCGAATACGCATCACGCGTACCCGTCTAGACCTTGCGCGGTACCGAGGGACAGGCCAGCGCCCTGTCCCGCACCTTCAGGACGGACACATGGTGCAGGGATCGGTTGCCACCGCCGGGAGCCCGGTTGGTTCGGTGCGAGCCCGCCCGCGACGCCTGGGTTTCGTCTGGGGCTCACGCCGTGCGCTGCCCCGACCGGCCGCCGTGGTGTCCGATGAGCAGATCCTCGCGTTCGTCGCAGCAGCTGACGGTCGCAGACGACGGCAGCGACAGCGCTACGCCGGCGGCAGTCCGACGTCGGGGGCGGACGAACGACTCCTGCGCCTGGACTGGGCCGTTCGAGCCGGCCGGCTCGTGCTGGCCGACCGCGCCGCCCAGGCGCTGACGTCCACATCAGGGGCTGCGCAGCCATGGCGGGGCCAGCTGTGACGAGGCTGCCGGCGCAGGCACCTCCGCTGCGGAATCTTGAGGAGACGCGTGATGACGAGATGAGTCCGCATCCGCGCTCGGACGCCCGGGTGGGGCGGCCTGAGGAGAAGGTTCGTGCCGTAGGGGACCGCGTCTTGTCGGTGCTGGGCCGGCAGAGCTGGCTCGACCGTCCGGGCTACCGCCTCGAACACGCTCTCGGGTTCGCGCTGGCAGCGTGCGGGGGTGCAGGGGAGCGCACCAGCAACCTGTTGCACGGCACCTGGCTCGGTCATCCGCTGCACCCACTCGTGGTGGCGCTACCGACGGGTGCGGTGGCCACGACGGTGGTCCTGGACGTCGCCGCGGTGCTCCCGGGGCACCAGTCGGGGCTGCGGGAGGCGTCACGGGTCAGCCTCGGTGTCGGGATCCTCGCCAGCCTGGCTGCGGCAACGACGGGCTTGAACGACTGGCAGCACACGAAGGAGCAGTCCCGGCGCGTCGGGCTCGTCCACGGGGCGCTGAACGCCGTGGCGACTGCGCTGTACGTCCTGTCGTGGTGCGATCGCCGGCGCGGTCGGCACGTCCGGGGCGTTGCTGCCAGCGCCGTGGGCTACGGCATCACGGCGGCGAGCGGTTATCTCGGCGCCAGTCTGGTGTACCGGCTGGGCGTCGGGGTCGACCAGTCCGGCGCGCGATGGGACACCGGTGAGTGGACGCCGCTGCTGGCCGAGGCAGCTCTCGAGGCGGGCACCCCCCAGCGGGTGGAGGCGGCCGGCGTGGGTCTGGTCTTGATCCGGGACGGCGAGGACGTCCTCGCCGTCGGGGAGCTCTGCCCGCACGTGGGCGCACCCATGGTGGACGGCTGGATGGACCGGGGTCAGCTCGTCTGCCCCTGGCACGGTTCCCGCTTCGACCCGGTAACAGGGCAGGTCGTCCGCGGGCCGGCCACCGCGCCCTTGTCCTGCTACCAGACCCGGATCCGCGCGGGGACGATCGAGGTACGTCCCGGGAAGCCGACGGGCCTTCGGGCAGCGACAGGAGTAGGCGAATGAGAGCTGACCAGGTGCTCATCGAGCACCACAACGTCCTGCGGGCGCTGTGCAAGGAGATCACCGGTACGCCGGCAGGGTCGGCCGAACGCGAGGAGCGGGTCGACGACCTGATGGTGGAGCTCGACATCCACATGCGCATCGAGGACGACCTCTTCTACCCCGCCGTCGCGGCGGCCAGCACCCTCGTGGCGGTCGCCCACGCCGAACATCGCCAGGTCTCCGACCGCCTCGCGGGGTTCTTGCGCACGAACCCGACGGACCCTGCCTACGAGGGCGAGTGGCAGGCGTTCGTCACCACCCTCGACGCGCACGCCGAGGAAGAGGAACGCGACCTGTTCCCGCCGCCTGTGGAGATCACCGCGGACGAGCTGGACGAGCTCGGGAACCGGATGCTCGAGCAGATGGACGAGGTACGGACCTCCTGGACGAAGCAGCTCCGTGTTCAGGCCAGAGGGGCTGTGCTGCGCAAGATGTGAACTCGTCATCAACGACCGCGAGCTTGTTCGACCCTGATCGCTCACTCCCTACACACTCATTGGACCGTGGAGGTCGCATGTACGCACGTCAGTACGCCAGGGTCGTCGGGTTGACCATCGTGCTCATCGGCGTCGGCGGCGTCCTCCTGGGAGAGAAGTCGCTCTTCGGTATTTTGAACATCGACATCGCGGAAGACGTAATTCACCTGGTGACCGGCGGATTGATGGCTGGTGTGGGCTTTCGCGGCTCGGACCGCGCCGTGCGTTCGGTGGTCGGCGGCCTAGGAGTGGTGTACCTGCTCGTCGGCGTCCTGGGCTTCGTCGTTCCCGACCTGTTCGGGCTGCTGCCGCACGAGTACCACACCGTGCTGGACAACCTGATCCACCTGTCGCTGGGCGTGCTCGGCGTCACGGTGGGTTTCTTCCTCGGCCAGCGGCCGGTCGGGCAGTCCTCGAAATTGGCCACGTAGATGAGTAAGGGCTCGACGGCAGCGAACATGCTGGGACGGGGCGTCGTTGCGGGCGTCGCGGGCACGGTTGTCATGACCACCTTCCAGAAGTTCGTCGAGATGCCGATCACCGGACGCGAGGACAGCTACGCGCCGGCCGAGTTCGCTGAGAAGGTCTTCGGGCTCGCTCCCGAGACCCCGGCGGCACGATGGCGCCTGAACAACGCGACCCACCTGGCGCTCGGCACGATGTGGGGCGCGGCGTACGCGCTCGCCGTCCGGGCGGGGCTGGGGGGTCCGCGAGCCGTGGCGGCGGTGTTCGTCACGGTCTACGCCGGAGACGTGCTGCTGAACACCGCTCTCGGGCTGTACCGGCCACAGGACTGGTCGGGCGAGGACTGGGCTGTCGACGTGATCGACAAGCTCGTTCAAGCGGCCTCCACGGGCACGATCTTCGAGCGCTTCCTCGACCCGGCCCGCCCGTCCTGACTGGTTTCGCGCGAGCACAGACCAGAGCTGCAGCGTTCTCAGCCTGGATGCACCGACGATTGCCTTTAGGGACGGCGCGTAGAGACGGCTGATGCCCTCTGACCTCCGGAGAGCGCGCACAGCGCCGGCGCAGCCCGGCACGACCAGGCGGCCGCCCAGCGGCCGGTTCGGTGCGCCGGCGGCGTCATTGCCGTACACCCCGGTGTAGCGGATGGTCTACTGGTCGGCGGACATCCGGCCGTCGACGGCCTTGCCAGTCGCAGCAGCGCCTGGTCGTTGGGGAAGATCCCGACGACGTCGGTCCGGCGCTTGACCTCTCGGTTCAACCGCTCCAACGGGTTGGTGGACCACACCTTTCGCCAGTGCGCTTCGGGGAAGTCGGCGAAGGCGGTGATGTCAGCGCGGGCGTCGCACAGCATCTGCGCGACCATGGGGAACTCCTTGGACAGTGTGGCGGCCACGACCTCGACCTGGTCGCGGACGAGCTGGTGGGTGGGTTGGGCGAAGATCGTGCGGATCGCGGCGGCGACCATCTCGGCGTGGCCCTTGCTGACCCGGGCCAGCGCGTTGCGCATGAAGTGCACCCGGCAGCGTTGCCAGGCCGCTGTGCTGGTCGCTGATGACCAGCTGCACGCCGGACAGGCCACGTTCGCGCAGCGAGCGCAGGAACTCGGTCCAGAACACCTCGGTGTCGCTGTCCCCGACGTCGCTGCCCAGGACCTCACGACGCCCGTCGGCGGACACTCCGGTGGCGATCACGACCGCCCGGGAGACGACCCGGCCGCCGACCCGGGCCTTGCAGTACGTCGCGTCGAGAAACACGTACGGAAGGGTGATGTGCTCCAGCGGCCGGGACCGCCACAACCCCACCTCGGCGTCGAGCTCAGCGCAGATCCGCGACACCTCACTCTTGCTGATCCCGGACTCCACACCGAGTGCGGCGACCAGGTCGTCGACCTTGCGGGTGCTCACCCCCTCAACCCACGCCTGCATCACCACGGCGTGCAGCGCCACGTCGATCCGCCGCCGCGGCGCGAGCAGCGAGGGGAAGAACGATCCCTGCCGCAGCTTCGGGATCTTCACCGTCAGGTCGCCGGCGGTCGTCGCGACAAGCTTGTCGCGGGTTCCGTTGCGCTGAGTCGTGCGGGCGTCGGTGCGCTCATGCCGCTCAGCGCCGATATGCGCGGTCCCTTCGGCATCAACGAGGGCCTGCAGCATCGTGCGCAGCAGCGTTCGCATCAGGTCACCGCCATCGGCGCTGCGCAACGCCTCGGTCAGCTCGAGCAGGGCAGACTGGTCCAGGGCCATCGTGTGATCTCCGATTCTATGAGTCGCTTGGTCGCTTCTCACAGAGCCTCACGCGGTGGCCCCTCAACGTCCCGGACCGACTCCCCGCCCGTCACACCGAAGACCCGAGTTACACCACTCCAGGGGACTCACCCCGTCACACTTCGAAGCGTATCCCTGCCAGGTCCATCTTGTAGTCGCAAGAATTGTGGTGCGACTGCTGCAGGTGGTCGCGGTGGCAGGTTTCTCGGTCGTCCGAGCGGTCGCGCACGGCGATTACGCAGAGTCCGGCCGGGAGGTTGCGCAGGCGCAGGTAGCGGTGCTCTGGGTCGGCCCGCAGCGTCGCTTGAGGTGCGCTGGTGCGGTCGTTCTCGGTGCCACGACTGGGGTGCCGCACTCCAGGGCGTCCCCGCCGCTTACCGCTGCGGTCGGGCGCGTGGACACCACTCGACATGCCTGCTCGGCGCCACGTGTGCCTCGCCGAGGACCATGAGCCCGATCGGTGGCCACCCGCCTGTTCAACTCGGGCGTTCGAGGCGCCTACATTGGCGCCGACTCGGCGGTACCCGGCGACGTCATCCCGTTCAGGACAACTGACCTCCGCCAGGTCTCATTGATCTTACGGATCGACCCGGGGTCCCGTCCACAGCGACACCAGCGACTCCGGGCCCGATGCACTCCGCGAGCGCTACCAGGGCTTGTCGAACATCAAGCTGGTCGCTGCCCTGGCCGCATCACGGCCGCCCAGCGTGGTTGCGGTATCGCGGGACCTGGCTCGGGGACGGGGCTGGGAGACAGCCCCGTCACTGTCCCGAGCGGAGCGAGAACTTGGTGTAGTTCCTGCGCGGTGGAGGTGACCACCTTCGGACTCCCACTGCGTTGTCGCGCACTCTGATGCGTCCGGGTGCATGGTGTTGGGCGTGTCCTCGTTGGGCCCGACACCAGCTGAGCCGGGGTCCGAATCCGGTGTAGTCATGTCCCCAGTTTGCGGGTCCGCGGCACCGGTGTCGTATGACGGAGTGCCGAACGGGACCTTCGTCCCGCGAGGGTGTTCACGCGGCAGGGTGCACCCTGGGGGGATGACACCACGTTGCGTGGACACCGCACGGGTAGCTACCGCACGCCTTGTCGCCGCGATACCTTGTCAGCGTCAGGGGTGTGGCATGCCAGCGACCTCGACCCCCCGCCCACCGCGGCACGCACTTCTTGGTCAAGGGACTCGGCCCGGTCACGGGGACGTACGTCGCGGTGTTGGTCGGGCAGCCAGGGGGTGAAGCCCGACACCTGGATCACCTGCATCGCCGCTGCTGTTCTCGGCCACCCGATGACCGCAGTGAAAGCCAGACGGCTCCTCACCGGGGCGACCACCGTCATCAGTGCCCACCCCACGCACCGGGACCACGCCGCCTGGCGGCACCTCCACGTCCAGCGTCGCCCGACGCGATGAGCTACACCCCGTCTGTGTTCGCGCGGCGGTGGCCGGAGCTGTGGGAGCGGTTGCCGGATGACGACGCCCGCTGCGCGTTGTCGCAGTCGGTGGCCAGTGCGCGGCTGCGGGGGTGGGAGCCAACCCCGGAGGCGGTGACGCTGCTCGTCGACGCCGCGGTGGGCGACGTACCCCAGGCTGCCGTCGTGGCGGCCCTGGTGTCCCACGCCCAGCAGACGGCGGACGCCCGACGCGACCCGTCCCGACAAACCGAGGAACACGACTGAGCTCTTGTGGCGGTTCTACCTCCGGCCCGGTTCGGCGGGGGCAGTGCCGTGAACCGCACGACGATCAGGCGCTGTGGACGCAACCGGGGCCATCCAGCTCTCCGGGGGCGGCGGGGTCAACGGGGGCGGCGGGGTCAACGGGGGCGGCGGGGTCAACGGGGGCGGCGGGGTCAACGGGGCCATCCAGTGCGCCGGCGTCCCCCAGATCGCCGCCGCCTGCCGCCGGCTGCGCGAGACGACCCTGCCCAACGGGCTACCCACCGGGGACGCCATCGCCACCACCGCAGGGCGGATGCCCGCCCGGCGGGTTGTACACACCGTCGGCCCCGTCCACTCCCCCACCGAGGACTACTCCCCCACGCTGCGCTACGCCTACACCCGCAGCCTGCAGCTCGCCGCCGACCTCGGCGCCCACACCGTGGCGACGAAGACACCAGCTCCGACGGTGTGCGAGGCAGACCATCCAGTGGCAGCCGATGGCACACAGGAACACCTGGTAGTCGCTCTCAGAGATGGCCATGCCGACTGTGATCGAGGCCAGCCGGGCGATGGGTCCCCACCCCGGTGGACGCCCACCAGGGCCGCTGCTGGGACGGCACCGGCGGCCAGCTCCCGCCAGCGACGTCGCTGATGCTGACCCGGAGGGTCAGAACAGGCTGAGGGCTCGCCCCATCATGCCCACCACGATGAGCAGCAGGAACAGCATGAACACCGCGAAGCCGATGAACCACGAGCTCTTGCCCACCGGGGGCGGGCTCTGACGGGTGGCGTACTCGACAGTCGCTGAAGCTTCCGCGGGCGGGGTGTCGCCGACGGGGACACCTGTGCCTGGCTCGAGCCCGGTGGTGGTCGCCGGGTCGGGGTTGGTGCTGGGATTGGGGTGCATGGTGCTGCGGGCCGAAGTCACGTAGCTCATCGGGTCCACGGTGAACCGTTCAACCCACGGATGCAAACGAACCGCCCCAGCGGTGATCCGGCCCACGTCGACACGCCGTAGCGGCGCCCGCACCCCCGCCGTGCCGCTCCCGAGCTCGGTGGTCAGCTGGATCGCGTTGAAGAAACCCGAGCCGCCTGGGCCGTGATAACCACCAACCGCTCTACCCGCCCACATCGGACAACAAGACACTGGGACTCCAGCAGCTCGCCGCACCCGGTGAGCACCGCGCCGAAGGGGTGGGTGCACTCCCCGACCACGTCCCAGCACCCCGCGGCCGGTCCCTGCGAACACCACTGCACGCTGGGAGGTACAGAAACGGGTCGTCAGCGGCGCCTTCGGCTCCAGCCGAGCCGCGGGTCACGCCTCCGTGGCCGACGAACGGCCTCGAGGCCCGCATGGCGTTGCAAATGCGGTTCCCAGCGGCGCATTCAGCTCCGACTAAGCCGGGGGTCGCCCCTCCGCGGCCGACCGACGGCCTCGGGCCCTGCCCGATGTCTCGAATAGGATCGTCTCTGCTACTGCTTGCTAAACGCCAGGTTCTGCTAGCAGTAGTCACCTCTCGCGGGCCGGATTCGAGTCTTGCTGCACTGCGGCTGCACCGAGGCGGCGTCGTGCGGCGGGGCTGCTCGGCTGACCAAAAGGTCCCGGCCATGGACGAGTCCCTGCTCCAGCGCACCGTCTCCATGGCCCTGGAGAACGTCGACCAGGGCGGGAGCCGTTCGCCTGCATCGTGGTCGACGCCCGGTCCGGCGAGGTCCTGGCCGAGGCGACCAACCAGGTGGCGCAGACCGGCGACCCGACGGCCCATGCGGAGATCGTGGTTATCCGGGAGCTGGCCGCGAAGGGACGCAGCGACCTCGCTGGGTGCGCCGTCTAGGTCACGGCCTACCCGTGCCCGATGTGTCTGGGAGCGCTGTACTACGCGGCGCCCGAGCAGGTGTTCTTCGCGGCCACCCGCGAGCAGGAGAGCGAGCACTACGAGGACGGCAACCGCTACATGAGCCTGTCCAGCCTGTACGACGAGTACGCGAAGTCGCCGGCCCAGCGCTCGCTGCCCGCCACCCAGGGGGAGACCGACGACCCGACGACCCGACGACCCGACGACCCCGTTCCAAGCCTGGACCGCGGCCCACCCCGCGTAGCGCTCAGCCGAGCTCGCCCCGGAGCAGCGAGTAGAGCACCAGGTCACGGCGCTCACCGCCGCGCAGCTGGGCTCGCGCAGCACACCCTCGCGGCTGAAGCCGACCTTCTCCAGGGCCCGCTGCTCGGCGGTGTTGTCCACGTCCGTGCTGGCCTCGAACCGGTAGACGTCCGTCATCGCGAACAGGCCCCTCGGGAGGGCGCCGAGGTATGGCGGGGCGAATCGGGGAGCAATGCGGATTGTCACGCTGCGAGCAACTGCGCGACCCAGACGCGTTGGGCGGCCGGTGCCGGCAGCACGCCCAACGGCTCGAGGAACTCCGGCAGCGGCCGCAGCGCCTTCACCTGACCGGTACTCCACATACGGGCATGTCCTGACCGTAGCCACCCGGCGAAGACCGCTGACGGCGGGCAGACAGGCCGCTGCCCGAGCCCGCGTGGTCATGCTGGAGGTCAACTTCTCCGGTCGCGGGCGTGGGTGCTGCGGGAAGGCAGACCCTGCACCGCCGCAGCGGGGGCGTCTCGACGCCGAATCCGGGAGCCGAATCCGGGAGCCGAACCCGTAGCGGCACCACCGGCAGACGGCGCGGGCCGGTAACCGCACAGCATCGCCGTACCGTGTGCGCTGGGGCAGGTCGATTGCGACAAGCAGTTGCTCGTGGCGACAGCGCCCGCTATCCAGCGAGAGGCACACCATGACCGTCGTCATCATCATCATCGTCGTCATCATCATCGTCACCGCGGCGCTGCTGGGAGGATCCAGCATCCGCATGGTGCAGCAGTACGAGAAGGGCGTCGTGCTGCGCTTCGGCCGGCTGCTCCCGGCCGTCCGCGAACCGGGCCTGCAGCTGCTGATCCCGGTCGCCGACCGCATGACCAAGGTGTCCCAGCAGACCATCGTCATGGGCATCCCCGCCCAGAACGCGATCACCCGAGACAACGTCACCCTGACCGTGGACGCGGTGGTCTACTTCCGGGTCGTGGACCCGGTCAAAGCCATCATCAACGTCGAAAACTATATGCTAGCCACTTCCCAGGTCGCACAGACCTCACTGCGGTCGGTGATCGGCCGCGCCGACCTGGACACCTTGCTGTCCGACCGCGAACAGATCAACAACGAGCTGAAAGCGGTCATCGACGCCCCCACCGAGGAACCGTGGGGCCTGCACATCGAGCGGGTCGAAGTCAAAGACGTCGCCCTACCCGAAGGCATGAAACGCTCAATGAGCCGGCAAGCCGAGGCCGAGCGGGAACGCCGCGCCCGCGTTATCGCCGCGGACGGAGAGTTCCAGGCCTCCACCAAACTCGCCCAGGCCGCACGCGTCATGGCCGACACCCCCAGCGCTATGCAGCTGCGTCTGCTCCAGACCGTCGTCGACGTCGCCGCCGAGAAGAACAGCACCCTGGTCATGCCCTTCCCCGTCGAACTGCTCCGGTTCTTCGAAAAGGCCACAGCCACCGGCGACGCCGACGCCCCCACCAAGATCCCGGACGGCCAACTTCCCCAAGCCGTTCCCAACAGCGGTGTCCTGCCCGACGAAGACGTACTGCCCGACAGTGAGCCGATGCTTGAGAGCGACGTCCTCGACGCGCCGCAGTCCGCGTCAGGCCTTTCGCCGCTGTAGGGCCGCAGGCGTGCTACCAGATGACCGGAGGCAGGTCGGTGATCAACACCGCCAACTCCGCGTGAGTCCTGGCGGCGTGGGCGAGCCGAGCGCGCTCATCGAATTCAGCCACCGTGATACGACCCTCCCCCAGCGCCCGAGCCAACCGTGTGAGCACCGCTTCCCGGTCAGCGTCTGACGCTCGCACCCCATCCGGCACTGTCCCACCCTCTCACATCTGCTCCCCCTCAACGTTAGGCGAGGTCGCAGTGCGGTGAGATCTCCGGCCACCGGCGACGCGACGAACCAAGGTCGGCGGCCATGTACGTCGGCGAGGAAGGCCGGGTATCTTGCTGCGAACGACCCGCTCGCGTGTGTGAATTCCGCCCAGGGCCTGAGCCGTCGCATCCTGTTCACGCGTAGCAGGACGACGGCTTGCCACCGTTGTAACCGACCATGTCTTTGAGCGTCGAGCGGAGGTCGACCTTTGGAACCGAACCGTCGAGGTAGGGGTGCCGGTAAGAATGCTGTCACCAGCCCCAAACCGCGGTGACCTTGCTGTGTCGGGTCAGCGCTGGCGTCGTCGGGCGGCGGGGTCGTGGGCGGCGGTCATCGCTGCGACGGCTTCGGCGGAGGGGTGGACTAGCGCTGGAGGGATCGCAGGTTCTTGTGGCGGCTTTTGCCCATCAGCAGGGGCAGGGAGACGTTTCGCGTCGGCGAGGGTGGTCAGGGCCGAGTGCCGGAGATGGTGCAGGGTCAGTCCGGTGCGGCTGATCCGCCGGGAGTGCTGCTTGAACAGGTACTCGGCGCGTTCGTAGGACAGCCGTCCCCGCCCGGTGACGGGGCAGACGTCGACGGTGGCGGGTGTGCGGGCGGGTGCGGGGCGGCGATCGGCGAGGAAGAGTGGGCCAGTCTGGCGGCCGGCGATGATGCGGGGCAGCAGGCGGGCGGAGCCGGACTGAAAATGCAGCCACTCGGTGTCACCGCCCTTGGAGGTGGTGCGGGCGCGCTTGTTGTCCAGGTCGACGTCCTCGAAGTTGAGGGAGAGGACTTCCTGCGCTCGGGCGGCGGTTTCATACAGCAGCCGACACAGGCACTTCTCCCGGACGGGGACGTCGTCGCGACGGAACAGCCGCTCCAGCGAGGTGTCGGCGACGGCGGCCCCCGTCATGTTGCCCCAGAGCCAACCCGAACGCGCTACCCGCGCGATGCAGATGATCAACCAGCACGACGAGGAAGGCTTCGGGGCCTGCACCCAGCACGTCGAGTGCACCGCCGTCCGCCCAAAAGGCATCCCGGTGGACATGATCTCGCGCCTGGAAGACAGACGTGCTGGCCGCCCTTGCGGGACGGCAGAGCCTGATTCCAGGCCGCCACCACACGACCCGGGGCGATGTGTTGGGACTAGGGTCGTTCTCGCCGGAGATCGGCGTCTCGAGCAACGTTGGAGGATCCGTGACGGACCTAGCGCCCCAGCCCGTCGTCACCCGGCCGTATCCGGTCCGGGAGGCGAAGAAGGGCTCCTTCGTCCTGCAGCTGATTCACACGACGGACTGCAAGACGGTCGGCCTGATGTATTTGGTGACGTCGTTCGCGTTCTTCATCGCCGGCGGTTTGATGGCGTTGCTGATGCGGGCGGAACTGGCCCGTCCGGGTATGCAGTTTTTGTCCAACGAGCAGTACAACCAGCTTTTCACCATGCACGGCACGATCATGTTGCTGCTGTACGCAACCCCGATCTTGTTCGGGTTCGCCAACTACATTCTGCCGCTGCAGATCGGCTCCCCGGACGTGGCGTTTCCCCGGCTGAACGCGTTCTCTTACTGGCTGTACCTGTTTGGTGGGCTGGTGGTGATCTCCGGGTTCATCACCCCGGGTGGGGCGGCGGACTTCGGGTGGTTCGCCTACACCCCCCTGTCGAGTGCGGTGTACTCCCCGGGGGCGGGGGCGGATTTGTGGATCACCGGGCTCGCCATCGCCGGCCTGGGCACGATCCTGGGTGCGGTGAACATGATCACCACGGTGGTGTGTTTGCGGGCGCCGGGCATGACAATGTTCCGGATGCCCATCTTCACCTGGAACATCTTGGTGACGTGCATCCTGATCCTGCTGGCGTTCCCGATCCTGACCGCCGCCCTGTTCGGGCTGCTGGCCGACCGCCACCTGGGCGCGCACGTGTTCGACCCGGCCAATGGTGGGGTCATTTTGTGGCAGCACCTGTTCTGGTTCTTCGGCCATCCCGAGGTGTACATCGTGGCGTTGCCGTTCTTCGGCATCGTCAGCGAGATCTTCCCGGTGTTCAGCCGCAAACCGCTGTTCGGCTACAAGGGCCTGGTGTACGCCACCCTGGCCATCGGAGCGCTCTCCACCGCGGTGTGGGCGCATCACATGTACGCCACCGGCGCGGTGCTGCTGCCGTTCTTCTCCTTCATGAGCTTCCTCATCGCGGTCCCCACCGGGGTGAAGTTCTTCAACTGGATCGGCACCATGTGGAAGGGGCAGTTGACGTTCGAGACGCCGATGCTGTTCTCCATCGGGTTCCTCATCACGTTCCTGTTCGGCGGGCTCACCGGGGTACTGCTGGCCAGCCCACCCATCGACTTCAACGTCTCCGACACCTACTTCCTGGTGGCGCATTTCCACTACGTGCTGTTCGGCACCATCGTCTTCGCCACCTACGCGGGTATCTACTTCTGGTTCCCGAAGATGACCGGCCGGATGCTCGACGAGACCCTGGGCAAGTTCCACTTCTGGGCCACCTTCATCGGCTTCCACACCACGTTCCTGGTGCAGCACTGGTTGGGCAACATGGGCATGCCACGCCGCTACGCCGACTACCTGCCCACCGACGGGTTCACCACCCTGAACACCATCTCCACGATCGGGGCGTTCATCCTCGGGGCGTCGATCCTGCCGTTCGTGTGGAACGTGTTCAAGTCCTACCGCTACGGCGAGGTGGTTACCGTCGATGACCCGTGGGGCTACGGCAACTCCCTGGAATGGGCCACCTCCTGCCCGCCGCCGCGGCACAACTTCGCCGAGCTCCCCCGCATCCGCTCTGAACGCCCGGCGTTCGAGCTGCACTACCCGCACATGGTCGAGCGCATGCGGGTGGAGTCCCATACCGGAGGCGGCCACAGCGCCGCGGCTCTCTCGGAGAAGCTCACCAACGTGCTCGAGCCCGACGAGGTCAGTGGCAGCGACGCCCGCTCCCGCTAGTCCAGCCCGTTCCGTGAGCCCCCGGGGTGCACCGCCCCGACGGTGTGCCGTTGCCGCGAGCGTCGTCGTCGTCGTCGTCGGGGAGCTTTGCGCGCCGCCCGGCTGCTGTGTCTACTTCTCGAGCAGCTGCCGCAGCACGTAGTGCAGGATGCCGCCGTGGCGGTGGTACGCCGCCTCGGCGGGGGTGTCGATGCGCACCGTGGTGGTGAATTCCTGGGTCGTGCCGTCATCGCCGGTGGCTTGGACGGTGACCTCCGTTGGTAGGGGCCCGGTTTGGCCGTTCGCGGTGAGCCCGGTGATCGCATACACCTCTTCGCCGGTCAACCCCAGACTCTGAATGGAGTCCGCGGCTGCGAATTGCAGGGGGAGTAGGCCCATGCCGATGAGGTTGGAGCGGTGGATCCGTTCGAACGAGGTCGCGAGGACCGCCTTGACCCCGAGCAGGAGGGTGCCTTTGGCGGCCCAGTCGCGCGAGGAGCCGGACCCGTACTCGGCGCCGGCGAGGATGACCAGCGGCACGTTCTCGGCGGCGTAGCGGGTGGCCGCGTCGAAGATGGGCATGGTCTGCCGTCGGGCAGGTGGCGGGTGAGCCCACCCTCGGTCCCCGGTGCCAGCTGGTTGCGTAGCCGGACGTTGGCGAAGGTGCCGCGGATCATCACGTCGTGGTTGCCGCGGCGGGACCCGTAGGAGTTGAAGTCCTTCGGCGCGATCCCGTGCTCTTGGAGGTAGGTCCCGGCCGGGGAGTCGGCCTTGATGGCACCGGCGGGGGAGATGTGGTCGGTGGTCACCGAGTCCCCGAGGACGGCGAGCACCCGGGCACCGGTGATGTCGGCGATGGGATCGGGCTCGCGTTGCATGCCATCGAAGTAAGGGGGGCGGCGCACATAGGTCGAGGCGTCGTCCCAGTCGAAGATCTGCCCGGCCGTCACGTCGAGGCTGCGCCAGTGCTCGTCGCCGGCGAATACGTCGGCGTATGCGCGGGTGTACATCTCCGAACGCACGCACTCCGCGATCACGGTCTGGATCTCCTGGGTGGTCGGCCAGATGTCGCGCAGGTACACCGGTTCGCCGTCGGCGTCGTGGCCGAGGGGATCGCGGAGGATGTCGGCGAGCATGGTGCCGGCCAGGGCGTAGGCGATGACCAGCGGCGGGGAGGTCAGGAAGTTCATCTTGACGTCGGGGTGGATGCGGCCCTCGAAGTTGCGGTTGCCGGACAGAATCGAGCAGGCGGTCAGGTCGTGGCCGGTGACGGCGGCGCTGACCTGGCGGATGAGCGGGCCGGAGTTGCCGATGCAGGTGGTGCAGCCGTAGCCGACGAGGCCGAAGCCGAGCTTGTCCAGGTAGGGGGTTAGCCCGGCACGGTCGTAGTAGTCGGTGACCACCCGCGAGCCCGGGGCCAGCGAGGTCTTCACCCACGGCTTGCTGCTCAGGCCCGCTTCCACCGCCCTCTTGGCCAGCAGGGCGGCGCCGATCATCACCGTCGGGTTGGAGGTGTTGGTGCAGGAGGTGATGGCCGCGATGACGACGTGCCCGTGATCCACGTCGGCCTGGGCCCCGTCATCGAGTTGCACCGCGACGGGATTGGAGGGCCAGTCGTGGCCCTCGCCGCACCGGCAGGGGGCCGCGGGCCCGTCGGCGTCGCGGTCGTGGTCGATGGCGATGGGGTCGCTGGCGGGGAACGACTCGGCGCCGGCCTCGTCCAGCCCGGCTTGCAGCGCCACCGATTGGGGTTTGCCGGCCAGCAGGGAGCCAACCGCGTGCGAGGCGACCGCCAGCGGAATCCGGTCCTGGGGGCGTTTGGGCCCGGCGATGGACGGGGCCACCGTGGCCAGGTCCAGCTCCACGGCCTCGCTGTAAATCGGTTCGTGCTCGGGGTCGTGCCACATGCCCTGTTCCTTGGCGTAGGCCTCCACCAACCGGATCTGGTGCTCGGGGCGCCCCGTTAGACGTAAGTAGTTCAGCGTCTCACCGTCGACGGGGAAGATGGCGCAGGTCGAGCCGTATTCGGGGCTCATGTTGCCGATGGTGGCCCGGTTGGCCAGCGGGACGTTGGCCACGCCGGGACCGTAGAACTCCACGAACTTCCCGACGACCCCGGTCTCGCGGAGCAGCTCGGCGATGGTCAGGACCAGGTCGGTGGCGGTGGTGCCCTCCAGGAGGGACCCGGTGAGCTTGAAGCCGAGCACCTGGGGGATGAGCATGCTCATCGGCTGCCCGAGCATCGCCGCCTCTGCCTCGATCCCGCCGACCCCCCAGCCGAGCACCCCGAGCCCGTTGACCATCGGGGTGTGCGAGTCGGTGCCGACCAGGGTATCGGGGTAGGCGAGCAGACCGTCAGACGTCTGCCGGGTGAACACGACCCGGGCGAGGTATTCGAGGTTGACCTGGTGGCAGATACCGGTATCGGGCGGGACGACCTGGAAGTCGTCGAACGCCTGCTGGGCCCACCGCAACAGCTGGTAGCGCTCCTTGTTGCGGGAGAACTCCAGGTCGGCGTTGACGCGGTAGGCATCGGGTCGGGCGAATACGTCCGCGATCACCGAGTGGTCGATGACCAGCTCCGTCGGGATCAGCGGGTTGATCGAGCCGGGATCACCACCGAGGGCAGTCATCGCGTCCCGCATCGCCACCAGGTCCACCACACAAGGCACCCCGGTGAAGTCCTGCATCAGCACCCGCGCCGGGGCGAACTGGATCTCGGTGTTACTGACCTCCTGCGGTTTCCACCCCGCGAGGGCCTCGATCTGGCCGGTAGTGACCAGGTGCCCGTCCTCGTGGCGCAGCAGGTTCTCCAGCAGCACCTTCAGGCTGTAGGGAAGCCCTGCGGTGCCCTCGATCGTGTCCAGACGGTAGATACCGTAGGTCTCCTCGCCGACCCTAAGCGTGCTCCGTGCACCGAAACTGTCGTCGCTCATCACTACTGCCCCTGATTGCTGGATGGATTGACGGTAGCCGGTCTTGACCGCCTGGCCGAGCGCCGCGTCCGCCTGGTCCCGGACCGCGGCCGAGGACCGCACCCCGGACCAGCTGTAGACGAACTTGACCAGCCGCAGCCGTTGACCCCGCTCCGGCCGCACGGTCACCGTGGTCCGGGCCAGGTGCGGAAAGGTCTCAGAGGTCACCAGCAGCACCGGCGGGCCGTCCACGACGTGGTCCATCACCGCCGCGATGCACTGTTCGGTGTGGCGGGTGGTATGCACCAGCCCGGCGCGGGTGCCCCGGGCCGCGTCCGTGCGCTCGACCAGCGGCGCCGGGACCGTCGAACCGGTGCGCGGATCACCCCGAAGCAGCGGCAAGTCCTCGCTCGCGATGAGCTCGGACTCCACCACCAGCTTGACCGGCTGATCTAGCGGCTCCACCTGGTAGGTGGAGGACACCAGCACCGCGCGGTCGGCGGGCGAAACCCACCCGGCGCGGCGCCACAGCACCCCGTCGCGGAAGTCGAGCTCCCGCTCGTGGGCACGTAGCGCCCCGTCCGCGGACCGGCCACCGTTCTCACCGAGATGCTCCTTGGGGGGGCAGTCCGGATGGGGTCGGTCATGACGGGCACCGCCGCTGGCTTGACGGGCCGATCTGGTCACACGTCGTGTCCCTTGGGTGCTGAGCGTTGCGAGCACCTCGCGCCTGCCGTTAGCACGCATCCTCAAGGTCCGAGGGGCGTCCGCGTGGAGCTGCGGGTGACAGGAACCGGCGTATCCGGCGTCCGGTGATCTGGAGCGGGTGTAGATGCACCGTCGCGGAGCGCGGCGCACCGCCCAGGACTCGATCACGATCTCGGGGATACCGCCCGAGCCACCGCTAGTGGGGACAGCACCGATTGCGGCGTGACCTCGCGGCAGCACGCTCCACCCTTCGGCGAGGGTGTCGTCGAAGTGGTCGATCTCCACGCTCAACGGGCGGCCCGCCGCGATGGCGGCTCCGATGGCGCCGTCACCGGTCTGAAACACCACGTCATCATCGGGTCGACGGTGACGTAGTTGACCGGGAGTGCTATCGGACCGGTCTTGTCGTCGATGACCACCCTGCCAACACCCCCGGGACGGATGAGGTCCAGGCAGGTGCCGTCGTCGAGGACGCCGAGCCGTGGGGACCCCGCACGGTGGGCGTCGCTGCCCACCGGCCTGCTAAATCCACTACCTCGCAGCGCCTCCACTGTCGTCTCCAACACCGCCGCCAACCGGTTCAATGCCGCCACCGGCACCGCCGCCCGCGGGCTCTCCTCCAGGTAGCGGAGGTAGGTTAGGGGCCATGGCCGCCGAATTTGCCGCGTCCTCACGGCTCAACCCACGGTCCCCGCGCCGCTCCCGCACCCGGCGGCCGAGGTCACCCGACTCCACGTGCAGGTCAGGTCCGGCAGCAGCAGCAACCGCCGCGATTCTGCGGTCAGACGGTGTGAGCACGAGGTGCCTGCCCGGGGACCGAAGGCGGGGGGGACCGGCGGGCCCTGCCCCCGCAGGGATTCGAGCACGGCGGAGATGACGACAACTCTCATGCCCCCAGTGCACACCCGCCCCCGCCGACGCCGGTAGAGCCGGACGTCCCTGCAGGGCGGGCACTGCCGCCCCAGGGCGGGGGTCAGAACGTGAGCAGCTTCTGCGGTCCCACGGCCCCCGTGGTGGGCAAGCACCCCAGGTGCCCGGTTGCCCGACGGTGGGACGTACGGCCCTACCCCACACCGCGACCGCCGGGTCAACATCGACCCATGACCCTTCCTGCGCCGCCGATCGCGATCCTGACCGCCCCCTCGACGAGGGTGCGTACTGGTGATCGGCGGGTGGTGGGTGGGACGGCGCTGGCCGAGCACTGTCACACCATGCTCGCTCGCCAGCACGACGACGTCCGGGACCACCTCCACGACATGCCCGAAGTACGCGACTGGACCTGGACGCCATGACCTCGGAAGCAGAGCACCGCCTCGTGATCACCGACGGGTTGCCCAGCCAGGTGCCCGACGTGGACCCGGCGGAGACCCAGGAGTGGGTGGAGTCGCTGGACGGGGTGGTGGATCACGCCGGCCGCCCCCGCGCCCGCTCCTTGCTGCTGCGGGTGCTGGAACAGGCCCGGGTGCGCCACGTCGGCGTACCGGGCTTGCACGGCACCGACTACATCAACACGATCCCGACGGTGTCCGAACCGGAGTTCCCCGGCGACGAGCACATCGAGCTGCGGCTGCGCGCCTACAACCGGTGGAACGCCGCGATGATGGTGCACCGGGCGCAGCGCCCCGGGGTCGGCGTCGGCGGGCATATCTCCACCTACGCTTCGGCGGCGGCCCTCTACGAGGTGGGGTTCAACCACTTCTTCCGCGGTCATGACGCCGACGGCGGCGGCGACCAGATCTTCTACCAGGGTCACGCATCGCCGGGCATCTACGCCCGCGCGTTCCTGGAGGGCCGCCTGTCCGAGCAGCAGCTCGACGGGTTCCGCCAGGAGTTCTCCCACGTTGGGCCCGGTGCCGGGCTGCCGTCCTACCCCCATCCCCGGTTGATGCCCGACTTCTGGGAGTTCCCGACCGTATCGATGGGCCTGGGCGGGCTCAACGCGATCTACCAGGCCCGGTTCAACCGCTACCTGCACGCCCGCGGCATCGCCGACACCAGTCGGCAGCGGGTGTGGGGGTTCCTCGGCGACGGTGAGATGGACGAGCCGGAGTCGCTGGGCGCCATCGGCGTCGCCGCCCGCGAGGAGTTGGACAACCTCACCTTCGTAATCAACTGCAACCTGCAGCGTCTCGACGGCCCGGTCCGCGGCAATGGCAACATCATCCAGGAGCTGGAGGCCTACTTCCGCGGTGCGGGCTGGAACGTCATCAAGGTGATCTGGGGCCGGGAGTGGGACCCGCTGCTCGCCGCGGACACCGACGGCGCCCTGCTCGCGCTGATGAACACCACCCCGGACGGGGACTACCAGACCTACAAGGCCGAGTCCGGTGCGTTCGTGCGCGAGCATTTCTTCGGCCGCGACCCCCGCACCGCGGCGATGGTCGAGCACCTGTCCGACGAGCAGATCTGGGGCCTCAAACGCGGCGGCCACGACTACCGCAAGCTCTACGCCGCCTACACCGCGGCAACCCAGTACACCGGTCAACCCACGGTGATCCTGGCCAAGACCGTCAAAGGCTGGACCCTGGGGTCGCACTTCGAGGGCCGCAACTCCACCCACCAGATGAAGAAGCTGACCCGCGAGGACCTGCTGGGCTTCCGCGACCGACTGTTGCTGCCCATCTCCAACGACGCGCTCGATGAGACCCTGCCGCCCTACTACCGCCCGCCTGCGGGCTCCGCCGAGCTGGACTACCTGCACGAGCGCCGCCGCGCCCTGGGCGGATACCTGCCCCACCGCCAGGTCCGCGCCGCACAGCTGGTGCTACCCGGCGACCCCGCCTACACGATCGCGCGGCGCGGATCGGGCCGCCAGCAGGTCGCCACGACCATGGCGTTCGTGCGGCTGCTGAAGGACCTGATCAAGGACCCCGAGATCGGCCACCGTTTCGTGCCGATCATCCCCGACGAGGCACGCACGTTCGGGCTCGACGCCCTGTTCCCCACGAAGAAAATCTACAACCCGCACGGACAGCACTACCTGTCGGTGGACCGCGAGCTGATGCTGTCCTACCAGGAAGACGCCCACGGCATGCTGTTGCACGAGGGCATCACCGAGGCCGGGTCGGTGGCGTCGTTCACCGCCGCGGGCACCTCGTACGCCACCCACGGCGAGCCAATGATCCCGATCTACATCTTCTACGCGATGTTCGGCTTCCAGCGCACCGGCGACGGGCTGTGGGCCGCCGCGGACCAGATGACCCGCGGGTTCCTGCTCGGCGCCACCGCCGGGCGGACCACCCTCAACGGTGAGGGCCTGCAACACCAGGACGGCCACTCGCTGCTGCTGGCCTCCACCAACCCGGCGTGCGTCGCCTACGACGCCGCCTACGGCTTCGAGCTCGGCCACATCGTGCGTGACGGGCTGCGCCGGATGTACGGGGAGCCCCAGCCAGGCGAAGACCCGAACGTCTACTACTACCTCACCCTCTACAACGAACCGATCATCCAGCCCGCCGAACCCGACGACACCGACGTCGAGGGCATCCTCGCCGGGATGCACCGCTACTCCCCCGCCGCTCCAGGCGTCGGACCGCGGGCGCAGGTGCTGGCCTCGGGCATCGCCGTCGGATGGGCATTGGAGGCCCAACGGTTACTACACGAGGACTGGGGGGTACACGCCGACGTGTGGTCGGTGACCTCCTGGACCGAGCTGCGCCGCAACGCCCTCGCCGTCGAGGAGTGGAACCGCAACCACCCCCAGCAAGCCCACCGCGTCCCCTACGTCACCCGACGCCTGCACGACGCGCCCGGCCCAGTGGTCGCGGTCTCGGACTGGATGCGGGCGGTACCCGACCAGATCGCGCAGTTCGTGCCCGGCGACTGGACCTCGCTGGGCACCGACGGGTTCGGCCACTCCGACACCCGCGCTGCGCTGCGCCGCCACTTCGGGATCGACGCCCCATCGATCGTGCTGCGGGTGCTCGAGCAGCTCATCGCCCGCGAGGACCTCGACGGGTCGGTGCGGGACGCCGCGATCGCGACCTACCACCTCCACCCCGACATCACGATCGCCTGATGAACACGACCCCAATGCCCACCCCAGCCTCGTCCGCCGACACCCCGCCCATCACCACCGCCAGCCACCGACCTCGGGTCGTCGTCGGCGCCAGCTTCGGCGGCCTGGCCGCTGTCCGCGGTCTCCGCCTCGCACCGGGGGAGGTCACGGTGGTCGACCGGACCAACCACCACCTGTTCCAGCCGGCGGTCTACCAGGTGGCCACCGGCCTGCTCTCCCCTGGCGAGATCGCCCCGGCACTACGCAAGATCCGGCGCCGGCAACACAACACCGCACCGCCGTGCTGCTCGCAGAGGCTACCGACGTCGACCTCACCGACCGTCATTCCAGGTGCTCGAGGCCGACGGCACGATCCGGGCAATTGGCTACAACTACCTCGTCGTCGCCGCCGGTTCACACGACAGCTACTTCGGGCACGACAACTGGGCCGAGCACTCATACCCAATGAAAACCCTTACCGAGGCAATCGGGCTACGCGATCAGATCCCGTGCGCGTACGAGCGGGCCACCGAGTGCGGCGATCCAGCCGGGCGGGCTCGGTGGACCACCTTCGTAATCGTCGGGACCGGCCCGACCGGCGTCGAGATCGCCGGGCAACCCGTTGCCCTGACTCGTGAGCTGCGTGAAGAGCTGCACCGCGACGACCGGACCGGATGGTCTCGGTGAGCAGCACCCCGCCGGCCTGACCCACCGCAGACACGGGCCCCGACGTCACCGTGGGACGCGGGTAGAACCGGCTACGCTTCACCACCTAAAAGGTGCTCCTTCGTGCTGTTCGGACAGGGCTGTCGCAAGACCTATCTTTCCAGCTCAAGGGCACCTTTCAGGCCAACAACACCCCCCCGCTAACCACTCACCCATGAAAGCCCCGGGCTAACGTCGTGGCGTGACACTTACCCGATTCACCGGAGGTGCCACCGGCGCCTGGCAGATCGACCGCATCCTCTCGATCAGCGGGCCTAGACTCGCGCCGGCCGAACGCCTCGACGTATCGGAGGCGTCACCGGCTGCGGACTCCCGAGCAGCGTGGACGCTGAGCGGCGCCAGTAGCTACAAGCGTTACACGTCGCGCGCCGAGCAGGCGGCCCTCGACGCTGTCCAGCCCGCCCTCGGTCGGCCCGAGGCCCGGTGCGCCGCGCTCATACCGATCACGAAGACCACCCGCTGGTGGGACCTCTCCCAAGATGAGCGCCGGGCGGTGTTCGAGGAGACGAGCCACCACATTTCAGTCGGGCTCGAGTACCTACCTGCGGTCGCGCGCCAGCTGTACCACGGCCATGACCTCGGCGAACCCTTCGACTTCCTAACCTGGTTCGAGTACGCCGTCGGAGACACGATCGCCTTCGAGGAGCTCCTGGACCGGTTGCGGACGAGTCGTGAATGGGACTACGTCGAGCGCGAGGTCGACATTCGACTCAGTCGCTAATGCCCTGCGTAGTTAATTCGGCTGAGCCTGGATGCACCGTAGGCGCCGTCGACGCCGGACCGAACCCGAGAAGTGGCAGTAGCGAGCCGGGTCAGCCGGTCGGTGTCTTGGGTCGCGCTGAGCAGTGCGGAATTTGACAGGGTTTTCGACGGCGGCAGCGCTACCTGCAGGTGCATCGAACAGCCCAGGTAGACGCAGATGGAGATGCCCACGGAGGCGCCAAGCCGGCTTGCGCGGCACGCGCCGACGACCAGAGCCACGGTCTCGCGGTGGGTGCAGCCCGGTCGAGGTCACGGTGGTCGACCGGACCAACCACCACTTGTTCTAGCCGCTGATCTACCAGCATGCGAGATCGGCACGCACCTGGAGGACGTAGTGCCCCTTACCGTGGAGTCCGACGGCTACCTGTTCCTGCGGTACCGCCGGCCGCTGACCCCATGAGCAAGAACCCCGGACGGGAACATCGACAGCCCGTATGCGGGCCTGCTGATCGCAGCTGATCAGTGATGCCCGAACACGGCGAATCAGCCTTGGAGCAGGTCGATCAACACGACGGCCTCGCTGATGTCGGCACGTTTGCTGGCGGTGAGCAGGGTCAGAGCGCGGCGCATGGCTAGCTCACGTAGATGCGTAAGCGCCGTGGCACGCTCAGGCTCCTGCAACTCGACGCGATAACGGCGACCGAACTCCTCGAAACGGTCCGGATCGTGGCCATACCACTTGCGGAGCGCCGTGGATGGTGCCACCTGTTTGCACCACTCGTCCAGGTCGGCCTTCTCCTTGCTCAGCCCCCGCGGCCAGATGCGGTCGACCAGCACTCGCGCGCCGTCCCCGCGCGTCCGGGGTTCGTAGGGTCGCCCGACCTTCACCGGGTGCGTGCTCGCCATGAACTGGCCCCATCTGGTGCGCAGAGGATGGTCGCCGGGCTCGGGCAACTCCTGGTCAGTAGAGCAGGGTGGGATGGACCCGGTCCAGCAGCTGCTCCCCGGCCAGGTAGCGCCGCAGGTTCTCGCTGAACAGGGTCACGATCCGCTCGTCCGGGAGCCGGCCCTCGACGCGGCCGAGCGGGTCCTCGCTGCGCTGCGGTGACCCAGGCGGGCCAGCCCCCGGTAGAGCGGAGCGGGCCGGGGGTACGCAATGGCGAGCGCGGGCCACACCGGCCTTCACCGGCAGCACGCACCCGTTCACCGCCCGGCTGATCGTGCGACGGGTCGCCCGGCTGCGCCCCCGCCAGGGCCAGCTCGAACTCGACACCGATCTGTGGCGCCACCACACCGTGCTCACCGACCGGCCCGAACCGATGCTCACCGTCGAGGCTGAGCACCGCGCACACACCGTCATCGAGACCGTCATCACGGACCTGAAAGGCAACGCCATGGCTCACCTGCCCTCCGGCGACGTCAACGCCAACGCTGCCTGGCTCGCGCTCGCCGCGCTCACGCACAACCTGACCCGGACGCTGGCGACGCTGACCGGTCACGGCCTGCACCACGCCACCACAGCGACCACCCGCCGCACCCTGATCGCCGTCCCCGCCCGGCTGGTGCGCTCAGCCCGCAAGCAACACCTGCGACCACCCGAACACCCGCCCTGGCAGACAGCACCGACCTGGTGCCGCCGCCGCATCGACACCATCCCGTGCTCAACTGAACCCGCACCCCTGACCACCCACGACCAAGGACCCACGGACAAGCCGGCAGACCGGCAGGATAATCACGCCCCGAGCCGGCTGCACGACCACCACCCCCAACCACGATCAGAACCTCATGATCCAAATCTGGCTGGTGGATGCAGGCTCAGGTCCGAGGATCTGGCCCGGGCCGCGGGGACAGGGTCGGGGTGAAGTCCTGGCCGAGCTGGTCGATGGCCTGGCGGGCGAAGATCTGCTGCTGGGTGACCGTCCGCTCGGATCGCCCGCGTCCCACGAAGCTCACGGCCCAGTGCAACAAGGTGGTCAGCCGGTTCTTGAACCCGATGATGTAGACGAGGTGGACGGCTAGCCACATCAGCCAGGCGGTGAACCCGCTGAGGCGGAATCGGCCGATGCTGGCGACGGCGCTGAAACGCGAGATCGTCGCCATGCTGCCCTTGTCGTGGTACTCGAACGGTGGACCACCACCGTTGCCAGCCAGTCCGGCCTCATCTGACTTCCCGGCCAGTCGGGCCTCGATCTGCCGGGCCACATATCGGCCGCCCTGGATCGCGACCTGGGCCACCCCGGGCAGACCGTCCAGAGCGATCATGTCGCCAACCGCGAAGACCTCGGGATGCCCCGGCAGGGTCAGGTCGGGCAGGACCTCTATCCGCCCCGCGCGGTCCAGCCCGGCACCGGATTGCTCGGCGAGCAGCGCGCCGAGCGGGCTCGCCGAGACGCCGGCAGCCCACACCTTGCAGACGGACTCGATCCGGCGCCGCCCGTGCGCATCCTCGACCTCGATGCCGGTGCCGTCGACTCCCACGACCTTGGCGCCGAGCTGCACCTCCACTCCGATCCGGTCCAGCCTGGCGACGGCCTTGGCCCCGAGGCGGTCGCCGAACGAGCCCAGCACCGAGGGCGCTGCGTCCAGCAGGATCACGCGGGCCTGGCGGGGGTCGATGCGCCGGAACTCGTGGCGCAGGGTGCGGTGTGCAAGCTCGGCGATCTGCCCCGCCATCTCCACCCCGGTCGGCCCTGCGCCCACGACCACGAAGGTCATCAGCCGGGTGCGCTGTGCCTCGTCCTCGACCAGCTCGGCCAGCTCGAAGCTGCCGAAGATCCGCCCGCGCAGCTCGAGGGCGTCGTCGATGCTCTTCATGCCCGGTGCGAAACGCGCGAAGTGGTCGTTGCCGAAGTACGACTGGCCGGCACCCGCTGCGACGACGAGCGAGTCGTATGCCGTGACGCTGGTCTGGTCCAGCACGGTGGAGGTGACGGTGCGCCCAGCGAGGTCGATATCAGTGACCTCGCCGAGCTGAACGCGTGTGTTGCGTTGGCGCCTCAGGATTTCGCGGGTTGAGGGCGCGATCTCCCCCTCGGACAGGATGCCCGTCGCAACCTGGTAGAGCAGCGGCTGGAACAGGTGATGCGTGGTCTCGGCGATGAGGGTGACGTCGACGTCGGCACGCTTGAGGGCCTGCGTGGTGAACAACCCGCCGAAGCCCGAGCCGATCACCACCACCTGGTGTCGACGGACCGCGCCCCCACCCTGCGCAGCGCTCTGATCCACACCGCCACGCGTACTCAAAGGGGTCGACCCGGCCGGCCCCGATGCCTGCCGGTGGGCAGGAGAAGAGGCACGACGACTGCTGGCCACCCCATCCCGGAGAGCCTCATTTGGGCGTCATTGAGGCGGACAGCCCGGGCCTTGCGCGCACGGCTCGCGTGGCGGCAAGGACGTTCTGTAGCGACTCAACGGTCTCGGCATAGCCGCGGGTCTTCAGACCGCAGTCGGGGTTGACCCAGAGCTGGCGTGCGGGGATCGACGCGAGCGCCGTCTCCAGGAGCTCAGTGACTTCGGCGACGCTTGGCACGCGCGGTGAGTGGATGTCGTAGACGCCCGGTCCAATGCTGTGGTCGAAGCCGCTTGTCCGGATGTCTTTGATGACCGCCATGCGCGAGCGGGCGGCCTCGATACTGGTGACGTCGGCGTCCAGGTTGCGGATCGCGTCGATGACGACGCCGAACTCCGAATAGCACAGGTGCGTATGGATCTGCGTCTCGTCGCGCACCCCTGAGGTGGCCAGTCGGAAGGAGCCGACCGACCATTCGAGGTAGTTCGCCTGATCTTTGCGCTTGAGGGGCAGCAGCTCGCGCAGGGCCGGCTCGTCCACCTGCACGATCCGGATGCCGGCGGCCTCGAGGTCCGCGATCTCGTCGCGCAGCGCGAGCGCAACCTGGCGCGCCGTCTCCCCGAGTGGCTGGTCATCGCGCACGAACGACCAGGCCAGGATCGTCACGGGGCCCGTGAGCATGCCCTTGACCGGGTTGGCGGTCAGGCTCTGCGCGTACGTTGACCAGTGGGTGGTGATCGGTTTGGGCCGCGACACGTCACCCCACAGGATCGATGGACGGGTGCATCGGGTTCCGTAGGACTGCACCCAGCCGTTATGGGTGACGGCGAAGCCGTCCAGGTTTTCGGCAAAGTACTGCACCATGTCGTTGCGTTCGGGCTCGCCGTGCACGATGACGTCCAGGCCGATCTCCTCCTGAAGGTCGACAACGCGTTTGATCTCGGACCGCATCAGGTCGACGTACTCCGCCGCGCTCAGAGTTTGCCGGGCCAGCCCTGCGCGGGCGCGACGGATGTCGCCGGTCTGTGGGAACGAGCCGATCGTTGTGGTGGGCAGCAGAGGCAGGTCGAGAGCCGACTCCTGCGCGGCGAGGCGATCGGCATACTCGCCTCGGGAAAAGTCCGCGGCAGTCAGGGCGGCGGCGCGTGCACGTACGGCACCATCGCGCACGCCCGGCGCCGACCGGCGGCCGGCCAGAGCAGCAGAGGCGGCGCTCAGCTCCCCGTGAATCGCCTCAGGCCCGTCGGCCAGACCGGTCGCGAGCGTCGCGACCTGCCCGACCTTTTGGTCGGCGAAGGCCAGCCAGCTCGTGACGGCCTCAGGCAGGAGCGGTTCGTCGTCGACGTCGTGGGGCAGGTGCAGCAGCGAGGTCGAGGTAGAGACGGCAAACCTGGGCGAGAGCGCACCCAGCTCGGTGAGTACGCCGAACGCGGCCTCGAGGTCACCCCGCCAGATGTTGTGGCCGTCAACCACGCCGCCGACGAGAGTCTTGGCTCCCAGCGCGTTTCGGGTCGCGTCGTCGAGTCCGGTTGGCACCGCGCCACGAACGAGGTCGAACCCGATGGCTTCAACGGGTGACGCCGCGAGCACCGGCAGCGCGTCATCCAGGCTGCCGTAGGGCGCGGCGACAAAGAGCTGCGGGCGTTCGGATGCGCCGCCCAGCGCGGCGTACACGGCCTCGACCGCCCAGAGCACGTCCTCGCGCGGGTCCGCAATGCTTTCGCTGACCAGGGCCGGCTCGTCCAGCTGCACCCACTGCGCGCCTGCATCGGCGAGACGGGCCAGGAGCTCGCTGTATACCGGGACGAGCTCGCTCACGCGGCTCAAGGGGCGGAAACCCTCGGGCGCCTCATCGCTCGCCTTGCTCAGCAGCATGAAGGTGACCGGACCGACAATCACCGGGCGCGTGACGAACCCGGCGGCCCTGGCCTCTTCGAACTCGTGAACGAGGCGATCGGAGGCAAGTCGGAATACCGTCTCCGGTCCGATTTCGGGCACGAGGTAGTGGTAGTTGGAGTCGAACCACTTGGTCATCTCCAGCGGCGCGTGGTCGCCCTCCCCGCGCGCCACCGTGAAGTAACCGGCGAGGTCGAGGCGGCCGTTCGCCTCGAGCAGGGACGCGAAACGTGAGGGTACGGCGCCGAAGGTGACCGCGGCATCCAGGACCTGGTCGTAGTAGCTGAAGCTCTCCGGGATCGATGAGTCCGTGCGACCCAGACCGAGCGAGGCGAGGCGCTCACGAGTCGCCGCGCGCAGCTCGGCCGTTCGCGTCTCGAGCTCGTGCGCCGTGATGGATCCGGCCCAGAATGCCTCGACCATCTTCTTCAGCTCGCGACGCCGGCCGATCCGCGGATAACCGAGGATCGTCCCCGTCGGGAAGGCCGGCACTGCGGTGGGGTGCGTCATTGGTGGTTCCATTTCCGTGGTGCCCTGATTGAGCAGGAGATTGGTTTGCGTTCGATGATGTCTACGAGTACCTCAACGTCGGACTTGGTGAAGATGTCGCGGCATACATGCCCGCCGGACCTGCGCCACTGACGGCTACCCTCAACTGCTTGCTCAAGCGTACTCCCGACAACTGGTGAACTCTCCAATCCAATACAACCCGTCAAACTCATCTGGGCCTAACCGCCAATGTAGGACATCTCGATCTTCTTCTTTCCCGTCGCGCGAAGCTCGTTGGTCTTCGCACTGCGCAAATCCGAATAGCGATCCGTGCGCTCTCTCCAAATGTGGGCCATGACGGTCGAGAGCTGTTCGTCGGAGCATCCGCCGCGCATGAGGGCACGTAGGTCATGGCCATCCGTCGCAAACAAGCACGTGAACAACCTGCCTTCCGTCGAAACCCGCGCCCGCGTGCAGGAATGGCAGAACGACTGGGTGACGCTCGAGATCACCCCGATCTCGCCGCTTCCATCCCGGTACCGCCATCTCGCGGAGGTCTCGCCGTTGTAGTTCGGGGCGATTTCCTCCAGCGGCAGCTCGGCGTTGATGCGGCTGATGACCTCGGCCGATGGCACCACCTCGCCCATCTTCCAGCCGTTGCTGGTGCCGACATCCATGAACTCGATGAAGCGCACAATGATTGACGAACCCTTGAAGTGCCGCGCCATCGCCACGATGTCCCGATCATTTTGACCGCGCTTCATCACTACGTTGATCTTGATCGGGCCCAGGCCGACCTCATGGGCGACTTCGATGCCGTGCAAGACCTTCGCCACCGGGAAGTCCACGTCATTCATCGCCTTGAAGGTCGCGTCGTCCAAGGAGTCCAGCGAGACCGTCACCCGCTTGAGACCCGCGTCTTTGAGCGACTGCGCCTTGACGTCCAACGCCGATCCGTTGGTGGTCAGCGCAATGTCAATATCACCGCCGCTGGGCGTCTTGATCGCGGCGAGCATCCCCACCAGCTCCTCAAGCCCCTTGCGCAGCAGCGGCTCCCCGCCGGTGAGGCGGATCTTCTCGACTCCGTGTGCCACGGCGATCCTGGCGAGCCGGGTCATCTCCTCAAAGGTCAGCAGCTCGTCTCGCTCCAGGAACATGAAGTCCTTGCCGAAGATCTCCTTCGGCATGCAGTAAACGCACCGGAAGTTGCACCGATCAGTGACCGAAATTCGCAGGTCCCGTAGGTGGCGGTTCCGGGTATCGGTTACCGCACCGGTCGGCGCCTCGAGCGCAACCGGGATATCCGAGAGGTCACGGAAATAGTGAGGACTGGATTCGAGCACACTGTTGTCCCCAGCAGCGGTCGCTTTGCCTGACATTATTGCCCTCCTTGCAGCTGCGTTGCGATTTCAATAATGTTCCCTCGAAATGCCGAGCCACCAGCAGTGCCCATTGCCTGTTGCGTCATCGTCGGCTTAGCGTTCCGGTGCGGGTGGCGATGGGGCCGAGAAAGGGTGGTCGGGCGGCGATCCAGGTGGCGATTATGATGACGAGTGAGGCCGCGAAAAGCCAGAATCCGACCCAGCTGGTGTCGTTGCGTACCGAATACATGTGGTTGAGGTTGCGGAGAGTCCCGGTGGTCATAACCAGAGTGACGTGCACGATGATGAAGAGGACGAAGTAGAGCATGACGGGGTAGTGGATCGCCCTGGCGAGTTCGACCGGGTAAAGCTTGTTGAGTTTCTTGGCGTTCTCCGGCCAGGCTCCGGACATGCGGATTCCGGTGATCACTGCCAGGGGTGCGGCGATGAAGACGATGGTGAAATAGGCTAGTAGTTGGAGGCTGTTGTAGTTGACCCAGCCGTTCTCTGTCGGCCAGTTCAGCGACGAGTACTGGATTGCGGTGGACAAGGCGTTGGGGAACACGTCCCATCTGGTAGGGACCAGACGCACCCACTGCCCGGTTGTGAAGATGAATACGTAGAAGACAATACCGTTGAGTACCCAGAATGCGTCCAGGGAGAGGTGGAACCACAGGTCCAGGCTGATCTTCGTCGGCGGGTTCTTGGTGCGGATCACGCTCTTGTTGTTGCGAGTCCAGTACGCGGCCGGACGCTGGTTCGTTCGTACCATCCACCCCGATCGGATGATCAATACGACGATGAACGTGTTCAGGAAGTGCTGCCAGCCCAGCCAGGCGGGGAACCCGACGGGCGCACCTTGGGGCAGCGGGGACTCACCGGGGAAGTCCGTCATGAACGACTCCACGGTGGGGAGCTTGCGCAACCACTGGGTGATGAGTACGACAGCCAGCAGGAGCACGAGCGCCATTGGGATGATCCAGGCCAGCTTGAACCAGCTGTTCGCCGTGATCTGAGACGCCTTCGTCGAGGTGGACCTCATCAAAGTGGCCTCCGGGACGAGGCGAGGCGCTCACGAGTCGCCGCGCGCAACTCGGCCGTCCGCGTCTCGAGCTCGTGCGCCGTGATGGATCCGGCCCAGAACGCCTCGACCGTCTTCTTCAGCTCGCGACGCCGACCGATCCGCGGATAGCCGAGGATCGTCCCCGTCGGGAAGGCCGGCACTGCGGTGGGGTGCGTCATTGGTGGTTCCATTTCCGTGGTGCCCTGATTGAGCAGGAGATTGCTTGACTTGGTCAGCGGGGCCTGACGATCATCTGGTCGCCACCGAAGTTCCACGGGACTCGGGGCATCCTCGTTTTCGAACACCGAACGGCACCAAGCGAACTCGCGCTGGGCGGCAAGCACCGCCGGGCAGAAGAGCAGTGTCCACAGGTGTCCGGTGCCAGAGGCCCATCAGATCGCCACCCCGAGCACGGTGGGCACCCGGTCGAGGGCCGTCAGCAAAGCGTCGACCTCGGCTACCGTGTTATATGCCGCGAAGCTGGCTCGCGTGGTAGCCGACACGTTCATCCGCCGGTGCAGTGGCCAGGCGCAGTGGTGACCCACCCGGACAGCGACCCCTGCATCGTCCAGGATCTGGCCTACGTCATGGGGGTGGACATTGTTGACGACGAATGCGACCGCACCAGAACGGTCCTGGCCGTCAACTGGTCCGATGACACGGACCCAGGGGCGTTGCGCGAGTCCGGCGAGCAGCGCCTCAGTGAGGGCGTGCTCATGGGCCGTGACCCGCGGCATACCAAGGGCGCTGAGGTAGTCGCAGGCTGCGGCTAGGCCCACGGCCTGGGCCGCCATCGGGACACCCGCCTCGAAGCGCTGCGGTGGAGCGGCATAGGTCGACCCCTCCATCCGAACGACCTCGATCATGGAGCCGCCGGTCAAGAACGGAGGCATCGCCGCTAGCAACTCATAGCGGCCCCACAGGACGCCCACTCCCATCGGTCCGAGCATCTTGTGACCACTGAAGGCCAGGAAGTCGACGCCGAGATCGACCACGTCAACGGCCAGGTGCGGCACCGACTGGCAGGCGTCCAGGACCGTCAGTGCGCCGACCGCCCGGGCCCGATCCGCAATGGCAGCAACGGGATTGATCGTGCCCAGCACGTTGGACACATGGGTGAACGCGACAACCTTGGCCCGCTCGGTGATGACCGTGTCCAGGTCGGCTAAGTCGAGGCGGCCATCGTCGGTGACCCCGATCCAGCGAAGAGTGGCGCCGGTGCGCCGGGCCAGTTCCTGCCACGGAATGATGTTGGCGTGATGCTCCATCTCGGTGATGACGATCTCGTCGCCCACCCCGAGAGCGAATCTTGCAGCGATAGCAGGGTCGACCCCGTCCATGGCCCCCGCCGCCGCGGCGTTGCTGAAGGAGTAGGACACGAGGTTCAGGGCTTCGGTGGCGTTCTTGGTGAACACCACCTCCTGGGCCTGCGCGCCGATGAAACGAGCCACCGTCTCGCGAGCGGACTCAAAGGCGTCGGTCGCTTCTTCGGCGAGCTGATGGGCACCGCGATGAACCGCCGAGTTGTGCTGCTCGTAGAACGTGCGCTCGGCGTCCAGCACCTGGCGCGGTTTGTGTGACGTCGCCCCGGAGTCGAGGTACACCAACGGTTTCCCGTCCCGCACGGAGCGAGACAGGATCGCGAAGTCGCCGCGGATGGCGGCCGACTCCTGCGTGCTGAATGCCCTGCCCAAGGCGATATCGGACATGGTGGTCCCCAGCAGAGTCGGGTTGCGCTCTTCAACGGTGCTGCTCATTGCGTGGACCCTTCATCAGAGACGGTCGTGCCTTGGGTTCATTGCGTGCCGGTGCCTTTGGGTGCCTGGGCGGGACCGGCACTCAGGGGGATGAACGTCGTGCAGACATGCTCACCATGGGCGAGGGTGGACAGTCGTTGGACATGAACGCCGAGCAGGCGCGAGAACGCGTCGGTCTCGGCGTCACAGAACGCCGGGAACGCGGTTGCGACGTGCTGGACCGGGCAATGTCCCTGGCGCAGCTGGACACCGGCCAGCGGCGTGCCCGCTCCGACGGGTCGGGTGGAGGCGGCGAAACCGTCGTTGGTCAGCGCCGCAGCCAGTGACTCCACCCGGGCGGTGAGGTCCGGGCCGGCAGCAGCGAGCTGCGCGGCATACCGCGCTTCGAGGTCCGCATTGCGTTCGCGCGCGAACGCGTTCACTGCATCGGCGCCGGCCTGTTCGGCAAGAAAGCGCAGCGCCGAGGTGGCCACGTCGGCGTAGTCGCTTCCCATGCCAGCATGACCAGCCTCGGACAAAATGTATGCGCGGGCGGGCCGACCGCGACCGCGCCCACCAACGGTGGCGGGCTCGCGCTCCTCGATGGCGCCTTGCTCGGCGAGCAGGTCGAGGTGACGGCGGACCGCTGCCGGCGTCAGGCCCAGACGAGAGGCGAGGGCGACCGCGGTGATCGGGCCATCCTCGGAGATCGTCTGCCGGACCCGGTCCCGGGTCCGCGGCCCAAGACCCTGCGGCTCGGGGTTGGACCCGTCCGCAGCGTCAGGGCCCTCGGGTCCCTTGGGACCCTTGGGAACACGGTGGTCAGCGATTAACACAACAAGAGTGTGACCTAATTCGGCCCCACTATCTAGTCAGGGACACCTTATGCGGACGTGACACCGGTCATACAGCGCGAAGTCCCGTGACCCCGATTCTGTAACGGTTGACGAGGCAGATGTGGCGCCACACTCGCCGGGGCTACACCTACATCACTGCGATCATCGATGCGGCTGCGCCATGAAGGTCCTGCGCCACCTCGGGGCCCTCGGCGCCGGGAGGCGGGGCGACACCGCGGCGACGGATCTGCCCCAGGTGGATGAGCACGACGAAGCCGAGCAGGCCGGTGGTGACCACGACGTGCATGGTGAACTGCTGGCCAACGTCCATCACGTTTCAGACGGCGCCGATCCCGAGGGCGTTGAACGCGTCCTGTGTCAGGCCCTTCTCCTCGACCACGCACTTGAGGAACGCCGCCTTGACGCCGGTGTCCGCGATGCCGTCGCGGATGTCCCGGATGAACAGGTCTGCCAACAGCTCCGGCCCCTCCAGGAGGGTGCCCGGGCCCCGGTAACCGAAGTAGTGCGGTAGCTCATCGAAGGTGTACAGGCCGGTGGCGACGATGATGTTCAGGTTCGGCACCTGCTCGTTCATGACCTGGACGCGCGGGATGTAGCGGCCCAGACCGATCACGGTCGGGTCGACGATCGTCGTGATACCGCGCTCGACCAGCGCCTTCAACTTCTGCACCCCGTCGGTGACGCGGGCTTCTTCGTCCCACCACTGCCCGCCGTAGTTCTGCAGGATCTCGGTGCTCAGCACGAACACATGCTCGTGCATCAACGTGGAACCCAGCTCAGCGGTGTCCACCGGCCCGCGGACCGAAGCAACCTGCGCCATGCGACCTCCCCAGAAGTACGGTCACCACCACGGGACCGATCGTGCTGTCACTTTCGCGCAACCCGGTGGAGAAGTCGATGGCATGAGCAGTCAACCCTCCTTGGAGGACTTGACCCTCACCTCACCAGCTACCCCCCATTGTTTATCGGCCGTGCACTGGTGGTCCCCATGGGGTGGTGTCTCGCAGGGTGCGTTTGAGGATTTTGCCGCCGGGGTTGCGGGGCAGGGGGTCGGTGCGGACGTGGAAGAACTGGGGCACCTTGAACTCGGCGAGGCGCTGGCGGAGGTAGTTGATGACAGCCTCGGCGTCGAACGTTGCTCCCGGGATTGTCACGATCACTGCGCCCACCTTCTCGCCCATGACGTCGTCGGACACGGCCACGACCGCTGCGTCCGCCACCCCAGGTGCCCCGGCGAGGGCGTTCTCCACCTCCACCGAGTACACGTTCTCACCGCCCCGGTTGATGATGTCCTTGGCTCGGTCGACGATGTGGACCAGTCCGTCCTGGACGCGGGCCAGGTCTCCGGTGTGCAACCACCCGCGGTCGAAGGCCGCCGTGGTGGCATCGGGGTTGTTCCAGTAGCCCAGGACGACGTTGGGCCCACGGACGAGAAGCTCACCCACACCGCTGTCCGGGTCCACCGCATCGAGGGCCAGGTCCACCACCGGAGCGGCGAACCCGACCGAGTCGGCGTGCTCGGCGGCCCAGTCGTGGGGCAAGAACGTGGCGATGGAAGCGGTCTCGGTGAGCCCGAACCCGTTTCCGACGGACGCGTCGGGGAACGTGTCTTGCAGACGACGCACCAGCGGGGGCGATCGGGGCGCCACCGTAGGTGAGGCGACGGACAGCGCTGAGATCGACCGTTGTCAGGTCACTGTGGGCCAGGGCGAGGTCGTAGATGGCGGGGACGCTGACCAGGGTGTCGATGCGTTCCTGCACGAGGGTGCGCAGGAACGCTGGCACGGTGAAGGTGGGCAGCACCACGGTGGTGCCCCCGAGCGCGAGCTGGACGAGCAGCTGGCTGTTGCACCCGGTGACGTGGAACAACGGCACCGACACCAGGTTTCGGGTCGAAGGCCCCCTCGGCGCGGTTGACACCAATTACCCGGATCGCTGTCTCGACGTTGGACAGGAAGTTCTCGTGGCTGGTCATGGCCCCCTTGGGGGACCCGGTGGTGCCACTGGTGTAAAAGATCGCGGCAAGATCCCCCGGTTGTTGGTCCTGGGCGACGAACGGTTCCCCGTCCGGTAGCGGTTCCCCCGCCCGCAGTACGGTCACCGCACCGGAGTCGGTGAGCACGTGGTCGATCTCCGGTGGGGCGAAGCGGGTGTTCACCGGCACCGCGACCGCCCCAGCGAGCTGGGTGCCGAGGAACCCGAGTACCCAGTCGACGCCGGCGGGGAGCAGGTTCGCCACCCGGTCACCCGGACCGACCCCCGACGCGACGAGGCCACCCGCTACCCGGGCTGCGCTGTCCCACAGCTGGTGGTAGGTCAGCCGCGGCCCGTCCACCTCGACCACAGCCTCAACATCAGGGTTACGGTCGACACTGGCACGCAGCATCGCCGTCAGCGACGCCGGCAGGTCGGTGTAATGGGCGAGGCCCGTGGAGTCCCGCTCGATGCCGGACATGTCGAACGGGGCGTCACCGCGGTCCAGCGGTTGGGGCGCTGGGGCGGTCAACGGGGTAGCTCCATCGTTGTCTCCGGGTGTTGTGGTCATCACCGGGTGGGGCCGATGAGGGCCTGCTGCCGACAGTCGGCGGTGGCGACGTCGGGTGTGCGGGCGGCGAGGACGTCCGTGTAGAACAAAAGCTACCGCGCATTCGGACGTTGGGACGTTGGACTTACGGTGCGGCATGACCGTCGCCGCCTTCGTGCTCGCCGTGCTCGCCGTGCTCGCCCCGCAGCCTGCGGTCCGAGTGCACCCACAATTCGAGAATGACGCGGTGCAGCAAAGGGCAACGTGACCATGTTTCACAACCGACCCTTAGGGACGAGGGTGTGGCTGGGTCGGTGCGGGCTGGGGCGGGGCGTGGGCGGTTTCTCCCCGGCCGGCGTTCTTCGCGGTGAACATCGCGTGGTCCGCCGCGTGCACCATCTCGGCGGAGGTCCGGCCGTGGAGGGGAACACGGCTACACCGATGCTGGCGCCGACCCGGACCTCGTGGCCCGGCAGGTCGAACGGGCTGTGCAAGCTGTCCATCCCGCCCTCGGCTGCCCGCTGGGCGATGGCCCGCGCGGTGCCGTGTCCGACGTTGGTGATGACGACGAGGAACTCGTCCCCCGCTGTACCGCCCGAGCAGGTTCGTCCTCGCGAAGGCTGAGTCACAGCCGTGGCCGCAGCCACCAGCACGAGATCACCGGCCTTGTACCCGAGCGAGTCGTTGACGTCCTTGAACCCATCGAGGTCGATGAACAGCACAGCGGGGCCCGCCCGGCAGAGTGCCGCTGCTTGCGCCTCGTCGTGAACGCGACGGGGTGGGGTCTTGGCCTGCGCGAGGGCCGCAGCCCCGTCGATCCGGTGGCCGCGAGAGGCAGGCCCTTCACAAGACCCTTCGGTTCCGCAGTACCTCCTCAGTACCTCCACCTAGGCCGTACCGACCGCGTACCGACCCCGGCCGACTGTGTTCCAACGCCGACCAGATCAGGCCCCTGACCAGTGACGTTGCGGTCTTCGCAGGTACGCATGGCGGCGATACACCTCAGTCGCGTTGCGAGACAAATCGAACTTCCAAACTGATTACGCGGGTTCGATTCCCGTCGCCCGCTCTCACGACAGCCCTGGTCACAGGGGCGGACCCTGCTCACACGGCCCATGAGCGATGATCCAGTACCCCCGCGTTATCTGGGAGGTCGCCACCCGGACGTAGCCTGCCTTGGAAGCACAAAGGTGGTCAGACATGGCAAGCATCGAAAAGCGCACGCGCAATGGGCAGGTGCGTTGGTACATGCGGTACCGCGACCCGGCCGGCACGCAGCGAACGAAGACGTTCGAACCGCAAGGTCGACGCCGAGCGATTCCTGACGACGGTCGAGTCAGCCAAGCTGACCGGCTCCTATATCGACCCTGCGGCTTCCCGGCTCACGGTCGGGATATGGGCGAACCGCTGGCTCGACTGCCAGACGCACTTGAAGCCGTCGACGCGTGAGCGGTACGCCGGCATCCTGCGGGAGCACATCGGCCCACGCTGGGGAACGACCAAGCTGGCGGATGTGTCACACAGCGCCGTTCAGACCTGGGTCTCTGAGGTGGCGGCCTCGAGATCGGCAGCGACGACCCGCAAGGTGCACCGAGTCCTGTCGCTCATGCTCGCGATGGCCGTGAAGGACGACCGGCTGGTGCGCAACCCAGCCGCGGGCGTGTCCCTCCCCCGCGTCAACTCCGCAGAGCGCATGTACCTCTCTCACCAGCAGGTGCACGAGCTCGCCGACGCCTGCGGGTCACACAGGCTCGTTGTGCTCTTCCTCGCTTACACGGGCGTGCGCTTCGGCGAGATGGCAGCGCTGCGTGTCGGGCGCCTGGATCTGATGCGTCGGCGAGCGACGATCGCCGAATCGGTGACGCTGGTACGCGGTGTGCAGACTTGGGGAACACCGAAAGGTCACGAGCGCCGAGAGGTGCCGATCCCGCGCTTCCTAGTCGACGACCTGGCCGCGCACGTCGCCGGCAGCGAGCCCGGCGGGCTGGTGTTCACTGCCGTGAAGGGGGGCGCGCTGCGGGCGCAGGGGTTCCAGCGCACGGTCCTGACCGAGACTGCCGCGTCGCTAGGCCTCCAGGGCCTGCATCCACACGCGCTACGCCACACCGCGGCGTCGCTAGCGATCGCGTCGGACGCGAACGTGAAGGTCGTGCAGCAAATGCTCGGGCACAAGTCCGCGACCATGACGCTCGACTTGTATGGGCACCTTTTCCCGGACCAGCTCGACGAGGTCGCCGACCGTCTCGACGCCGCGGCTCGCGCTGTTGTGTACCCGTTGTGTACCCGGGCCGACATCATCCCGATATCGGTGGGCTGAAAAGGTACCAAACCCCCCGGAAACCGGGGGGTTTGGAGGTGTAGCCCCGAAGGGATTCGAACCCTCGCTACCGCCGTGAGAGGGCGGCGTCCTAGGCCGCTAGACGACGGGGCCAAGACTTGAGCTGATCGTGCCGAGTAAAGCGTAGAGCACTGTGCAGTGGGTTCACTGCGCTGGGGTACCAGGACTCGAACCTAGAATGAGGGAATCAGAATCCCTAGTGTTGCCAATTACACCATACCCCAATGGCTTTCGGCGTCCTGGTGGGTTTTGATGCCCGTGGCGACCGCCGTAGCCGTCGTCCAGAATAACGCACCAGCGCCGCCGACCACCAATCCGCCCCGGACTCATCGCTCAGGCCGATGCCACCGCAGCACGCAGCCGCACCAAGCACCGATCGCGTCCGAGCAGGTCCATCGACTCATACAGCGGGGGGCTGATGGTGGACCCGGTGATCGCGACCCGCACCGGTGCGAAGGCCTTGCGCGGCTTCAGGCCGAGACCCTCAACCAGTGCCAGCTTCAGCGATTCCTCGATGCTCACCGGGCTCCAGGTAGGCAGCGAATCCAGCGCTGCGACGGCCGCGCGCAGCGGTTCCTGGGCGCTCTCGCCCAGGACTTTCTCGGCGGCGACGGGGTCGACGGTGAAGTCGGACTCCTCGACGAACAGGAAGTGCAGCAGTGCAGCGGCGTCGGAGAGCACCACGATGCGGGTCTGCACGAGCGCAGCGGCGGCGGCGAACACAGCCGGGTCGGCATCGGCGGGCAGGGCACCATGATCGAGCAGGTGCGCACGCAGCCGCGCGGCGAAGTCGGCCGGGTCGAGCAGCCGAATGTGCTCGGCGTTGATGGCGTCGGCCTTCTTCTGGTCGAAACGGGCCGGGTTGCTGACGACGTCAGCGACGTCGAAGGCTGCCACCATCTCCGCCAGGCTGAATACCTCGTGGTCGTCGGCGATGGACCAGCCCAGCAGCGCCAGGTAGTTGAGCAGGCCCTCGGGAAGGAAACCGCGTTCGCGGTGCGCGAACAAGTTGGCCTCGGTGTCGCGTTTGGACAGCTTCCTGTTGCCCTCGCCGAGGACGAGGGGCAGGTGCCCGAACTGCGGGGTCTGCTGGGCGACGCCGATCCTCGCCAACGCCTCGTACAGCGCGAGCTGGCGGGGGGTGGAGGAGAGCAGGTCCTCGCCCCGCAGCACGTGGGTGATGCCCATCAGGGCATCGTCGACCGGGTTGACCAGCGTGTACAACGGCTCGCCGGTGCCCCGGGTCAGGGCGAAGTCTGGCACCGCGCCCGCCCGGAACCTTGTTTCCCCGCGGACTAGGTCCGTCCAGGCGAGGTCGTGTTCTGGCATGCGCAGTCGGAGCACGGGGTTGCGCCCGGCGTCGCGGAAGGCCTGCTGCTGGGCGTCGGTCAAGCTGCGATCGTGGTTGTCATAGCCCAGCTTGGGGTCACGCCCGGCTGCCCGGTGGCGGCCTTCGACCTCCTCGGGCGTGGAGAAACTCTCATAGGCTTCCCCGGCCGCCACCAACCGGCGCAGCACGTCGTTGTGCAAGGGGCGGCGCAGTGACTGCCGGTAGGGCTCGTGCGGTCCCCCTACCTCCGGGCCCTCGTCCCAGTCCAGGCCCAGCCAGCGAAGCGCGTCGAGCAGCGCGGCGTAGGACGCCTCGGTGTCACGGGCGGCGTCGGTGTCCTCGATGCGGAAGACGAAGGTGCCGCCGTGGTGACGAGCGAAGGCCCAGTTGAACAGTGCCGCCCTGATGAGCCCCACGTGCGGAGTTCCGGTGGGCGACGGGCAGAACCGGACGCGGACCGGCACAGTGGGCGTGCTCACGCCGACTTCGTCGCAACCGGATTGGTCAGAGTGCCGATACCCGCCACGGTGACGCTGACGGACTGACCGGCGCTGAGCGGGCCGACCCCGGCCGGGGTGCCGGTGAGGATGACGTCGCCGGGCATCAACGTCATGACCGCTGAGATCCACTCGATGATGGCCGGCACATCGTGCAGCAGGAACGCGGTGGAGCTGTCCTGCTTGGTCACCCCGTCCACCTCGGTACACAGGTCGAGGTCGGCGGGGTCGAGCACGGTCTCGATCCAGGGGCCGAGCGGGCAGAACGTGTCGTGGCCCTTGGCCCTGGTCCACTGCCCGTCAGCGCTCTGGTGGTCGCGGGCGGTGACGTCGTTGGCCACCGTATAGCCGAGCACCACCTCGAGCACCCTGGCGGCGGGCACGTCCTTGCACGGTCGGCCGATCACCACCGCCAGCTCACCCTCGAAATCGACGTGAGTCGAGCTGGGCGGCAGCACAATCGGCACACCAGGACCGATGATAGAGGTGTTCGGCTTCAGGAAGATGACCGGGTCAGCCGGGGTGGCCCCGCCCATCTCGGCGACATGGTCGGCGTAGTTCTTGCCGACGCAGACCACCTTCGATGCCAGGATCGGCGCGAGCAGCCGGACGTCGTCCAGCGGCCAGCTGCGGCCGGTGAAGGTCGGGGTGCCGAAGGGGTGCTCGGCGATCTCCCGTGCGGTGCGGTGGCTGCCGTCGCCCTCGATGCTCACGAAAGCGACCCCGTCCGGGCTGGCGATCCGTCCCAAGCGCATGTGCACACACCCTACGGCGCCCCGGGGACGCCGTGTTCAGTCGCGGTGCAGCGCGGCGTAGGCCATGGCGTCGACCAAAGCCAGCCACGATGCCTCCACCACGTTGTCGTCCACCCCCACGGTGGTCCACCGGGCAGCACCGTCCGCGCTGGTGATCAGCACCCTGGTCACGGCGTCGGTGCCGTGCGAGCCGTCCAGGATGCGCACCTTGTAGTCGGCCAGCTCCACCGCGTCCACCCAGGGGTGCGCCGGGCGAAGAGCGGTGCGCAGCGCCGCGTCCAGGGCATTCACCGGCCCGTTGCCCTCGGCGGTGGCGATCACCCGGGTGCCGGAGACCTCCCCTCGCACGGTGGCCTCGGCGACCACGCTGCCCCCGGCACGGTGCTCCAGGATGACGCGGTAGCTCTCCAACAGGAACGGTGCGGGCGCCACAGCGCCGATGGCCTCTCGCAGCAGCAACTCGAACGACGCGTCGGCGGCCTCGAAACTCCACCCCCGGGACTCCAGCGCCTTGACCCGCTCCACCACCTGGCTGACGGCCTGGCCCTGACCGGCCAGGTCGACGCCCAGCTCGCGGCCCTTGAGCTCGATGCTGGCGCGGCCGGCCATCTCGGTGACCAGCACCCGCATGTCGTTGCCCACCACGGCCGGGTCCAGGTGGTTGTACAGCTCCGGGTCGACCTTGATAGCGCTGGCATGCAACCCCGCCTTGTGCGCGAACGCGCTGGCGCCCACATAGGCCTGCCGCGGTTCGGGAGCGGTGTTGGCCAGCTCCGCCAGGGCATGACTGACCCGGACCAGGTCCGCCAGGGCGCCCTCAGGCAGCACCGGCATGCCCAACTTGGTGGCAAGGTTGCCGATGACGGCGAACAGGTCGGCGTTGCCGGTGCGCTCGCCGTAGCCGTTCGCGGTGCACTGCACGTGGCTGGCCCCGGCCTGCACCGCGGAGATGCTGTTGGCCACCGCGCACGCGGTGTCGTCCTGACAGTGGATGCCCAGGCGGGCCCCGGTGCGCGCGGACACCGCGGCCACCACTTCGGCGACCTGCAGCGGCAGCATGCCGCCGTTGGTGTCGCAGAGCACCGCCACGTCGGCCCCGGCCTGCACCGCCGCCTGCACCACCCCCACGGCGTGGTCGGCGTCGTGGGTGTAGCCGTCGAAGAAGTGCTCCAGGTCCACGAACACCCGACGACCCTGCGAGACCAGCAGCGTCACGGTGTCGGTCACCATCGCCCGGTTCTCGGCGGGGTCAGTGCGCAGTGCGCGCTCCACGTGGCGGCGGTCGGATTTGGCCACCAAGGTCACCACCGGAGCCAGCGAGTCCAGCAGCGCCCTGACCTGCGGGTCATCGGCCGCCACCAGACCGGGTTTACGGGTGGCACCGAACGCGACCAGGACGGCATGGCGAAGGTCGAGCTCCGCGGCAGCGCGGGCGAAGAACTCGGTGTCCTTGGGCATGGCACCGGGCCAGCCGCCTTCGATGAAGCCCACCCCCAGCTCGTCCAGCAGCCGCGCGACGGCCAGCTTGTCGGCTACCGAGTAGGTGATGCCCTCGGCTTGGGCGCCGTCGCGGAGCGTGGTGTCATAGACGTGGAACGCGTCCCCCAGCGGGGTGCCGGCTGGGGTGGTGCGGCTGGTGGCTGGCAATGTCATCGGGTTCTCCTGGGGAACAGGTCCTGGCGCCCGTGTCAGGCGAGGGTCGACAGTCAGGCGAGGGTCGACAGTCAGGCGAGGGTCGACAGTCAGGCGACGGTCGACACCAGGGCGGCCAGCCGGTCCCCGATCGACGTGGTGGACCCCGGTGACCGGGGATCACGCGTGGCCAGGTCGAACGCCACCGCAGCCTCCACCCGCCGAGCCGCGTCCGACCGGCCGACGTGATCGAGCAGCAGGGCCACCGACAGCACCGCGGCGGTGGGATCGGCGACACCCTGCCCGGCGATGTCGGGCGCGCTGCCATGCACCGGCTCGAACATGCTCGGGTTCGCGCCGGTCATGTCGATGTTGCCGCTCGCCGCAAGGCCGATCCCGCCGGTGACCGCCGCGGCAAGATCGGTGATGATGTCACCGAACAGGTTGTCGGTGACGATCACGTCGAACCGCCCGGGGTCGGTGACCAGGTGGATCGTCGCCGCGTCCACGTGCTGGTAGTCCACGGTGACGTCGGGGTGCTCCAACGACACCTCCTCCACCACCCTTGACCACAGCGACCCGGCGTGGGTCAGCACGTTCGTCTTGTGCACCAGGGTGACGTGCTGGCGCCGGGCGGCCGCGCGGTCAAAAGCGTTGCGCACCACCCGGTCGACGCCGAACCAGGTGTTCAGGCTCACCTCGGTCGCGACCTCGTGGCGGCTGTCACGGCGCAGCACACCACCGTTGCCGACGTAAGGGCCTTCGGTGCCCTCCCGGACCACCACGAGGTCGATGTCACCGGGCTCGGACAGCGGGGACCGCACTCCGGGGAACAGCCGGGCCGGCCGCAGGTTGACGTGGTGGTCGAGTTCGAAGCGCAGCCGCAGCAGCAGCCCGCGCTCCAAGATTCCGCTGGGCACCGACGGGTCGCCCACCGCGCCGAGCAGGATCGCGTCGTGGGCGCGGAGTTCGGTGAGCACCGAGTCCGGCAGCAGTTCGCCGGTAGCGTGCCACCGCGACGCCCCGAGGTCGTAGGTGACCGTCTCAGCCGTCGGCACGACCTCGCCGAGCACCTTCAACGCCTCGTCGATGACCTCCGGGCCGATCCCGTCACCGGGCACCACCGCAAGCTTCATGAACTACCTCCGTGGGGGGCGGGGGGCCCGCGACCTGGCGGGCGCCGATCGTGCGGCCTGGGGTATGAACCTACCGCGCGTGACGTGGCGCACGATCACTTGCGCGGGCGCCGCACCTGCACAGCTCAGCGGCCTCAGCCGAAGTCCACTGCCCGGACAGTGCTCGCGCCCACGGCGGCACCGATCGGCTCCAGCACGCTCGGTGACACTTCGCGGTCCACCCGCAGGATCATCGTGGCGCCGTCACCCTCGGCCGCCTGGCTGATCTGGGCGGCTTCGATGTTGACCCCCGCCTCGCCGAGCAGGGTGCCCACCCGGCCCATCACGCCAGGCCGGTCACTGTAGGACAGCAGCAGGTTGGTGCCCTCGGCCCGCAGGTCGAAGTGCCGACCGTTGACCGCCACCACCTTCTGCACCTGCTGCGGGCCGGACAACGAACCGGCGACGCGGTAGCTCGACCCGTCCGCCAGAACCCCCCGCACCTCGACCAGGCTGCGGTGGTTGGGGCTCTCCGTCGCCGTGGTCAGATCGATGCTGACGCCACGCTCCTGCGCCAAGGCCGGCGCGTTGACGAAGGTCACCTGGTCCTCCACGACAGCAGAAAACACCCCTCGCAATGCCGCCAGCTGCAGCACGGTGACGTCTTCGGCCGCCAGCTCACCGCGAACGTCGACGGTGATCGCGCTCGGCAACGCACCGGCGACCGCCCCGAGCAGCACCCCCAGTTTGCGCACCAGCTCCAGCCACGGGCCGACCTCCTCGCTGACCACGCCGCCGGCCTGCACGTTCACCGCATCGGGAACGAAGTCCCCGGCCAGCGCGAGGGTGACACTGCGCGCGACGTCGGTGCCGGCCCGGTCCTGGGCCTCGGTGGTGGAGGCACCCAGGTGGGGGGTCACCACGGCGTTGGGCAGGTCGAACAACGGCGAGTCGGTGCACGGCTCGCTCGCGTAGACGTCGATGCCGGCGGCGCCGACCTGCCCGCTGCGCAGCGCATCGGCCAGCGCCGCCTCGTCGATCAACCCGCCGCGGGCCGCGTTGACCACGATGACCCCGCGCTTGGTCAGCGCCAACTGCTCGGCACCGATGAGGCCCTTGGTCTCCGCGGTCTTGGGCAGGTGCACGCTGAACGCGTCGGCCCGGCGCAGCAGTTGCTCCAGGCTGACCAGCTCGATGCCCAGTTGGGCGGCGCGGGCCGCGGACACGTAGGGGTCGTAGGCGATCAGGGTGGTGCCGAACGCCGCGATGCGTTGGGCGAAGAGCTGGCCGATCTTGCCCAGGCCCACCACTCCGATGGTCTTACCGGAGATCTCCACACCGTTGAAGCTGCTGCGCTTCCAGGTGTGCGCCCGCAGGGTGGCGTCCGCGGCCGGGATCTGCCGCGCCGCGGCCAGCAGCAGGGCGACGGCATGCTCGGCGGCGGAGACGATGTTGGAGGTCGGCGCGTTGACAACCATCACCCCACGCGCCGTCGCCGCTGCTACCTCCACGTTGTCCAGCCCGACGCCAGCCCGGGCCACCACCTTCAATCGGCTGCTGGCGGCGAGGACCTCGGCGTCCACCTGGGTAGCCGAGCGCACAAGCAGTGCATCCGCCGCGGCCACCGCTGCCAGCAGCGCGGGCCGGTCGGTGCCGTCGACGTGGCGCACCTGGACCCCCGCGCCCAACGCGTCGATGACCGACGGCGCGAGCTTTTCGGCGATGAGGACGACAGGGCGGTCGGACTGGGTCACGAGGTGCTCTCCCGGTGGGGGTGTGCGGACATGGTTGGGTGCTCAACCGAGCCTAACCACCGCAAATAGCGGGCTATTTGCGGCTGGGGCGGCCTGCTGACGACGGATAGCCCGCTATTTGCGGGAGGGGGTTGCGGGATGGGGCGCGGGGGGCGGGGTGGTCAGGCTGTTTCGGTGATCGGCCGGTCCACCCAGGACATGAGGTCGCGCAGCTTGCGCCCGGTGACCTCGACCGGGTGTTCGGCGTTGGCTTTGCGCAGCGCCTCCAGCTCGATGTTGCCGTTCGCGACGTTGGCCACCAGACGCCGGGTGAACTCCCCGGACTGGATGTCGGCAAGGATCGCCTTCATCCGCTCTTTGGTGCCGGCGTCGATCACTCGCGGCCCGGACAGGTACCCGCCGAACTCCGCGGTGTCGGACACGGAGTAGTTCATGCGGGCGATGCCGCCCTCATACATCAGGTCGACGATCAACTTCAGCTCGTGCAGCACCTCGAAGTAGGCCATCTCGGGGGCGTAGCCAGCCTCGACCATCACCTCGAAACCAGTCTTGACCAGCTCCTCGGTGCCACCGCAGAGCACGGCCTGCTCCCCGAACAGGTCGGTCTCCGTCTCCTCGCGAAAGGTGGTCTTGATAGTGCCCGCGCGGGTGCCACCGATGGCCTTGGCGTAGCTCAGCGCCAGCGCCTGACCGTCGCCGGTGGGGTCCTGATCCACCGCGATCAGACACGGCACGCCCTTGCCGTCGACGAACTGCCGGCGCACGAGGTGACCGGGGCCCTTGGGTGCGACCATCGCCACGGTGACGGTGCCCGGCGGGGTGATCAGGTCGAAGTGGATGTTCAGCCCGTGGCCGAAGAACAGCGCATCCCCCGCGCCCAGGTGGGGTGCGATGTCCTCGGTGAAGATCTGCGCCTGCGCGGTGTCCGGCGCGAGCAGCATGATCACGTCCGCCTCGGCGGCGGCCTCGGCGGGGGTCATGACCCGCAGGCCCTGCTCGGTGGCTTTGGCGCGCGAGCGTGAGCCCTCCTTCAGTCCTACCCGCACGTCGACGCCGGAGTCGCGCAGGCTGAGCGCGTGCGCGTGGCCCTGGCTGCCGTAGCCGATCACCGCGACCTTTCGTCCCTGGATGATCGACAGGTCGGCATTGTCGTCGTAGAAGATCTCGACGCTCACAGTGGTTGCCTTTCGTTCGGTACTCGGGTGGGTGTCATCGGCTGGCGGTGATGGATTTGGGACCACGGCCCAGCGCCACGACGCCGGACTGGGCAATCTCGCGGATGCCATACGGTTCCAGGACCCGCAGCAGCGCCGCTAGCTTGGCGGGGGTACCGGTAGCTTCGATGGTGACTGCTTCGGCGGACACGTCGATCACCTTCGCCCGGAACAGGGCCACTGTCTCCAGGACCTGGCTGCGCACGGTGGCGTCGGCACGCACCTTGACCAGCAGCAGTTCCCGGGCTACCGCGTGCTCGGTATCTTGCTCGACGATCTTGAGCACGTTGATCAGCTTGTTGAGTTGCTTGGTGACCTGCTCGAGGGGGAAGTCCGCCACGCTCACCACGATCGTCATCCGGGACACCTCGGGCAGCTCGGTGGCGCCGACGGCGAGCGAGGTGATGTTGAACCCGCGCCGGGAGAACAGGCTGGCGACCCGGGCCAGCACCCCGGGCTTGTCCTCCACCAGCACCGACAGGGTGTGGGTGCTCACTGCTGCGCTCCTCCTGCGGCCGCGACAGCAGCCTCGGTGATCTCGGGTGCGGCGTCGTCGGTGTCGAACAGCGGGCGGATGCCCCTGGCGGCCATGATCTGGTCGTTTCCAGTACCCGCAGCCACCATCGGCCACACCTGGGCGTCGGCGCCGACCACGAAGTCGATCACCACTGGCCGGTCGGTGATCGCCCGGGCCGCTGCGATCGTGGCGTCCACATCCTCCTCCCGCTCGCACCGCAGACCCACACAGCCCAGCGCCTCGGCCAGCAGCAGAAAATCGGGGATGCGCCGGTGGTCGGCGGTGGCGTGGGTGGACAGGTCGGTGTTGGAGTACCGCTCACCGTAGAACAGCGTCTGCCACTGCCGCACCATGCCGAGGTTGCCGTTGTTGATCACCGCCACCTTGATCGGCACCCCCTCGATGGCGCAGGTAGCCAGCTCCTGGTTGGTCATCTGGAAGCACCCGTCACCGTCGATGGCCCAGACCTCCGCGTCGGGCAGACCCATCTTGGCGCCCATGGCCGCAGGCACCGCGTAGCCCATGGTGCCCAACCCGCCGGAGTTCAACCAGGTGCGGGGCTTTTCGTAGGAGATGAACTGCGCCGCCCACATCTGGTGCTGCCCGACGCCGGCGACGTAGATCGCCTCAGGTCCCGCCGCCTTACCAATTCGTTCGATCACCAGCTCCGGGGACAGCGCACCGTCGCTGGGCCGGTCATATCCCAACGGGTAGGTGGATTGGATGCCGCGCAGCTGCTCCCACCACGCCGACAGGTCGGGCTGCCCACCAGCCGGGCTCAGCGCCCGATCGGCGCGGACCGACTCCACCAGCTCGACCAGAACCTCACGGCAGTCGCCCACGATCGGCACGTCCGCGACCCGGTTCTTGCCGATCTCGGCCGGGTCGATGTCGGCGTGGATGATCTTCGCCTCCGGCGCGAACGAGCTCAGCTGCCCGGTCACCCGGTCGTCGAAGCGGGCCCCCAGCGTGACGAGCAAGTCGGAGCGCTGCATGGCGGCGACCGCGGCGACGGTGCCGTGCATGCCGGGCATACCCAGGTTCTGGCGGTGGCTGTCAGGAAATGCGCCCCGCGCCATCAGCGTGGTGACCACCGGAATGCCGGTCAGCTCCGCCAGCTCCGCCAGCTCGTCGCACGCCTGCGCTTTGATCACCCCGCCCCCGACGTAGAGCACCGGCCGGCGGGCGGCGGCGATCAGCCGGGCGGCTTCGCGGACCTGCTTACCGTGCGGCTTGGTGATCGGCCGGTACCCGGGCAGGCGCATCTCCGGGGGCCAGCTGAACGTGGTCTGCGCCTGGAGCACGTCCTTGGGCAGGTCCACCAGCACCGGTCCCGGGCGCCCGGTGCTGGCCAGGTGGAACGCCTCGGCGATGGCGCGGGGGATGTCGAGGGGGTCGGTCACCAAAAAGTTGTGCTTGGTGATCGGCATCGTGATGCCGGAGATGTCGGCCTCCTGGAAGGCGTCGGTGCCGATCGAGGGGCGCGCCACCTGCCCGGTGATGGCCACCAGCGGCACCGAGTCCATGTGGGCGTCGGCGATCGGAGTGACCAGGTTGGTCGCGCCGGGCCCGGACGTGGCCATGCACACCCCCACCCGTCCGGTGGCCTGGGCGTACCCGGTGGCGGCGTGCCCGGCGCCTTGCTCGTGGCGCACCAGGACGTGGCGCACCCGGGTGGAGTCCAGCAGCGGGTCATAGGCCGGCAGGATCGCCCCGCCGGGGATCCCGAAGACGATCTCGCAGCCAACCTCCTCCAAGGAGCGCACCAGCGACTGGGCGCCGGTGACCCGCTCGGGGGCGGCCACCGGTCCTCGTGCAGGGGCGGCGGTTCTCATCGGCCGAGGCACGGGTGTCGGTCGGGCGGTGGGTGCGCTCATGGGCGGGTTCCTGTTCTGTGACCGGGGCCGGATCCGGGCAAAAAAAGACCCCCCGCCGCGGGGGTCCGCGTGGCGAGGGTGGCGCGTCGGGTGCTGAGGAGAGACGGGATAGGACCGGCTCAGCTGGCGACGCGCCAACTGATTACGAGTACGTCACGCCTGTCCATGCCAAGAAGGTAGGTGGCCGCCGCTGCCGCCGTCAACTCTGCGGAACGGCGCTCCCGCATCGTGAGACGGCGCAGACGGCAGGGTTGAATGCCACCATGGTCAGGTGAGCCCCGATCGTGCGGACCTGGCACCCCGCGTGGTGCTGCGGGTGTCGCGGGCGGCGCTGCTGGCGGTGCTGGTCGCGTTCGTCGGCGCGAGCCCGTTGGCGTTGGCCGCCCCCACCAGGCTGGGTTGGCTGCTGGCGCTACCACTGTTGGCGGCGGCCTGGGTGCTGCGGGTGCGGACCGTCGCCGATGTCGACGGGGTCAGTGTCCGCGCGGCGTTGCGCACCCGCAGGATCGGGTGGGACGAGTTGCGCGGCGTCCGGTTCCGCCGGGGCGGCTGGGGGCGGGCGGTGCTGCGCGATGGCTCGGAGGTCACGCTTCCCGCAGTGGGGTTCAATGACCTGCGACAACTCGCCGCAGTCAGCGGTGGCCGGTTGCCGGACCCGTTCGCCGCCGCCGCCCAGGCCCGCCGCCCAGCGGCGAGCACCCCGAACCTGGTGGGCGCGGTGCGCAGGGTGCCGGAGCGTCACGTGCCGCAGCGGGGGTGAGTTCGCGCTTACCAGCCGCTCACGCGCCGCCCGGTAGCCTCGGCTGGGTGCACAGACGGCCGGGGCGTCGGTCAGCGGCGCTCGCGGTGTTGATTTGGGCGTTGGCGGCGTGTGCTGAGTTCCCGCAGCCCCCGGTGCAGGGTTTCCAGCCCAACCCGGCGTTGGGCGCCGGGCCCGAGCCCACCCCGCAGCTGCCCGGGCCACCCACCCCGGACGCCGCGCCCAGCACCGGCGCCGCTCCGGGCAGTACGCCGCCACCGGGACCGTGCCAGGATCCCGACCCGGCAGTGGTCGCGACCTGCCTGGACACCACCGGCGGGATCGCGGTGCTGCCCGACGGGGCGTCGGCGCTGGTCACCGAACGCCGCACCGGACGGTTGCTCAGGGTGACCCCGGCGGCGGCGCCGCAGCTGGTGGATACGCTGGTCGTGGACGGTGTTGGCGACGGGGGCCTGCTCGACGTGGCGTTGTCCCCGACGTGGGCGGAGGACAAGCTGCTCTACCTATACCTGACGACACCCACCGACAATCGGGTGGTGCGGTTGTCCCCGCGTGACGCCCCCAAACCGATACTCACCGGCATCCCCCGCGGGCCGCTGGGCAACACCGGCAGCATTGCCTTCGACTCCCGCGGCAACCTGCTGGTGGCCACCGGCGCAGCCGGTGACTCCGGTGCGCCCGCCAACCCGGCCTCGCTGTCGGGCAAGCTGCTGCGGGTGGACGCTGAGGGCCGACCGGCGGCGGGCAACCCGGTGGCTGGCTCAGCAGTGCTGGCCACAGACGTCCCGTCTCCCGGCGGGGTGTGCACCGACGCGGGGACCGGCGCCAGCTGGCTCACCGATCACACACCCGGGGCAGACCGGCTCCGCGCGGTGCTACCCGACGCCGGCCTCGGCCCGGCGGTGTGGACCTGGCCGGAGCGGCCCGGAACCGCCGGTTGCGCCGCCCGCGACGGGCAGGTGGCGGTGTCGTTGACGTCCGGGGCCGCGCTGTACCTGCTCAGCACCTCCCCGGCTGGTGCGGTGGTGGCCGCCCCGACGGTGCTGGCCAAGGACACCTACGGCCGACTTTCCGGTGCCGACGTCGGCCCCGACGGTGTCGTATGGGTGGGCACCGTGAACAAGGACGGCGGTACCCCGGTGGCCACCGACGACCGGGTGGTGCGGATCCCGACCCCGGCCGGCCAAGGCGGGGTCAGCCCCGCGTAGGAGTTGGCGCAGCTCAGATCGCGCCGTGGTGGCCGTGCTGTCGCCACGCCTCGTACACCACGACGGCCGCGGCGTTGGACAGGTTCATCGAGCGGCGGCCGGCGAGCATCGGGATGCGCACGGTTTGGGTAACGTGCGGATCGGCCAGGACCTCGGGGGCCAGTCCGGTGGGTTCCGGGCCGAACAGCAAGACGTCGCCCGGTTGGTAGGCGATGTCGGAGTACCAACGCGCAGCACCAGTGGTGAAGGCGTACACCTGCCGGGGGTCCAGGGCGGCCCACGCTGCGGCTAAGTCATCGTGCACGGTCACCGACGCGAGGTCGTGGTAGTCCAGGCCGGCCCGGCGCAGCTTGGCCTCCGACAGGTCGAAGCCCAGGGGTGCCACGAGGTGCAGTTCGCAGCCCGTCCCTGCCACCAGCCGGATCGCGTTGCCGGTATTCGGTGGGATGCGGGGTTCGTGGAACAGCAGCCGGAACACCCTCAGTCGCAGGCCGCGAGGACCAGTTCGCGTACCCGAGCAGCGTCGGCCTGCCCGCGGGTGGCCTTCATGACCGCACCGACGATGGCCCCCGCGGCCTGCACCTTGCCGCCGCGGATCTTGCCGGCCACGTCCGGGTTGGCCGCCAATGCCTGCGTGACCGCAGCCGCCAGCGCGACGTCGTCGCTGACCACGGCCAGGCCACGGGCGTCGAGCACGTCGTCGGGTTCGCCTTCCCCGGCCAGCACCCCGTCGACCACCTGGCGGGCCAGCTTGTTGTTCAGCGCTCCGGAGGTCACCAACGCCACCACCCTGGCCACCTGGGCCGGGGTGATGGGCAGCTCGGCCAGTGCGACACCCCGGGTGTTGGCCTGCTGCGCCAGGTAGGACACCCACCAGGATCGCGCGTCGCCCGGTGGTGATCCCGCGGTGACGGTGGCCGCCACCAGGTCCAGCGCCCCAGCGTTGCGCAGATCGCGCATCTCCTCGTCGCTGATACCCCAGTCGGCCTGCATCCGGGCACGACGCTCCCAGGGCAGCTCCGGTAGTTCCGCCAGCAGCCGCTGCACCCAGTCGGGGTCGGGGACCACCGGGGACAGGTCAGGTTCGGGGAAGTAGCGGTAGTCCTCCGTAGTCTCCTTGCGCCGGCCCGCTGCCGTGGTGCCTGCTCCCTCCTGGAAGTGCCGGGTCTCCTGCACCACCTGGGCACCAGCGCTCAGCACGCCGGCCTGCCGGCGCATTTCGTAGCGCACCGCCACTTCCACGCTGCGCAGCGAATTCACATTCTTGGTCTCGGTGCGGGTGCCGAGTTCGGTCGCGTCCTTGGCCATCAGCGAGACGTTGGCGTCGCAGCGCAGCGAACCTTGGTCCATCCGGACGTCGCTGACCCCCAGCGAGGACAGCAGATCCCGCAGCGCGGTGACGTAGGCGCGGGCCACCTCCGGCGCCCGGGACCCAGCACCCCGCACGGGACGGGTGACAATCTCCACCAGCGGCACCCCAGCCCGGTTGTAGTCCAGCAGCGAGTGGCTGGCGCCGTGAATCCGTCCGGTAGCCCCGCCCACGTGCAGCGACTTGCCGGTGTCCTCCTCCATATGGGCGCGTTCGATCTGCACCCTCCAGGTACTTCCGTCGTCCAGTAGCACGTCCAGGTACCCGTCGGTGGCGATCGGTTCGTCGTACTGGCTGGTCTGGAAGTTCTTGGGCTGGTCGGGATAGAAGTAGTTCTTGCGGGCGAACCGGCCGAACGGGGTGATCGTGCAGTGCAGCGCGAGCCCGATGCGGATGGCCGATTCCACCGCTGCGGCGTTGACCACCGGCAGCGCGCCAGGCAGGCCCAGGCACACCGGACAGGTCTGGGTGTTGGGCTCGGCTCCGAAGGTCGTGGGGCAGCCGCAGAACATCTTGGTGACAGTGCCCAGCTCGACGTGCACCTCCAGGCCGAAAACAGGATCGAATCGGGCCAGCACGTCGTCGTAGTCCACCAGCACGGGGTCATTCGGCGCGGGGTCCGTCGGCGCAGGCGTGCTCATAGGGCCATCGTAGGGCGCGTGGCAGCATCGGCCCCCTGGCCCGGCACCGCCGCCGGGCCACCATGAACGACGACCAGGAGGCACCGTGCGCACCTTCACTTCTCCCGCCGAGCTGCTCGCCGCCCAGGGCGAAACCCTGGGCACCAGCGACTGGGTACAGGTGACCCAGGAGCAGGTGAACACCTTCGCCGATGCGACGGGCGATCACCAGTGGATCCACGTGGACGTCGAGAAGGCAGCGGGTGGTCCGTTCGGGCAGACCATCGCGCACGGCTTCCTGACGCTGTCGCTGCTGCCGATGCTGTCCTGGCAGATCTGGACGGTGCAGGGCGCCAAGATGGGGGTCAACTACGGGCTGAACAAGGTGCGCTTCCCCTCGCCCGTCCCGGTCGGATCGCGGCTGCGCTCCACCGCGGTGCTGACCGAGGTCACCGAGGTCGGCGGGGGTGGCCTGCAACTGGTGGTAGGCCACACCGTGGTGGTCGACGGTGCGGACAAGCCGGTGTGCGTGGCGGAGATGGTCAGCCGCCTGTACTTCTGAGCGGGGGCGCCGCCGAATGCGCCGCACAGCGACGTCGCCGGGGCCGGCTAGGACAGCCGGGCCGGGCGGTCCGGCACGTCCTGGTCCACCTCCAGCACCGGGGGATCGGTGTCGACGGCCTCCGGGTACTTCATGCCGGTGCCGGTGTTGAGCACCACCACCTCCTCGCTGCCCCGCAACCAGCCGCTCGCGCGGAGCTGGGCCACCGCGGCCAGTGCCGCACCGCCCTCCGGGCAGACGAACAACCCCTCGGTGGCGGTGCACCGGGCCTGGGCGGCGAGCAGTTCGCTGTCGCTGACCGTGACCGCGGTCCCACCGGTGGAGCGCACCGCGTCGAGCACCAGGAAGTCCCCGATCGCCACAGGTACGGTGATCCCAAACGCGACGGTGCGAGCGCCGATCCAGGGTTCGGCGTGGTCGCGGCCCCGGCGGAAGGCGTCCACGATCGGCGCGCACCCCTGCGCCTGCACCACCACGAGCTTGGGCAGCGGCCCGCTGATCCACCCGAGTTCCAGCAACTCGGTGAAGGCCTTGTGGATCCCAATGATGCCGACGCCGCCGCCCGTCGGGTAGACGATCACCTCCGGCATCCGCCAGCCCAGCTGCTCGGCGATCTCCAGACCCATCGTCTTCTTACCTTCGATCCGGTAGGGCTCGTTGAGGGTGGCCGCGTTGAACCAGCCCTGGCGGGCAGCCACGGCCCGGCGCACGATGGCCCCGGCGTCGGAGATCAACCCGCGGACCCGGTAGACCTCGGCCCCGGCCAGCACCATCTCCATCCGGGGTATGGCCGGGGCGTCGTCGGGCAGCACCATTAGGCTGGCGATCCCGGCGCGCGCCGCGTAGGCCGCCCACGCCGCGCCCGCGTTGCCGTTGGTCGGCATGGCCAGCGCCCGGACACCCAGCTCGTGCGCCCGCGACACCCCGACCGTCGCACCGCGGCACTTGAAGCTCCCAGTGGGCAGCACCCCCTCGTCCTTGATGAGCAGGCCAGGCACACCCAGCTCGGCGCCCAAGCGGGCGGCCGGCAGCAGCGGGGTCATTCCCTCGCCCAGGGTGATCACCTGGCCGGGATCGCGCACCGGGAGCAGCTCGTGGTAGCGCCACAGGTCCGGTGGGCGGGCCGCGATGGTGGCCGGGGTGAGCTCTTGACGCACCGCGGCCAGGTCGTAACGCGCCAGCAGGGGCGCACCCGCCGGCGAGAGGTTCACCAGCGCATCGGCGTCCACCACCTCACCGGTGCGGGAACACTGCAGGTGGGCGAGGTGGCTGTAACCCATGGCGTCGACGCTACGCAGCGCGACACCGCGTTACGGTGTCGGGTATGAGCGCCTACGTGGACCGCCTGCTCGGTGTCGCCCCGATCTGGGTGTTCATCGTCGTCGCGGTGTTGGTGTTCGCCGAGGACGCACTGTTCGTCGGGTTCGTCATTCCCGGTGAGACTGCGGCGGTGATCGGCGGGGTGTACGCCAGCCAGGGCAAAATCAACGTGGCCGCCATCGCGGCGGTGGTGGTGGCCGCCGCGATCGTCGGCGACAGCGTCGGTTACGAGGTCGGCAAGCATTTCGGCCCCCGATTGTGGGACTCGAAGCTGCTGGACAAGCGACGCGACCGCCTCGGCAGTGCTAGGGAATTCCTGGCCCGACGGGGCGGCTCCGCGGTGTTCCTCGGCCGGTTCGTGGCGTTCTTCCGGGCGGTGATGCCCGCACTGGCCGGCATGTCCCAGATGCCCTACCGGCGTTTCCTGCCATGGAACGCCGGCGGCGGGCTCGTCTGGGGAGTCGGGTTCGTGTTGCTGGGCTTCTTCGCCGGAAACTCCTACCAGCAGGTGGCCGCCACGGTGGGCCGAGACCTGGCGTTGGCGATCGCCGCGATCGTGATCATCGGCCTCGTGGTGTGGCGGGTCCGCCGGGAACGCGCGTGAGCGTGGGCCGGCTCAGCTGACCGCGGTCAGCGCCTGGGCGAGCTGCTCGATGTCCGCCGGTCCGCTGTCCACGTGCGGGCTCAGCCGCAGCACGCTGGCGTGCGCCTCCAGCGGCGCCCGCCACGGCTGCGCCAACGTGAGCACCACGCGGTGCTCGTGCAGCAGCCGGTGCTGGGCCCGCGCGACCTGGGCGTCGGTCCACCCGACCGGCGGGGCCAAGGTGGTGGTCGCCGACGGCTCACTGAACTCCTCCACCGGGTGCCAGCCGGCCACGCCGTGCAAGGCGGTGCGGGTCAGAGCGCCGAGTGCAGCCAACCGCTGCTGGACCCGCCGTGCCCCAGCGGCGCGGTGCTCGGCCAACGCCACCCCGAGCCCCACTCGACCGGCGATAAATGCCTCCGTCGACCCCAGCTCGGAGACCGGGCGGTTCAGCTGCCCGGCGAATTCCGGCCGCACCGCGAGCATGCCGACCCCGCGGGGTCCGGCCAACCACTTGCGGCTGGTGGCGTAGACGGCGTCGGCGTCATGGTCGCAGGGCACCTGACCCAGCGCCTGCGCGGCGTCCACCACGACCGGCACTCCAGCGTGGCGGCACGCTGACACGACCGCCGCGGCTGGTTGCACCACCCCCCGGTGCGAACCGAGGTGGCACAGGTGCACGAACGCCGGGGGATCACCCGCCAACCGGGTACGTAGGCCGTCGATGTCCACGTGGCCGCGGTCATCGAGCACCGCCAAGGGTTCGGCGCGGAGGCCGAGCCGGGCGAACAGCGCCAGGTTCGGCCCGTACTCCCCCGGGCTGACCAACACGGACGCGCCGGGTGGCAGCCGCCACGCCGAGAGCAACGACGCGACCGCCGCCTGCGCGCTCTCCACGAAGACCACGTCGTCGCCACGACGTCCCAGCAACGCTGCGAGGTCCACCCGAGCCTGGTCCAGTGCTGGCGCGGCCTCCTCAGCCGCCACGTAGCCGCCGGTCGCCACCTCCCGCCGCAGATGGGTCTGCACGGCGTCGAGCACGGCGGTGCTGCTGCGGGCGGCGGCAGCGGAGTCCAGGTGCAGCACGGTGGCCGGTGTCCGGGCCGCCGCCCACTCCGCGGCCAGGTCGGGGTGCGGCAGGTCCGTCACAGCGCTCACGCTACCCACGCGGCATCAGCCGAAGAACGACCGCACCTCGGCGAGCCGGTCAGCGGTGACGGTCTTGAGCCGGCGGGTGGCCTCGGCCAGCGGCACCAGGGTGATGTCGGTGCCGCGTAGCGCCACCATCTGACCCAGCTTGCCTTCGTGCGCGGCGATGGTGGCGTGCAGGCCGAATCGGGTGGCCAGCACCCGGTCGAACGGGGTGGGGGTGCCACCGCGCTGGACGTGCCCGAGCACGGTGGTGCGCACCTCTTTGTGGATGCGTCGTTCGATCTCCTCCCCGAGTTGTTGGGCCACCCCGGTGAACCGGCGGTGCCCGAACTCGTCGACGCCGCCTTGGCGGAAGTCCATCGACCCTGGCTTGGGGGTGGCACCCTCGGCGACGACGGCGATGAAGTGGGTGTCGCCGCGGGCGAAGCGGGCCGAGACCATCTCGCACACCTCGTCGACGTCGAAGGGCTCCTCGGGTACCAGGGTGAGGTGCGCCCCGGTGGCCAGCCCGGCGTGCAACGCAATCCACCCGGCGTGGCGGCCCATCACCTCGCACAGCAGCACCCGTTGATGGGATTCCGCTGTGGTGTGCAACCGGTCGATGGCGTCGCTGGCGATGCTCACCGCGGTGTCGAAGCCGAAGGTGAGGTCGGTGCAGTCGATGTCGTTGTCGATGGTCTTGGGGACACCGACCACCGCCACCCCGTTCTCCGACAGCCAGCTCGCCGCGGTCAGCGTGCCCTCCCCGCCGATCGGGATGAGGACGTCGACTCCCCGTTGCGCCAGCACACCGCGGATGGTGTCCAACCCGGAGCGGAAGATGTCCGGGTTGACCCTGGCGGAACCGAGGATGGTGCCACCCCGGGTGAGGATGCCGTCGGCCCTGGCGACGTCCAGTTCCATCGCCCGGTCCTCCAGCAGGCCACGCCAGCCGTCCCGGAAGCCCACCACGTTGCTGCCGAACAGGTTGTCGGAGCTGCGTACGACCGAGCGGATGACGGCGTTCAGACCCGGGCAGTCCCCGCCGCCAGTCAGGACCCCGATCCGCATCGCGCTCAGAGCTCGGGGGGCGTCGGCAACGGACCGCGGGCCGCTTCGTAGGCGGCCCCCACCCGGTACAGGCGCTCGTCGGCCAGTGCGGGGGCCATGATCTGCAGGCCCACCGGCAGCCCGTCCTCGCCCGACAACCCCGACGGCAGCGACATGGCCGCAGCCCCGGCCAGGTTGCTGGGAATGGTGCACAGGTCCTGTAGGTACATGCCCAGCGGGTCGTTCACCTTCTCCCCCAACGACCATGCCGTGCCGGGGGCGGTGGGTGAGACCAGCACGTCGGCTCGCTCGTAGGCCGCAGCGAAGTCGCCGACGATGAGCGTGCGCACTTTCTGGGCCTGGCCGTAGTAGGCGTCGTAGTACCCGGCGGACAGTGCGTAGGTGCCGATCATGATGCGGCGCTTGACTTCGGCGCCGAAACCCGCGTCGCGGGTCAGTGCCATCACCTCCTCGGCGCTGCGGGTGCCGTCGTCACCGACGCGCAGCCCGTAGCGCATTGCGTCGAACCGAGCCAGGTTGGAGCTGACCTCGCTGGGCAGGATCAGGTAGTAGGCGGCGACGGCGTGCCGAAAGTTCGGGCAGCTGACCTCCACCACCTCAGCCCCCAGCGACGCGAGCCGGGTCACTGCCGCTTCGAACGAAGCCCGTACCCCGGGGGAGTACGCCGCGTCCCCGTCGCCTTGCAGCTCCCGCACCACCCCGACCCGGACCCCCCGCAGGTCACCAGCCGCCCCAGCTCGGGCGGCTGCCACCACGGGAGGAACGGGGGCATCGATGGACGTCGAGTCGCGGGGGTCGTGCCCGGCGAGCACCTCGTGCAGCAGCGCGGTGTCCAGCACGCTGCGCCCGCACGGGCCGCCCTGGTCGAGCGAGGACGCGCAGGCCACCAGGCCGTACCGCGACACCGTCCCGTAGGTGGGCTTGACCCCGACGGTGCCGGTCAGTGCCGCGGGTTGCCGGATGGACCCGCCGGTGTCGGAACCAACCGCCAGGGGCGCGGCGAACGCCGCCAGCGCCGCCGCCGAACCACCACCCGATCCGCCCGGGACCCGGTCGAGATCCCACGGGTTGTGGGTCGGCCCGTAAGCGGAGTTCTCCGTGGAGGAGCCCATCGCGAATTCGTCCATGTTGGTCTTACCGAGCACGGGTATCCCCGCGTCCCGCAATCGGCTGGTGAGGGTGGCGTCGTAGGGCGATCGCCAGCCAGCCAGGATGCGCGACCCGCAGGTTGTCGGCATGTCGGTACTGGTGAACACGTCTTTCAGCGCCAACGGCACCCCGGCCAGGGCGGACACCGGGGCGTTACCGGTAGCCAGCGCCGCATCGACCGCGCCAGCGGCGGCCAACGCACCGGCGGAGTCCACGTGCAGGAACGCGTGCACCCGGTCGTCGACGGCGGCGATGCGGTCCAGGTGCGCCTGCGTCACCTCGACCGCGGACACCGCGCGGGTGTGCACCAGGTCCGCGAGTTCGGCGGCGGATCGGTGAGTCAACTCACTCACGCCTGCTCACCCAGGATCTGCGGCACCCGGAACCGGCCCGCCTCGCTGGCCGGGGCACCGGAGAGCGCCTGCGCCTGGGTCAACCCGGCCACCACCACGTCGGGGCGGACCACGTTGGTCAGCGGCACTGCGTGGCTGGTGGGTGCCACGTCCTGCGCAGCGACCTGCGACACCGTCGCGACGTGGGTGAGGATGGTGTCCAACTGACCGGCGAACTCGTCGAGTTCGGCTTCGGTGACCGCCACGCGGGCCAGCCTCGCGAGATGGGCGACCTCGTCACGGGTGATGGCAGGCACAGATCCACTCCACAGCTCGACGTCTCCGGTTGCCGCCGATCGTAGTGCGCGAGCGCACCACGCACCGACGCCGCCATCCCGATGCCACGTCCGGGTGGGTGCGAGGATCGGGGCCATGTCCTACCTCCTGCGGGTGCGCGTGCCTGACCGGCCGGGCAGTCTCGGCGCGCTCGCCACCGCCCTGGGCTCGGTCGGCGCGGATATTCTGTCGGTGGACGTGGTCGAGCGGGGCACCGCGACCGCGGTGGACGATTTGGTCGTCGACTTGCCGCGCGGAGCGCTGCCCGATGCGTTGATCACCGCCGCCGAACTCGTCGACGGGGTTCACGTCGACTCGGTGCGGCCCTACACCGGGGTGCTGGACACCCACCGCGAGCTGGAGCTCATCGACCAGGTGGCGGCCACCGTCGGCGACCGGTTGCAAGCGCTGGTCGATGGCATACCACGGGTGCTGCGGGTGGGGTGGGCCACCGTGCTACGCAACGGTCCCGACGGGGCCTACCGGGTGGTAGCCAGCCCAGCGGCGCCGGAGACCCGGGCCGCGGCGGCGCCCTGGCTGCCGCTGGCCGCGCCAGTCGCGTTGGACGGCGACGCCGACTGGGTACCCGACTCCTGGCGGGAGATGGACACCACCCTGGCGGCGGCGCCGCTCGGCAGTGGTGACCAGGCGCTGCTCATCGGGCGACCGGGCGGGCCGGAGTTCCGGCCGTCGGAAGTGGCCCGCCTGGGGCATATGGCCGGCATCGTGGCCACCGTGTTGCGCTGAGCGACCCGCGCGGACGACCACGCGGCGCCTCCTGGGTTACCGGGGCGCGGCCGCCGCGGTGGGTGGCGCGGCCGCCGCGGTGGGTGGCGCGTCCGCGCCGGGTAGTTGGGCTAGCTCGCGGGCAGCATCGGGACCCTTCCGGAGCAGCACATCGAAACCGGCAGCGTCGAGGACCGGCACCTTCAGTTGCACCGCCTTGTCGTACTTGGAACCGGGAGCCGCACCCACCACCACGAAGGCCGTCTTCTTCGACACCGACCCGGCCGCCTTGCCGCCGCGTTCCAGGATCGCCTCCTTGGCCTGGTCCCGGCTCAGGGTGTCCAACGAGCCGGTGACCACGATCGAGAGGCCCTCGAGGAAACGTGGCACCGACGCGTCGCGCTCATCCACGGTGCGCACCCCGGACGCACGCCATCTGGCGACCAGGTCGCGGTGCCAGTCGACACCGAACCATTCGGTGACGGCGGCGGCGATCGTGGGACCCACCCCGTCGACGGCGGCCAGTTCGGACTCGGTAGCCGCCTCGATGCGCTCCAGCGAGGCGAACTCCCCGGCCAGTGCCCGGGCCGCCGTCGGGCCCACGTGGCGGATGCTCAACCCCACGAGCACCCGCCACAGTGGACGGTCCTTGGCGGAGTCCAGATTGTCCAACAGCCGGCGCCCGTTGGCCGACAACGACCCCGCCTTCGTACGGAACAGCTCGGTGCGCAATAGATCACCCTCGGTGAGGGCGAATACATCGCCCTCGTCGGCGATCACCCCGGCTCGCAGCAGCTCGGTGGCCGCCTCGTACCCGAGCACCTCGATGTCGAACGCACCCCGGCCCGCGACGTGAAACACCCGCTCCCGCAGCTGCGCCGGGCACGATCGGGAGTTGGGGCAGCGCAGGTCGGCATCACCGGATTTGGTGGGGGCCAACGCCGTTCCGCACTCCGGGCAGTGCGTGGGCATCACGAACTCGCGCAGCGTGCGGCCTTCCCTGGCATCCACCACCGGGCCGAGCACCTCCGGGATGACGTCGCCGGCCTTGCGGATGACCACCAGATCGCCGATCAGCACCCCCTTCCGAACCACCTCCTGAGCGTTGTGCAGGGTGGCCAGGCTGACGGTCGAACCGGCCACCAGCACCGGCTCCATGAACGCGAAGGGCGTCACCCGCCCGGTGCGACCGACGTTCACCCGGATGTCGCGCAGCGTCGTGGTGGCCTCCTCCGGGGGGTACTTGTAGGCGATGGCCCAGCGCGGGGCGCGCGAGGTGGCGCCCAGGCGACGCTGCAGCGACGTGTCGTCCACCTTGACCACCAGGCCGTCGATTTCGTGGGCGACGTCGTGGCGGTGCTCACCCCAGTACGCCACCTGCTCGGCGACCGCATCGATCCCCCGGACCAGGGTGGATTGCTGCGCGACGGGAAGTCCCCACGCGGCCAGGGCTGTATAGGCCTGCGACAAGGTGGCCGGGTCGAACCCGCTGCGTTTGCCGAGCCCGTGGCAAATCATCGCCAAACGTCGGCGCGCGGTGACCGCCGGGTTCTTCTGCCGCAGCGAGCCCGCGGCGGAATTGCGCGGGTTGGCGAACGGCGCCTTGCCCTCGGCCACCAGCGAGGCATTCAGTGCCGCGAAATCCGCCAACCGGAAGAACACCTCCCCGCGAACCTCCAGGAGTTCGGGAACCGGGAAATCTGCGGTGGCGCTCAGGTTCTCCGGGATGTCGTCGATGGTCCGGGCGTTGAGGGTGACGTCCTCACCGGCGCGCCCATCGCCCCGGGTGGCGGCCCGCACCAGCCGGCCGTTGTCGTACACCAGGTTCAGCGCTACCCCGTCGACCTTCAGTTCGCACAGGTAGTCGACCTCGGTGCCGACCTCCGCCGTCACCCGGCCCGCCCAGGCATGCAGCTGGTCGCCGTCGAAGGCGTTGTCCAGGCTGAGCATCCGCTCCAGGTGGTCGACCGCAGTGAACTCGGTGGCGAAACCGCCACCGACCAGCTGCGTCGGCGACTGCGGTGTCCGCAGGCCGGGGTGGTCTGATTCCAGCGCAGTGAGCTGTGCCAGCAGCGCGTCGAACTCCCCATCGGTGACGACCGGCGCGTCCCGAACGTAGTAGCGGAACTGATGCCCGCGCACCACCTCGGCGAGATCCGCCCACTGCTGGCGGACGCCGGCGCTCATCGACTCCTTGCTCACTCGCGCAGGTTAGCGAGCGGCACCGACAATTCGCCGCGCGCAGCGGTCCTGCGGCCGCCGCCATCAGTCACCGGGCGCCGCCTCGGCTTCGGCGATCCGCTTGATCGCGGCCAGGGTGAGCGGGATGCCGCGGTGCGCGGCGTCGGTGCGGTCAGCGATCTGGTCCTCGGCGGCCTCGCCGTACCTGGCGTGGAACATGGCCAGCCCGGCGGGCAGGAACTGCCAGGACTCGGTCAGTTCGGTGCCACCATCGGCGGGGGTGAGAGAAAACGTCCAGCGCACGAATCCCTGGCCCACCTCGAAGGCGAATTCCCGCCCCGGTTCGGCCACCGTGACCTGAGAGCGGGTCTCCCAGGTGCGCTCGGGTGTCTCGTTGTGACCGGTGAACCAGGACCCGACCGACGGGCCGGCTCCCTCGTCCCACCAACAGGACGTGCAGATGGGACTCCACTGACCGGTGCGGGTGACGTCGGACACGATGCCGTAGAGCACCCGCGGCGAGCAGGCGACGACGATCGACTCGGTGTGGGCATGCTCGGTCATGGCCGACAGTGTGCCCGTTCAATGACAGTGTGCCCGTTCAATGAAGTGGGACCGTCCAATGACCGTGCGCCCGTGCACAGGCCGGTTACCAGCTCGCTGGGGGTTCGGCGAACGCCCGGCCCAGTTGCACGCTCAGCGCCAACGCCCGCTGAGCCCATTCCGGGCTCGCCCCGACCAGGCCGCACCGCGGTGTCACCAGTACCTGGGTGGCCAGGATCTCGCGGGAGAAGCCCAGCCGGTCGACGAGGTCCAGCGCCGGGTCGGCGAGCTCCCGCAGGGTCGGTGGACGGGCCGGGTCAGTGTTCGGCAGTAGTCCCAGCAGGGCCACGCCGCCGTCCTGCAGCCATTCCCCCAGCCCGTCCAGGTCGGTCGACCGCAGCACGGACACGTCGAGTGCCACGGCGTCGGCTCCGGCCCGACGGAGTAGCCCCAGCGGAACCCCGCTGGCGCAGCAGTGCACCACGGTGGCAGCCGGTGCCGCAGCGAGGACGGTGCGCACCGCGGCCTCCGCGTCCGGTGCCGGCACGGCTGTGATGGTGGCCAGCCCGGACACGGTGCGCAGCGACCCCGCGAGCACGGCGGGCAGGGAGGGTTCGTCCAGCTGCACCACGACCGGCACCCCGAGTCGGCGCGCCACCTCGGCGCTGTGCACGGCGACGGCCTCGGCCAGCGACGCGGTGAACTCGGTGACGGCACCGGAGTCGGTCAGCACCCGGTGGCCGGTGCGCAACTCCACCGCCGCGGCCAGGGTCCACGGCCCCGCCAGCTGCACCTTGACCGCAGCGGGGGCGGCTCCGGCCCGTTCGAACGCCTCCTCCAGCGCGTCCAGGTCGTGGCGGAGCAGGTCGTGGGCACGACGATGGTCGCGACCTGGCCTGGCCACCACCCGGTAACCGGAGGCGACGACTTCCACCGCCAGGTCGACCAGCAGCGCCGCCGTGCGACCGATCAGGTCGGCACCGGCGCCGCGGGCGGGTAACTCCACCAGGTGCGGCAGCACCCCCAGCTCGCCGAGCACCACGCGTGCCGCCTCGCCTGGGTCGGTACCCGGCCAGGAGCCGACCGCGGTGGCGGATCCGGGGGGCAATTCGCGCAGCGAGGACAGCGTGGGGGTGCTCACCCGTGCTGTCTACCGCACCCGGAGGTCGTGGCCCCGGGCACGGGGGTGCAGGCTGTCCCGTGGTGGCGACGGGGCCACCGAAGCATCAGGAGGTCGGATGATCATCGTCATCGCCGAAGCCCAGGCCACTCCGGAAGCCGCCGACGAACTCGCGGGCCTGCTCGCCAGTACCGCTGCCAGCTCGCGCGGCGACCAGGGGTGCCTGGACTACCGCTTCTACCGGGATGTGGAGGACGCCACCCGGTTCGCCTCGATCGAGCGGTGGGAGTCCAAGGCCGACCTGGACGCGCACATGGGGGCCGCGCACACCCAGGCCCTGCTGGGGGCGCTACCCGGCAAGGTGACCGCCGCCCCGGTGATCACCGTGCACCAGGTGAGTGACAGCCAGCCCTACAGCTGAGCTGCGCACGCGGCACGGGTGGCGGTGATCGTGGCACTGCCGAGCACCACGTCCCCAGCGGCGTCGGGCCGGTAGAACACCGCGGACTGACCGGGGGCGACGCCACGCAGCGGCTGATGCAGGCGCACCAGCAGGCGGTCGAGGCCAGGGTGCACGGTAGCCGGGGCCAGCCCGCCGTGCGCCCGCACCTGCACCACGCACTGCACCGGGTCCGCCGGCGCGGTCGCCGACGTCCATATCGGGCGGTCGGCGGTCAGCTCGTCGACGTCCAGGTGTTCGGCCGAGCCGACGGTGACGGTGCCCGAGGCGGCGTCGACAGCGGTGACGTAGCGGGGGCGCCCGTCGGTGTTGGGGCTCGCCACGCCGAGACCCTTGCGCTGGCCGACGGTGAACCCGTGCACCCCGGAGTGCGCGCCGAGCACCACGCCGGTGTCGGCCTGCACCACATTGCCCGGCCGGACCCCTATTCGCGCGCCCAGGAAGGCCTTGGTGTCACCGGAGGGAATGAAGCAGATGTCATGACTGTCGGGCTTGTCGGCCACCGCCAGGCCCCGCTCGGCGGCTTCGGTGCGGACCTGCACCTTCGGCGTGTCACCCAACGGGAACACCGCGCGGGCTAGCTGGTCCGCGGTGAGCACCCCGAGCACGTAGGACTGGTCCTTCTCGGCGTCCACCGCCCGGCGCAACACTGCCCCGGTGAGACGGGCGTAGTGCCCGGTACCCACCGCATCGAAACCCAGTGCCGCGGCCTTGTCGGCCAGGGCGCCGAACTTGATCTGCTCGTTGCAACGCAGGCACGGGTTGGGGGTCTGACCGGCGGCGTAGGCGGTGACGAAGTCGTCCACCACGTCGACGGCGAAGCGCTCAGCGAAGTCCCACACGTAGAACGGGATGCCGAGCATGTCGGCGACCCGCCGGGCGTCACCGGCGTCCTCCTTCGAGCAGCACCCCCGACTGCCAGTACGCAGCGTGCCCGGCGCGGCACTCAACGCCAGGTGCACCCCGGTCACCTGGTGACCGGCGTCGACCATCCGTGCGGCGGCCACCGCCGAGTCGACTCCGCCGCTCATCGCGGCCACTACCCGCACCGTCAGCTCCGTGCGCCCACGCGGCCAGCGGCGGCGAACCCGGCGGCACGCGCCCGGTCGACCACCGGTGCGATCACGTCGAGCAACCGCTGCACGTCCTCGGCGGTCGAGGTGTGACCCAGGGAGAAGCGCAGGGACCCGCGCGCCGCCTGCGGGTCCCTGCCCATCGCGACCAAGACGTGACTGGGTCGGGCGACCCCGGCGGTGCACGCCGAACCGGTGGAGCACTCCACACCCTTGGCGTCGAGCAACATCAGCAGGGAGTCACCCTCACAGCCGGGAAAAGTGAAGTGCGCGTTGCCCGGTAACCGGCCGGCAGGGTCGGGGTCACCGTTGAGCCGGGCGTCGGGAACCGCGTCGAGCACACCGGAGGCCAGCAGGTCGCGTAACCCCGCCAAGTGCCGGGCACGTGGTCCACGCTCGGCGGCGGCGACGGTGGCCGCGGCGGCGAGACCGGTCAGCGCAGCAGTGTCCGGGGTGCCCGAGCGCACATCGCGTTCGTGGCCGCCGCCGTGCAGCAACGGCACGCACGGTACGTCGCGGCCGAGCAGCAGCGCGCCGGCACCGAAGGGTCCGCCGAACTTGTGCCCCGCCATGCTGAGGGCGTCGACGCCGCTGGCAGCGAAGTCGACCGCCAGCTGCCCCACCGCCTGCACCGCGTCGGTGTGGAAGGGGACGCCGAACTCGTGGCTGACCCCGGCCAGCTCGGCGACGGGGTTGACTGTGCCCACCTCGTTGTTCGCCCACATCACGGTGACCAGCGCGGTCTCCGCGCCGCGTCGCTGCAACTCCGCGCGCAGCACGTCCGGGTGCACCCGGCCGAGACCGTCCACCGGCAACCAGGTGACCTCCGCCCCCTCGTGCTCGACCAGCCACTGCACCGGGTCCAGCACGGCGTGATGCTCCACCGAGCTGGCCAGCACGCGCCGGCGCTGCGGATCGGCCGCCCGACGGGCCCAGTAGATGCCCTTGACCGCCAGGTTGTCACTCTCCGTGCCGCCGCTGGTGAAGACCACCTCCGACGGGCGCGCCCCCAGCGCACGAGCCACGCTCTCCCGGGATTCCTCCACCCGGCGACGCGCGGCCCGGCCCGAGGTGTGCAGCGAGGAGGCGTTACCAACAGCGGCCAAGGTGGCGGTCATCGCCGACAACGCGGCCGGCAACATCGGCGTGGTGGCCGCGTGGTCGAGGTAGGCCGACGCCAAGTTCGGGCGAGGACCACGCGGCGGCATTGGCGGGGTGCTCGCGGGGGTGGTCATGGCGTGCCAATGGTAGTCCTACGTTCTGCTGGCGTTCGCCGAGTGGCTGGGCAGGCCAACGACACGGTGAGGGCCGCCGACAGGTCGAACCTGCCAGTGCCGCTACAAAGCAGAACCTCCCGCGGGATGCTCAGGTGCGGTTGGTGTCCTCGTCGGTGAACACGTTTGACCACCAGTGCGGCTGTACTTCGTCGAGCCGCAGGGAGCGCCACTTGTGGGGGTCCCCGGGCACCGGAACGGCCACCTCGACTGCCGGGCCGTAGCTAAAGAGTCGTTCCTGGCACACGCCGCACGGGGTGAGGATCCAGAAGTCACCCCACGTGCTCGACCGGATGACACAGACGGATGCGACCACATCCTTGTCGAGCTTGTATGCCTCGCAGAGTGCGCCGGTCTCGTGGCAGGTTTCCACCGCCGGGTTACGCACCTTGGGCGCAATGCTGGTGATCACAGTGCCGTCTTCGAGCCGCATCGCTGCACCTCCAGCCCATCTCTGTCCGGGTACCCTGGCCTCCACCAGGTCCACCGCTGCATCTACGAGTTGCTGGTCGACAGTCATGACCCGACGGTAGATCAGGCTGCGCACCACTTTGTGATGTCATGTGGTCTGGGTCGGCCCTGCGCGCTGCCTCAGTCTGATGGATGGAGGTAGGCCGCATGAGGATGTCTGACAGCGACGCGAAGCGGGCCCGCTGGCGGCGCTACTGGGACCGCAGCGCGGCGACCTACGACAGGCCGATGATGATGCTCGACCGTGCCCTCTTCCAGGACACCCGGGCATGGGTATGCGGCCAAGCCGAGGGTCAGGTGCTCGAGGTGGCGGTGGGCACCGGGCTCAACCTGGCGCACTACCCGCCCGCCGTGGCACTGACCGGCATCGACCTCAGCGAGGCCATGCTCACCCTGGCCCGCGACCGCAGCGCCGCCATGGGTCGGGAAATCACGCTGCAGGCCGGCGATGCGGAGCGCCTAGCCTTCCCGGACAGCTCTTTCGACACGGTGGTGTGCACGTTCGGGCTGTGTGCGATCCCCGACGCACGACAGGCGATCGCTGAGATGGTCAGGGTGTTGCGCCCAGGGGGTCTGCTGCTGCTGGGTGATCACGTTGCCAGCAGCAACACCCTGGTCCGAGGGGCGCAGCGGCTGGTGGAAGTGGTGTCCGTACCCGTCGGCGGGGAGCATTTTCGCCGGCGCCCCGTCGCGCTGCTGCAGGCGCAGGGGCTGGCAGTGCACCGCCAGCAACGGTTCGCCCTCGGCCTGGTGGAGCGCGTCGCGGCTCGCAAACCCGCCACGCCAACAGTGCCCCCGACGCCACCAGTGCCTCCACTGTGACCGCCGAACCGTCAGGCTCGGTGCGGCCGACAGCCTGGGCAGAACCGCTACTGACGCCGGTGATCCGGCGGGCACACCTGCAGCGGCGGCAACGCCTCCTGGCGCAGCGCGGAGACGGCGGCGGTGCACCGGGCGGCGAGTTCCCGGCGGTCGGTGTGCCGCACCAAGTGGTGCCCTCCGGGCCTGTTCGAGTGAGTCGACGGCGGCAATGACGTGTTCGTACCGTCGTGCACCACTTGTCGTCTCGCGTCATGGCTCAGCTGGCGTGGTGGTGGAGCCAGTGGGCGGTGGCTTCGCGGATGAGGGTGGAGACGGGGATGTGGCGGGCGGCGGCGGCGGTATGCAGTTGGTGTAGGAGTTCGGGGTTCATGCGGACGGAGACGGCGCGGGACTGCCCGGCGGTGGTGTGGAGGGTGGGGCGTCCGCGGGTGCGCATGGCGGCGAGGTCGTCGGGGTCGAGTTGCCGGGCGTGGGTGAGGTCGTAGCCGGTGTCGGCTTCCTCGCTGAGCTGTTGGAGGTAGGCGGGGGTGATCGGCTGACCCTCGGTGTCGGTGAGGGTTTCGCGGTCCGGGTCGTAGTCGGGTCCCACAGTGGTCTCGGTCATCGGTTCGTCTCCTTCCCTGTTCCGGGCTTGGTCGCCTGGTGGTAGCGGTCGCGGTATTTGGGGCGGATGTCCATGGCGTGATGACGAGGAGCCCGTCATCGATGTTGATGGTCATTACCTCCAGGACGCGGCCTTCGTGGTCGGCACCGAGCCACACGGTGCGCTCGGCTTTGCCGTCGCCGCCGGGGATGGTGAATGCGACGGTGGTGTGGGTAAGGACGTGGCGTACTCGGGTGGTGTCGATCTTGTGTCTGCGGGCGGACTGGGTGAACCGGATCAGCACCCACCCATATTGTCACACAATTAGGGGTGTGCGGATAGGTACCGCATTCTGGGCAGTATGCGGCCAGGCCGAGGGTCACGGTGTTGCGCCCAGGGGGTCTCCTGCTGCTGGGTGATCACGTGGCCAGCAGGCAGCAACACCCTGGTCCGCGGCTCGCAAACCCGCCACGCCCAACAGTGCCCGCGACGCCACCAGTGCCTCCACTGTGACCGCCGAACCGTCAGGCTCGGTGCGGCCGACAGCCTGGGCAGAACCGCTGCTAACGCCGGTGATCCGGCGGGCACACCTGCAGCGGAGGCAACGCCTCCTGGCGTAGCGCGGAGACGGCGGCGGTGCACCGGGCGGCGAGTTCCCGGCGGTCGGTGCCCGGGGCCTGGGCGGGCAGCAGGGTGAGCTCCAGCACCACCCCACGCAGGCCCAACACTCGCCGGAGCGCGGACAGGATCGACTCGCCACCAACAAAAGCCGTAGCAGTGGTGTGCGATCCGTCGTGCATCCGGTAGCGCAGGGACACCGGTCTCGTGGGCACACCCGCATTGATCGCCGCTTGGAACATGGCCGGTCGGAAGCCGCCATGGGCGGTGCCGCACCAGGTGGTGCCCTCACCGAACATCGCGATGCTGCGACCGGAGCCTAACGCCGCGGCGACCTCCGCCACCGCCGCGGGCAACTGACGCAGTCGCTCTCGCTGCAGGAACACCGTCCGGGCTCGTCGAGCCGCCAAACCGACCAGGGGCCAGTTGGCCACGTCGGCGCGGGACACCAGGCTCACCGGCTGCACCGCGGGCAGGGCGAGCGCGTCCAGCCACGACACGTGCTCGGCCACCACCAGCACGGCGTGACCCGGTGCAGCCCACTCGCTGCCACCGCGCACCCGAAGGCGCACCCCGCAGCTGCGCAGTGCCCATCGGGCGGTCCCGCGCTGCACGCGGGTACGCAACACGGGCAGTGCCATGGCCACCAGACCGAGGCCAAGCGCGAGCAGTCCGACCCCGACCAGCGCCGCCCAGCGCCACGCCCGCCGCGCAGCCCCTACCTGCAGCGGGTCGCGTGGCAGGCACCCGGCGTCACACGGACTGCGCGGCATCCACGCATGTACAGCGCCCGCCACGCTGTCGGTCTGTTGTGCTGGCGGGGGGACGGTGGGTGGGGTGACGAGCACTGTCGAGTGGCCCATGCGCGTTGTGTACCCACCGAGCACACCCTGATGGCATCGCTAGGGTGAAGTGTCCGTGCAGTCTGGGTGAACCGCAGAGGTGGGCTGTGGATGTCGCGGACCGATTTGATCTTCGTCGACCGCTGCCGCCAACCCCGAAGTCGACCCCCGACTGCTCAGCCCTTGCGCTTGGCGACTTCCTCCGCCACCTGCGGGGCAACCTTGAACAGGTCCCCGACCACCCCGAAGTCGGCGATCTCGAAGATGGGCGCCTCGTCGTCTTTGTTCACCGCGACGATCGTCTTGGACGTTTGCATGCCCGCACGGTGCTGGATGGCGCCGGAGATGCCCAGGGCCAGGTACAGCTGCGGGGACACCGTCTTGCCGGTCTGGCCCACCTGGAACTGACCGGGGTAGTACCCGGAGTCCACAGCCGCGCGTGAGGCTCCGACCGCCGCACCCAGGGAGTCGGCCACCTTCTCCACGACGGCGAAGTTGTCCGCGGACCCCACACCACGGCCGCCGGAGACCACCACGGTCGCCTCGGTGAGCTCCGGCCGGTCACCGCCGACGATGGGGTCCCGGCTGGTGATCTTGGTGGACTTCGCCGGATCCTGCGCGGGCACGGCCACGGTCTCTTGCGCCGCCGCACCGGGCTGCGGGTCCGCCTCCACCGCACCCGGGCGCACGGTGATCACTGGGGTTGCGCTGTTCACCGACGCGGTCACCGAATAGGCACCGCCGAACACGGAGTGCGTTGCCGAACCGTCACCGGCCAGGTCAACCACGTCGGTGAGCAGACCGGAGCCCAACCGCACGGCGAGCCGCCCGGCGACTTCCTTGCCTTCGGTGGACGCGGCCGTCAGCACTGCGGCGGGAGACGCCTGCGCGACGAGTGCCGCGAGCACATCGACCTTCGGTGTCACCAGGAAATCCTCGGCATCGGCAGATTCGGCCAGGTAAATCTTGGCGGCGCCCGCGGCGGCGAGCCCGTCGATCAGGGCGGCCGCCGAACCGGGTGCACCGACCAGCACCGCGCTGGGTTCCCCAAAGGCGCGGGCGGCGGTGATGAGCTCGGCGGTAACCTTCTTCAGCGCGCCGTCGGCGTGCTCGACGAGGACAAGGACCTCAGTCATGTCGTGTCTCCTGTTCTGCTGGGTCGGCCCGCTCAGATGATCTTCTGGGCGACGAGGTACTGCACGATCTTGGTGCCGCCGTCACCGTCGTCGGCGACCCGCTCCCCTGCGCTGCGGGCCGGTTTAGGCGCCGCCGCCGACACCGTGCTCAACGCGTTCGCCAGGCCCACCTCACCGGGGTCGATCCCCGCGTCGGCCAGGCTGAGCGTGGTGACCGGCTTCTTCTTCGCCGCCATGATCCCCTTGAACGACGGGTAGCGCGGCTCGTTGATCTTCTCGGTGATACTCACGACGGCGGGAAGGCTGGCCTGCAACCCGAACAGCCCCTCGTCGGTCTCGCGTTCACCAGTGACGGTGTCGCCGTCAACGACGAGCTTGCGGACCTGGGTGAGTTGCGGCAGGCCGAGCACCTCGGCGAGCATCGCCGGCAGTGCACCGACGCGGCCGTCGGTGGCCTCGTTGCCGGCGATGATCAAATCCACCGAACCGAGCGTGCCGATGACTTTGGCGAGGGCCTTGGCGGTCTGCACAGCACACGAACCGTGCAGCGCCTCGTCCTGCAGGTGCACCGCCTTGTCCGCACCCATGCTGAGCGCCTTGCGGATCGCCTCGGTGGCCCGCTCAGGCCCCATGGTCACGACGGTAACCTCGGCGTCACCGGCTTCCTTGATCTGCAACGCCTCCTCGACCGCGCGCTCGTTGATCTCGTCGAGCACCGCGTCGGCGGCCCCCCGGTCCAGGGTGAAGTCGGAGTCGGCGAGCTTGCGCTCGGACCAGGTGTCCGGGACCTGCTTGATCAGAACGACGATGTTCATCGGTCTTCCTCGACCTCCTGCGAATGGTGGTGAACCTGCTCACCCGATGGTCCCAGGTTCGCACGGACCCCGCGCTGGCACCCAGGTTACCGGCCGGTAACAAGGGCGCAACCCGAGACCTCGTTGACTCATTGAGGTCTTCTTACCGGTGGCCGCGTTGCATCGTCAGGATGACGAGTGCCGCGGCCGTGATATGACCGATTCGTTGGGGGCACAGGGTGACGCGGCCCGAGTGAACGGATTGGCGCGCATCTGCTCCATGCCGAGCTCGACGCGATTGGGCAACGTTTATACAGGTTCGCCAGGAACGCGTCCGATCATCCCGCGCTCGTCATACACGGGTTGAGTAGGCGCGCTCGTGGCCTCCCGCCGGCTTCGTAGGCTCCGTCTCGGCCGGAGAATTAACCCACCGGCAGCCACGCCGAGCAGGAGCGAGAAAGCAGCCGTCAGCAGACGGGCCATAAGACGCGCGTCAGGGGCCAGCACGGTCGTATCCGAATTGCCGGAGTCTGTCGAGAAGCTCCCTAGCCAACGATCGCGCGCTTGCCAGGTCGGGGCTGGCAAGAAGCGTCCCTACGGGTGCGTTTTCGTCGACGCGACGGAGAACGACACGCAGCCGTCGTAGTTGCGTGTCGACTTCATCGTTGTAGGCAACGCTGCGGTCCATCGCGTCCGACAGGCCACTGTCATCCCATAGGCGACTCTTCGCCTCCGGGAGCGATGAGACCTTGGTTCCGCCGGCCGAGCTCCAGAGCCTCGCCTGGGCGTGCTCGTCGGACAGCTCCCGAAGAGCCTCCTCGACAATCTCGTCCGCGACGTGAATCACTGGAAGATCTCCGGCAGGAACGTGAAGTCGTCCAGGGGTATGTGAGCGGCGGGATCGTTGGCGGACGGCAACTTGTTCCCGAACCTGTCGAGCGGTTTCCCGTTCTGCTGCCTCCGAACGTACGGCGCCTGCGAGTTCGGGTACGGGCTGTTCGGACTGCCCGGCGTGACTCGGACGGAGTTACCTCGGTTCGACGGATCGTAGTAGCGAGTGCCACCTGGCGAGTCGGTGCCGGTGATCCGCCAGTTATCGGGGATGCCGTCCGGACGGACCCGCGTCCCAGGAAGCGGACGAAGGCCCCGCGTCGACAGCCCCAGGGCGTTCGCGGCGTTGTTCAGGCGCAGGCCCAGGGTGGGTGCGTACCCCGGCCACCACGTCAGCGACCCGGCTGGCCTTCAGGACGTCGGCGACCTTCGCGGCCGTGCCCGCCACACCCACCACCCCGGCGGTCTTACCCGCCAGCGACGCGGCCTTCGCGGTCCCCGCGGCAGCACCACCCACGGGGATGAAGAACGTGGCGATAGCGTGGGGCGACCGGCTTACCGTCACTCCAGGACACCTTCGGCCCGTAGTTCGGCTCGGTACAGGTCATCTTTCTCCCGGGCCTTACGTAGGCGAATAGCACGCTCCTCTGGGGTTTCAGTGTCGGCGTACACCGGCGGTGGTGTGGAGTAGATGTCCCTTTCGAGGATGAATCGACAGACCTCGTCCTCACTGTCGAAAAAGAGCTGGTCGAAGATCTGTCCTCGCTCAGTGAAGAACGTCGTCCAGCTCCCCCGCGGGTCACGCGTGGGTTCGATCACAGTGGCGCTACTCGGCAATCCAGGGTTTTCATTCAAGACGTCATTGATTGCATACTCTCCTCCCTTGTTTGCGAGAATGGCGATCTCACGAAAGTCCCAGACATTCACTAGTAGACCTCCTTCAGGTAGCCGTTGGAAACGTACCAGGATACTGGCTTGTCGAGGAAGTATTGCGTTCCCAATCCGGGCTCACCAAACGCCGGCGCGACGATACTCCGCTCAACGGGAATTGGCTTCACAGCTTCATAAACATGATAGCCGTTACCTATCGAATCAGCGGGAAGTCCGCGCTCTGGGTAGGAGGTAGTCGGCGGCGACAGGTATTTCCCGCGTGGAGTCCCGTATCGATCGACCCGCTGAGATGGCGGCCGCGGGATTTTTTGGGCCCGAGCCAGCCTGCCCGGCCTCCGGGGCTCGCCTTGTCGAAATGATCACCGGAATCGAAATCACGCAGCCGATGCTGAAGAGATCACTGCGGAGCGCGCGGGTGCCACCCCCTGGGGAATCAGTATGAGCAGAGGCGGCAACGGGGGGACTTCTCGACAGGCAACTGAGCACGCTCGGGAAACCGCACGGGGCTTTGTCGAGATGAGCCGCGAGGATATTGGCCGCTCACACTCGTCTCCCAGGTCCGGGACGGGGCCAAGATCACCGGAACCCGGGCGCCGCGAGGTCCACCCGCTACCCTGCGCCGGATGACGACACCTCACACTCACCGATGACCGGCGCTCTACCGCTTACCGGTGAGCGGACGGTTCCGGGCATCCCGCAGGAGAACTACTGGTTCCGGCGTCACGAGGTGGTGTATCAATCGCTGGCGCCCCGCTGCGCCGGCCGCTTCGTCCTCGAAGCGGGTTGCGGCGAGGGTTACGGCGCAGACCTATTGTGCCGCAGTGCAGCCCGAATACTCGCGCTGGACTACGACGCGCACACCGCGGGCCACGTGGCTCGCCGTTACCCCCACGTGCCGGTGGTGCGGGGCAACCTCGCGAACCTGCCGCTGCGCTCCTGCTCGGTGGACGCGGTGCTCACCCTGCAGGTCATCGAGCATCTGTGGGACCAGCCGCAGTTCCTGCGCGAGTGCCACCGGGTGTTGACGCCGGGTGGCGAGCTGCTGGTGAGCACCCCCAACCGGCTGACCTTCTCCCCCGGCCGCGACATCCCGCTCAACCCGTTCCACACCAGGGAGCTGACCGGCGACGAGCTCACCGGGCTCCTGGCGGCCGCCGGGTTCACGGTGACGAACATGGCGGGGCTGCGGCACGGTGCACGGCTGCGCGCGCTGGACGCCGAGCACGGCGGGTCGGTCGTCGACGCCCAGGTCGCCGCATCGCTGGCCGGACTGCCGTGGCCCGACCGGCTGCGATCAGACGTGGCGTCGGTGACGTGCGCAGACTTCGCGCTGTCCACCGCCGACATCGACTCGAGCCTGGACCTCGTCGCCATCGGGGTGCGCTCGTGAGCAGCGGTGAGCCGGTGGGCACGTTCTGCCTGGTGCTGCACAGCCACCTGCCCTGGCTCGCGCATCACGGGCGGTGGCCGGTTGGCGAGGAGTGGCTGTACCAGGCGTGGGCGCATTCCTACCTACCAATGACGGCCATGCTGCGCCGCCTGGCGGACGAGGGCCGCACGGACCTACTTACCCTCGGGGTCACTCCGGTGCTGAATGCTCAGCTCGACGACCCGCACTGCCTGCGCGGGCTGCACGACTGGCTCGGCGACTGGCAGTTGCGCGCGCACGGTGCAGCCGCGCGGCTGCCTGAGCTCGGCAGGTACGAGCACCGCGCGTCGGCCGCGGCGCTCACCGATTTCGAGGAGCACTGGCGTCACGGCGGCTCACCGGTGCTGCGCGGCCTGGCTGACTGCGGTGCCGTCGAGCTGCTCGGCGGTCCCCTGACCCACCCCTTCCAGCCGCTGCTCACCGAGCCCCTCCGCAGCTTCGCCCTGCACCAGGGCATGAGCGACGCCCAACAGCGCTGGGGTGAACGACCACCAGGCATCTGGGCACCTGAATGTGGCTACGCCCCCGGCATGGAGCTCGGCTACGCCGCGGCCGGGGTGGCGCACTTCCTGGTCGACGGCCCCGCGCTGCGCGGCGACACCGCCAGCGCCCGCACCGTCGGTGACAGCGAGGTCGTGTGCTTCGGGCGCGACCTGGAGGTGAGCTACCGGGTGTGGTCGCCCAAGGCCGGCTACCCCGGCGCGGCGGCGTACCGCGACTTCCATACCTACGACCACCACAGCGGCCTTAAACCAGCGCGGGTGACCGGGAGATCGGTTGCGCAGCAGGACAAGGCGCCTTACGACGCCGGCCTGGCAGTGGGCGCCGTTCGCCGCGACGCCGCAGACTTCGTCGCCGTGGTGCGTGCGCGCCTGCAGAGCCTGGCCGACCAGCACGGCCGTCCCGCCCTGGTGGTCGCGGCCTACGACACCGAGCTGTTCGGCCACTGGTGGCATGAAGGGTCGGCCTGGGTGGAGGCCGTGTTGCGGCTGCTGCCCGAGGCGGGGGTGCGGGTGAGCACGCTGCGCGGCGCGGTGCAGGCCGGGCACGTCGGCACCCGGGTGGACCTGCCCGCGTCGTCGTGGGGCTCCGGCAAGGGTTGGCGGGTGTGGGCCGGCGAGCAGGTGGCCGACCTGGTGGCGCTCAACGCCGACGTCACACGCATCGCTTTGGCCACCGTCGACCGGATCAGCAAGGAGCCCGGCCGTCAGCCCGTCGCTGACCAGCTGCTGCGGGAGGCGCTGCTGACCCTGTCCAGCGATTGGGCATTCATGGTCAGCAAGGACACCGCCGCCGACTACGCCCGCACCCGGGCGCAGACCCATGCCCACGCCGTGTACGAGATCGCGCACGCGGTGGAATCCGGCGGTCCCGCCGTGGAGCTGGCAGCCCGGTGGCGATTGGCGGACGGGCCGTTCCCCGCGCTGGACGCCCGGACGTTGCCAGGATGAGGGTGCTGCTGGTGTCCTGGGAGTACCCGCCGTTGGTGATCGGTGGGCTGGGCCGGCACGTGCAGCACCTCGCGGCGCACCTCACCGCGGCCGGGCACGACGTGACGGTGTTGTGCCGCCAACCCACCGGGACCGACGCCCTCAGCCACCCCGGCACCGACGAGGTCCGGGACGGCGTGCGGGTGGTGGCCGTCGCCGAGGACCCGCTGCACCTGGAGTTCGGCGCAGACCTGGTGGCCTGGACGCTGGCCTTGGGTCACACGCTGGTCCGGGCCGGTCTCGGATTGGGATGGCGGCCGGAGGTGGTGCACGCCCACGACTGGCTGGTGGCCCACGCCGCCATCGCCCTGGCCGATCATTTCGGCGTGCCATTGGTAGCCACGCTGCACGCCACCGAAGCGGGCCGACACGGCGGGTGGCTCTCCGCGGCACTGAACCGCCAGATCCACTCGGTGGAGTGGTGGCTGGCCCACCGCGCCGACGCCCTGATCACCTGCTCGCGATCGATGCGCCAGGAGGTGACCGAGTTGTTCCACCCGAAAATCCCCGTGACCGTGCTGCACAACGGTATCGAGCCCGACGAGCCGGCTACCCGCGCGTTGACGCCCGGGGCGCCCATCCTGCTCTACGTCGGTCGACTGGAGTACGAAAAGGGGGTGCAGGACGCCATCGCCGCGCTGGTGCGGGTGCGCCGCCACCACCCCGGTGCGCGGCTGGTGGTGGCAGGTGCCGGTACCCAGGGTGGGTGGCTACGTGAGCAGGCCCGCACCCACCGGGTGCTCACCGCGGTGCGCTTCACCGGGCACCTGGACCGGGCGCAGCTGAGACAGTGGTTCGCCCAGGCGGACGTGGTGGTACTGCCCAGTCACTACGAGCCCTTCGGCCTGGTGGCGTTGGAAGCGGCTTGCCTGGGCGTACCGCTGGTGGTGTCTACCGCGGGCGGTTTGGGTGAGGCGATCCGCGACGGTGTGAGTGGGCTGACGTTTGCCCCGGGCGACGTGGCCGCGCTGGCCAGCGCGGTGGTCGCCGTCCTGGACGACCCGGTGGCGGCCCGGGCCAGGGCCGCCGCAGCGCGAGCCAGGGCCGCTGGCGTCGAGTTCGACTGGACGACGATCGCGGCCGACACCGCCCGGCTGTACCGCACGACGGTTCGTCGGCCACCGGTGCCGTTGGGCCGACCGGTGATCATCGAGCGGGCACTGACCGATCGGTGAGCGTCACGAGGACTCCTCGGGCTCGCGTTCCTTGAGCCGCAGCAACCATGCGCTCACCGCCAACGCCAGCGCCACCGCACCCAGCACACCGATCTGTACCGCGAACTCGGTGACGGACGCGGCCACCTGCACCTTGCCCGCCATCACGTCGGCCACCTCCACCGACAGCACCACGATCTCCTTGATGGACGCGACGATGCCGACCAGCAGGAACGGCTCGGCGACGATCTCGCGCCGCTTCAGCGTGAGCTTCACCGCCGCGAGCAGCTCGACGAAGATGAACACCAGCAGCAAGCTGTCCAACAGGCGCAGGGCGAACGAGGACACCGACGTGCCACCGAGGTCGAGGAAGGCACCGGCGGCGCCGGCGAGCACCACCAGACCCCCGCCGACCAGCAGCACCGCGATGGCCACGTAGAGCACGTCCTCGCCCAGGGTGAGGGCGCGCCGCGCGGCCCGGACCGTCGGGCTTGCCTCGTCCTCGCCGCCGTCGTGCTGCTTCGGCGCGTTCATCGGGCAGACCGTGCCCGGGCAGGAGCACGGCCAGTACCGCCGGCCTTCTTCCGTTCGATGTCGAGCAATGCGGCTTGGCGCACCTGCCGATCGGTCTCCAACGCCGCCCAGTCATCCAGCCGGTTGCGCACCACCCGGGCGGGCGCACCGACAGCCACGCTACCCGCGGGGAGATCCCCGCGCAGTACGGCGTGGGCGCCGAGCACGCACCCTCGCCCGATGCGGCTGCCCCGCAGCACGCTGACCTTGGTGGCCAACCAGCAGTCCGGTCCGATCCGCACCGGAGTCTTGACGATGCCCTGGTCCTTGATCGGCACTGTGACGTCGTCGTCGCGGTGGTCGAAGTCGGTGATGTGCACCCAGTCGGCGATCAGGGTCGACGCGCCGATCTCGACGTCAAGGTAGGCGTTGATCACGTTGTCCCTGCCGAACACCACCTTGTCCCCGATGCGCAGCGAACCCTCGTGGCAGCGGATCGCGTTGCCGTCGCCGATGTGCACCCACCGCCCGATCTCCAGGCGAGACAGGCCTGGGGTGGCCTGCAGCTGCACCCGCCTGCCCAGGAACACCATGCCGCGCAGCACCACGTGCGGGTTAGCCACCCGAAACCGTAGCAGCCGCCAATACCGCACCAGGTACCACGGGGTCCACGCCCGGTGTCGCAGCACCCACCGCAGCGATGCCAGGGTCACGAACCGGGCTTGCTGCGGGTCGCGGTGCAGTGAGGTGGCCCGGCGGGTCATGACGCTGCACCCTAGCCGCGCGGACCCCTTCGCGGTCAGCCGCGGTGCGCCGTGCACACGAACGCGGTGGGCGTGTTCCCGATGCGAGTGAGCACCACGCTCAACGCCTGCGAACCCCGCAACCGCAGCCGGGGTCGTAACACCGCGGGGTCCACGTCCACCCCACGCGTGAGGATCTCCACGCTGCCGCAGTCACGCCGGGCGAGTTCCTGGCGCAGCAACTTCTCGGTGTAGCGGCCGTGGCCGAGCACCCGGAATCCCCGCACCCCCGGCGGCAACGCGTCCCCGGTGAGGTAGGCGATGCGCCGATCGAGTTGGCCCAGTCCGTGCCGGGTGGCCCAGTGCCGGACCAGCCCGGCACGCACCACCGCCCCGTCGGGGTCGACGATCCACTCTCCGGGTTCGCGCACCGCGGCGTCGGCGGGGTCGCGGTCGGTGATGGTCCACCCACGGCCACTCGAGGTGAGCACGCTGGCCCGGCGGGTCGCGGCGTCGGACAGGCCCGGCGACCACAGGCAGGCCTCCCGGACGCCCCCGTCCAGTGACACCACCTCCACCTCACCGGTCCAGCCGAGGGCGGTGACATCCAGGCCCGGCGCGCACTTCACCACCAGGTCCCGCCCGGCGTAGACGGCCAGCAGGTCGGGCAGCGGCGGTTGCAGCCGGGTCGGGTCGTGAGTCCGGCGCCCGTCGGCGCGGCGGCCGGGGTCGGCCAGCACCACCGTGCCCCGGCTCACCGGGTGCAGGGCGTCTGCGCGGGCCAACGCCACCCCCGGGGCGTTGTACGCAGCCATCGCCAGGCGCGCAGGGTCGAGGTCCGAACCGAGCAACGCACTCGCCGCCGGCGCCAAGGCGACCAGCTCGGCGCCGATCGAGCAAGTCACATCATGCACCGCCCGCCCGTTCAGCCGCTGCGCGCGGTGCCGGGCTACTGCGCTGGGGGTGGCCTGCTGCAGCGCCTCGTCGCTGAGCAACCAGCGCTGCGGCTCGTCGAGCTTGCCGATCGCCCGGCGCCGCAGCAGGGCGGTCTCCAGCACGGCTGCGCCATACCGGCCAGACAGCGCGCGCACCGCAGCGACATCGACCATCCGCGACGCCGGCGTGAGCGCCAAGCTTCCTGCGTGGGCCAGCGCGGCCGCGCCCGTCGGCGAGGCGAGGAAGTCGACGTCGTCGCGGGTCAGGCGGTAGGCCACCTACCCGTTCACGGGAACGGCGGGCTTTACGCCGGTGAGCAGCACGTTGTAGAACCACGCGCGGGGAACCACCTTGCTCAGCACCCGGGAATCCAGCCAGGACAGCCGCTGCCAGCCGGTGAACGCGAACCGTGCCCAGCCCCAGCCGAGTTTGCCGCCGGGTACCGCCGCTTCGAAGGTGCGCACCGGCCAACCCAGGAACGCCGCGGTCAGCTCCTCGGTGACCACACGGACATCCATCGCACCCGCGGCCAGCGCAGTGCGTTCCAGCTCCGCCGGGTCGAAGGTGTGCAGGTCCACCACCGACTCCAGGGCAGCCGCCCGGGAGGACTCGTCCAGCTCGGTTTGCGGCCGCCGCCACGACGACAGCGCAGGTAACCGGGTCACCCGGGTCGTCAACTCCCAGGTGGCGCGGCCCAACAGCCGGGCGTAGCGGTCACCGACGGTGCTCGGCTCCCCGGCGAACACAAAACGCCCACCCGGCTTGAGCACCCGCAGCACCTCCTGCAGGGCCAGGGTCACGTCGGGAATGTGGTGCAGCACAGCGTGCCCGACCACCAGGTCGAAGGTGTCGTCGTCGTAGGGGATGGTCTCTGCGTCGGCGATCCGCCCGTCCACTTCCAGTTTCAGCGCGGCGGCGTTGCGTAGCGCTACGTCCACCATCCCCGGCGATAGATCGGTCAGCGACCCGCGGCGCGCCACACCCGTGAGCATCAGGTTGAGCAGGAAGAACCCGGTGCCGCTGCCCAGCTCCAGCGCCCGCTCAAAGGGCAAACGCTGTGGCCCGGCGACCGCGTCGAACCGGCCGCGGGCGTAGTCGTTACAGCGCTGGTCGTAGGAGATGGACCACTTCTCGTCGTAGGTCACCGCCTCCCAGTCGTGGTAGAGCACCTGGGCGAGCTTGGTGTCGGAATAGGCGGCCTGGACCTGTTCGGCGGTCACGTGCGGCGTGGGCGCGGGGGTGGGGCTCACGGTCATCACCACACCCTACGAGGGACGCAACCACGCGGTGATGGCGTCGGGGCGCCGTCACTGCCCCGGCTGGTCAGCCGCCCGTCGCATCTCGGCGAGGTCGATCTTGCTCATGGCCAGCATCGCCTGGGTGGCGCGCTGCGCCCGTTCCGGGTCGGGGTCACCGAGCAACCCGCCGAGCGCGTTGGGTATCACCTGCCAGGAGACGCCGAACCGGTCCTTGAGCCACCCGCACTGCCCCTCCTGCCCGCCGTCGGACAGTCGCTCCCAGTAGTAGTCGACCTCGTCTTGGTCGGCGCAGGGGATCTGGAAGGAGATCGCCTCGCTGAAGGTGAACTGCGGCCCGCCGTTGAGTGCGACGTAGGGCTGCCCGTCCAGGCTGAAGTTGACGACCATGGCGCTGCCTTCGAGACCGTGATTCCCCGGCCCGTAACGGCTCACCCCCACCACCTCGGAGTTGGGGAAGATCGCGGTGTAGTGAGCTGCTGCTTGCTCAGCTTGCCCGTCGAACCACAGGCAAGCGACGGTCTTGGGCATTGTTCTCCCTTTCGTTCGTCCCAGCGCGGTGTCCCTCCGGGTGGCTACTTGCCGACGAACTGCGCCTTGCCCGGACCGTTCGCGATGAACGATTCCATGCCGATGCGCTGGTCCTCGGTGGCGAAACCTGCCGCGAACAGGTGCGCCTCCAGCCGGAGGCCGGTGTCCAGGTCGGCGTCCAGTCCACCGTCGATCGCGGCCTTCGCCGAGGCAAGTGCCCGCGCCGCGGCATGGGTGAACTGCCCGGCCCAGCGCTGTGCTGCGGCGTACACGTCGTCGGGGGCCACCACCTCGTCGACCATCCCGATCCGCAGCGCCTCCTCCGCACCGACGAACCGTCCGGTGTAGACGATGTCCTTGGCGCGGCTGGGCCCGATCAAGCGGGCCAGCCGCTGGGTGCCGCCGGCGCCGGGGATGATCCCGAGCAGCACCTCGGGCTGGCCGACTTTGGCGTTGTCGCCGACGATGCGGCGGTCACAGCACAAGGCCAACTCGAAACCGCCGCCGAGGGCGTACCCGGTGATAGCCGCCACCGTGGGCTTGGCGATCCGGGCCACCGCGGTGAAGGACTGGGTGAGGGCGCCCCCGTCGGCAGCCATGTCGGAGTAGGTCTTGGTGACCATTTCCTTGATGTCCGCGCCCGCGGCGAACACTTTCTCCCCGCCGTAGACGATGACCGCGCGCACATCGGCGCGTCGATCGGCCTCCTCGGCAGCGGCGCGCAGCTCCGCGTGCAGCACCGCGTTGATCGCGTTCATCGGGGGGCGGGTCAAGCGGATGGTGCCGATGCCCTCGGCCACCTCGAGCGTCACGAATTCAGCCATGCGCCGGAGGTTACCGCTCACCGCCGGTGGGCGAAGTACCGCTCACCCACCCGGTCCAGCACGATGGGCGTCGCGAAGGTCTCGCTCAGTGCCTCCGCGGTGAGCACGTCCACCAGCAACCCCTGCGCCACCGCTCGGCCCTCGCGCAGCAGCAGCGCATGGGTGTAGCCCGGTGGCACCTCCTCCACGTGGTGGGTGACGAGCACACTGGCCGGGGCGTCGGGGTCCGCCGCCAGCAGCGACAACCGCGCCACCAGGTCCTCGCGCCCACCCAGGTCCAGCCCGGCCGCCGGCTCGTCCAGCAGTAGCAGCTCGGGATCGGTCATCAGCGCCCGGGCGATGAGCACCCGCTTGCGCTCGCCCTCGCTCAAGGTGCCGAACCGTCGACGGCCCAGATGCCCTGCCCCCAGCGACGCCAGCATCTGCTGCGCCCGGTCGGTGTCCACCTCGTCGTAGACCTCCCGCCAGCGGCCGAGCACGGCGTATCCAGCGGAGATCACCAGGTCGGTGACCACCTCGTCCTCCGGTACCCGATTGCCGAGAGCGGCCGACGCCGTCCCGATCCGGGGGCGCAGCTCGAAGACGTCGGTGCGCCCGAGTTGCTCGCCGAGCAGGTGCACCGATCCGTCGCTGGGAAACAGTTCAGCAGCCGCTACCCGCAACATCGTGGTCTTGCCCGCACCATTGGGTCCGAGCACCACCCAGCGCTCGTCCAGCTCCACCTGCCAGTCCAATGGGCCGAGCAGCCGCGCGCCGCCCCGGCGCACGCTCACCCCGGAGAAGTGCACTAACAGGTCCGGATCGGGTTCTCCCACGCGCACCATCCTCGCGCACCTGCCCGCCGGGCCCAGGGCAGGATGCTCGCGTGTCGTTCGCCGCGCCCGCCAACCCCGCTCACCCCTTCCCGCTCGGGGCGCACCCGCACCCGGACGGCACCCGCTTCGCGGTGACCAGCGCCGTGGCCGATCGGGTGCAGTTGTGTCTGATCGGCGCCAACGGCGACGAGCGGCGGGTGGAGCTGACCGAGCAGACGTTCGGGGTGTGGCACGCGGTGCTGCCCGGTGTCGGGCCCGGCCAGCGCTACGGCTACCGGGTGCACGGACCGTGGGATCCGCAGCGCGGGCTGCGCTGTAACCCCGCCAAGCTACTGATCGACCCCTACGCCCGCCGGATCGCCGGGGAGCTGGGCGACCCGCTGGCACTACAGGGCCACTCCGACGACCCGTTCGGTGCGCCCTCGACGCGCGACTCCCTCGGGCACGTGCCGACGTCAGTGGTGACCACCCCGGGTGGTCCGGACACCGGGCCGCGCCCGGACGTTCCGTGGGCGCAGAGCGTGCTCTACGAGCTGCACGTGGGCTCCTTCACCGCGACACACCCTCAGGTGCCCGACCGCGAGCGTGGGACCTACCTCGGCCTCGCGAACCCCGCGGTGCTAGCCCACCTGGTCAATCTCGGTGTCACCGCGGTGGAGCTGCTGCCGGTGCAGGCCTTCCTGGATGAACCGGCCGTCCGCGCGCGGGGCATGCGCAATCACTGGGGGTATTCGACCGCCGCGTACTTCGCCCCGCATCCCGGCTACGCGAGCCAGCCCGGCGCGGAGGTCGCCGAGTTCCGCACGATGGTGGCGGCGCTGCACGATGCGGGCATCGAGGTGGTTATGGATGTCGTCTACAACCACACCTGTGAGGGTGACCTGAGCGGTCCGACGGTGAGCTTGCGCGGCCTGGACGCGGCCGGGTACTACCTGCACGGGCGCCACGGCCACCTGTTGGACCTCACCGGCTGCGGCAACACCCTGGACCCGGCGGCACCGCAGGGAGTGCGCCTCGTACTGGACTCGCTGCGGTATTGGGCGGTGGAGATGGGGGTGGACGGATTCCGCTTCGACCTCGCCAGCACCCTCGGACGCGCCCGCGGCGGCGAGTTCGACCCGCGTGCGGTGCTGCTCACCGCCATCGCCACCGACCCGGTGCTCACCGAACGCAAGCTGATCGCCGAACCGTGGGACGCCACTGGTGCCGGCTACCAGGTAGGTGGCTTCGGGGTGGCGTTCTCGGAGTGGAACGACAACTACCGCGACGCCGTGCGCGACTTCTGGCGCGGTTCGGCCGGGGTGCGCCAGCTGGCCTACCGGCTGGCGGGTTCCTCCGACCTGTACGCCGCCAACGGTCGACGGCCCTGGGCCAGCATCAACTTCGTCACCGCGCATGACGGGTTCACCATGGCTGACCTGGTGTCCTATGCACACAAACACAACGAAGCCAACGGCGAGGACAACCGGGACGGCACCGGGCAGAACCGTTCAGAGAACCACGGGGTGGAAGGACCCAGCGACGACCCCGACGTGCTCGATTCCCGAGCCAGGCACGTCCGGGCGCTGCTGGCCACCGTGCTGCTGTCCACCGGCACGCCGATGCTGCTGGCCGGTGACGAGTTGGGCCACACCCAGGGCGGCAACAACAACGCCTACTGCGCGCCGATCGGCGACCGGCAGGCCTGGGCGCTGAACTGGTCAGAGGCCGACCCGAGGTTGCTGGAGTTCACCCGAGGGGTGGTGGCGTTACGGCGGGCGGCTCCGGCGTTGCGTCGCGGAGGGTTCTTCGACGGTCGCAGCACACCGGACGGGGTCGTAGACCTGGTGTGGTACGGCGAGGACGGCGCCGAACTTGCCGACGCCGGGTGGCACGAGGAGACGGCGCGAACCCTGCAGATGTGGGTGCATGGGGTCGGCGGCGACGCGAGCTGGCTACTGGTGCTGCACGGCGGCTCCGGCGCGGCGCTCACCCTGGCCGATGTCGGCGAGCTGGAACTAGTTCTGGACACCGGCACCGCCACCGGCGTGCCGCAGACCCTCACCCGGTTGTGTGGCGGTGATGTGCTGGACGTGGCGGGATGCACCCTGCTGCTGCTGCGAGCGCTCTGACTGGAACCCTGGCGGCTTAGGCGACGGCCACGTTGCCCAGCTCGGCATCCCCGGCGAGTAACCGGTGCTGGGGCAGCACCCGTACGGTGTACCCGGCCGCGCCGGAATGCGGCAGTGCGGTCCGCACCTCGAACACCTCCCGGCCGCCGACGGAGTCCACATGCACCATGGGCACGGTGCGCACGTCGTACAATTCTTCCTCGGAGTCCACCCGTCCGAGCACAGCCTGGACGAGGACTTCGTGCACCCCCAGCCCACCCAGCTGCACGTCGGCCCGCAACCGCATCACCGCGCCAACCTCGGGGGTATCCGGCACCCCGGAGGCGTCCACCCGCAGCACCTTGACCTGCGGCCACGCCAGGCCGACAGCACTGCGGTAGGCGGCAAGTTCACGTGCCCCGGCGTAGGAGTCCACGCACACCCGGGTGGCCGAGATCCCCGCTGGGCGGTAGTGCTCCAGCACGTAGTCGCGCACCATCCGACTGGCCATCACCTTCGGCCCCAGCGACTGCAAGGTATGGCGCACCATCTCCACCCAACGCACCGGCAGTCCGTCGGCGTCCCGGTCGTAGAACCGAGGCAGCACCGAGCCCTCCAGCAACTCATACATCGCGGTGGCCTCCAGCTCGTCGCGGCGGTCCTCGTCGGTGACCCCGTCCGCGGTGGGGATGGCCCAGCCGTTCTCCCCGTCGAACATTTCGTCCCACCAACCGTCGCGGATGGACAGGTTCAGTCCGCCGTTCAGGGCGGACTTCATCCCCGAGGTGCCGCAGGCCTCCAGCGGCCGCAGCGGGTTGTTCAGCCACACGTCGCAACCCCAGTACAGGTAGCGCGCCATGGACATGTCGTAGTCGGGCAGGAACGTGATCCGGTGGCGCACGTCGTGGGAGTCGGCGAACCGCACGATCTGCTGGATCAGGGCCTTGCCGCCGTCGTCGGCCGGGTGGCTCTTGCCGGCGATCACCAGCTGCACCGGGCGCACCGGGTCCAGCAGCATGGCCCGCAACCGCTCCGGATCCCGCAGCATCAGCGTCAAGCGCTTGTAGGTAGGTACCCGCCGGGCGAATCCGACGGTCAGCACGTCGGGGTCGAACACCGCGGAGGTCCACCCCAGCTCCGCCTCGGTGGCACCGCGCTCTAGACACGACGATCGCACCCGGCGCCGCACCTCGGCGACCAGCTTGGTCCGCAGCCTGGTGCGCAGCTCCCACAGGTCGGCGGAGCTGACGTGCTCCATCGCCGCCCACACCGTGGTCTCGCTCAGGTCGGCGGTCAACGCGGTGCGCTTAGCCAGATCGGTCCACTCCCGGGCAGCCCAGGTGGGGGCGTGCACCCCGTTGGTCACCGAGCCGATCGGCACCTCCAGGGTGTCGAAGCCAGCCCACAACGCGTGGAACATGTCCTGGCTCACCTCACCGTGCAGCCGGGACACACCGTTGGCACGCTGAGCCAACCGCAGACCCATGTGGGCCATGTTGAACATCTGCGGGTCGGCCTCGGCGCCCAGTTCGAGCACCCTGGCGAGGTCCACACCGGGCAGCAGAGCCGAGTCCAGCTCTGCCGAACCCGGGTCAACCGAGCCGGCCCCGACCGGGTCGGTACCGCCCGAGCCCTGCCCGGTGCCGAAGTAGTGGCGCACCAGCTCCACCGGGAACCGGTCGATGCCGGCGGGAACCGGGGTGTGGGTAGTGAAGACGGTGCCGGCGCGCACCGCGGCGAGCGCAGCGTCGAAGTCCAGGCCCGCAGCTGCGTCGGCGGAGCCGAGCAGTTCGCGGATGCGTTCCAGACCCAGGTAGCCGGCGTGGCCCTCGTTGGTGTGAAACACCTCGGGCTGGGCGAGGCCCATGGCCTGGCAGTACGCCCGGACAGCACGCACCCCGCCGATGCCGGCCAGGATCTCTTGCTTGATGCGGTGGTCCTGGTCACCGCCGTACAGCCGGTCGGTGACCGCGCGCAGCTCGGCGTCGTTCTCACCGATGTCGGAGTCCAGCAGCAGCAGCGGGATGCGCCCCACCTGCGCGATCCACACCCGCGCCCGCAGCACCCTGGCCCCCGGCATGGCCACCCGCACCAGGATCGGCGCGCCCGCCGCGCTGGTGAGCAGCTGCAGCGGTAGCCCCTGGGGGTCCAGCGACGGGTAGTGCTCGCGCTGCCAACCATCGGCTGACAGCGACTGGCGGAAGTACCCTGACCGGTACAACAGGCCCACCGCGACTAAGGGCACACCCAGGTCGGAGGCCGCCTTCAGGTGGTCACCCGCGAGCACGCCCAGGCCGCCGGAGTAGTTCGGCAGCACCTCCGACACACCGAACTCCATGGAGAAGTACGCGATCCCGGCCGGCAGCGGCTCGGTTTCGGCGCGCTCGGCGTACCAGCGGGGGGCGCTCAGGTAGTCCTGCAGGTCGGCCGCCACCGCGTCGAGCCGAGCGGTGAACTCCGCGTCGGCGGCGAGGGCGTCCAACCGGTGCGGCGGCACGTCGCCGAGAAGCCGGACCGGGTCGTGACGAAGCTGCTCCCACCGTGGCGGGTCGATCGCGGCGAACAGATCCTGGGTCTCCGGGTGCCAGCTCCACCGCAGGTTCATCGACAGCGGGCCCAGCGCGGCGAGGCGCTCGGGGAGGTGGGCACGGACCGTGACACGGCGCAGGGCTCTCACCCGGCGAACAGTACCGATACAGGGACCGGTGCAGAACCACTCGCGCGAGCACCCGGTGTCGGCCAGGTTCCATTCGCCACGACCGCGGTGACTCCGGCAGGGTGGAGGTTGTGACCGGACGACTTGGCATCGACGACGTGGCCCCTGTCGTGTCCTGCGGGGCATACCCGGCGAAGGCGGTGGTCGGGGAGGTCATCCCCGTCGCGGCCACCGTGTGGCGCGAGGGCCACGACGCCGTGGCCGCCACCGTCGTCTGGCGCGGTCCCGGCGAACGCACCGGCGCGATGGCCGTACCGATGACCGAGGGCGAGCAGCCCGACCGGTTCCACGCCCTGGTCTCCGCCGACCGCACCGGTACGTGGACGTTGCGAGTGGACGCCTGGAGCGACCCGATCTCCACCTGGCGGCACGCGGTGCAGGCGAAGTCCGCGGTGGGCCAGAGCGCGTCGGAGCTGGCCAACGATCTGGAGACCGGTGCCAGGTTGCTGGAACGGGCCGCGAAGGGAGTGGCCAAGGACGGCCGGCCCCGGGTACTGGCCGCCGCCGCGGCGCTGCGCGCAGACGGCACCGTCGAAGCACGCCTGGCACCTGCACTCTCCGCCGAGGTGACCGAACTGCTGCGGCGGCACCCGGTGCGCGAGTTGCTCACCCGGGGCAAGCCCTACCAGGTGCAGGTCGACCGGGTACGCGCGCAGTACGGGTCCTGGTATGAGTTCTTCCCCCGCTCCACCGGCGGCGCCGACGAGCACGGGCACCCGGTGCACGGCAGCTTCCGCACCGCGATCGCCGAGCTGCCGCGCATCGCCGAGATGGGTTTCGACGTGGTGTACCTGCCGCCCATCCACCCCATCGGCGAGGTCAACCGCAAGGGTCCCAACAACACCCTCACCCCGGGGCCCGACGACGTCGGCTCGCCGTGGGCGATCGGCAGCGCGGCCGGCGGCCACGACGCGGTGCACCCGCAGCTGGGCACCCTTGCCGACTTCGACACCTTCGTGACTCGGACCACCGAGCTGGGCATGGAAGTGGCCCTGGACTTCGCTGTGAACGCAGCACCCGACCACCCGTGGGCCGCCGAGCACCCTGAATGGTTCACCGTGCTGCCCGACGGGACCATCGCCTACTCCGAGAACCCGCCCAAGAAGTACCAGGACATCTACCCAGTCAACTTCGACAACGACCGCGACGGCATCTACACCGAGGCCCTCCGGGTGCTGCGGCATTGGATGAGCCACGGGGTGCGCATCTTCCGGGTCGACAACCCGCACACCAAACCGCCGGACTTCTGGGAATGGTTGATCGGCGAGGTGCACACGACCGACCCGGACGTGCTGTTCCTGGCCGAGGCGTTCACCCGGCCGGCCCGGCTGTACGGCCTGGCCCGTCTCGGGTTCACCCAGTCCTACACCTACTTCACCTGGCGCACTTCCAAACAGGAGCTCACCGAGTTCGGGCAGGAACTGGTGCACCGCGCCGATGAGGCCCGCGCGAACCTGTTCGTCAACACCCCGGACATCCTGCACGCCAGCCTGCAGCACGGCGGCCCGGGCATGTTCGCCATCCGCGCCGCGCTGGCTGCCACCTTGTCGCCCACCTGGGGGGTGTACTCCGGCTACGAGCTGTACGAAGGCACCGCGCTGCGCGAGGGCAGCGAGGAGTACCTGGACAGCGAGAAGTTCCAGCTCCGCCCGCGCGACTACGCGGGGGCACTGCAGCGTGGTGCGTCCCTGCAGCCCTACCTCACCCGGCTCAACGAGGTCCGCCGAGCGCACCCGGCGCTGCAACAGCAGCGCACCGTGCATTTTCATGACGTGGACAACGACGCCGTGATCGCCTACTCCAAGACCGACCCCACCACCGGAGACGCCGTGCTCGTGGTGGTGAACCTCAACCCGTTCGGCGCCGAGCAGGCCACCGTCGCCTTGGAGCTGCCGGTGCTCGGCCGGGGCTGGGATGAGCGGTTCTGGGTGCGCGACGAGATTACCGCGGAGAGTTACGAGTGGGGGCGGGCCAACTTCGTCCGGTTGGAGCCGTGGCGCAGCGTTGCCCACGTGCTGGCGCTGCCCGCCGTGCCCCCGTTGGAGCGCAGCCTGCTCGGTCGGCGGGCATGAGCGGAGCTGCCCCGACCCGGCCCGTTACCCCGCCAGTCCCCAGCAGTGAGGACGTGATGACAGACACTGTGCACACCCCCGACGGGCACCTCGTCGAGGCAAATGCGGACGACTACGCCCACGCGCGATCCATGCGGGTGGACGACGAATGGTTCAAGAAGGCCGTGTTCTACGAGGTGCTGGTACGCGCGTTCAACGACTCCTCCGGGGACGGTACTGGCGACCTGCGCGGGTTGGCCGACAAGTTGGACTACCTGTCCTGGTTGGGCGTGGACTGCCTGTGGTTGCCGCCGTTCTACGACTCCCCGCTGCGCGACGGGGGCTACGACATTCGCGACTTCCGGGTGGTCTTGCCGGAGTTCGGCACGGTCGAGGACTTCGTGCACGTGCTCGACCAGGCGCACCGTCGTGGGCTGCGCGTGATCACCGACCTGGTGATGAACCACACCTCCGACACCCACCAGTGGTTCCAGGAGTCCCGCAGCGACCCCGACGGCCCGTACGGGGACTTCTACATGTGGGCAGACAACAACCTCGGCTACCCCGGCGCGCGAGTCATTTTCGTCGACACCGAGAACTCCAACTGGACCTGGGATCCGGTGCGCAAGCAGTACTTCTTCCACCGCTTCTTCTCCCACCAGCCGGACCTGAACTACGACAACCCCGCGGTGCAGGAAGCGATGATCGACGTGCTGCGCTTCTGGCTGGACCTGGGCATCGACGGGTTCCGCCTGGATGCGGTTCCTTATCTGTTCGCCCGCGAGGGCACCAACTGCGAGAACCTGCCCGAGACGCACGCCTTCCTCAAGCGGTGCCGCAGCGTCATCGACACCGAGTACCCGGGGCGGGTGCTGCTGGCCGAAGCCAACCAGTGGCCAGCCGACGTGGTGGCGTATTTCGGTGAGCCGAACACCGGCGACGAGTGCCACATGGCGTTTCACTTCCCGCTGATGCCCCGCATCTTTATGGCGGTCCGTCGCCAGAGCCGTTTCCCCATCTCGGAGATCCTGGCCCAAACTCCGGCGATTCCCAGCTCCGCGCAATGGGGCATCTTCCTGCGCAACCACGACGAGCTGACTCTGGAGATGGTCACCGACGAGGAGCGGGATTACATGTATGCCGAATACGCCAAGGACCCGCGCATGAAGGCGAACATCGGCATTCGCCGCCGACTGGCGCCGCTGCTGGAGAACGACCGCAACCAGCTGGAGCTGTTCACCGCGCTGCTGCTGAGTCTGACGGGATCGCCGGTGCTGTACTACGGTGACGAGATCGGGATGGGCGACAACATCTGGTTGGGTGATCGCGACGCGGTGCGCACCCCGATGCAGTGGACGCCCGACCGCAACGCCGGGTTCTCCCGGGCAGACCCGGCGAGGATGTACCTGCCGGTGATCATGGATCCGACCTACGGCTACCAGGCCGTGAACGTCGAACAGCAGTCCGGCTCCACGAATACCCTGCTGCACTGGACCCGCCGGATGATCGAGGTCCGCAAGCAGCACCCGTCGTTCGGCCTGGGCACTTTCACCGAGCTGGGCAGCGCCAACCCTAGTGTGCTGAGCTACCTCCGCGAACTGGCGCCCTCCACCGAAACCCGGACTTACAGCGACGTCATCCTCTGCGTGAACAACCTCTCGCGGTTCCCGCAGGCGGTACGGCTAGACCTATCGGTGTTCGCCGGTCGGATCCCGGTCGAGTTGACCGGCTCGGTGCCGTTCCCGCCCATCTCTTCCGACGGGTACATGATCACCTTGCCCGGTCACGGCTTTTACTGGTTCGCCCTGCAGCCCGACCCGGACGGACCCGATCGGCAAGCGCCGCCATCCGAGGCGCGCACGGCGGCGGAAGGAACCCAACAGTGACAGCACCCGAGCGCACGAGTATCGAACAGGCCCTCGGCGACTGGTTGCCCACCCAGCGCTGGTTCGCCCACAAAGGCCACGAGGTGCGAGGGGTGCGGGTGCTCTCTCGCGATGTCCTCGCGCAGCCGGCCACCCCGTCCGGCGCGCGCACCGAACACCTGACGATCGCGGTCGACCTCGCCGCCGACTACGCCCCTATCTACCAGGTCCCGCTGGGTTTTCGTCGCGAGCCACTAGCGGAGTTGGCAGCGTGGGCGCTACCCGCCTCCGCCGATGCACCCTTCGGTTACGACGGCCTGCGCGACCCGGAATGCATTCGAGTGCTCGCTGACGCCTTTGCGACGGGCACCAGTGCCGGGTCGTTGCGTTTCCGCACCGCAGCAGGAACGTCGGTTTCGGCTGGCATGAGCGGGCGGGTGCTCGGGGCTGAGCAGTCCAATACTTCGGTTGTTCTCGGGGAGCAGTTGCTACTCAAGGTTTTCCGCCAGCTGGCTCCCGGGGTCAACCCGGATCTGGAGCTGCACCGCGCGCTCGCCGGATGCCGGTCGGTGGCCACGGTCCGGGCGTGGCTGGAGGGTGACGTGCAGGGTCAGGTGACCACCCTTGCCATGGCGCAGGACTACGCAGCGAACTCCGCAGACGGCTGGTCGATGGCGTTGACCAGTGTCCGCGACCTGTTCGCCGAGGCGGACCTGCACGCCGCTGAGGTGGGGACCGACTTCGCCGGCGAGGCGCACCGCCTGGGCGGGGCGGTCGCGGAAGTACACGCAGCACTGGCCGGTGCACTGGGCACCGCAGAGCGTACCCCCGAGGCGTCACCAGTGCCTGCCATGCTGAGCCGGTTGGAGTCGGCCATCACGGTGGTGCCCGAGCTGGGCGCGCACTCCGGGGCGGCGCAGGAGCTGTTCCGGGCCGCAGACAGTGCGGCGACCGGGGACCTGGTGCAGCGGGTGCACGGCGACCTGCACCTCGGGCAGGTGTTGCGCACCCCGACGCAGTGGTTGCTGATCGACTTCGAGGGCGAGCCGGCCAAGAGCCTGGCTGAGCGTCGACGTCCCGACAGCGTGCTACGCGACGTCGCTGGGATGCTGCGATCGTTCGACTACGCCGCCCACCACCAGCTGCACGACACCGGCTTGAGCGGGCACAACCAGTTGGGATTTCGCGCCAAGGAGTGGGCTCTGCGCAACTCCTCGGCGTTCTGCGACGGATACACCGAGGCCGCCGGCGCCGACCCCCGGGCGCAGAACGCACTGCTACGCGCCTACGAACTGGACAAGGCCATTTACGAAGCGGTGTACGAAGCCCGGAACCGGCCCAGCTGGCTGGAGATCCCCCTGCGCGCCGTCGCGCGGCTGTGCTCCGCAACCACCCGAAGGGCAGAGGATCACCCATGAGCACCGGCCCGACATCCCCCCGCCACCGGACCCGCGGCCAACCCGCCACCCCGGCTCCTGCTCCTGCCGCTCCTGCCGCTGCCGCTGCCGCCGTTCCCGATGCCGCTCCGGACGTGACTGACCTGCGCCGGCTGCTGGCGGGCACCCACCATGACCCGCACTCCGTGCTTGGCGCGCACCCCCGGCAGGGGGGCACCACGATCCGGACGCTGCGCCCGGACGCCGAGCGGGTGGTGGCGGTGATCGGCGGCCAGGAGTACGACCTCGGTCACGTCGAGGGGGGCTTGTTCGCCACCTGGGTTCCCATCGCCGAGCTGGCCGATTATCGAATCGCCGTCACCTACGGCGGCCACACGCACACCGTGGCCGACGGCTACCGGTTCCTGCCCACCCTTGGCGAGGTCGACCAGCACCTGGTGCACGAGGGTCGCCACGAGCGACTGTGGGACGTCATGGGGGCACATCTGCGCAGCTACGACACCCCGGACGGCGTGGTGACCGGGGTGTCGTTCGCGGTATGGGCGCCGAATGCCCGCGGGATCAGCGTGCTCGGCGACTTCGACGGCTGGTCCGGCCGGAGCACCCCGATGCGTTCGTTGGGCTCCACCGGGGTGTGGGAGGTGTTCGTCCCCGGTCTCGGCGTGGGCACCCGGTACAAGTTCCGGGTGCACGGGGCCGACGGGTCCGTAGTGGAGAAGGCCGACCCGATGGCGTTCGCCACCGAGGTGCCCCCAGCCACCGCGTCGGTGGTCGCTGAGGCTTCCCACACCTGGGGTGACGGTGACTGGATGACGGCCAGATCCGGCCGGGCACCCCACGCCGAGGCCATGAGTGCCTACGAGGTGCACCTGGCATCATGGCGCCCCGGGTTGAGCTACGCCCAACTCGCCGAGCAAATGGTGGCACACGTGCAGGCATTGGGCTTCACCCACGTGGAACTGCTCCCGGTCGCCGAGCATCCCTTCGGGGGATCATGGGGCTATCAGGTCACCTCCTACTACGCGCCGACGTCTCGCTTCGGCACACCCGACGATTTCCGGGCGTTCGTCGATGCCCTGCACACTGCCGGGATCGGGGTGCTCGTCGACTGGGTGCCTGCGCACTTCCCGAAGGACTCCTGGGCGCTGGCCCGCTTCGACGGCGCACCCCTGTACGAGCACGCCGACCCACGGCGTGGTGAGCAGAAGGACTGGGGCACCCTGGTTTTCGACTTCGGCCGTCGCGAAGTGCGCAACTTCCTGGTCGCCAACGCGCTGTACTGGCTGGAGGAGTTCCACATTGACGGGCTGCGGGTCGACGCGGTGGCGTCGATGTTGTACCTCGACTACTCGCGCGAGGCCGGGCAGTGGGAACCGAACGTCTTCGGTGGGCGGGAGAACCTGGAGGCGGTGGCATTCCTGCAGGAGATGAACGCCACCGTGTACAAGAATCACCCGGGCGTGGTGACCATCGCCGAGGAATCCACCTCCTGGCCCGGAGTCACCAGGGCCACCCACCTGGGTGGGCTCGGTTTCGGCATGAAGTGGAACATGGGCTGGATGCACGACACGCTGGACTTCGTCGGGCGCGACCCGGTGCACCGCAGCTACCACCACCACGGGGTGACGTTCTCGCTGGTGTACGCGTGGAGTGAGAACTTCGTGCTGCCGATCAGCCACGACGAGGTGGTGTACGGCAAGGGTTCATTGTGGGAACGGATGCCCGGTGACCCGTGGAACAAGGCTGCCGGGGTTCGCGGCCTGCTGGGCTACATGTGGGCACATCCGGGCAAGAAGCTGCTGTTCATGGGCCAAGAATTCGGCCAGCCCACCGAATGGTCGGAGTCGGCGGGCCTGGACTGGGCATTGCTGCACGACCCGCAGCGCGGCGAACTGCACCGCGGTGTCGCCCAGATGGTGGGTGACCTCAACGCCGCGTATCGGGCGCACCCGGCCCTGTGGTCGCAAGACTCCACCCCGGAGGGCTTCTCCTGGATCGACGCCAACGATGCCGAGAACAACGTGCTGAGCTTTCTACGCCACGGTGCTGACGGCTCGGTGCTGGCGTGCGTGGCGAACTTCTCCGGGTCCCCACATGAGGGTTACCGCCTCGGGTTGCCCCAGTCCGGAACCTGGCGTGAAGTGCTCAACACCGACTCCGCTTCCTACGGCGGGTCCGGGGTCGGCAACCTGGGTGCGGTGCACGCCAGCGAGCGGTCCTGGCACGGTCGCCCCGCGTCCGCGGACATCCGGATCCCGCCGCTGGGCGTGCTCTGGTTGGCCTACCAGCCGCACACCGAGCCGGCCGCTCAGTAGAGCGCGCTGGCCAGTTTGCGCCGGGCGGAGACGACGAGCGGTTCGGCGGGGTCGAAGAGCTCGAACAGGCTGAGCAGCCGGGCGCGCGCGGAGTCGCGACCGGCAGTGTCGGTGCTGCCGGCCCGGCGCACGGTCGCTACCAGCCGGCTGAAGGCCGCTTCCACCTGCTGCTGGGCGAGTTCGGCGTCGGCCGCGGCGAGCTGGGCGGCCACGTCGTTGGGTGCGCCGTCAGCTACGGCCACCGCGTCCGGGGTGACGCCGTCCAGGCGTTGCAGGAAGCGGACCTGAGCCAGCGCCGCGGCCGCGTCGGTATTGCCCGGTTCGCTGGCCAGCACCAGCTCGTAGGCGGCCACGGCCCCGGCGTAATCTCCGGCGTCCAGCGCCTGCTCAGCGGCAACGAACCGAGGATCGGCCGGTGCCGGCTCCGGCTCGGGAAGCTCACCTGCCGCCGCGACGGTGCCCGGTAGCTGATCCGCCAGCGCGGCGAGCATCCCGTCGAGCCATTGCCGCACCTGGGGCTCTGGCTGGGCGCCGGAGAACGCCTGGACCGGCTGCCCACCGGCGACGGCGACCACCGTCGGGATCGACTGCACCCCGAACATCTCGGAAATGCGCGGGTTGGCGTCCACGTCCACCTTGGCCAGCACCCAGCTACCGCCGGCGGCTGCGGCGAGCCGTTCCAGCACCGGCGAGAGCTGCTTGCACGGGCCGCACCACGTCGCCCACAGGTCCACCACGACCAGCGTCGTCATGGACCGCTCGACCACCTCCGCCTGAAACGTCTCCTCGGTGACGTCCACCACGAACGGTGACCCGCTCGACGGCGCCTCGCCCGGCTGGGCGGGCGCAGCCGTGGCACGGGCCTTCAAGCCGGACAAGTCCACGGCACCGGACATCGCGGCAGCCATCGCAGCGGGCGGGGCGGGGGGACGTGCGCCTGGTCGAGTCACGTCTGTAATCCTGACACGCCACTACCCGTCACGACACCGCGCATCCGACAGGTTGGCCGCTCAGAAGCGACCGGGGTCCCGGTAGATGCCCCACACGTCCTTCAGTGCCCCGCAGATCTCTCCCAGGGTGGCTTCGGCGCGCACCGCGGCGAGCATCGGGGCAATCAGGTTGCCGTCCGTCTTGGCGACCTCAACCATGTCCGCCAGCCGGCGCGCCACCTCGGCGTCCTCGCGTGCAGACTTGCGTTCGGCGAGGGTCAGCACCTGGTCGCGCTCCACCTCGTGGCTCACCCGCAGGATCTCCAGGTCATCACCGACGGAACCGGTCAGCGTGTTGACGCCCACCACCTTCTTCTCCCCCGCTTCCACCGCTCGCTGGTAGGCGAACGCGGCGTCGGCTGTCTCCCCAGTGAAGTAGCCGTCCTCGATGCCGCGCAGGATGCCCGAGGTCATCACCCCGACCGGATACTCGCCACTGGGCACCTCCAGGCGGGCCAGCGCCTTGACGGCGTCGAAGATCTGCTCCGCGTCGGCTTCGATGGCGTCGGTGAGGGCTTCGACGTACCACGAGCCGCCCAGGGGGTCGGCGACGTTGAGCACCCCGGTTTCCTCGGCGATGACCTGCTGGGTGCGCAGCGCCAGGTGCGCGGCTTTCGCGCTGGGCAGGGCCAGCACCTCGTCCAGGGCATTGGTGTGCAGCGAGTTCGTGCCGCCGAGCACCGCCGCCAGCGCCTCCACGGCGGTGCGCACCACGTTGTTGTCCGGCTGCTGCGCCGTCAGGGATACTCCGGCGGTCTGGGTGTGGAACCGCAGCGACTGGGCCTTGGCGGTGCGGGCCCCGTACACATCACGCAACCAGCGCGCCCAGATCCGCCGCGCCGCCCGGAACTTGGCGATCTCCTCAAAGAAGTCGATGTGGGCGTCGAAGAAGAAGCTCAGGCCGGGGGCGAACCGCTCGATGTCCAGCCCCCGCGCCAACCCCAGCTCCACGTAGGCGAACCCGTCGGCCAGGGTGAAGGCCAGCTCCTGAGCGGCGGTCGCCCCCGCTTCACGGATGTGGTAACCGGACACGCTGATCGGCTTGTACCGCGGGATGTGGGCGTCGCAGTGCTCCATCAGATCACCGATGAGGCGCAGGTGCGGCTCAGGGGTGAACAGCCACTCCTTCTGCGCGATGTACTCCTTGAAGATGTCGGTCTGCAACGTGCCGTCCAGGGTGGACGGATCCACGCCTTGGCGCTCGGCTGCCACCAGGTACATGCAGAACACCGGGACGGCGGGTCCGCTGATCGTCATCGACGTGGTGATCTCACCAAGCGGGATATCGGCGAAGAGCACTTCCATGTCTGCGGCGGAGTCCACCGCGACCCCGCAGTGCCCCACCTCCCCCAGGCTCATCGCCTCGTCGGAGTCCCGGCCCATCAGGGTGGGCATGTCGAACGCGACCGACAGCCCACCGCCGCCGGCTTCGAGGATCTGCCGGTAGCGCTCGTTGGTCTGACGGGCGTTTCCGAACCCGGCGAACTGGCGGATGGTCCACGGCTTGCCCCGGTAGCCGGTGGCGTGCAACCCCCGGGTGAAGGGGAACTCACCCGGATAGCCGATCCGCTCGAAACCCGGCAGCGTCTCACCGGGTCGTGGACCGTACACCGGCGCCACGCTCGCACCGGACAGTGTGGTGAAATCGGCCTGACGCACCCGCCCGGCGGCTTCGGCGGCGTCGTAGCGCTGCTGCCAGCGTCCCCGCGCAGCCTCGGCGTCCGAGGCTGGCGAACCCGACCCGGCCGCGGAATATGCGGTGGTGGGGTCGAACCGGGGGTTGGCGTCGGCGCTCATGGGTCCTCCAGTGACGGCGGTGTCAGCCGATGATAGGACCTGGCAACAGTGACGCTGCGCTCAGCGCGGACGCAAGTGCTCCTCGACGCGCGCCACCTTGGCACTGAGCTGGCCGGTGTACCCGGGGCGGATGTCGGCCTTGAGTACCAGGCTGGTGCGCGGGGACACCTCCGACACCGCCGCCACCGCGCGCTTGACCACGTCCATCACCTCATCCCACTCCCCCTCGACCGAGGTGAACATGGAGTTGGTCTCGTTCGGCAGGCCCGACTCCCGCACGATGCGGACGGCGGCCGCGACAGCCTCACTCACCCCACCGGTGTCGTCGGTGCCGGCGGGGCTGACGCTGAATGCGACGATCATCAGCGCCTCGTGGCATCGGTGGCGGATAGTTCACCGAGGCGTCCGGTGCGCGCCGCCCACCGCTGGAACACCACGGATCCGAACGGCGGAACACTGGCCACCAGGGCCAGCACTGTGGTGCGCCCGTCCCAGCGCAGCGGACGCACCGCCAGCATTGCCAATGCGATGTACGCGATGAACACCGCGCCGTGGATCGGCCCCATCACCGGCACCCCACCTTCTCCGATCCGCAGGATCCACTTGATGACCATCGCGACGAGCAGGCCGAGCCAACTGACTGCCTCCGCGACAGCGACCAGGCGGAAACGGGCGGCGGGGGTGGCGACGTCAAGAGCGTTGGGCATGGGACCAGTGTGCCGCGCCGGCGCGGCCATCCCCACCCGCCGCAGTGTCAGGATGCTCACGCCCGGAGTTGGCTGACCAGCTCGTCGGCGGCCACGTAGGGGTCGGTGGTCCCGTCCACCACGTCCGAAGCCAGCGCCGCCAGCGCCGCGTTGCCGGTGAAACTGCCCATCCGCTCGCGCAGGGTCGCCAGCGCGATGGCCTCGACCTCCGCACTGGCCCGGACGATCCGGCGCCGCGTCAGCTCCCCGTGCACGCTCATCCACTCACGGTGGGCGGCGATCGCGTCCACCACGTCGCCGACGCCGCTGCCCGCCGAGGCCACTGTCTTGACCACCGGTACCCGCCAGGTCGGCCCAGCCTGCTCCCGGTGACCCAGGGAGATCATGTGCTTGAGCTCACGCACCGTGGTGTCGGCGCCGTCACGGTCGGCCTTGTTCACCACGAAGACGTCGGCCACCTCGAGGATTCCCGCCTTCGCCGCCTGGATGCCGTCGCCCATGCCGGGGGCCAGCAGCACCAGCGTCGAGTCGGCTAGCGATACCACTTCGACCTCGGACTGGCCCACTCCGACGGTCTCCACCAGCACCACGTCGAAGCCGGCGGCGTCCAGCACCCGCAATGCCTGCGGGGTTGCCCACGACAGCCCACCGAGGTGTCCGCGGGTGGCCATCGACCGGATGAACACCCCGGCGTCGGTGGCGTGGTCCTGCATGCGCACCCGGTCTCCCAGCAGCGCACCCCCGGAGAACGGCGAGGACGGGTCGATCGCCAGCACACCCACCCGCAACCCGGCGTCCCGGTAGGTCCGCACCAGCGCCGACGTGGACGTGGACTTACCCACCCCCGGCGACCCGGTGAGCCCGATCACCTGGGCGTGCCCGGTGTGCGGCGCCAACGCGGCTGCCACGTCCCGCAACTGCGGGCTGGCGTCCTCGACCAGCGAAATCAGCCGGGCAACAGCTCGGGGTTGGCTGTCCCTGGCCCTGGACACCAGGTCGGCGACGTCGGCGTGACGGCCGCGGAAGCCGCCGCTCACCGCCTCAGACCCGGGCAGGTACGCGCACGATCAGCGCGTCACCCTGACCGCCGCCGCCGCACAACGCCGCGGCCCCGACACCGCCACCGCGGCGCGCTAGTTCCAGCGCCAGATGCAGGGTGATCCGGGCACCGGACATCCCGATGGGGTGTCCCACTGCCAGTGCCCCACCGTTGACGTTGACCTTGTCCTCACTGACGCCGAGCTGGCGGGCGGACACGATGCCCACGGCGGCGAACGCCTCGTTGATCTCCACCAGGTCCAGGTCAGCGGGTGCGATGCCGTCCTTTGCGCAGGCCTTGGCGATCGCCCGCGCTGGCTGCTCCTGCAGGGAAGAGTCCGGCCCGGCGACCACCCCGTGCGCACCGATCTCGGCCAACCAGCGCAGGCCCAGCTCCTCGGCTTTGGCCTTGCTCATCACCACGACCGCGCAGGCACCGTCGGAGATCTGGCTGGACGTGCCCGCGGTGATGGTGCCGTCGGAGCGGAACGCTGGGCGCAGCTTGCTCAGGCTTTCCACCGTCGTGTCCGCCCGGATGCCTTCGTCGGAACGGAACTCGACGGCCTCGCCCCTGCGCTGCGGGACGGCCACCGACACGACCTCCTCATCGAACAGGCCGTCCTTCCAGGCGCGTGCGGCCCGGGAGTGGCTGCGCGCGGCGAACGCATCCTGCTCGGCCCTGCTCAGCTGGTCGGTGTCGTTGCGTTGATCGGTGAGCAACCCCATCGCCTGGTCGGTGAACGCGTCGTGCAGCCCGTCCAGGGCCATATGGTCCTTCATCGTCACGTCGCCGTACTTGTAACCCTCCCGGCTGCCCGCCAGCAGGTGCGGCGCCTGAGTCATCGATTCCTGACCACCGGCGACCACGACGTCGAACTCCCCAGCGCGGATCAGCTGGTCTGCCAGCGCGATAGCGTCGAGACCGGACAGGCAGACCTTGTTGATGGTGAGCGCCGGCACGGTCATCGGAATGCCCGCCGCGGCGGCGGCTTGGCGCGCCGGTATCTGCCCGGCCCCGGCGGTGAGCACCTGGCCCATGATCACGTACTCCACCTGCTCGGGCGCCACCCCAGCCTTGTCCAACGCGCCCTTGATCGCGATACCCCCGAGGTCAGCCCCGGAGAAGCCCTTCAATGAACCGAGCAGGCGGCCCATCGGCGTCCGAGCTCCGGCGACGATCACAGAACCGGTCATGAGCGAACCTCCGGCGACAGTGCGGGTGGATGTGGGCTGAGGGTACCCGCGTGCACCGACATCAACGGAGCACGGTCCGCAGCTACCGTGTCGCTATGACCGACACCGCGCCCCTGCCACTGACCGACATCGTCGCGTTGGTCACCGCCATCGACCACGTGGGTATCGCCGTACCCGACCTCGACGTCGCCATCGCCTGGTACCGCGACACCCTCGGTCTGCAGGTGACCCACCAGGAGGTGAACGCCGAGCAGGGGGTGCGTGAGGCGATGATCGGTGCCGGTAACGCCCAGATCCAGCTGCTCGCGCCGCTGAACGCGGAGTCCACCATCGCGAAGTTTCTGGACCGCTCGGGTCCTGGTCTGCAGCAGCTGGCATTCCGCGTCACCGATGTCGAGGCCGCGTCTCGCGTGCTGCGCGAGCAGGGCCTGCGCCTGCTCTACGACACCCCGCGGCGGGGCACCGCGAACTCCATGGTCAACTTCGTGCACCCCAAGGACGCCGGGGGGGTGCTGGTGGAGCTGGTGGAGCCTGCCAGCACAGAGTGATCCGGGCCACGTCACTCGGAGTCCCCGCGGCGGGTTACTCCTGGGTAACCTCCGGAAAACTCGCGGTGCGGCCGACCCCCGTGCCACCGACGACACCAACGGAGGTGCGTGGACGTGCAGACGATTCTCGAAGCGATCCAGGCTGGCGAACTGGCCGGAATCGGCGACATTCCGCTGCCGGACACTTATCGGGCGGTCACCGTGCACGCCGACGAGGCCGACATGTTCGCCGGCCTGGCCACCCGCGACAAGGACCCGCGGGAGTCGCTGCACGTGGAGCAGGTCGCCACCCCCGAACTGGGCCCCGGCGAGGCGATCGTCGCGGTCATGGCAAGTTCGATCAACTACAACACGGTGTGGACCTCGATCTTCGAGCCGGTGTCCACCTTCACCTTCCTCAAGCGCTACGGCAAGCTCAACGACCTCACCCGTCGTCACGATCTGCCCTACCACGTGATCGGCTCCGACCTCGCTGGGGTGGTGCTGCGAGTCGGCCCCGGCGTCAGCGCATGGAAACCGGGCGATGAGGTGGTGGCCCATTGCTTGTCGGTGGAGTTGGAGAGCCCGGACGGGCACAACGACACCATGCTGGACAACCAGCAGCGGATCTGGGGCTTTGAAACCAACTTCGGCGGCCTAGCGCAGCTGTCCCTGGTCAAATCCAACCAGCTGATGCCCAAGCCGGCGCACCTGACCTGGGAGGAGGCGGCCTCGCCCGGGTTGGTCAACTCCACCGCCTACCGGCAGTTGGTGAGCAAGAACGGCGCGGACATGAAGCAGGGGGACGTGGTGCTGATCTGGGGCGCCTCGGGCGGCCTTGGCTCCTACGCCACCCAGATGGCACTCGGCGGCGGCGCGATCCCGGTGTGCGTGGTGTCCAGCCCGGACAAGGCGGCGGTCTGCCGCTCGATGGGTGCGGAGCTGATCATCGACCGCGCCGCCGAGGGCTACCGGTTCTGGTCCGACGAGCACACCCAGGATCCGAAGGAGTGGCAGCGCTTCGGCAAGAAGATTCGCGAGCTGACCGGCGGGGAGGACCCCGACATCGTGTTCGAGCACCCCGGCCGGGAAACGTTCGGCGCCAGCGTTTATGTGGCTCGCCGCGGCGGAGTCATCGCGACGTGCGCGTCGACCTCCGGCTACATGCACGAGTACGACAACCGCTACCTGTGGATGAACCTCAAGCGCATCATCAGCTCGCACTTCGCCAACTACCGGGAGTCATACGAGGCCAACCGACTCATCGACAAGGCTCTGGTGCACCCGACGCTGTCGAAGGTCTACCCGATGGACCAGGTGGGGCAGGCGGCCTATGACGTGCACCGCAACCTCCATCAGGGCAAGGTCGGCGTGCTGTGCCTGGCTCCGCAGGAGGGCTTAGGGGTGCGCGACGAGGCCAAGCGCGCCCGCCACCTGACCAAGATCAACCGGTTCCGAGGGATCTGAGGCGTCCGCGCGTGGGGTGCTGACCTGGGCACACCGCGCCGGTAGCGTGAGGCCCATGCCCTCAGACGCCGATTTCCTCCCGATGGCTGCACCGTTCCGCCAGGTGCGCAAAGGGTACGACCCGGAGCAGGTGGACGAGTTCTGCGACCGCGCCGACGCCGAGCTGCGGGTGACCGCCGCCGACCGCGATGCCGCCGCGTCGCAGGCGGCCGACCTTGCCCACCAACTCGACGGGGCCCGGGCGGAAATCGAAGCGTTGCGTGCGGCAGCGGATCGGCTGGCCGCGTTGCCGCATGACACCGAGGGTCTCAGCAACCGTCTGCAGCGGATGCTGCGCCTGGCCCAGGACGAGGCCTCTGACATTCGGGCGCGCGCGGAGGCGGAATCGGCTGAGGTGCGCTCGGTGGCCGAGCAGGAGTCGGCCGGGTTGCGCGAGGAGTACGAGTCGCTCATCGAGCAGGTGCAGCGGCAACGCTCCGAGATGATTGCCGAGCACACTGCAGCGATGACCGCCGCGCACGCGCAAGCGCAGGCACTGCTCGAGGCTGCCACCGTCGAACGGGACCGGTGCGACGCCGAGGCCGCGGCCCGACGGGCGCGGATCACCGAGGACTTCGAGCTGGCGATGGTGAGCAGACGCGCCGAGGCCTTGGCGACCCTGCAACGCGACGAGTCGACGAGCAAGGCCGAGGCCGAACGGCGGGTGCGTGATGCCACCACCGAGGCCCAGCGGCGACTGCAACGGGCCACGGAGCAGTCTGAGCAGCGGGTAGCCGCGGCCACCGCCACGGTGGAAATGATGCGTGACCTGCGCGCCCGGATCGCCGGCCGACTCGCCGACCTGCGCACCCTGCTCGACCAGGCACCACCCATGCTGCAAGAACTACCCGAGGAAACGCGCCAGGTCACGACCAGCGACGAGTGATCCCGCGCCGTCCCCGGCCGGCCCAGCACCCGGTGTGCCAATGCCGACGTTCCGCCACCCCCCCGCGGTCCTGCGACGGCCACGCCAGGACGTGCGCGACGCCGGGACGTACCTCGTGGTCGCATCCCGGGCAGCGGTAGGTCTTCACCGCCCGCGACCCGGCAACGGTCCGTACGTGCCACGGCTGCCCGTCCGGACCCGGCACGGTCTGCTCAAAGACCGCCGGCGGCGGACCGGCACCCGTTTGCCGACCCCGTCGGCGATCGGTGTTGCGGCGGGGCACCCGCTCGACCCTACGGCCGGCCAGGACGCGTGTCCTGCCCCCCTCAGGTACAAGTCCCTGCCTCAGGTGTAGTCCTGGAAGCCCTTTCCGGTTTTGCGCCCCAGCCGGCCCGCGGTGACCAGGTGCTCCAGCAACGGCGCTGGCGCGAAACCCGCTTCGCGGAACTCAAGGTAGAGCGTCCGCTGGATCGCCAGCGAGACGTCCAGGCCCACGACGTCCAGCAACTGAAAGGGGCCCATCGGCATGCCGCAGCCCACCTTCATCGCGGTGTCGATGTCCTCGGCAGAGGCGTAATGCGCCTCCAACATGCTCACGGCGTCGTTGAGGTAGGGAAACAGCAACGCGTTGACGATGAACCCCGCGCGGTCAGCGCAGGACACCGCCACCTTGCCGATGTCGCGGCACACCTGCTCGGCGGTGGCGACCACGTCGGCGGCGGTGCTGATGGTGTGCACGATCTCTACCAAGGCCATCACCGGCGCCGGGTTGAAGAAGTGCAAGCCGACGACGTCACCGGGCCGAGACGTGGCGGCCGCACATTCCACGACGGGTAGGGACGAGGTCGTGGTAGCCAGGATGGCTCCCGGGCGGCACACCTCGTCAAGCGTGGCAAACACTGTGCGCTTGACTTCCAAGTCCTCGGCGACGGCCTCCACCACCAGATCGACGGCGCCGAAGTCCTCCAACGAAGTGGTCGTGGAGATGCGGTGCAGCGCCGCGTCGCGGTCGGCCTCGGTGAGCTTGCCCCGGTTGACAGCTTTGTCCAGCGAGCGTCGTACCGCGGCCACGGCGGTGTCGGTGCGCGAGGTGCTGCGCCCGCGTACCAGCACGTCGAAGCCCGCCTTGGCGAAGACCTCAGCGATGCCGGTGGCCATGGTGCCGGTGCCGACCACCCCCACCGACCGAATCGGCCGCCGCGGGGTGCCCGCATCGTCGGAGGCGGTCAGCGTGGCGGCGTCGGCCACCACCTCCTGAGAATCGGGTGCGGCATAGGTATAGAAACCCCGCCCGGTCTTGCGACCCAGCAACCCCGCGGTGATCATCTGCTTGAGCAGCGGCGCCGGTGCGTGCAGCCGGTTACGCGACTGGTGATACATCGTGTCGAGGATCTCGTAGGCCGTGTCCAACCCGATGAGGTCCATCAGCGCCAACGGGCCCATCGGGTAGCCGCAACCCAGCCGCATCCCCGCGTCGAGGTCCTCCCGGCTGGCGTAGTTCGACTCGAGCATCCGGACCGCGTGGTTGAGGTAGCCGAACAGCAGCGCGTTGGCGATGAACCCGGCCCGGTCGCCGATGACCACCGGGGACTTGCCGAGCCGGTGCGCCAACGCGGTGACGTCGGCGATGACGTCGGGCTCGGTGACCACCGTGCGTACCACCTCGACCAGCTTCATCACCGGCGCCGGGTTGAAGAAGTGCACCCCGACGACCTTGCCGGGCCGGGCCGTCTGCACGCTGAGTTCGGTCACCGACAGCGAAGAGGTATTGGAGGCCAGGACGACCTCCGGTCGGCACACCGCGTCCAGCTGTTGCAGCACCGCGGCCTTCAACTCCAGGCGTTCAGGCACGGCTTCCACGACGAAATCCACGTCGGCGAGGTCGGCCACCGAGGTGCTCGTGGTAATCCGGGCCAGCAGCGCCTGCTGCTCGGCGACGTCCAACTTGCCCCTGGCCACCGCGCGGCCGGTGGAGTGCTCCAGGTGCCCGCGGCCCCGCGCCACCGCCGCGTCGTCGGTCTCGACAGCGATCACGTCGAAACCGCTGCGGGCGAACACCTCCGCGATACCCGCCCCCATCGTGCCCAAACCGACCACACCGATCGTCGAGAACTCGCGCGCCACCTCATCAACTCCCGCTTCGTCGAGGGCCCCGTCCGGCCGGCTCAGCACACTGCGCGACCGCCGGGTGCGGTTCGGATGCTCCCACAGCGCTCAACGTCGCCCGCGCAGCACCCTGATCAGGGTGAGCAGCGTGCGCGCCGACCGCGGGCGGCGCCGGAAGCTCATCAGCTTCAGCGGCGGGCGCCAGCGCTGGGTGATGACGCTGTGGGTACGGCTGAACTCCCGGAGGCCGTCAGCGCCGTGGATCCGCCCGAACCCGGAGTCGCCGACCCCGCCGAAGGGGACCTCGGCGATCGCGGCAAAGGACAGCACGCTGTTCACCGCCACCATGCCCACCCGCAGCCTGCTCGCCACCTCTGCCGCCCGAGCGGTGCCGAACACCGAGGCTCCCAGCCCATACCGGCTACCGTTGGCCCTGGCCACCGCTTCGTCGATGTCGGCCACCCGGTTGACGACGAGGACCGGTCCGAACGTTTCCTCGGTGACGGCCAGGTTGCCTTCGGGCACGTCCAGCAGCACCACCGGGTCGACGTAGGTTGCGTGGACCGACTCGGTTCCCCCCAGGGCGGCGCGACCACCGGCCTCCAGCGCCGCAGCCACGTGCGATTGAACTACTCCGAGCTGCGCCGGCAGCGTCATCGGACCGTAGGACACCGCGGGCCCGGGGCCTGTTCGCAGCGCCCGTGCCCGGGCCACGATGAGCTCCACCAGCCGGTCGGCCACCTGCTCGACCACGTACACCCGCTCCATGCCGATGCAGGTCTGACCGCCGTTGGCCATGCCGCCCCACACGGCGGCGTCGGCAGCCGCGGCCAGGTCGGCATCGGCGTCCACGATCATCGCGTCCTTACCGCCGCACTCCAACAAGACCGGCGTGAGGGTCTGCGCGCAGGCGGCCATCACGCGCTTCGCGGTGGCGGTGGAGCCGGTGAACGCCACCTTGTCCACCCCGGCAGCACACAACGCCGCACCGGTGTCTCCGAAGCCGGTGACCAGCTCCAGCACCGGTGCATCCTCCGGGCTGGCGCATACCGTGGCGAAGGAATCCGCCAGCCACCGGCCCACCCCGGGGGACAGTTCGCTGGGCTTGAACACCACGGCGTTACCGGCGGCCAAGGCGTAGACGATCGACCCCATGGGGGTGAACGCCGGGTAATTCCACGGGCCGATCACGGCGACCACCCCGAGCGGGAGGTAAGCCACGGTGACCGAATGATTAGCCATCAACAGTCCCGGGCGCCGCGACCGCCGGGCGAGGACCCGCTCGGCGTTGCGCGCGGCCCAATGAACATGATCGACCACCAGGGCGACCTCCAGGCGGGCATCGTCGAGGGGTTTACCGGTCTCGGCGCTGATCACCGCCGCAAGTTCGTCGGCCCGGCGGGCCAGCACCGACCGCCAAGCCAGCAACGTGGCGCGGCGCGTCGCCGGGCCGATCGACTCCCAGTAGCGGGCGCCACGGCGGGCTACCGCGACGGTCGCCTCGACCTGGGCCTGGGTGTGCACCGGGTAGCTGGCGATCGGGGTAGCCGTCCGCGGGTCGAGCGAATCGAAGGTCCTGGCGGTGCCGGGTGCGCTGGTGGGGGCCGTCGTCGTCATCAAGGTCTCCTCGTCGAACGGCCGGTGCTCAGAACAGCCGCAGCGTGGTGGTCTCGGTGCCGCGCAGCGCCTCGTAGTCCACCGTAACGCAGCGGATTCCCCGGTCGGTGGCCAGCGTGCGAGCCTGCGGGCGGATCTGCTGGGCAGCGAAAACCCCGCTCACCGGGGCCAGCAGTGGGTCCCGATTCAGCAAGTCGAGGTACCGGGTGAGTTGCTCCACTCCGTCGATGTCGCCGCGCCGCTTGATCTCCACGGCCACGCTGGCCCCCGCGCCGTCGCGACACAGCAGGTCCACGGGGCCGATCGCCGTCGGATATTCCCGGCGGATCAGGCGGAATCCCGCTCCGAGGGCGTGCAGGTGCTCGGCCAGCAACACCTGCAGGTGGGCCTCCACCCCATCCTTCACCAGACCGGGATCTGGCCCGAGGGCGTGGCTGGAGTCATCGACTACCGCGGCCAGGCTGATCACCAGCTGCTCACCGGCCTTGTTGGTCACCGTCCAGCTGCCCGGTTCCTCGACGGTCCAGCACGGCGGGCTCATCCACATCAGCGGCTTGTAAGCGCGGTCGTCGGCGTGGACACTCACCGATCCGTCAGCTTTCACCAACAGCAACCGCCGTGCCAGCGGGAGGTGCGCGGTCAGCCGGCCGACGTAGTCCACCTGACAGTCCGCGATCACCAGACGCACCACGACAGCGTAGGGCAGGCTGACCGGCGTGGACGCCACCAGCAGCACCCCGATGTACACCAACGCGTGGATGAGCGTGCGGGAGGACGCGGTAGTACGGGCGGACGGGTCGCCCGGGATCTACGCGGTGGTCGACAAACCGACGTATGCCCTGGTGATCGCGCTGCGCGAGGAGCAGCTGCACCTGGTAGAGCAATACCGCTACCCTGTGCAGGCCCGCCGCTGGGAGTTCCCCCAAGGAACCGCGCCCGACCGTGCCGACTTCGACCCACAACGCCTGGCCGCGCGCGAGCTGCGGGAAGAGACCGGGCTGCTCGCCGACAACTTTCACCCCACTGGGAGTCCTGGACGTAGCAGCTGGCATGAGCAGCCAGCGCGGGCACGTCTTTCTGGCCACCGGGCTACACGCGGGGCCACCGCAGCGTGAGCCCGAGGAGCAGGACATGACATCGGCCTGGTGGACCCGCTCCGAGGTGGAGGACGCCATCGCGGCCGGCACGATCAGCGACTCCCAGTCCATTGCCGCATACACCCTGCTACTGATGCACGAGCGGGGCAGCGGCGTCGAACACCGGTGAGCGCTTCTCCAGAAATGCAGCCCGACCTTCCACCGCATCCGGGGTCTGGGCAGCCGCGGCCATGACCTCGATAGCCAGCGCGTAGGCATCATCGATCGGGCGGTCCAGCTGCGCGCGCAACGTCTGCTTGCCCAGTGCCTTCGACGACCTGCTGCCCCGGGTGGCCCGTGTCAGCAACCCCGTCACCGCCTCGTCGAGCGCGTCCTCCGGCACTGATCGGTTGATCAGGCCCCAGCCGGCGGCGGTGTCGGCGTCCACCACGTCTCCGGTGAGCGCCATCTCCATCAACCGCTTGCGCCCGATCGAGCGCGCAACCGGGACTGCTGGTGTGTGGCAGAACCAGCCGCCCTTTCCGCCGGGCAGCGCGAACCCCGCCGTAGCAGCAGCAACCGCCAGGTCACACGAGGCGACGAGTTGGCAGCCGGCAGCGGTGGCCAGGCCCTGCACCCTCGCGATCACGACCTGCGGAACAGTTCCCACCGTCCGCATGAGCGTCGTGCACAGGATGAGCAGTTCGCGAACCGATTCGTGGTCTCGGGTATGCACGTCCCGGAAGTCATGGCCCGCCGAGAACACCGGACCCTGTGCGGCCAGCACGATCCCCGTCGCGTCCGTGTCCGCTGTCTCGGTGAACGCCACCAGCAGCGCCCGCAGCATGTCCTCGGACAACGCGTTGCGTCTGCGCGGGTTGGCCAGGGTGATCCAGGTGGTGTCTCCGCGCCGGTCTACCTCCACAGTCATGGGTTCACCGTCGCACACACCCGGGCTATTGCGAACCCCGAATGCATGAAGGCCCCGAGCCGGAGCTCGGGGCCTTCATGAGAGGGTGTTCGGCGGCGTCCTACTCTCCCACACCCTGGCGGGTGCAGTACCATCGGCGCTGGGGGGCTTAGCTTCCGGGTTCGGAATGGGTCCGGGCGTTTCCCCCCCGCTATGACCACCGTAACGAGGT
>JAABUS010000342.1_pt1 | contig 119927 bp, 40 predicted proteins | sample 5560161 | NCBI WGS metagenome assembly JAABUS01 (sample SAMN10711885, study PRJNA513376) | rock metagenome | isolation source: Antarctica rocks | place: Antarctica: Victoria Land, Trio Nunatak nord | collected 2016-01-04
AGATATGCGCACTCATGGCTGCTGTTGCCCCCATAGATATGCGCACTCATGGCTACTGCTGCCCCCATAGATATGCGCACTCATGGCTACTGCTGCCCCCATAGATGCGCGCACTCATGGCTACTACTGCTGCGCACTCATGGCTACTACTGCCCCCATAGATATGCGCACTCATGGCTACTACCGCCCCCATAGATATGCGCATTCATGAAATAAACGCTCGGACCTAATAATTATTCAAGTTAATATTGAATTTAAGACTATTATTAGCCTAAAGTTAGATATAACCGAAGGTTTTATTAAAGACGTAGTTTAATTCGTTTATATTAAAATTAAGGGGACGCTTAAATAATAGTTTAGTTTTAAATTTAAAACTAACCCTTTTTAAATATTTATTAATATATTTTAATATTAACGTTTTCCTTTAAACTTAATATTTTATTCTAAAGAATATTTCGATTCAAAATCGGTTAAAAGATAAAGAGTAAAGAATAATAATAAATATTAATTATAATAATCATTATAATAATCGTCTCTCTATAGTATAATTTATAATATATCTTATTATTAATCTATAATAGGGGTAGTAGTAACTATAAATATATATATCTATAAAAGTAGTAGTAGTTATGAGTACGTATATCTATGAGGGTAGGAGTAGTCATGAGTACGTATATCTATAAGAGTAGTAGTAGTAGTAGTCATGAGTGTGTATATCTATTTATAGGGGTAATAGTAGCTATAAGTGCGTATATCTATAGAGGCAACAGCAGTCATGAGTACGTATATCTATGAGGGCAGTAGCAGTCATGAGTGCGTATATCTATAAGAGTAGTAGTAGTTATGAGTGCGTATATCTATAGGGGCAGTAGCAGTAGCAGTAGTTATAAGTACGTATATCTATGAGGGCAATAGTAGCTATAAGTGCGTATATCTATGAGGGTAATAGTAGCTATGAGTACGTATATCTATAAGGGTAGCAGTAGTTATAATACGTCCCTAGGGTTATTATAATGATTACTAGAAATCCGTCTTGGCGTAGTGGGGATTCTTTAGTAAATCTCTACCCTACTCTACCCTACCCTAGGCCCCACGCCAATAGATCCCTATACTAGGTTAGGGTAGAGATTATACCTCGATCCCTACCCTACCCCACGCTAATCCGAAGCGTAACTCTCGTTATATATAACTTTCTTCTAACTCTATAAATAACTTTTATTTACCGATAATATTAGTTTATTTATATTAATATAATTTAGTTATAAATATACTAATAAATATAACTAGTCCGCTATCGGCGCGACGACGTAATATTAACTATAATAGTAATTTATTATACTTCGTAGCTCCTTTACCGAGTCTACTTCTATTAATTTAATAATAATTATATTCGAGGTATATCCCCTCCTTATATACTCTATTATATTAATTACTACGGAATCGACCGTTATATAAAAATAATATTATAACCGTAAACTTTAAAGTAATATATATTAATAATAAAACTCTTAAAGAAAAACGTAAATATAATTTAATAAATAAAGAAATTATTTAATAATATAAAATATATAATAAGATAGTAGTAACTAGTAGGTAAACCTCTACTATAATTATTAATTTATAAAATTAATTAACGGCGGCGAACTAGCGTATTAAGAAATTAAAAATAATAAATAAAATTCTCGAAAAAGAGGTCGAGAGTTTCCGTTAATATAAACGGGACCTAAAGAGTCTTAAGGAAGATAATATCCTTAAGAACTATATTAAAGAAACTATTTTTTTTCTAATAATTCCGATAATAACTAAATCTTTTATATAATATAATAATAATAATAAATTCTTTTTTTCTTAAATCGGCGCTAGTTAAATTTATTTAGATATACTATTTAATAATATATTCTAGGTATTTATATAAACTATATTTAAAATAAAAATATTCTTATAAATACGATATCTTATCGCTATTGTATATAAATAGTTTAATAATAAATTAAATTTAGTTATACCCTAAAACCGTATAATAAGATTATAAATATAAAAGAGAACGTCCGTTATATAAATATTAATATAAAAGTAGTAATATTTACTTTTAATATCGGCTTTATTTACTCCGTCTTATCGTTTTATAGGATTAAATAACCTCTTTAGTTATATTTATATATTTATATTTACTACCCGCCTATTTAAAGGCTTTAATTAGTTTATTAATATTAATGAACTCTTTATTTAATAATTATTAATTATATTCTTCGTCTTAATTAGTTTATTTAACTTTATATTAGATATTTTCTTTATTTTTAATTTTATCGATTACCTCTTCTACTTTTTATAACTTATTATTATTAATAAATTCGGGAGTTTATATAAAAGATTCCGTCGTATTAATATAATCGCGAAGATAATATAATTTAAATAATAATATATAAAAGGTATTATAGATTCTATATATAAAAAGTAATAATAAGTAGTAAATTTATACTTTTATTTTATTAATAATCTTAAAGGGCTCTATAAACTTATAGGATAATTTCTTATTTAGGCGCTTTTACTTTAAGTTTTTTATTATTAATATAACTAAATTACTAATTTTATAACTTTATAGTTTATATATTTTATTATACTATTTAACTTAATATTTAGTAACACTTTATAAATACTTTATAACTTTATTCTTTAAAGTTTATAATTATTATATCTTATTATTTATAATTAGTATCTTTTTTTTTCTAGAATCGTCCTCGACCTCCTAACGGATTTCAGGATAATAATTATATATATAGAAAAATAATATCGTTCCGACGACGGTACTCTAATTATTATTTATTAAAAATTCTATTATAAATAGTAATCTAGCTTAATTAGTTTATTTATTATTAATAAATATACGTAAATAATACTTTAGTACTTAATTTTAATACTTTATTTATTTATTTATTTAAAAATAAAAAGTAGTATTTAGGCGTTATTTAATTTTCGAATAAAAATATATAACTAACTAAAAGACGTTTATAAAAATAAAGTCTTTATTATTAATAATATTATTAGGTATATTATAATAGTAAATAATTTTAAAATAAAATACTTCCGTTAGCTAAATAGTATCGATTTTAATAATTATAAATATATATTTAATTATTTTAATAAATCGATTTATAACGATAAAGATAACGTTATAAACGGTACCTTTATATTTATTAGGTAGTAAACTAGTTATAAAATCTATAAAAATCTCCTTCTAAAGTTAAGTAATAATAGGAAGCGAATTTAATTCGTTATATAAATAATATCGCGGCGCCTTCGTCCGTTAATATATATCGTAAATTTTAATATAATTTATAATTTACTTTAAGTTACCCTCCTAGAAAAAATTTCGAGTAAATAATTTATATAACTTCGTAATACTAAAATAATTTATTAAAGGATTATTATAATATTTTTTTATAAACTCTTCCTTTAGAGCTTTATTCCTTAATATATAAAAATAACTATTATATTATAATAATCCCTCGGAGTTTATAACCTATACCTTATTTTTTATATAACGGCGGTTCTTTAATATATTCGCTCTAGTTCGAAAAGAGTTTATTTAATTATTATAAATTTATAATTCCCGAATTAATATTTTAATAGGCCTTTTAGGATTATTATACGTAATTTTAAATACTATTATAATATCCTAATTTAGAATTATTACTTTTAACTCTATAATTTAAAAAGTAGAGGTTATAATTACTTTTATTTCTTTATCTCTTTCCGATAATTAACCGTTAATCTAAAGAGTAAGTTTATTCTAAAGTATTAATAATAATTTAATATTTAATAACGATACTCCCTTATAATTAAAGCGCCGCGATAATATATTAATAAAATTCAATTTCCTAGCCCGATAAAAGATTTTAAAGTTATAAATAGTTAATTTAAATATTTAACGAGTCTATTTAAAATTTAGCTCCTTCTATTTTATAAAACTCTTTAAATTATTATAATTAATTTAGATTTTAATATAATAAAGACTACTTTTTAAATAGTATCGTTATTATTTTATTATTACTATAATAACTAGTAATTTTTAATTATAAATTTTATAATTTTATTTTAAGGGATTTAATTTCCGTAATTAGAATATTATAAAGTATTAATAATTATTCTTATTTTACTACGATAATATAAAGTTAAAATTAAAGTTAGAAGTATCCGTCTTTATATATAATTATTTAATTAGATTATAATAACGTAGAAAAGACATATTTACGAGTATATCTCGTAAAATTTAAAACGCTTTTATAGCGCCGTTTATTTATTTTAACGGATTTATTTTCTTATTTATTTTACTACTTTTAAATAAGTTAATAAACGGCGTAGTTATATTAAAATAATTATAAATAAACTATTTATAGAAGTTAATAAAGCCTAAAAAGACTTATACCTCTTAATATATTTTTAGTTAAAGTTATTCCTTAATAATCTTAATACGTTCTAGGTCTATAATTACTTTATTAATAAATATAATAAAATTTAAAAACTCGACCGTTTCGGTATTAAATTAGTACTTCTTAAAGTTAATAAATAACTAGAACTAGCGTAATCGTTTAGATATTTATTTAATATACCGTTAATATTCCGCCGGATTAATACTATAAATTAGGATATTATCTAAATATACTACGTATATTATATCTACTAAATTTATAAATATATAATTAATATAAGTTTAAAACATCGCCGATGCGTTTATATTATAGAATAGGGTAGGGATTACCTTCCCTTCTCTTCCCTTCTTTAGAGGAAGGGGAAGGGAAGAGAAGAGATAAACCTAAAGTAATTCTCTTCCCTAATCTAGGGAAGAGAAGGGATTCCCTATTATTCTCTTCCTCTCTACTCTCCTTATAAGGCTGCCCTATATATAGTCTATATATACGTGTATATATACCCTATTACTACTCTTATATAGTTTATATATATACTTATATATACTTTATTACTACTCTTATATATAATTTATATATACCCCTATATATAGTTTATTACTACTCCTATATACCCTATATATACCCCTATATATAATTATATATACGCGTATATATCCTCTATTAAATAGTATAAAGATTAGGATAATTAGGAAAGTAGTTAAAAAATACTAAACTTTATATCTAATTTAGACTAACTTTTTAGTACTAGTTATATATAATTTATAGAGGTAAGAATAATCTATATATATATTTATATATACCTTATTACTACCCCTATATATAGTCTATATATAAGTTTATTATTATTTTAAAATATAATTTATTCTTGTCTCTATATATGGCCTATTCTTACCTATATATCGCTTATTACTCCGTGTATATATAGGCTATTACTACGCTAGTCCAAATTAGATATAAAGTTTAGTATTTCTTAACCGCTTTCCTAATTATCCTAATCTTTATACTACTTAATAGAGTATATATACGCGTATATATAAACCATCTATGAGAGTAGTAATGAGGTATATATACGCGTATATATAAGTCATATATGGGGGCAGTAATAGGGTATACGCGTATATATAAGCCATATGGGAGTAGTAATAGGGTATATATAAACGTATATATAGGCCACATGGGAGTAGTAATGAGGTATATATGCGCGTATATATAGGCCATATATAGGGGCAGTAATGGGGCATATATGGGGGCAGTAATAGGGTATATATCGGCGCATATATAGGCCATATATAGGGGCAGCAATGAGGTATACATCGGCGTATACATGGGCCACATGAGAGCAGCAATGGGGCATACATGCGCGTATACATAGGCCATATATGGGGGCAGCAATAGGGTATACATACGCGTATACATAGGCTACATAGGAGCGGCAATGAGGCAGCCTTATAAGGAGAGTAGGGAGGAAAGAAATAATAGGTAATTCTTTCCCTTCTTTAATAATCCCTACTTCTTCCCTTCCGCTCCCTTCTCTACTAGAAGGGAAGGGAGCGGGGGTTATTCCCTTCTCTTCTCTTCTCTATTCCGTAGCGTAGGTACGTTAGCGAGCCTAAAAGGTATAATTAAATATTCGAAATAATTATAATAAATTCGGAAAATAATTTTTTATTTATCGCCTTCCTTAATCTAGATCCTATAATAAATATCTTTAAAATCTAACTTTATAAAGATTTTAGAACTATATAAATAGTTTAATATCTCGGTAATTAAGAGTAGCGGGTATCGATTCTTAATAATTACTATATTTAAGCCTCGGTAATCTATATAAAGATATAATTTATTATTCTTTTTAAATATAAAAAGAATAAATACTCTAATTAAAGATATTAAATAACGGATTTAATTTTTATAAAGTAAGAATTCTAAATAACGCCGTAGCTCCGATAATTTAATTTAAAATAAAATATAAAGAGATTTATAAAGTAATTCTTTATTAATTTTTATTTTAATAATATAATCTCTTTATTTAAAAATAGATAGGGTACTCGCTTTCTCGTTAAAAAAAATATTATAAAACTTTATAAATTCTTTAAGAATCTTTAAGTTAAGAAGTTCTTTTTATTTACTTTATATTATTATAATATATACGACCGCGAATATATTCGGTTTATTTTTAAAACTACTAGTGAATTTAGCCGGTTCTTTAATTTATAAATTATTAGAATTAATTTTAAACTACTATTAATCCGCTTTAAAATTAATTAATATTTTTAATTAACGTAATTTAGGTATACCTAGAATAATATCTAAATTTTTAAAATTTATAATATAAAATAAAGTATTATATTTACGCCTTTAATTTTAACTATCGACTATTTAATAGTTTAATTAATACGTGTTATAGTAATATATACTTTACCCGTTAATTACTTTAGTTAGTAGTAAAGTAGCGTTATAGAGTTCTAAATTATTTTTAATAACGAACCGTTATAAAATTAAATTAATCTACGCTTTAGAGTTAATTAAAATAATAAATTATTTTATTTTATTTTAAAGAGTAATCTAATCTTTAGAAAGAATAAAAGAGTATATTTTTATTAATCGTTTTTCTTACCCTTCTTCCGAGGCGTAAATTAAATTTAATTACTTTTTATTAATACCGCGCCGACGTTTATAACTAGTTTATTTATATTAAAATATTTAGATTTAATATAGCCTTCTACTCTATAATAATAATAGATAATTTTATTATACGAAGAATTAATAGTATTAATTTTATATTTATTACTCTTCTTCTTTATATATACGTATTTAATATTATCGCTAGTATTAAATTTAATAATTCGGTCTATTATAGGTTTTTCTTTATTAAAGTTCTTTAATTAAGAACCCGAATTAGAATTAAAATTACTTATTAATTATATATACTCTAGATTCTTTTCTTATATAATAGTCTAGGTAAGAATTTCTTTCTTTTAAATAAATATACTACTAGTATCAAAGATCTTATTTTTAAATTTAGGTTTAAACTTAATTAAGAAGAAATTTATTTTATACTCCTCTAAGAACGGGGGTAACTAGGTCTTTATTTCTTTAAAATAAACTTTAAATAACGATACTTTTTAGTAAGATTATTATTTAGTTTCCTCCTACTTTTTATAAACGAGGAGACGACGGTTAATTAAATCCGTTATTAAATTAAAAAGAAACTTTTTAAAAAAGCTAAACGTAATATTAACTAAATTATATAAATCGTAGTATTTATATTACTACGTTAAAGAGTTACTTTTTAACGAGTCTATATAATATATAATCTTTAAATAATCGGTAGTGAAATATTTAGAATTAATTAAAAATCTAATATTTACGTCGCGGAACTAGTATAAATATTTACCTTCGCTCGTATTTTTATAGAAACGTATTTTATTAAAGGGTAGTATTTTCGCCTTAATAAAGATATCCTTATTAAATATAGTTAAGTTTATTATTATTCTACTAGTAGGTATAATAATTAAAGGATCTTTACTATAAATAATAGATTCCGCTAATACTCCGTTAACGGGCGTAGAAATAATAGGATTACGTAGTCTTTAATTTTAAACTTATAATATTTTTAATTTTTATTATTATTTAAGGCGACGGTTTTCTTCTTTAGTAATTTTAAATTATATATTTAAAGTCTCTTCGGGGGTAATAATATCTTCGAATTTATTATTATTTTTACGACGGGGGTCGTTAAAGGGGGCTTAGTTAATATTATTATTATTAAATTCTTTTAGACGTCCCGAGGTTAAACCCGATATCGTAATAATAATAGATTTTTTTTTTAAAAAGGTTTAAGAGATTAAAACTATAATACCTAAAATTACTAGCGTAGAGCTAGCGGCTTAGTAATAATATAAAAAATATAAAATAATTACGGGGTTTATTATTAAATAATTCTTAAATCCTAGATTTAATAATAGAACTAATCTCTAAAGATTTTAATAAAACGGGGGAATATTAACTCGATATAAAATTATTAAAAGTTAGAACCCCGCGATACTGAGGCTAGAACCCTATATCGATAAATAATAATATTATAAAGGTAGCGGGGCGTAGGTATATATAATATATTAATATCTTTAACGGGGCGTAAGTATATATAATATACTACTATTTTATATAAATTTAACTAATTAAAGAAAGTCGTTTAATAGTATTTTTAGAATTAAAATTATTTTAGCGCGGAGCTAGTCCCGATTCGGTTGAATAATTATATAATTAATATATTATCCGAAGCTTTTTCCCTTATAAATATACTATTTAATTAAGAAGTAACGATAACGAGGGGTATATATTTAAATTTATATAAAAAAGTATATAAATAATATATTATTAAAATATTCGGGCTATATAGCTCTACGTATAACTAGGCGAATAATTTACTATTATTAAAAAATAATTTTACTAATTCTCGGTATAATATCTCTTTAATATTATTATAATACCCGTACTCTAAATAGAGCTCGATAAATAGATTTAATATAATAGTTATCTCTTAATAAAAGTAGATAAAGGGCGATAATATAAAAAGAAAATATAATTAAACTTTGAGAGTTATCGACCCTAAAAGAAGAATTTAGTTTAGTATCTAATTTATTATTCGTATTCCTTAATAAAATCGTCCGCGAAAATATTCTTAGTATTTATTTAACGGTCCTATATAAATCCCTAGTCTTTTTAAGATAAGAGATATTCGATAGTATAACTCTTCCCCTTTTTAATAACGTAGTTATTAAAGATATATTTTAATTTTTATTCTAACTCTAAATCGTCTCGTTTAGTTTCTATTACTTTAGGGTTAATAGGTCGTAGATATTTAAAAAAGTCTTAATCCAGCGGTAGGTACTACTCTAGTTATATTATTAAAAATATATTATAAATCTTTTAATTTCCTAGGATATTAAGGTAGTATACGAGCCTACCGATATAATTAAAAATCTTAAATAAATTAGTTATATATTAATTATATTTACGACTAGTAAATTTATTTACTAGAATATTATAATTTTTATATAAATATAATAAGGCCTAGTCCTCTTTACGAAAATATTAAAGGTAATAAATACGATTATAATACTTTTTATTATATATTTAAATAAAGATAATTATATCCGAAGTTTAAATATATATTAACTTCTTTAGTAAAATATTATTCTTTTAACTTCTTAGGTTTAACGCGTTATTAACGGTAAAATCGAAAACTACTTTATTTAGAGTATAATTAATAAACTAAAAAAATATATTATTATATTATATAATTATAAAAAATAGTATCTCTTCCTAGGCTTTAGGGTTTTATAAAGTAACGATCTAGAATCGTAATATGATTTTAATAATCTAATTTATATACTCGTTTAATCTATCCGTTTATAGATAATAGATAGTAGAGAATATTAAATTTACCCTAAATTTATTAAATAAAGCCTTCTATAGAGTATTTATAAATTTACGGTCGCGGTCGGAAAGAATAACCTTCGGAATATTTTAATCTATTAAATATAAATAATATAAAAGTATATTTACTTATTATTCTACTTTTTATATTAATTTTCCTAGAATCGCGGTTACCTTTTAGGAAAATTTATATATAATAATTATAATATTATCGAATCCTTCCTACGAAAGAGGTAAAACTAGGATAAAATTAATAAAAATTATATAAAAAAAAGAAGGCGGTATAAGAATAAGTTATAATACTTTATAAAGTTTATACCTAGGAGTACCGAATAATTAATAGTATAAATAATATCGTAAATACTCCCCTAGTTTCTTATTTAATTTATATATATACTAGTACCTAGTTATTATTTTATAATATTTATATCTTCCTATATATAAGTTAGAATATACGATATTAAATAAAGTTTTAACGTATAAAGAAGATATATATAAACGCTTTAATATATATATATAATTAGTCGCTAAATTATTAATATACTATATTAAATTATTACCCCCCTTCGAAAACGGAAGATCTACGGCGTCCTCGCCGGTTTCTACGTTATACTTAAATATATAATTTATTTTAATTTAAAAGTCGTTATTCTAGTACCTTTAAAATAATTCTTATTTAAATTATATATTTATTTCTATTAATATATAGACTTTATATATATATATTTAGAGTATATCTAACTCGTTTTCTAAAAAGTCCTTAACTATATTCTTTTAATATAGTTAGAATAGAGTATCTAGTACTATATATTTAACGCTAGGTTTATAACGGATCTCTATATTTTAAAAATATTAAATATAATTTAAGGCCCGTACGATACGTAAATTAATCTTTACTATAAATAAAGTAATTATATTTATTTATTTAACTATATTAAACGTAACTTTATAATTAATATAAATAATTATCTTCGGGGTTAATTCGACTATACATTTAACTTTAATAAATATTTATATTATTCCTACTAGTTTTATTTTAGTAGGTTAATAATATATTTCTATATTCTTAAAGAATCGGTAAAAAAAAAAGGATAGATTAAATTTATTTCTAGTCGGGATAAAGATCTTTTAGTTTTTTTATAATATAATAAACTATAACCTCGTAACCGAATTCCTTATTAATATTAAGGTCGATAAATAATTCCTTTTTATTATCGAAATAATATAAAAAGAAAGATTTAGAAAGGGTATTTTAAATAGTTTTAAATAAACGGATCTCTTATAAGGAAAGTAATTTAAAACTAATCTTTTTAATATATTCCTATCGCTAAATACTTATAGGGGGTATTTTATTTAGTAATATAATTTTCTTATTTTATAAAGACCTAGCTAGAGTAGTATAATCTTTAATATAATTTTTTAATTAACTAGTTATTCTTAAATATATCTTAAATACTATTAGTATTTAAAAGAAAGTTAATTATTTAATAATTATAAGTTTTTCTTTAAAAGTTAATAGCCCGAACGAGTTAACTTTCTAGTTAAATAGTATAATTAATAAATAACCGATAAACGCTTTCTTAGAGTTAATTAAAGTATTAAATTTAATAAATAAAGAAAATATAGTATATAGATATTAAATATAATCCTCGAGGGTCTAAAAGAATATTATAATATTATCGATATATACTCGGGCGAATACTTTATAAATATATAGGATCTAGTTTATTTATTACTATACGTATATAAGCGAGTTCTTAAATCTTATTATTATAATATTAAAAGTCTCTTAACCGCGGTATAATATAATAGTAAATTTATACTTATTTTTAGGGTATATATATTATTAATAAAAGAAACTAGCGGCGTCGATAACGATAATTTAATAATAACTCTTAACGGCGCTAATTATATTATTCTATAGAAGTAAATAATAGACGTCTATTATAACTATAGTATTTAAATTTTAAATTTTAATAATAATATAGCTCTTTTTAATACCGTCTAATCTTATAGTCTAAATAACGAAGACTAAGAAATTAAATAAAGTAGTTTATATCGTCTATTTAAGTCGTCTCTAAATATATAGTTTATTAAAGATTTCGTTAATAATTTTCCGGCTCTTATTATTTATAGGATAAATATATACTATTTTAAGTACTTTATTTTCCTAATCGACGCGAAGTAATATATATATTTATTCGTTTTCTAGAATATTAATAAAGCCTCCTTCTATCTAAAATATAAGGAATTAATTAATAATCTTTACTAGCTCCAATTATTTACTATAAATAATAATATCGTTTAAGAGGATATTATTCTTTACCGAAATAATTACCTCTATTAATAAAATAAAAGGCCGGGAATTAATTAAATTCTCTATATCTTTACCCTTTAAAAGTTATTTAAAAAGTAATAAATTAATACTAACGGTAATTATATTATTAAAAACGTTTTTAATAAAAGTTTTTTTATACTCTTATAGAGGCCTTTATTAATACGGTTATATTAATTTTACTATACTAGGTTAGTTCCTTAATACTAAAGACTACTCACTATTCTAGTTCGTTAGCGACGAATACCTAACTAATTAATTAATTATTACTACTTCATAGAATATAATTTTATTAATTAGTAGTAACGGTATTTATACGTCTTGAAAAACGCTATACTACGTTTACTAGACGTTCGATCCACTAGTTATATAATAGTACTAGTAGTCGAATTAAAATTATTCGATAATATTTTTTTATCCGTACCCCGTCTCCTCTACTAGTTCGTTTCAGTGGAATAAAATATAATTTACACGATAATTTTATTAGAAAAGAATACTACCTTCTTCTTCCCTACCGAAGTAAATAACTCTATTATATTAAGGCCTACTACGATAGTACTAAAACTATAAATACTATACTTCGGTATATTATACCTAGTTATCTAGTATAGTTATAGAAGCCTTCCGCTACGACGTACTAGTCTACTAAAGTAGGTATTATTATAATTACGTCTTCGGCTTTAGCGAATCTATTATATAATTCGCCTAGAACCGTATTATACCTTTAATAAAATTAACTAAATATCGACTTTCTTTAAAGGGGAGAAGCGCCGCTAAGATAATTTAAAGTCGTATTAGGCTTAACCCTATTTAAATCTTTATATATTACTATTTCTTGTATAAACTTTATATACGGTTATTAGTTATATTCTATCTATTTATAGGAGTACTAAGCGTTTTATTTTTAAAGTCGAAAAAGTAAATAAAGATTAATTCGTCTTTAATAAAAGTAAACTATAAAGAATTATTAATTTATTAACTTTTAACTTTCCTACTTCCGTAAAATTATTACCGTAGTATCTAGTAATATCGCTAATTATAATACCGTAGTTTTAGTATTCTAGCTCGACGAGTTTATATAATCGGGCCATACTTTCGCCGGCGAGGTCGACGATATCACTCGTTATATTATTAATTATTTTATTCGGCGGAATTTTCGGCCTATTTAACCCCTTCGTAGTCTTAATTCTTAAGAGTAACGAGTATAGTTAAAATCTATTAAGATACCGAGCTAGCCAAGCGATTAAATTATTAATATTACTACTTTCTATACTATTATAATACACTTCTAAATTAGTATTTAAGCGACTCGATAATCTTTCAAAGTACTAGTATTAATTAAAAATATACCTCCTTTATCGGTAAATCTCAAAAACTCCTATTAAAACTCTAGTTACCGACCGCGCGGATAGGGCTAGTAGTATCCTACTAGTAGCCCTAAATTACGGATAAGGCTAGTAGCGTCCTATTAATAGATTTAATAAATTAGGGGTCCGGGTAACGTCCTATTAATAAATTTAATAACTCGGGGTTACTATTAATAACTTATTAATAAATTTAGTAACTCTTATTTACCGATACTATACTCCTAGTATAGTTAGTATCTACTATTTATAGATAGTATACTACTAGCCCCGATAGTATATCTAATTTATTAATAATATACTCGAAGTATATTTAGTAAATTAATTATACACTAACCTCTACTAGTATAATATACCTATTATTAAACTTTAAGTTTAATTATTATTTAATATCTAATATTCACTACTAATATTTACTATAAACTATACTATTATAACTATTTTTTCCTTTATATCCGTTAGAGTTATCGTCGCCTATATTTATACTTTAACCCCTACCGCCTCTACTAGTACCTAGTTTAAGGTATTTATACGAGATATATTTAATCTTTATATAGTATTAATAAGACTTCTCCTTCTAATTATTTTATTTTTATTATTATTAATAATACCTATTCTAGTTATAGTAGTACTATGAATAATAAAGATAGTAGCGAAGAAAACATCGACGATATCGATAATATAATTAGTAAGTTAGACGGCGATAAATAGTTTAACCCTATAAATAAAGAGTTTATAACGGCCTAAATATAGCCCGGTATTCTCGCTAATAATAATATTTAGAATTTTTATATTTATATTTTTAAATTACTCTATAAACTATCTAGAATACCCTAGGAGCGGACGATAATCGTAGAAAATTATAGAATTTTTCGTTATAAAGTATTTTTATATAGTTTTTATCCGACTCGAATATCTATTATATCCGACTTAAATAACTATTATATCCGACTCGGATAATTATTTTATCCGACTCGAAAAGCTACTTTATCCGACTCGAATAACAATAGGATATCCTAGAATTTCTATTTATAAACGCTATAAATATTTAGTCTATTAATATTATTAATAAAATAAATAAATATTAAATTAAAGGACTCGTAAAGCGAGTAATATCTTATCTTTATAATATTAAGCCCGTAGATACAGTCTCTATTAAGGATATATTATTATTATTTACCGCGATATTTATTTAGTAATCCCTTCTTAAACGGGATTTTAGTTAATCTCCTTTTTATATTAAAATATTATTAATATAGACCCTATTAATAAATACTTTAAAAGTAAATAATTTAATTACGAAAGTTAAGGCCTTTAGCCTATAGTATTTAATAATAAATACCGCGTTAATCTTCGCTTCGATATATTTTATAATAGACTTAGAGTTATTATTATTTATATTATAACTTTTATAAGTAATTAATATTCTTTAGATTTAACTCTTATTTTAATAACAATAATAATAATTATTATCTTCGTAACTATAATCTAGTAAAGAGGAAGTAATATCGATTTATATTTATAAACTTAAACTTTTATTTAGGCGGTAAATATATAATTAAACGAAGATACTATTTTACGCGGTTAAATTAAAACTATATTCGCTTTATTTAAAACCGGATTTTCGAATTTTATTAAATTATTAATTTTACTACCCTTCGCCTTTATAATTTCGTTTAATATATAGCCGAATATATTTACTAGTCCCTACGTTATAATAATCGGTTATTAAATACTATTTATTATAGCCGAGATACCCGTTAAATTATTAATATTATTCGAGTTACTTAAAAACCTCTAAGCCCTTAGAGCCTAGTTAAAGAAACTATTAACATTATTATATTAATTAAATAGAACGGGCACGGCTCTAAGGCTATTATTAAAAAGAAAGAAATAATAATATTAATAAATATAACTTCGGTAGCTAGAATATCTTTAGGCTTTTATATTTATTAAATAAAACGGGTATAACTCTAAGACTATTATCGGAGAGAAAGAAATAATAGTATTAATAAATATAACTTCGGTGGCTAGAATATCTTTAGGCTTTTATATTTATTAAATAGAATAAATACGGCTCTAAGATTATCATTAGAGAAAAAGAAATAACGGTATTAATAAATATAACTTCGGTAGCTAGAATATCTTTAGACTTATAAATAGCGCCTTTCTTTTTAAAAAAGGGCGTAGTTTTATTATTAATTTCGCCTTTACTTAAGGTTTTAACTTTAGCGGTATAATAGGATATTTACTCTATAACTTCTTTCTCGTATTTTAGATTTTTAGGCTCGGTAGTAAACCTACCCTCCTCTCTCTTAATCCTCTTTATAGTATTATTTTAAGCTCGGTAATAACTTTACCCTCCTCGGTTTTAATTTTCTTTATAATATTATTTTAGGCTCGATAGTAACTTTACTCTCTTTAATTTTAATTTTCTTTATAATACTATTTTAAACTTAATCTTAACTTTCTTTATAATATTATCTTTACCCTAAGTATATACTCTTATAATTTTATTCTTTAGAGTTATTTTAATAAGAATCCCGATTTAATATTCGATCGTTTTTTTTATATATAGGACCTTTAAGGCCTTTTAATATTAAACGGACTTAAATAATAAAGTCTAGATATAAATATATCCTAAATTAATCGACGGATTTTCCTTCTTATATTTGGTCTAGGCTTTAATAATTTTTAAAAAATTTCTATATTTATTAAAAGACCTGATTCTCTTTATTATATTAAGATGAATTCGCTCCGGAAATCTAATATATACGTCCTAAATAATATTATATACCTCGTTAAGATTAAAATATCTAGAGGATATAATATAATTTTTTAAACGAGGGACGATTCTTAAAAATTTATTTAATGTAGATTATATCGATCCGTATAGTCTCTTCCTCCTAAATAATATAGGGTTTAATTTACTATTAATATTAATATTAGATTCGGAATTAAAAATTAAAAATAGTAATATTCTTTTAGCTTAAAGGATTAGGCGTAATTATAAACTCCCTAGTTAATATACTACGAGATTAACTAGGCGTTAACGAATTTAGTAATTTAAAAATTAATCGCGAGTTAGTTAAAATTTTACGAAATTAGAAAACCTATTTATTTTATTTTTTTTTAAAAATATTAATTTAAATACCCTCTTTAATATACTTCTTAATCTACTACTTAAATCTTATTATTTCTTATATAATAACTACTAGAAGGTTTCTATCTAACGGCTTTAATAACTTCTTTAATCTAGTATCGATATTATCCGTTTTTTATTAAACTTTATTAATAATATATAAGAGGCTAGATAGATATTAATAAATATCTTTAAATAATAATAAACGGGGCTCGCTTATCTTTTCCGAATATAGGCGGTTAAGTATTTAAAGAGCGCCGATTATAATAAAAGAGTACTAAAATATCTATTATAAATACCGAGCGTAATAGTATAGGGCTCGTTTAAATTAAAAAAAGTATCTTCCTCTCTCTTTATTATAATATAATTAACTCGGGTATCTAGATTATTTTTAATAGAATAGTACCCGAAGTTATAAATTTAACGTTTATTATTAAATATTTAAATTTATTACTAAAGAGACTCGCCCTCTTATATTTAATCGAGTTTTATTAAACTACTAATTATTCTTCCTTCTACTTTAATCTTCTTTACTAGATTAAAGGCGCTCGAATTAATAAGATCGTTAGTTAATATAAAAGTAAAAAGGTTAATATAATCCTTTATTTAAATATATTCTTTTATAAGATTTCGTATAAAATTAATTAAATAGGTTTCCGTTAGAACTTTTAATTTATCTTTAAAGATATAAGCCGGCCTTTAAGGTCTTTAGTTATTATAAATATAAATTAATTACTTTTATTCTATCTAAATTCAGGGAGTTTAGTTAAATTTAAAACTATAAATTAATTTCTTTTATTCGAAGATATATACGGATAAATATAATTTAATAATTATTAGAAGGTATAAAATAATAGCTAGTATAATATATAACCTATAAAGAAATAAAAAAGTAAAGATTTTAAAAAGGATGAATCCGAGGAAATAAATAAACTAAAATAAATAAAGTAGAGATCGATAAAAGGATATTTAATACTAGAGTATTATATATTTAATAAAATAAGGCTCGTTATTACTACGGAGTAAATAATTTAGTTAGATCTCCGAGGCGCCCTATATTCGTTATTAAATAACGAGGATATTATTATATTATAAACGTAGGTAGTAGTATAAATAATCTAGCTATATTATAATTAGATATAACGAGTAGTACTATAATATAAATAAATAGAGGGAGAAAGATAAAAGGTATATAAATTATTTTTTATTTAAATTACGTTATTATCTTTAATTTTAATTTATTTAATTATTCTCCCTTATTTTTAGATAAAGGGATATAATAGTTTCTATATTTAATTAACGAAAATATTATTAAAGTTATAAACCGTTAACTTAAATAAGAATCCGAGGGGTTATATAAATTTTTATATTCTAAAATTAAGAGGACTAAAGATAATTACTCCGAAGGTAAATTTTATATAAGAAATTATACCTCGCCCCCTCGAATATTTAAAGATTTTATAACGATTCTCTTTAAAGTCTCGTATAGCCGTAATAATTAAATCCGATTTATTCGATTTAATACTATCTTAAAAGATAATATAAAGAATAATAATAAACCGGTATAATTCTAGGTTAATTATATTAAATTAATCGATATTTTAATAATAAAGTATTTTTAGGACGAGTAAAATAATTTATATTAAAATAAACTCTAATATTCTACTCCTAGCGAATATATAAATATTAACTATAACGAGGACCTATAGGATATATTAGCTAGTATATAATAAAGCGGAAGTCTTAAATAACCTCTCTATATTATATATAGGCCTCTCCGTTAATTAAGTTATTCTATATAACGATCGAGATACTAGTTAATAGAAATACTAGTATTAATAAAAGATACCGAGTCCATAGTTAGCTAGTATATTTAAAAATATTATAATCCTCTCTCGTAAAGAGAAAAGATTTAATTAAAGAGGTCTTCCGTTTTTATTAAATATTTAAAGAAGCCTTTTATATTACCTCCTATTATCTAGTAATTTTATTAAATAAATCCGCCCCCGTTTTCTCTTATTAAGCGAACTATAACCCTTATCGATATATTATTCGATAATAATAAAAAGGAAGAAAAGGCGCCGAAGGGTTTAATTATTAATTAATTATATTAAATAAAGAACCCGTCTTTATATAATATTAATATAGGGAAAATAACCTCGGCGAGGGTCGCCGAGGTAGATATAGTATCTATAAATATAAACGAGCGGGAAACTCTATAAGTTCTTTACTCTTTATTTTTTAATTCGTTTATAATTTATCTACTCCGTAGTTTTATTATAATTAATAAAGAGGACTAACCCTAATAAAATAATAGAATGTAGATATTTATAAAGTAACTATTCTAGTTAAAACCTAATAATAAATTTATTTATAATATATATATTATATAAGGGTTAAAGTCGTAGAAAATAATAGATAATAAAATAGTACCTCCTAAACTATATATTTATTAATTCTACGATATTATTTAGAGAAGACGGCGGGCTAGCTATTACGGAGAAATTATTAACGATAATAATCTAGGATTTAATAAGGTTCGTTCTTAACTTTAAGTCTCTTTTAATAATATTATCGAATTAAATTATATTAATATTTAACTCGACCTAAATACTTAATATTTTCCTTAACTTTATTACCGAATATTAATTTAATTTATATTATTATTACTCTAGCGTTTAGAAGAAATTTCGGGATCTCGAAAAATTTAAAGAATCCGCCTATTATAATAAATATCTCCCTTTATACGAGTTATAATTATAAACCGACGATAATATTTATCTCTCTACGGGTCTACTAGATATCCGTTACCCTTATATATATAAATATAAGGATACTATTATTTATCTTATATAAAGTATTACCCTAGTCGTTATTTTAATAAAGGTAGTAAAGAATTAACTAAAAGAATAAATTAAATAAATCGATATAAATAATAAGAGTCTAAAACTCTAGTACTTCTATACCTAGGCTAAAAAAAAGTATTTTAATATTAATACTTAGCGATTTACCCCCGAAAATATTAAGTTATTATATTATAAATTAGACGGAACTATAAAGCCTAGTTAGGAAAGAATCCTATTTATATATAACCCCGCCTTATATAATAAATAGATTAAAAAGATTTTAAATCGACTAGATATTAACCTTAAATATAATTTCTATATAAGATAAATCTTTATAGACGAATTTTATAAAGTAAAAATTAAGACGGGTACCGCCGCTAGATTTATTTAAAAAAATTAAATAAGATATTAAAGAGCGGGTTCGAAAGAAATTCCCTAAAGATAGTTTTAAATAAACCGAACTAGATAAAATACGTAAATATAAATATTAATAAAGTTTACTTTTTATATAGGGTTTTTTAATAATTTTATAAACTTATACTTTAAAGGATTATACGATTATAATTAGGTTAATTAAATAATCGTAGTAACCTTAAGATTCGTCTATCGAGTATATAATACTTTATAAAGTCGAGGAAATCGGTTAAAGGATAATAAACCTACTCGTTTATATATACCTAGATAAAGATATAAAAAAGGCGGTTATAAATAAAATAAAAATAATTCTTAATTCTATCGAAATTAAACGAATACCTTTTATTAAGAATTTCGAGGGTACGGCCGAGTTTATTAAACTTCCCCTTTATAAAATAAAATAAGTCTATTACTTTATTACGGACACTTAACGAGAAGAATTTTATAAAGAGGAGTTACGAATTAATAAAGAGGTATAAAAGAAGTATTAAAGATTTATAACGGCTATTAAAGCGGCGGGTAAAGAAGTACCTATAGCGACTATTAATAATTACTTTAGAAAGGCCTATAAGTTTCGCGCCGCGGGAGTAATACTAAATCTTCTAGTATTTACTCGAACCAAAAATCTAATATTAACGGATAAAGAGTTCTTTATAGATTCTAAATATAATAATAATAAACCCCGTATAGAGTTCCTAGAGTTAGAGGGGAAATAGAAGGACTAGAATAAATATTTATAAAATAGTATTTACGCCTACTATCTCGATTATTTTATTAAGGATATACCTAAGTTATTAATATTAAAAAAACTAATTAGTTTATTTAATTAAGATATTTATAGTAGGCTAAAGAGGTTAGTTATCTTTATTAATTTACCCGTCGTTACCTACGTTATATTATATATAAATTTAGACTCATCGGATAATATTTAATATAAAACTCGTATTAATATTTATATAATAGTTAAAGAAACACTACTCTAGCGAGTCTTTATAGTATAGTTTATTTATAAATTAAATTAAACGGGATAAAGAATATATCTAGGTATTTATAGAAGAGGATAAAATTCGCTTTCTCCTATTTATTAAATATATCCTTAGGATTAGGGTAACTCTAATTTATACCTTTCATAATATTAATCTCGATATAAATTAGATATAATTCTTCGATATTTAATATAACGGGCGGATTACGCGCTTATCTTAAAAGAATAAGAAAATATATAATTATTATTTTATTCTAGATAATAAGAATTACTTAGACTAGATAGTATTAGATAAGTAAATAAAGAATAATAAAACGAGGAAATAAGTTTATTTAGTAATAAGAAAAGCGATAGGAAAATTTAATTAATACTAATAATCGGATGAAGAGGCGTTACTACGGGGGCTTTTTCTTATTATCGGCGAGTTAAATACTTTATATAACTTTTCTCTAAACTATAAATAGAGGTTCTTTATTACTTTTCTATAATTATAGATTTAACGAGCTTTACCTAGGTTTAAATTAAAATAAATAATATAATTAATAATACTACCGTTTTATCTATATTATTTTAACTAGATACTCTAGTCTATACCGATTAATATCTAGTAGAGATATTATCCCTATAATACCTCCGTTATTTAATATAATACTAAATCTTTAGATAAAGCGTTTATACCGTATACTACCCTAGTATACTAAATAATAGACCGTTCTAGTATAATTAATATCCTAGTACTCTCTTAACGACGAGGTCTAAATCGATAAGATATAAAGTAATATTATATTTATATTTATTATTAGTAAAGAGCTTTTATTAATAGTCCTTATTAAGTAACTAGTAGATATAATAAATATTTATTAATATCTTTTCGTATTTTCTATAAACTAAAAATACTTATCCGAGTCGGACGAGTCGATAATATATTAATTACTATTTAGTTATCCGAGTCGGATATAATTTAGCGTCCGACTCGATATTCGCTAACTACGTTTATATTAATATTATTTAATAGGCTTAATAGAGTATTTAAAGTAGTACCTACCTAAATATTATTATTATTTCTATATATTAACATCGACGTTCTTATTTATAGTATTCTTTTTATTATTATTAATATCCCTATTAATATTTAATAGCCTATATCTTTATTTATATTATAAAAGACCTTTACGACCCCGTTATTATTACCTCCTCTCTACCCTCCCTACTTCTTATTAAATTCTATATTAACGTTAACCCTAGGAATTAGACGGTCTCGATTATTTTATATAACTTTATAATTAAATAATTATATTATAAAGAAATACGGATAATATTAAAGAAAAAGATAAAATAAAGATATATTATAAATACGTCTTTAAGAAGCCTTAAGGATTAGGTTAAATTTAATAAAATATTAAAGTAGCTAGATAAAATCTTTTCCTTTATTTTTATATTTAAAATACTTTAACTTTAACTTAAAAGTTATAAATTAAAAATAATTAAAATAATTAATAATATATATAATTATTATCGTAACCGTAGATAGTGTATTATATTATCTCTCTTTACCGATAACCTTCTTTATATAGCGCGTCTTTTTATCTTTAATAAAACGGGCTTCTACGTATAATCGACCTAAATAACGACTGATACGTTTTTCTTTATATTTAAACTCCTAAAGGAGAAGAAGCCTTTAATAAATATTATATTAAATAAAATCGAATTTAGGATATTTAAAAAGGTCCTCCGCGAAAATAAGGTTTATAATAACTCTACCGATAAAATTATATATTATATCGGCGATAATAATATCGAAGTTAATTATACTTATAAATTTAAAGCGGCTATATTATAAATATATAAAAGAGGCGAAAATCCTATTTTATTTATTATTAAGGCGCGTATATAAAGTATATAATACTTTATTTTAGATATTAAACCCGCGTAGGCTAATTCTAACGTAATAAGTCGGCGTATTTATATAAAATATTAAATATTAGGTATATTATATATTCAAAGTTAATATCTATTCTATTTAGTATATATTAGTCGGTTACGGCTCCCTATTTACCCTTCTAAATTAAACCGTTAATCGTATTATTATATTTACTAGTAAATCGTGCTCTAGTTATATATCTAGCTCGGTTTAACTAGTTATTATATAATAAATATAAATTATAATCCGCGCTCGTTATTATTTTAGAAAGATAGGAAGAGGGTTCTTTTTATAAATAATAAGATACTAATTATACTACCGCCGTATTCGACGGCTATAGATTAAATAGTATATCTAGTTTTATTTAATTATACTTCGGCCGATACTCTAGCCCGAATTATAACGAATTTTAATTTATAAAATTATCGATATTTATTCTAGGTACTCGAGTTAACCTATACTTTTATAATTTATTAATTATATCTTATCTTTCTTATTTATAAATTATATTTTATACTCTTTACTTCTTAACTCTTTTTAATTCTATTTTAATTAATTATATCTTCTTTAACCTCGCTCTCTACCGTAAATAAATTATTTATTATAATATTAACGGATCCCTATTTTTATACTAGAATCGGTATAAATAACCTCCGATAAAATCTTAGAAACGTCGAGCTCGGTTTATATTATATACTAAATCTCTTCCCGGTAGTTAGAGTAGAACTAGAAAAAAAGAATATAAAAAGTATATATCTAAAATAGAAATCTACGTAATATTAAAATTAACCTTACTCTTCGTTAAATTATTAATAATACTATTATTAATTTTAATTTATTTAATCGTATTCCCGTATTTAGAAATAAAACGATATAGTAATTTATATACCTACTTAATAAAGTAGCGATTGAATTTATAATTTATTAAGGTTTTAAATAAGAATTCGAGGAGTTATTTAAATTCTTATATTCTAAAGCCTAAAGAACCGAAGATAATTATTTAGAAAATAAATTTTATATAAGAAGTCGCCCCTCGCCCCCTCGAATATTTATAGATCCTAAATCGATTCTCCTTAAAATCTCGTATAGCCGCGATAATTAGATTAAATAGGTTCGGCTTAATACTACCGCGAAAGATAATATTAAGAATAATAATAAAGTAGTATAGTTCCGGCTTAGTTATAATAAAATAATCTATATCTTAATATCGAAGCGCTTCTAGGATAAATATAATATTCTACGTTATAATAAACTCTAGTATTCTATTTATAGCGAATATATAGATATCGAATATAACGAGGGCTTATAGGATATACTAGCTAGTATATATTAATATAATAGTTTTTAATACCCCCTTTATATTATATATAGGCCTCTCTATTAATTAAGTTATTTTATTTAATAATTAAGGTACTAGTTAATAGAATTACTAGCGTTAATAAAAAATACCGGGATAACGATTAGTTATTATATTATAAAAACCTATACTCTTTTTACGCGAAGAGAAAACGTTTAGATTAAAAGCGTTTATATCTTTTTATCGAAAATTTAAAAAAGCCTCTTATACTACCTCCTACCGTTTAAGAACGTTATTTATTAATTTTTTTTTTATTTTTTTTAATTAAGCGACCTTAAACCCTTATCGAGATACTTTTTAAATTATGAATTAAGCGATAAAGAAGAGGAAAAGATAATATAAGGTTTAATTATTAATAAATTATATTAGACTAGGGACCCGTCTTTATATAATATTAATATAAGGAAAATAACTACGACGAGGGTCGTAAATATAAATATAATATCTATAAATAAAAACGAGCGAGAAACACCGTAAGTTCTTTACTCTTTATCTTTCGATTCGACTGTAATTTATTTACTCCGTAGCTTTATTATAATTAATAAAGAGGACCGACCTTAATAAAAGGATATAATATAAATATTTATAGATAAATTATTCTAACTAAAAAGCGATAATAAGTTTATAAATAAATATATATACTATATAATTATTAAAGCCGTAAAAAAGGGTAGATAATAAAATATTAACCCTTAAACCAAATATTTATTAATTATATAATATCTTTAGAGAAGGCGGCGGGCTTCTTATTACGGAGGGGCTATTAATAATAATAATATAGATTTTAATAAGGTTTATACTTAACTCTAGGTCTTTTCTAATATTATTATCGGTTTAAATAATATTAACGTCCGAGTCGACCTAGATATTTATGATTTTTAACTCCTATATTCTCGAATATTAGAGTACGGTATATAAATATAATTCTCCCTTTATTAAAGAGTTTAAGACTTTTAAAGATTTTAAAGACTCTCTTTATTATAATAAATACCCTCTATACGAAATAAAATTATAAATAAATTAAGAGATTTATTTTTCTACGGATTTATTAATCTTTAATTACCTTAATATATATAAAGATAAGGATACTCTTCTCCTTCCTAAAATAAATATTACCCTTATTATTATTTAGGTAAAGATTATAGGTAACTAATTAAAATAATAAATTAAATAAATCGATATAAATATTAAGACTTTAAGATTTAAATACTTCTATATTTATTCTAATAAAATATATTACTATATTACTAATAAGCGATTTATTTATATAAACGTAGAGTTATTATATCATAACCCTAATAGAGTATAAAGCTCGGCGAGGAGAGTACGATAATTATTTATAATTTCTATTTATACGAGATATAAATTAAAAAAGTTATATAGCGAGGGTACTAACCTTAAATATAATTTCCGTATTAAATATATCTTTATAAACGAGTTTTATAAAATTAAAATTAAAAAGGGTAAAACCGCCGAATTTATTTAAAAGATTAAATAAAAGTTCGAAGAGCGGGTTTTAAAGGTATTACCGAAGGGTAGTTTTAAAGAAATCCGAATTATATTAAAGGCGTAAATTAATATACTATTAAAATTTACCTTTTATATAAGGTTTTTCTACGACTTTATAGACTTATACTTTAAAGGAATATATAACTATAATCGGGTTAATTAAATAACCGTAGTAGTATTAAGATTTATTTATTAAATATATAGTACTTCTTAAAATCGAGGATACTAGTTAAAGGATAACGAACCTACTCGTTTATATATACCTAAATAAGGATATAAAAAAGGCGGTTATAAATAAAATAAAGATAAATTTTAATTTTATCGAAATCGAACGAATATCTTTTATTAAGATTTTCGAGGGTATAGTCGAGTTTATTAAATTTCCTCGTTATTAAATAAAATAGATCCGTTCCCTAATTATAAATACTCGATAAAAAGAATATTATTAAAAGTAGTCGCGAATTTATAAAGAAGTATAAAAGGAGTATTATAAAGTTATATTAATTATTAGAGAGGCTAGTAGACTACTATTTATATCGATAATTAATAACTACTTTAATAAAGTTTATAAGTTTCGTATAACTAGTATTATATTAAACCTTTTAATATATACTCGAATCTACGGCCTAATAGTAATAGATAACGAGCTCTTTATAAATTCTCGGTATAATAATAATAAAGATCGTATAGTATCCCTTAAATTAAAAGGAAATATATAAAGTAGAATAAATACCTAAAGGATAATATTTATATTTATTATTTCGACGAGTTTATTAGCGCCGAGTTATAAACTATAAAACCGTAAATATATATAAAATTATAGTCTATAAATAAATACCGGTTTTAATTTATTTAAGATTTTACCTTTAGTAATCGATTCGTTACCTCGCCGCTACGCTAGGGCTTTAGAGGTATAGGTTAATACTTTAATTATATATCTCCTTCGGCCTTAATTAAAACTCGTAATAATATTTATATAAGGGTTAGAGAAATACTACCGCGGCGAGTCTTTATAATATAATTTATCCGTATATTAAATTAAACGGGACGAAGATTATATCTAGTTATTTATAAAAAAGAATAAAATCGCTTTCTTTTATCTACTAAATATATTCTTAAAACTAGGGTAACTTTAATTTATATTTTCCGTAGTATTAATCTCGATATAAACTAGATATAATCCTTCGATATCTAGTATAACGGGCGGGTTATACGCTTATCTTAAAAGAATAAAAAGATATATAATTACTACTTTATTTTAGACGATAAGAGTTATTTGGACTAGAAATTATAGGCGAAACTTCTTTTTCCTAAAATTAATATCTTTCTTTAATAAACCTTAAGTTATAAATCGAGTAATTTACGATTTATAAATTTAACGCCTATTTCCTCTATAAGATTTATAGCTCCGCCCCTCGTATTTAATATAAATATAATATTATAGGCCGATAACGATTACCGATAACTAGATAAAATAATAAATTAAAATAAATAATATAAATAAAAGACTTTTAAATCGTATTTACTTTTATACCTATTTAATATATAAAGTACTTTAACGTTAATATACGGTAATTACCCTTAAGAATATATACTACGTATAGTACTAGGTTAATATAAAGGCCAAATTCGGTCTAGATATTAATTTAGGTAGTATAGTTTTCATAATTTAATACCCGTTACTAGTAGTTATTTCGAGAATATCTATATTCTTTTATCGTGTACTTAACTACTATATTTAGTAATTATTTATAATCTACTAGCTGGGCTTACTAGACGTTATTTCTTCTAGGTATAAATAATATATAATATCGTAATTATTAACGATATAGATATCGGTAGAGGAGTAAATAATTATATCCTCTATAACCTCGTCCTCGCTAGTAAATAGCTCTCGATAGAAGGCGTTATAATATAACGAATATAATTTATTTATATATTTTATAGTACGTAGAGTATCCGACTCGGATAGAATATTAAATAAAAAAATTATCCGAGTTAGACCCGAAAAAGAAACGTACTATTCGGTTAATATTATATTATAATTATTTTATTCTCTTTAGCTTCTACCCTATTTATATTATATTATACTTTATTAAAAGTATAAGATATTAAGTACCTTATTATCTAAATATAAATTCTTTATAAATCTTTTTATATATATTAACTTATTTTTCTAGTAATATAGTTATATCTTAAATTAGAAGAGATAAGAAAGAAATAGTAGGTATAATCGAAAAAAAGTTTCCTTAAATTATCTATTTTTATATATATCTAATATTATTATATTTTAGTTTCTAGATTTATTATAACGATTACCCCGATACTACCTCTACTTATTATTATATTTATATTAATAAATTATAAGGATTAAATCTAGTTAGTACCTCGCGCCGTTTACTTTAGCCCGGATTTCTCTCCTTTAAATTATTAAAATACTCCCGGCGCCGTATAGGGTAGTATTCCGTTAATTTATAATATATTCGTTAATAAAGATTCTCTTTATATAAATAATCGTAGATAAAATAAGGATTCTAACTATTATCGAATAATACGAAAATATAACTTAATCGCTAGGTTTAATAGCGTAGCTCTATATCCTATTAATATAACTCGAAAGCCGGCGGTATAATATATATTATTAATATACTATACCGTATATAAAGAGTCCGTTACCGGATATAATTATCGATATTTATTTTAATAAATAATATTTAAAATATAGTTTAAATTAATCCCTTTAATAGGCCTAGTATATATTCGTCGAGGTAATAAAAGAAAAGAGGATTTTAATAAAAAAAGAGATATAGACGAGGATGATTTAAAGATATTATATTATAAGTAAATTATTTTACGGTATAAAAAAGAGGTAGGAGGAGTTAGAGGTATAATAATTCGACTCGGATAAAATTTCGAGTCTAGTACCGACGAGACCTTAGCCGATTTAATAAACCTTTATTCGATTTAATTAAGGATCTCTAAATTAAGTTAATAAAGATAATTAAAATAATATAATAATAACGCGCTAAAGAAAAGTTACCTTTTTTTAAAATTTTCGCTCTTTTTTTATCCCGGATTCTAAGTAATCCCCTTATTAATTTTTATATATTATTATTAAATAATAGCTTCACGCTATAGATTTCTAATAAAGTCGATTCGATATAATAGATAAATAACGGGTAAATCTTAATAATAACGAAAAGTTAAAAATCGAAAACTATTACGAGAACTACTACGGCGAAGGGGCAAGTTATAAAGAAAACGAAAAAACGAAAAATATATCTAAATATATAACTAGATAAAACGACTATTAATATAATAATATATTAAGTCCCTTTAAAGAGATTATAACGAAGGTATATAAAGTAATAACGATAAAAAAAGTAATATAAAAGGGTAAAGAAAACGCGTAAAGAAGAGTAATTATAATTTCGAGGATATTATTAATATATCCGTAGATAACTAGGTAGTCCTTTCTAAAATAATAATTAATATCGATATCGACGAGTATTTTTCTCCCGATAATCTTAGCTCTAAAAAGGACTACTTATTTATAATCGTTACTAAAATATATCTTTTTAATTATACGAAATATATACGGTTAATAACTCTTATATAGGAAACGAAATAAATAGGCTTTCGAAATAAAAATTATAGTATAATTATAAATTATATTAACTCCCTTTTATAAATAGGAGTTAATATTATATTTAATAAAAGTAATCTCGGTTATTACTACTAGATATTTATAGCTTTAATAACTAGTCGTAACCTCGGAAAAAAGACGTAAATCGTTAACCTTTATTAAATATATATCGGGTATATTAATATATAAAGAATAAATTTTAACTATAAAAGGAGCCCCCTAAAAGGGCTTTAACGCGAAAAAGTATTCTTTAAATTTAATAAATAATACGATAAGGACGTATTATATTTAGATATAATTAATATACTTAATAATATAATAACGAAATAGTTAAGTATCGCTAGATAAGAGTTATTCTTTTTAAATTAAAAAGCGACTAGTATAAATATCTAAATAAAAGGCGGCTACCGAGATTAGGTTTATAACCGAATATAAATAAAAATTAACGAAGGGGCTAAACCTTAAAAAAGAAAATATATTATCGATAAATTTCTTTTAAATAGTTAATCCGATAATAATTAATCTCTATAGGTTATACGAGGCGAGTAACGGCGGTAAAGAAATAACGAACCGCGTTCGTAATATAGGCGGTAATAGTAGGGTAAAATAAAATAAATATTATTATTCTTTCCTAGTCGCCGTATTTTAAAGTCTAAATATATTACGCCTAAATGTCCGCCCCCTTTATATCCTATATCTATAATTATATCTAATATTAAATATAGAGATAAGAGTAATAAAAGTATTATATAGGCTTTAATTTCGACCCTTTAAAATAAGAAATACCGCCGTTATAAGGTAGAATACGAAAGCTCTAAAACTTATTAATATATTATAAATACTACTATACTTATATTTCTTTTAAAGATTATAAATAGTAACGATATTAATAACCTAATATCGTAGCCGGAATACTATTATATAAAAGTAAATAATTTTATAACTAGGATATAGAAGGAATAGAAAACTTTACTTCGATATATATAAAAGTTATAGGTTCTAGGCCGGTTACGTAACTCGGGCGATATCCCTACTCTTAAAGAAATATAAAGGGTTATAATCTCTACTTTTATATATTACCCGTTATATATTAAATAATAATTAACGATAACGTAACTCCTAGATAATTTAACCGACTTTAGAAATTAAATAATAAAGAAGATACGAAGTTAGGTTTAAATAATAATAGAATACCTAGGCCTAATAATAAAGTAGATTAAGAATAATATCTCGGATTATATATTCGACCTACGGTTTACCCTTCCGGATCTATAAAATAATATAAATACTATTACTTTTTATATCCGAATAGAAGTTTATTATTTACGGGTTTAGCGTAAAGGTCGCTTTTTAACGCCGCTTATTATAGTAACGATATATTATATATTCTTTTATAATAAGGTAAACGGTATTAAACTCGGGTAATATTACGAAAATATATAAAACCCATTACCTACTAGTATAGTTATTCTTATAATAACGGCGCTTTATTATAGGTTTAAAGAATACGAAATAAGATATTATATTATTAAAAAATAAGACGGTAATAAAATTAGAGGTAAGATAACTTTTTAAAATATAAATATTAATATTTATACTAATAGATCTTCGAGTTATATTCGAATAAGTTACGAGAGCGTAGTATAAATAAAGAGAAACGAAGGTACGCGTCGTTACGAAGATATTATATAATCGTATAATAGATATTTATAATAGAAATATATATAGTAAAGACTATCGATAGTTAGTAGTTAATTTATTTAAAGAATCTCTAAAGGACCTAAAAAGTAAACCGGACTTCGTAAAAGTAATTACGGAAATATAAATAAAAAATACTACTAACTCGCTACTCGATAATAATACTACTAACTCGCTATACGACGGGGATACTATTAATTTAATTAATAAGAATAATAATATAACCTAAAAATAGGGGTAAATAGTGGGCGATATAACTTCAATATATATAAAGAAGATAATTTATAAATATTACCGGCTAATTTTAAATATATACGCCGAAGATATACCTAGTAACCCGGTCGTTAAGGAATATTAATCGGGGGAAGAAAAAGAGGATATATTTAGCGCGAAAATTACTAATATTAATAACAATAAAAACGATTTCGAGATTAAGGTATAATAATTATAAAGTCTTTATACCCTTCTAGGCTAGATCTACTTTATCGCGGGGCTATAAATAAGGAATAACTATAAGATAAAAATAATAAAATTATAAATAATAAAATAAAGTATAAGAAAATGAAATAAAGGTAGTTAAAAAACGAGTAAATAATATATTTATCCGTTAATACTATATATAGAGAGGATCCTAGGTAACGACTAAATAATTAATACGGATAATAATAAATAGATCTATATTTATTATATAGTAGTATTTAAAGAAGAGATCTAAGTTATTTATTTATATAAGCGCGAGTATATATATCTATTAAGAATCCGCTAGGTTATAAGAATCTTTTTATACTCTAAAATTATCCGACTCGGACGATACTATGTATATAAATAAACTATTAAAGCCGTTCGAATTAGATAAATTTAGGGTTAAGAAAGACCTAAAGGAGTTATAAAATCTAGATAATATTAAATACTCGTGAAATATTTAAAGACGTAACGACTAGTAATTTAAATAATTAATAAAGTTTATAAAGAATAATAAACCTATATTACGAAAGTTATTAATATATATATATAATAAACTAGAGTTACTGAACCTATTAATAATAAATACTATTTATTAATAAAACTTTACCCGGACCCTCGACTTATTAATCTTACTAAACCTCGGGTCGGTATTTAATATAGAGTTTTAATATAAACCCGTAGACGACTTTCTAATAAAACTAATAATACTTGAAGTATACTAATATTTACTTTTGAGATTTACCGATATTTATCCCCGTTAAACTCTAGGTAAACGCCTTCTTTATTATTACTATATTCGATATTATTATTAAAATATTCTATTAGATAGATCTTTATAGAAGAAGTAATTTACTAGAGACCCCTCGGACTTAACTAATAACTGTAATAATTTTTAACTATAACGAATACGGGCTTTAATAAAATATAATTTATAAAACTTCGTAATTTTATTATAAATCTTATAGCGGTATCTTTTAAAGGCTCTTTTAAACTATTAAGACCCTAAAACTCATAAAATTCCTAAGGCGATAATATTATTTCTATTATATCGAAATAAAATATAACTAACCTCGGATTCTTCGACCCTATATATAATAGTAAATCTATTAATATAGGGTCTAGTCTTGAGTATACTAGTAAAGAAATTTATTTCCGCGATATATATCTTTTTATCGAGCGAGTTAAGGACCTAACAATTATTAAAAATATTATAATATATGAAAATCTTTAGATTTACCTCCGCGGTACTATTTTAAAATAATATACCGCTAAGCTTTTAGATACTAAAAAGAGACTATCGAAATACGACGCTATTAATATTAATATTACGGAATAGATTTAATTATTAACGGGAAGGTTTAAGGAGCCTTTAAATATAACTATTAATATTATCTTTAAGGAACGTTACTCTATAAAAAATACTAGTAGCCGTCGTAAATTATATAAATATATATAGAAGATTTTAAGGTCTATTAAAGATACGGGAATATCGCTATTATAAAATCAATTTAATATTATTTATAACGGAATTAACTTTAAATTACGGCGTAATATTAAGAGGCCCAAGAATAATACTATTATTAATAACTTTCTAACGAGCCTCGATAACTATAAATATAAATAGTAAACTCTAGTATCTAGAAAGTTAGATAAATAGAATCGATCGGTTCCGCCGAACCGTAGTAATAATAATATTAATAATAGTTACGGACAGCGTCAGCCTTAATAATATAATTAATATTAAAACTTTCGTTAATCTTTTATTCCTTATCGTCCTATTAAAGGCTTCGGTAAAGGTTATAAACCTTTATATAACGGCGCACCTCTTTATAGAAGTAATTTATATAGGTTTTTTTTATTTTCTTCGTCTTCCTTTCAGCCTTAATAGAATAATATTAATTAATAATAATAATAGAATTCCAACCGTTTATAGTCTCCCGTAAAGTAATTATAAATAATAAACGGAAACTTAAATCCGTTACTTAGGTAGAAAATATTCTTTTTTAAATATTAAGACTAAAGCTCCGGAGTAGGAAGATTCTTTAATAGGAATTCTTTCAAGAAACTCTTTTCGACCTAAAGAACCTACTACGCTAAAAATTAAAAAACTAATAAAGACGTCGGTTATAATGAAGATTAATTTATAAAAACCTTCCGCCGGACCGAAAGCCTTTATAACGAAAACTAAAGTAACTATTATAGTAATTAAAAAAATAGTTTTTATTAAGGTATTATATAGGCTAGTAAATATATAAACGATACCGTCGATTTAAAGGAACCTTATAAAGAGATAGTTAATAATCTTTTCGTCGGATAATATATTATAAAAGTAGTCGATACGACTATTAAAATAATTTTTTAATTATATAAATAGTTATTTCCCTCTAATAATAAGTTATATATATATTCGATAATACCCAAATATAGTAAATTCTACTATAGTTTTTATATTAACGAACTTCGAAGTATTCGTCTTTTCCGTCTCACCGAATTCCGTAGCTAGGGTTATTAAATTTATATCTACCGACGGAGCTACCCAAAGCTATATATTTCGTAGTTACCGATATACTATTATTAAGGTCTTTATAAAATTATATAAATAACTCTACGAATTCTATTTTAATACTAGATATATTATAAGTTTTATAAATTAATAGTTTTTAAAGAATTTTATAAAACTCGGCCTATAGGTTAAGGTCTATAAAATATCTACGACTATAAAAGTCCGTAGCTTAGGATCGAACAACTATGATATTAATGAATTTATTATTATCTTTATATATATTCCCGGTAAAGACGGTAAGATCGCTTTAATTATTAAAGAACTATATATCGTCGACGAACTATTTATTAAGATTCTAATAAATATCGATATTATAAAGTTAGAAGAAATTATAATTAATACTAGTAGAGACTTAATTACTATTACGTATTATAGTAACCTCGAAGTCCTTATTTCTATAATTACGAAGGGTACTAGGATAGATACTATTATAATTAATAAATTCCGTTATACTATACTAGTATATATAGATATAATTATTATAATTAAATTTATAAAGTCGGAGTTTCCCCAAAATCGTAATCTATTATTTAAACCTCATTAACTTAATATATTAATAATAATAGTATATATAGTTGATTATAATATAGATAGAATTATAGTCCGGAATAATACCGATCTATTTATAATTATTAACTAATATACTAGGCTAGGAAAAGTAATTGAATACGAAATAACTAGATACTTCCAAATTAATATTTTATATACTAACTTAGTTATAAGGCTACCGAAGACAGAATTTTACTTTTTTTAGATTTATCTCGAAATATTTCATATTTCGGCTTTTGAAATATATATTTAATATCGAAACTTTTAATTAAGTCCTACTTTAAGGCCGGTCTAATTATAGTAGTAACCTTTAATATAATAATAACTCCCTATATATCTAATTCGATAGTGTCGAATATTACTCGTCTAATTCTTATAATTTCTAATTTAATATTTACTCTATTAAATTTATTTTCGGTGAACCTCTCTTAAGAAATACTATACCCTATAAATACTACGATCTATAGGAATGATACTTCCGCCTCTATAATTACCGACGTCGTCGATTCGTTTCTAGATTTATAGAAAGATACTAGAAATATAGCGAATATCCTAGAATCTAAATAAATAGAGATTCCTTTTATCGATAACTAGAAAAAAATTTATAAAGCCGGTTAAACTTATATTTATCCGCTAAAGAAGTATAATAAAGAAGTTATCGATAATATTTTCGATGAACTATACTAGTAGGGCCGAATAGAATAGACGATTATAACGATACTATTTTCTTTCCTTTATTTTATTATATAGAAATAAACTACCTCCGGTCCTAAAGGATATATAGTTATAAATATTAAAGTTTTTAATAAAATTATAATACTTAATATATACCCGGTCCCTATCTAAACTAAGATCTTAGTACTTCTATTAAATACTATATATATTTCGACTATTAACGCAGTAGTCTTCTTCTACTAATAGTGGGTAAAGCGACATTATCGATACTACTTTTTAATAGCGATGTACCGTAGTTAAGAGACCTTTAATATACTAGTAATAAGATACCGAAACTCTCCGGCCTATATCTAATATATAATTAACTATATACTTCGGCCGTACCGAAAATTCTACTATATATATATCGATAATATCGTTATCTTTTCTACTTCGTTAATAGAGTATATCGAATACTTAATATAAATATTCCAAGTACTATCGGATATAAATATTTATATTTCGGTTAAGAAGTCCTTCCTTAATTATCCTTCCGCCTAATTATTAGACTATTATATTAATACTCTAGGCCTAGTTATAATTAATAATAAATTAGTAATTATACGGAATCTTTAATTTCCCCGAATACTATAGGTACTAGAGTAGTACCTTAGAATAACGGGTTACCTAAAATAGTATATTCTATACTATATAATAATAATTAAGCCTTTATAAGACCGTAAAATATTACTAAATTAATACTATCGAAACGGTAGGAGTATTCGGGGCAATACTCGTAAATTTATAATAAAGAGATCTTTTATCGATACGTTTATACCGGTAGAATTTAACGCCTATAAGTATTTATAGGAGCTCTTCGCCAGTCCTACTATACTATATTATATTAATTTAAAGAGACCGTTATTTATCGATCTAGATACTAGTAAGAAGTAGGGATTCGGTATATATATATACTATATTAAAGACGACGATACTACGGAAGTACCGAAGTAGAAATTACTATAATTTATCCTATTCTTATTAAGGTAGTTAACTTCTACTAAGATAAAGTATTAATTAACCGAACTAGAAATAACTAGTATCGTTTAGGTTATAAAGAAGATTCGATATTTTATTAAAATAACTAGTAGTACTATAATCGTCTATACCGACTATATTTCTATTATAAATATAATATAATAGACTTCTATAAATACTACCTTTATTAAGAAACTAGATTTTAGATTAATCCGTATATCTAAATATTTATAGAGGTTTCGAATTAAATTAAAGTATAAACTTAATAAAGCGAATATTATTTTAAATACTCTATTACGCTTTACTAGTCGTTTATACCGCCTAGAAATAAACGAGTTAATCCTTAATACGTTATCGGTTTTTCTAGTTAATATTATCGCCGTTAATAACGATTTCGAAGTCCGTATATATAGTAATTACGAAGTAGAAGTACACTAGACTAAAATTATAACTATAATAGTAAAGAATACCGCCCTCGGTGAAAATATAGTAAGAATACTATATAAGTTTATTAATAGTTTACTCTATTTCGACGATATCGAATATAGTTATAAACTTCGTCTATATTTACCGACTATACTAGAATATAAAGTCTTCTAGAAAGTTTATAATAAAATAAGATATCCTAGTTATACTAGGACTTATAAGAAACTCGTATATAATATCTATATATTTAATATATCGACGAAGCTATATAAATACCTTAGGTACTATTTTTATTATTAATTATACTATATACTTAAATATTAACTCTATAACTCGCTTTAATTAATTTACTCACCGTATAAACTCTTTAAAACTATAATTATTAACTTTATCCTCGCTCTACTAAAAACTTCTACCGGTAAGGATTACGTTATATTAATTATATATAAATTCAATAAGGCCGTAATATTTATCGTAGGCGAAATAGTATAGACCGGTTTATAATAGGCTGGCCGACTATTAAATAGACTTCTATTATTAGGTTAGGGCCTACCCTTAATTATTATCTTAAACCGAGACTATCGATTTATCGGATAACTATAAAAGTAAATTATAATTAAATTAAATATCGATATACTTTATTCTACTACTTATTACCCCTAGACGGACGGGTAGTCCGAGAAATTAAATAAAATCATCGAAATCGCCTTAAAATACTTCCTATTAACCGTTGATTTAGATAAATAATCTATAATACTACTATAACTCTCTACCGCCCTAAATAACTCTATAAAATATAGTAGTACTCGGTTAATACTTATTAAGATTTTATATAACTTCAAAATTAAGGAGTTATTTAACCTACTCTATATTAATAACCTCGAACTTTTAGACTTTAATATTCCCGACGTACCTAAATAACCGCGCTAACGCGCTAGTAGTATATTAAAAGCCGAAAGTATTAACGTTCTTATAAAAGTCTTCCGCGAAGTACCGTTTATTATATAAATAAAGATTAATTTCTCTAACGTAGGTTTTAAAGGTACCGAAATACTTAATAAAGTATAATATAAAATTACGGAAATAGAGATAAATACTATTAACGCTACTATAGAAACCTTTTATAAATAGTAGTTTAATACCGAAATAAAAGTCTTCTCTATTACTATCTACCGCCCTAAATATATTAATATTTAAGACGTTATTATCTCTACTTTAATATATATAAAAGAGTAATACGACGTCTACTATAAGTTAATATTCTTTAAAGTTAGTAATTTAGTATACCTACGTTTATACCGCGGATATTAAATAGCTAGTATACTCTCGAAAAAGATAGAATAATAATTCGTAGGCTTATTCGAGGTTACCGAACGGATCGGAAGGTTAGTATACTACTTAAAACTACCTACTACTATAACTATTTATAATATAGTCTCGGTAGTTTACCTCGAATTAACGATAGTACCTAACGCGGATCCCTACGGTAGATATACTATAGTACTACTACCGATTATTATTAATAACGAAGATGAATAAGAGATAAAAAAGTTATTACGTAAATAATAGCGTCGATTCGGAAGGGCTAAGAATATTATTATATAGTATTTTATTCGTTAGAAGGGTTATAGGCCCGAAGATAATAAATAGATATTTATAAAATAACTATAATATATACCTAATATTATTAGAGAGTATAAGGAAACTCATAACTAGTTTATTAATATAATATAAATAATTGTTCGGCTTGAACGAAGTTAATTATTATAGTAATTTCGGGTTAATAGAATTCCCTTTATACTAGCGCTTCCTTTTAACGGAAATACCCTACTACGCGAGTATAATTATACTATCGGGACGATGACTTTATTTATTTAATAATAACTAATACGGTTATACCGATTTTATTATACTAGGTTAATTCCTTAATACTAAAGGTTATTTACTATTCTAGTTCGTTAACGACGAATACCTAGTTAATTAATTAACTATTACTACTTTATAGAATATGACTTTATTATTTATATAGCGAGCTCGCGAACGTCGTTATCGTTTATAGTAATACTATAGTAGTTATTAAATTAAACCTCGATTACTTAACCTAGCTTTATATTCCTAAGGATTTTAATATATTTATCCATTTTATTCTTTATAAATATTAATTTTATTCTATTATTAACGATTCTAGTAAAGAAATATAAGTTAGTTTCTACTAATTTAAAAAAATAATCTCGTATTAATAAATTAAACTTATAGACTTCGATAATTACTGTAGTTTATAGAGGGATAATTTTTATTTTCGTAATATATACTAGCCGGTTCATACTTATACCTTGTTAATAAACGTCGATAAGGTACTTTATATCGTAGTTACCGATACGGGTTATTTACCGAGATATTAATATATTTATCCCTTTAGGGGCTATAATATTTATATTAATAAATATATTTATTTTAAAATTATCTATAATATAGACTTCCCTAGAGGCGGTTTCGGTTATTATTTTATTACCGCTCTTATCTTTCCTAGGGAAGTATAAGAAATTAATAATATATTTAAAAATAATATAACGGTTAATACTAATACCGGTAATTTAGAGTAAGGTTATTATAGTACGGATTCTAACTTTTAGAAGAAAGTATACTATAAATTTATAATCGGCGATAATTATTTTATAACTAATATCTTTATAACTCTTTTCTATTTTAATTCTAGGGTCTAGGCCGACCCGAATACCGGTATATTAATATTTCCTAAATATTTATCCTATTCCCGTATTTTTAGAAGAGTTATAGTTTAATTTAATAATAGGTTTTTATTTTAATAATTCGTTATTCGTTTTAATTTAGTAATAGATTTCCGTATTCTCGTTTATTACTAAAGATTATTTACTCTTCTAAATAATATTTATAACTAAATATCTAGGGTAGGAGGTTTTAGTAGGGTTTTTACCTAAAATTTAATTTCTAAAATATATATATAGTACGTTTTTAAAAGAGAACGACTCTTTATATATATAGTACTCGACCTATTTAAATGTATTAATAATAGTCGTCTAATAACTAGTTATTTTATTTTATTTATTATAATAATCGTTTTATTATTAATCCTAGCTCTATTTATTAACGTAATTAATATTAGGCGTAGATTACTCTTTTATTTATAACTCTATAATATTATCTTTTTAAGAATAATTCTTTTATATCTCGGTTTTATAATAAATAGTTATATACTTAAAGAGTATTTATTATTACCCGAAATAATTAGGATTATAATTACCGGTTATAGACCCGCGGTTTTCTTAACACGGTTAAAAATTAGGACGATTTCTATTTCTAGGAGGGAAAAGTATATTTCTAATATTATTATTAATAATTTATAGTTAAATAGGTAGTAGTTGAATTTAACTAGGTTACTACTATATTTAAAAAATACTTAATATATTCTAATAAACCGGATTAGTAAATTAATAAAAAGTAATTTAAAGTAACTAGTTTTATTATAACTAGAACCGGTTAAGTTATTAATAATTCTATTAATTTTATTATAAACCCTCTAGTTTAGGAGGCGGTAGAGGTTTAGTCGTTTTATTACTTCGTATTATTCCTAGCTAGACTTCTTCCTTAGCGTTAAATAAATTAAGGAATTTAATTAATAAGATATTAAATTTAGGCGGATTAATAAAAGACTTAAAATTAGAGTTAATATAATCGTAGATTATAAATATTTATTAATATATATTAAGAATATCGGCGGCCCTAGTTAAATTAAATATTTTATTTATATATTATCTAGGCGTTTTACTAGTACGTATCTAAATAAATTTATATTTATTAAAACGAAGTTTACGTATAACTTCTAGCGTTTTTATTTTGAATTATTTAATAAAATAACTTATTTATTTAGAGTTAACGAAGGTACGTATTAACGTTTTAATATTAATATTTAATTTATTCGAGAACTACTTAAGGGTTATTCCTCTAAAATATAAAAATAAAAGTTTTCGTATATTCTCTTTATCGTACTATTTAATTATATCGTTAACGCGATCCTTAAAGTCGAAAATATTCTTATATATAATATATTTTCTTAAAATAAATAAATTATCCTTCTTATCGCCTTTAAAGTCGAAGAATTTAATCTCTTCGGGTTTTAATTTATTCTAGGCGCTTACTTTAATACTAGTATCGTTTTAATTAATTAAGTTATTTATTTTTAATAAACTTTAAGGTCCTACCGGGCCTTTCTTTATTCTAATTACTAATTTAATAATAAAGGCCTAAATTTCTAACGATTCTATAAATTATATTATTTATTCGGAATCTATAGTAGGTTATTTAGATTTAAAAAAAGTTATAATTTTTTTATTTTTAAATTCGTCCTCTAAAGATTATTTCTTTTATAGATATTAATATAACTCTTTAATATTCCTTCGGAAAATACCGATGAATAATATTATAATTATCCTATTAATAACCTAGGGTAGTTATATAGTAGATTATTTAAATTTAATATACTCCGAAAGGTTATTATTAAATTACTTCGCTTTCCGGCCCCTCTTTAATAAATACTAAAGAGATACTTTAATAGGAGGATAAAAAAACTATATAATTATTTAAATAACTACTCGTCTAATATTAAAAATAACTTTTACTTATTTTAAGATATATTTATTTAATAATAAGAATTCTTATAAATAGAAAGTAAAATTAATTATAATAAAACTTAACTAAATTTCTTCTAGAGTAATAACTAGGGTAATAATTAATAATAAATATTAAAAGTAGTAATACTAGGCGAATAATAAAAGTAGTATTAAAAGACTAGTATTCTAGTATTCTTTTTTTATAACGGAAGCGTAAAAGATATAATTAGTAATATATTTACTAGGTTATATATTTATTTAATAGGTAGTTTATTAAAGTAAATAACTATATTAATAAAAGAGAAATAAATAAAGGGACGTTTTAAATATTTAATTTAATATTTATTATAAATACCTTAAATAAAAAGAGTATTAAATAAATTATTTTAATAACTTAATAAAGAGTTTAGAAATATTTATTTAAAGTAGTAGAGTACGGTATATTAATAAAGCGGTAAATTTATATTCTACCGAAAAAGACGGAAAAGGCGCTTAGATCTATTTAGTTTATATACTAGCCCTAGAGATCGATTTAATACCTACTTTCGTCTAAAGTATCTAAATACGTATTTAGTACCTCGATTTATTTTAAATAAATAGAAATAAATAAGAATAAACTAGTCTAAATAGTACCGGTAGATAATTAAATATATATAATTATAAATAAACTATATAATCTATAATACCGCGCTAGCTTAAAGGGTATTATACGCGTATATAATTTTTATAAATTAACGTAATTTAAAATCTAAATTAAATTAGCGTAGTTATAGTACTTTATATAATCTTAGCGAGTTACCCGGCGCTAGTAGAAAATCACGGATTTAAAATCTTAAATCCGAAGTTATTATTTTTAGGTTTTTTATTAAAAAAAAAAAAAAATTTTATTTTTTTTAAATGTTATTTTTCGTTATTTTTCCGCCTAAAGCCGGTAAAATACGTATTTAATACCTCGACTTTTCTTATATAGTCTCCCGCTTTACCGATATACGGAAATACTAAATAAGTATAATATAAATAAAACTCGCTATCGATATAAAGTAAACTATTTTGAATATAGTAGTTAATAAGGAGTATATTAACCGTTTTAGAGATTATTTTACTATTTATAACTAATATAATCGTTCTTACTAATATAGAAAAAATATAGTTTTATATTAATATTACTATTACTACTATTTAATACGGGGTTAATATAATAATATATAGTATAAAAGATATTAATTATTCTATAGAGGATTTAGTTTTAATATATTAAAATCCTAGTATTACTTTAGTCTCGATAGAGCTAGCGGTAGAGCTCAGCCCGTCGTTTTAATAAATATTTATAATAATACTCCTATTAAAGTCTACCCCGTGATATTAACTATATAATAAAAAAAAGATAAAGATAAGATTTATATTAATCGAGGATTTATAATATTATAAACTTTATAATATCGAAGATCTTAAATATATATTTATTAAGAGTAGAGATATATACGTATTTATATCCGAGGTTTATTTTTATTTAAATCTATTATATAATAAAATTAAAAGGAAGTTAGAGAGAAAATAAATTATTATATAACGGAATCTAAATTTTAAATACTGTTATATAAGAAAGTTTAAAAATTATTATATAAAAAGGTTTAAAAACTATTATACGAGAAAGTTTAAAGACTATTATATAAAAAAGTTTAAAAACTACTATATAAGAAGTTTTAAAAATTACTATATAAAAAGATCTAGATACTATTATACGAGAAGTTTTAAAAACTATTATATAAAAAGGTCTAGACATTACTATATAAAAAACTTTAAAGATTATTATACGAGAAGTTTTAAAAATTACTATACGAGAAGATTCAAATACTATTATACGAGAAACTTTGAGAGTTATTATATAAAAAAGTCTAAATACTATTATATAAGAAGGTTTAAATATTATTATATAAAAAACTTCAAAAATAAAACGAGAGATTAAATAAATTATTATATAAAAAAAAATTATATAATATTTATTAAAGTCTTTAGCTAGGCCTCGAAGGATTCGGATAAAATTTCTTTATATAATAAATTCTTTAATAATATATTATAAATCGGTCGTTAATTTAATTTATTTTAATTAAATCTATTTTCTAACTTCGAATATTAGTTATTCTATTCTAGATTTATATTTATATTTATTAATTTCGTAATTATTAATTATTATATAAAAGACTTAATAGTATTTAAACTAGAGTAATTTATATTAATATTTAAAAATTACTAGCGGTAAATAGAGATTAAAACCTCGATTATATAAAAAATTATTATATTATATAAGGGTAGATAATAAAAGATATATATTTTTATTTATATAAGAAAGTTAACCTCGTATTATTAATTTAGAATAATAAGGATCTTTATAATTATTAATTATATAATTTAAATATTTAAATAAAAAAGATTTAGTACTTATTATATAATATATATATAAAGATAAAAAGAGTTAAATATTATTATATAATATAAATCTTTAAAATAAAAGGGCTCGACTATAGTTATATACTATATATATAAAAATAAAAAGGGTTAGATATTATTATATAGTATAGATTTTCGAGATAAAAGGCTTTATTATTATTATATAATATAAATATTTAAATAAAAGTAATTAAATTATTTTAATTAATAATATCCCGCCGAAACTCTTTAAGTTTCTCGGTATCTATTTTAAAATTAAAATTTTTAATCTTTACTTTTAATGATTAGAATAAATTATATAATCTCTTTAAAATTATTTTAAGGCGGTAAGTTTATTTATAAATCTAAAAATATTTTAATTATCTACGAATTACTCGACCTATAAATGGATAACGGGAAAGTAAATTATAAAAAAACTAATTATATCTATATTCTTATTCTTTAAGAATTAATTTATTATATAAAGATTTCCGAAGAATTAAATTTATATCCCGGTCATAGTTTTAATTAATTAGATTTACTACGACTCGATTTATTAATTCGAAATATTTATATTATATATATAATATTATTTAAATTCGAGGTTTAGTTCGAATATTTATTATAATATAATATATATATAAATTATTATTTTTATTTTTAACCTACAGTTTAATTATATAAAACGAGATTATAATCCGAGGTTAAAAATAATATTAAAATAATTTTATAAAATATTAATTTATATATAGTTCGTAATACCGTATTAAAACTAAAGAATATAATATATATAAATATCGATTTTAATATAAATCTTAATTCTAAAATTAATTTATTTATTATAATTATCGATCGATTATATAAGATTTAAATTAAAGATAATAAATTCTTCTTTTTTTTATTATATATTTTATAATTATTATTTTATAATAATTAGAAATAAATTTTAATATTATTTAAATAATCGATCTTTAAGATTATTAATATATAATATAAAAAAAAAAAAAGTTTTATTATATAATATAAGAAAAAAGTAAAATTTTATAATATAATATATTTAAAGATTAACTAGTCTTTTTTTAGAAATATTTTATTAAATATTTTTATTTTATATTTTATATAATATTATTCCTAAACTTTTATTATATAAATTAATATATTATATTATTCGTTTATTTTTAAACCTCCCGGTTATTTTTTTTTATTATAAATTTATTTATTTTTAAATTTATATAAAATTAATTTTAATTATTTCGAAGTCTTTATTTTTAAATTATAAATATATTTCTTTATCTTAAACTCCGAGTTAATAAATTATATATTAAATATATTTTTATAATTTAGGAGAATTATATATATAAATAATTTATTTATAACTTTATTTTTTAAATTAATAACGAAGTATATAAAAATTAATATCGATATCTTTTTTATTCTAAAATTATTATATAATATCTAGTTATATTTCTTTCTTTATATAAAAATAATAAAGTATTTTTTTTAAAAAATTATTAAATTATATAATTAAACGATTATTTTAATTATATTTAAATATTTAATATAAAAATTAATATTTAAATTATTTAAATAAATTAAGGGAGGTATTATATAATTAAATATACCGTTTATATAATTAAGAAGTAAAAAGGTTAGGAGGTTTAAAGCCTGCGCGGTAGGGCCGCAGATTATTTTTTGGTTTTTGGTTTCTCGGTTTTTGGTTTTGTCCTATCTTCAGCTATCGTCCGCCGTACTTGGGATTGGCCAGCGCCGAGGCTCTCTAGCGCCTTCGGGGATGATTTCATCTTCCCCTCTAGACATCACTTCGACTGGTTCCTCGGCGCCGTGGTCTAAACAATGTCCCTACGCATGGATTCCACGATACTAGGGCACATTCGCGTCAAGCCATTGGAAGTTTCTTGTCAGCTATCAGCACAAGTATCTCCGTTCTCTCTTTGAATATGCAGGGTCTGAACTTATTCCTCTCCTGCAACCACTGACGATGCCTCCAGCGGCAAAGTACTCTCTAAGGTCAGCCGTTCGCCAGTCTCCTCCTATAGACGCCAGCGGAACTGTCGACGATGCTTGGATAAAGGACAAGACAATCCTGATAACAGGGGGCGCGAGTGGTTTTGGGGCTGGTTTCTTCCAAAGATGGGCTGCGGCAGGAGCCACCGTTGTCATTGGGGACGTCAATGTGAAGAAGGGGGACCAGCTTGTTCGTCATGTCAAGAAGGAGACCGGAAATCAAAATCTACACTTCTTCCACGTTGATGTGACGGACTGGCAGTCCCAGGTCCAATTCTTCAAAGACGCGGTCCGAGTGAGCCCACATGGTGGCATCGATACCGTTGTAGCAAATGCCGGCATTGTGGATCATTACCCAACGATCGAGAAGCCAGAGGGTCTTGATACCCCCTCCCCACCCCCTCCGAACCTGGGAGTGCTCAATGTCAACTTGACAGGCGTGCTTTACACTGCCCACTTGGCGCTATTTTGGTTGGCCAGAAACCCAGAATCGTCTCCAGCTAGCCCGGGTTGCGATCCTGCTCAAGTCCATCGAGATCGTCACCTTCTGCTACTAAGCTCGATGGCCGGGATCAGTCCCATACCAATGCAGACATTGTATGCAACGTCAAAGCACGCTGTTGTAGGACTGTACAGGAATCTCCGATGCTCGTCCCTGATGCATGGTGTCCGTGTCAATCTGATGTGTCCTTACTTTGTCGACACTCCTATCTTGACGACGCTTGGTCGAGTACTACTTGCTGGTGGTGCCACAGGAAAGCCTGAGGACGTTGTCGAGGCGGCAACACGCTTTGCGGCTGATCCTCGAATTGTCGGACGGGCAGTAGTCGTTGGACCTAAGTTGAAAATCAAGGAGGATGCAGATGGAGAATGGGGTTTCGCGGAGAGAAAAGATGAAGACGTCGAGGAGAAAGCTATTTGGGAGATTTATGCTCATGATTGGGAGGACAGCGAAATCTTCACGAGGAACATTGTAAAGGTATTGAACAGAATCATGGAGATAAGAGGATGGTCAGGCTGGCTGAAAGATTTGATTGCTGCAGTAAAGTATGGCCTGGGTTGGCGGTGATGATATGGAAATTTTGCCATTAACATGCTCCAAGGGATCAATAAAGTGCCCCTAAGCCATGACCACATGAGAATATTGTCCCTGAAAGTGGGAATTTCTAGTACATTAAGTTGCCGATTTTGAAGCTTTTCAAAGGCCGCCGCTGTCTTGAGTTTCTATCGCTTCGATTCTCCTCGACATCTATAAATCCGTTGATGATCTCCACCTTCACTTACCTATTCTTGAATACACCCCTGCCCGCTACCCTTATGCTTTCGTTTCCTATCGATGATAAAAACACTGTGTGAGCTGTATGATTGCCATCCATCTCCACTCCCACGACATCGCACTCTTATTAAAATGTTACAATTCAAAGAACAACATGACTCTCTGCCCTCAACACCGGTCAGCAGCCCAAGTGTCTGGTCCCCCATAGCTTGGTCGCCTGCTTCGAAACGAAGCCGATGGGGCTTCACGCCACGACGAATCACTGCTATCGTTTGTGGAGTTTTGGCTTTCATGATATTGGACAGACTGCTCTTTTCCTTCAGCAGTCATAGAGTACCCTTCTTCCACCCTTGTTCATACTTCAAAGGGGCTAACAAGACCTCTTAGTCTCTACGTCCCGGGTATCTTACCCGCCCCATTACGCACAACGCAACCTTCCTCCCAGGTGCTGCATTCCAACCTCCAGAGCCACTACCTCACCGTTACCCCGATACCATCGACACATTCGCCAACTACAAGTACCGCAACACCTGCAACATCTCCTCCCTAGACCTCCACGCTCCATTTGCCCCACTATGCCCAGATCGCAAGTCGATGGTCACGGCAATGTCGTCCGGTGGCCGTATCGGCAATGACGCTCCGTACATGCCTCGTGACTGTGACATGCGTTGGTTCTCTACCGAAGAAGTCTGTGAGATCCTGAGCCGGTTCGAGAAGGTCATCATTATAGGGGATAGCATGATGAGGCATGTGATTGGTAGCATCAACGTGTTGCTGAGGAAGGACTTGGGTTACGGTGCTGTGACAGACTGGAACTTTTCGCCTGAGGAAAGGTAAGCAGCGCCTTCTTTGCTAATCCTCGAGGCTGGGTGTCATGAAGAGTGGCAGTCTTGAGTTCCAGTGCGATCGAGAAACCCACTACGTTGGGTTTAAAGGCCATGGCAGACCAGGTCGTTGGTCTCGCTCACCCATATTCTGTGGCTTTCGGCTTTCTGAACTTCTCGCAAATGCTGCCTATTCTGACACCAAGCCTACTTCGAGTCTCACAACGGGTCAGAGTGCTGACAATGCCGGTGCCATAGGAAAGACTGCTTCTGCAATTACCAATTCAATGTCAAAGCCTGCTCGATCCAAGGGATCTTCAAGACGGCAGACGTCGTTAAGAACGACCCCGATAGCCTCGCCTGTCCAGCCGGTGGTGTCGATGTCATGAGTAAGCTTCCCTTCCTTGTTTCCCCCATTATCTTCTTTGCTAACCAACTACAACAGTTGAGCAAATGATCCGCTTTCCCATCCCCCCCGAAGAGCTCACCCGTCTCCGCTCTACCCTTCCACAAAGCAAACCCTCCCGCCCGTATGCCTTCATTTTCGGCCACGGTCTCTGGAACGATCTCGACCTACAAGCTACATTGGTAAGGCATCACTTTTAGGAGTCTTTCTTTGGGTTCTGAGCCTAAATGCTCTCTCACTACATGTCTTGCTACTCGGTTTCTTCGTCTCAAAGAAGTAATGCTGACCCCTAAATGTGCGCAGGATTGGCTAGATATCATCCTCGACACCATGCTGAATCAGGCACCATGGCTATCACCGTCATCTTCATCACCGTCATCTTCGTCAGCAACAAGCCATGAGCGGAAGCGAGAGACCGGCTTTTGGCCAAGATTATTTCTCACGCCAAATGCATGCGGAAAAGAGAAGCCCGATGAGTGGATAGTATCCCAAGGCAACAAGGCACTTATGATCTTCGAAGAGTCGGTGGGAGTCGAAGTGAAGAGGAGGGGTTTAGAGCATTTAGGGACGTGGAATGCAAGTATTCAGAGCAACAAATTTGATGGAGTGTAAGTAATTCCTCCGCCATATCACTATTTGCAAGTAGCTGACATGTGATGTTACCGTAGACACGTCGATCTGAAGGGGAACCTTATCAAAGCTATGATGGTGATGAATTGGCTGAATATGCTCGAAGTGGAAAAGTTCTGATAAGAATGAAGAACATGGACGAGTAGCTATGGGATGGTACCGAGAAAATTTCAGTTTCGAGACAGAGACACTTGGCATAGGGCTTTTAGATGTAAAAAGCAAGTCATCGCTGAGCTCCAACGTATAAAGTCTATGTCATACTACCATCAATCAGTATCCACTGCTCGCTTCATCATCCCTGTTCTTAATACGCTACTCCTAATTTACCACGCCTTTATCTAAAGTAGCCCGGCCCCTTCTCATCCTTTCTCCAATGTCGAGCTCTCCAGCTTTCCGGTTTAGACTATGCACGAAGTCTCCACGGGTCCCATATTTTGAACTTCTCTCCCTAGCCTTCTCTTCCAGTTCTCTCCTCTCACGCTCTTGTTCCTCAAGAGCTGCTAGTCGATTACTACGTTGATTCTCCAAGGCATTAGCATCAGCCTGCATAGCTGCCAACTTAGCAGCCTTGTACTCTGCATTGGGCTTAGGCTTCTCTTCAGGAGATGAAGTGTTTCTGCGAGGAGGTGGACGGTTGGATGGGAAGCTTTTGCTGTGATTCAGACTTTGACCATTCTGTTGAGGGCGTAACGGTGATCTGGAACGGTGGCCGCGGTAAGGGGAAGGGGATCTATTTCTTCGCCGATCGTAGGGGGAGGGCGATCGTCTCCGGCGGTACGGGGAGGGTGAGCGTCGTCGGTGGTCGGGCGATGGTGACCTGGAGTATGAGAAAGACTCTGAGCGTCGGCGGTGCTCATGATAGCTTCTCCGATGGTATCGATCTTCATCCTCGTGCCTTCTGCGCTTTCTGCCATGCCGGTCCTCATTCTCGTCGCGCCTCCGCTTATGACTGCGATTATGGTCTTCTCGGTCGTTGTGGTGACGGTATCTCTTGTGCCGCTCTTTGTCCTTTGGTTTGATGTCCTGCCCGGCTTCTTTGAGTAGCCGTCTTCGACTCACAGGGTCGTTCATCAGTGCCTCGTATGCTGCTTGCTCCTTCTGTTTGATAGCCAGCATAGGATCCTCCCGTATCTTAGCAGCTGTGTCTCGTACTGTGTTCGCATTCTGCAGTGCCATGAACGACTCTTCCGAAGCACCCCTTTCCAATTTCTTGTTCTCAGTGCCCTTGATCAACCCATCTATCCTCCTTTTTCCCAGTAGATAACCCTCCATCTCTTCAGTGGTACCTTGCTGACCAGCCGAAGGTCCAGAGTACATCCATTCCACACGCGCTGCTCGTTTCGTTCCACCAGCTGCCTCTTGCATTTCCTGGATCTCCTGTATGGCCCGCTCCTCTTGCCGCTCCTTCATCATCTGCTCTATTCGCTTGCGCTCGTCGAGTGCTTTCTTTTCTTCTTCCCATACCCGCCGCTGATTGCTCATGAGCACCGGATGCCATGACTTTTTCAAGTTGAGATCGCCTCCCATGTTGGCTGATGTCGGTCACGTAGATTTAGTAACGTAAAGGCTGGTGTAATTTCCAGACTACAGAGGTCTCTTAGGACTTCGGGTATATGAGCGGAAGAAAAAGTGTAAATCACAAACGTCGCTCACGACTCTGTAAAGTGTAGTATTTCTAAAGAATCCAAGTCATGTTCATGCCAAGACGCTAAGCTCTGCCTTATAGATAGCTACGCGGCAGCCTCGAACAAGCTTCTTACTAAGATCCGTCGCGCTTTAACCACACTCCCACACTTGCGAACCGTTCGAGTCCACCAACACTGATCCATCAAAGGCTGAGAGCCTCAGTCGCAGCACTATGTCCGACGACGATGACTTCATGCAAGATTCTGATCAGGAGCAGTGTGTTCAAAGCTCACGTCTACTGTCTCCTACAATAGCTAACACTTCAAAGATACGACTTCGAGTATGAAGATGATGACGAACAGGAGACAGGGGACGTTGATATCGAAAACAAATACTACAATGCCAAGCAGCTGAAAGCAGACAACCCAGATGAGGCCATCGACGAATTTCTAGGCTTGCCGGCCTTAGAAGACGAGAAAGGGGACTGGGGCTTCAAGGGCCTGAAGCAAGCTGTCAAGTTGGAGTATAAGTTTGGCAAATATGACAAGGCCAGAGTTCTCTAGATATGTTGTGGTTCAAGTGCTCATATCAATTGCAGGCTGTTGAGCACTACACCGAGCTTCTGACCTACGTCAAATCCGCAGTCACACGAAATTATTCCGAGAAGTCCATCAACAATATGCTGGACTTTATCGAGAAAGTGGCAGAAGATGACAAAGCCTACCACTGCATGGAGAAATTCTACTCGCAAACGCTGGAATCATTTCAGAGTACAAACAACGAACGGTTGTGGCTAAAGACCAACATCAAGCTTGCTCGCTTATGGCTGGAGCGACGCGAGTATGCCCAACTAGTGAGGCTTGTTAGGGAACTACATCGGGCATGCCAGAAAGAAGATGGAACAGACGATCCGAGCAAAGGCACCTATGCTTTGGAGATCTACGCCCTGGAAATCCAGATGTACGCTGATACGAGAAACAACAAACGATTAAAGGTAAACGTCGATTACCCTGTATTGCCACTATTATTCTGACGCGTCATCATAGGCACTCTATCAGCGAGCACTAAAAGTCAGGTCAGCGGTTCCCCATCCGAAGATCATGGGCATAATCCGTGAATGCGGCGGCAAAATGCATATGAGTGAAGAAAACTGGAAGGAAGCCCAAACGGACTTCTTCGAATCGTTCCGCAACTACGATGAAGCCGGGTCTCTACAGCGTATCCAGGTTCTGAAATACTTGGTTCTTACCACTATGCTAATGAAATCGGATATCAACCCTTTCGAATCTCAGGAGACGAAGCCATACAGGAATGATCCTCGCATATCTGCCATGACGGATCTAGTTGATGCTTATCAACAAAATGATATCCATAGATACGAATCCATCCTGCAGAACAACAAGGATGTCATGGCCGATCCGTTTATTGCCGAGAACATTGATGAGGTTACTCGAAGCTTGCGAACAACTGGCGTCTTGAAATTGATTGCTCCGTACACACGCTTCAATCTATCATTCATTGCCAAGCAGCTCAAGATATCAGTTGCAGAGGTGCAAGAAATCGTTGGCTTCTTGATACTTGACAAGAAACTTGACGGCAAGATCAATCAAGACAAAGGCACTGTCGAAATTGACGACCGCAGTGATGCTGACCGTACACACGCACTTCAGGAGTGGACTTCAGCCATCGGTTCGCTATGCAGAACGATCCTAGACGAAGGAGAGGGATTCAAAGGAGACGATTCACAATCTTTAGGAGGCACCGTCATGCCTAATCTATTAATCACCGATTCACGTAGCAGCCGTTCTACAGGCCAAGGAGCCGGTGGGTTTGGCGGCAAAGCAAAGGGGGGAAAGAAAGGGCTGGGCGCAGGGACCCGAGGTACATCAGTGTTCAATTGAGCTTATGACGTAAGCTATGCAATCGATAGACATGCAACCGATAGACATGCAGGATGGCTAAATAGCTTGGACGGACCAGTGGACTTCGCCCGGAACGCAACACCGGAGACAAACTTTCCGGTCTAAATTGGGCAAGCCTGGAAGTGGATGCTTGGCCATGTGTCTACCAGGTCAATAGCTTGGTCCTGATGTACAAGCATCGGAGCCGAACGGATACAGCCGTGCGGTAGTGATCAGGTAGCATTGCAGTTCTGCAACTCCACCATCAACTCTGGGCCATCCACTCATTGAGAGCGAGACAATGATTGCTACGAAGACTAGCATGGGCCATAGAAGTCTGTGGGTGCGGGGCCCCAGTTTTGCTTGCATATTGTGTACTTCGGAAACAACAGCCACCAATGCACTAGGCCAGTTGCATGCACATGACAAGCCATTCCACCTCCTCATATGCATGCCACAACATATTCCCCTAGCGACGTGTAGCTCATCCACTGAAGACTCTGACATGTGTGGCACTGAGCCCATGTTCCTCTAGCGACGTGTAGCTTATCCACTGAAGACTCTGACATGTGTGGCATTGAGCCCACTCAAAGATGACCAGTTCATGCAATTGATACAGCAGTAGAATGGTCAAAGCTTGTAAGACGCGGGTTAGATGTACTCGTACATGAGCGCGGGACAATGCATCTTGTCTATCGGCCAATTCGTTTTCCGCAGCTTCTATGGACAAATCCTACGACACCATAATTTTGTGATGTAGGCTGTACATCCCCAGTGCGTCAACGTAAGCATGCTGTACGTGAGGTACGTTAGGTAGAGCACAGATTTGACGGGATCGGCAAATGCCAGCCAGCCCTCCGCTCTGCTATCATCTGCACCTGCATCGTCAACCTTGGACCACCAAACACTTCATCAAACGTTAGCACCCCCCACCATCATTCAAGGGAAGTCTCGCAGGACAGAATTTAGCTGCCACTTCCGTTCATGTTTGCGCTTCATCTATACTGTACGCACGTTCTCACGTTGATGAGCGCGGCTTTCTGCAGTAGAGGCAGGGGGTGGATAAAGCGTCTCGCACAGGCTTCACTCTAGAGAGACAGCTTTGTGAAACTCTTGAAGTAATGCGGATCTCGTGACGCGTTTCCGTCTTCTTCTCTCTATATCTATCACATTTGCGCTTTTCAACCATTTTTAGCTCCTCTTGCGGCGGCATAGTAACACGCCATCATGCATTCTTCGTAGCCTCCATCGGACTACGAGCGGAAACAAGATCTTCTGGCCATCGCCGCCTTCTACCTTGACCGTCTGTCGTCAACATTGCCATCATTGAGCTACCATCGAGACGATCCACACGCTCCTTTGCCCTCCTCAATCCTCGCATTGCCATGATATCATTGAAACCTCCGAGCATATTTCACTCCCATCCGTCAAAGTACGCCACTTTCAGAGCATAATGGCTACAGAACAAGAGCTGGCGGACATGGAAAGGATGTCCTTTGATTATGTCCCGGATGTTAATGTAACATGCACCAGCAACCCTCCCAATTGAATCGGCCTGACAAAATCGCCAGGGGCCTCTTGTTGGAGAACAACAGTCAACTCAGGCCTTGGTGGCCGAGTACGCGCAAGCGGATCCGATCTATGTCCATAAGACGACTGTACGCTTCCGCTATCTTTGCGACCATCCTATCTGTAGCTAATAAAGCTCTTGGAATAGGCACTCCCCTCGAAATATTCTCACTACCGCACCGTCAGGGGAGATGGCAACTGTGGTTGGAGAGGTAATGACTCCACTAAGCATGACGAGTCTATCACCAATCACAGCTAACGTACCAGCAAGCTCTTGCATTTGGCTACTTCGAAGCTCTTCTCCGCATTGGCAACCCCGACAAAATTCGTGCAGAAGTAACAAAGCTCAGAGACTTCAACAAAATACTGGACGGTCTTGGATTAAACCCAATGATGTATGAAGACTTTGTTGATGCGACCTTAAACCTGCTCGAAAAGACTGTTGCAAGTCTACCGAACCATGACGGTGGAGCAGCTATCCTAGAGACCTTTAATGATGAAGCGACGTCCAACGAAATCGTCTACCACTTCAGGGTCAGTGCTTGGTTGGCCTATTGCTTGGTGACGAGGATAGCTGAAAATCGATTAGATGATAACCAGCGCGTGGATGAAGTCACATGCGGACTATTATGCGGGTTTTCTTGAAAGCGGCGACGTCAATGCTTACTGCCAACGTAACATTGATCCATTCGCGGTGGAGCTTGAACACTTTGGTCTGCAGGCCCTCGCTACAGCTCTGATCAACGAAGCCGGCATCGCTATAGAGGTTTTATACTTAGACCGCAGCACAGGCACTGAAGTCACCCCGCATAAATTCTCCGTGCTCGATGCGGCTTGCAACGAGGTGGAAAGCGCATCGACGATTCGTTTGCTGTACCGCCCGTATGTCTCTGAAATGTGTCTTTCCTATAAGCTACGGACTAATGAGTCGCAGCGGTCACTACGACCTATTGTACAAGGCCGAAGACATTGTCCAAATGTCCGTTCCTGCTTTAGCTAACCCAGAGATTCGTCTCTTATCCGACAACCCGTCCTTCTTGGCTTCCCTAAGCATCCCTCTCTCTCACAACGCTGATCTCGACCCACTACTAGATATTCCTGGCTTCTCCCTGGGGTTTGCTCCATCCGCATTTGCTTCCGTCGCTTACCAGAGCCCCAAGGAAGCCATTGCAGTGCAGAAGCCCCTAAGCCCCGCACCCAAAAAGAAAACCTCGCCTCCTTCGGCAAGCCAGCAGCCTTCATCTCCTTCAAAGGCTCTACCCATTCAACTAAAGATCCGCCCACATATGAATCAGTACGAGTTCGACTTCGAACATGTTGCTGAGCCGAAAGCGATAATACGCCAAGAGTGAGTGTTCAGCGGTCCTCCAATACCCAACTGCTCAGAGAATGACTGGTTCGCAGAGGCAGTCCAGATTTGTCTAAAAGAGAAGACCCTGCACACTATATGAACGAAGCTTTCCACCCTCACATGTGGCGGCCCGGGAAAGAATATAATAGAATATGGGAGAAAGAGGACTTAAGCAGAGGCTCTTTCTAAGAAGAAGGCCAATGCCTTGGTCCTCTTGTGACCAGGATCGCCTTCTTTTCTGGCTCCCGCACAAGTGCATGAAAAGACGCCGACGACCGAAACGATCTCTCTTTCTTACTATCCTTAATCCACAACAAAAGTTGGGCGGGGGTTTTTTAATTGCAAGCGAGGAGTGCTGGAACTGTGTTTGAGGCTACAGCACATAGTATAACGGAGTTGGCGGCCAGCGTTGCTGCACCTCTTTCGCAACTAGGCCTAGAGGCTACTGCTTCATTTCTTATGATATCAGCCATTCGGATGCTTTCAAGCTAGGACGTTTGTCCTGACTTGATCTCAAGGAGAGACGGGAATAGCGAAGCGTTCGCTCTCATGCTATCGTGCTGCAGAACAACCATCCTGCTCTGTTTCAAGGGCCGAATCACATATTCATCCGTCTCCGAATATCACTAGTCTGTCCACCTGCCCCTCCAGCGTCCCACCAACCACAGTAAGGGGATCGATGCATGCACCTGATCCTCCACGCCGCACATCCTTCATATGAACTTGACTTCACAGCAAGGAACTCTCCAGCGCTAATCCTAATCTCACTCATGTCCACCCTCCGCATGCCCATTACTCCTACCAATCGTTCCACATTCCTTCAACTCCCCACCACCACCCATTCTCGCTCTTCGTCCTTCCTCCGTCCCCGACCTCACCCTTCGCTTGCTACATCAGCCATCGCCACACCACCTCAACCCTCTCCGAAGCTGCGCCTCCTTTATTCAAGGCTCCTTCGTGACGTTGTCCTATCACGCCATTGACACCTACATGTCTTTATCCCTGCCCCTTGATCCGTACAAGTACCGCATTCCTACCACACGCATAGCCTAGAAACACTAGTAGTTGAGATTCTATAAGGTGTAGCTGGGTAGTAGGGATGAGTGGAGACGATTGGCTGTGGGAATTGCTGCAGGTCATGGTCTGCATGTGCTCTAGGATTATCTATTCTCTCGCAATTGTTTACCGGTAAGAGTCAGGCTGGCGAGGATCTACTACAGTCTGATGGAACCAGTTGGTAGGGATGATTTATTCTGCTAGGCTATGGTATGGTATGTAATTGTAGAAGAAACCAATAACGGCAGTAGCACCACCAGCGCTCAGGCATTGCGTGGTATAAAAGTTCAAGACATATGATATGATTTGACAGAGATAGATGATAGCCACCCAGATACCCATATACCCATCTTACTTTTATATAGAAGCGAAATATTTATTCAGCTCATTTAGACATTAACCCTATACAACATATCGTCCAAAACGTCTCAACAATGCCGCACCATTCGCCGTGAAAAAAAAGAAAAAGGATGATGTGGGTATCTCATACTGGTGTTCTACAACTAATTCAAAACAGTCACTCCGTTTGCCATTCCTTAAGAGGCTCCTTTGCCTCCGTAAAGCGTCCCATTCCCAAAGCCCACGGTCAACGCACTCAAATCCACTGTGATATTCCCTCCCACACTCGTCTGAGACGCATCGAAGGTCTTGCCCCCGCTGAGTGTCGTTGAGAGCATTCCCAGCGCTTTCGTAGCCGTATTCAGATTCGACGTCTCTTGGAAAATGAACAGTACGGCTGTCCGGCCAAAGTCAAGCACCTGTTGCGTAATGGGCCTATTGTTGCCCGAGGATACCGGCGCCGTTGTCGTGGCCGCGGGCGCTGCGGCGCCGGGTGTAGAGTCGACAGAGGGCGCGGCGAAGATGATGCCGTTGGATGATTGGGCGGCGCCGCGCGCGTGGAGGGGCCGGGTGGAGTGGGTGCGGGTTTTTGTCGGGAGAAGGAGGATGTCTTCTAGAGAGAGCGGTGTTGCGTCTTCGGGGAGGTGATTGTGTATGGGCAGCTGAAAGGGAAGGGAGCGGCGCTGGGCTTTGCCGTTTAATGTGACGAGGGCGTTTTCGGAGGAGCAGGAGAGATTGGTGGCGCTAAAAAGAGAGAGGACGGTATAGGAGGTTATGGGGATGCTGAAATTTGTTTGGGCGGCGGTAAGGATGCGCGGGATGTCGCTGCCTAGGGTTGCGTTATGGTAGGATGAGTCTGTATTAGTGACCGGTATATCGGTGGTTGTGCAACCATCGTCTGTGGGGGTATTGCAGATGGATCCTGTGAAGCCATTGGCGCAGATGCAGCGGCATTGCTTGTTGATAACAACGCTTGTTCCACCGTGTCCGCAGGCATTGCTGGACTGGCAGTCCGAAAGGCTTGGCCCGTTGTTCTTGTGTTGTTTTGGCAGAACGATCAGGGTGATAGGTATTATGACCGCCGCCGCAATTAGCAGGAGCACTATAATGAGAAGGAGAATGAACGCCCATATTGGCAAGCCACAGCATCGCCGCGGTCTAGGTCTGTTCGAGGACTGGGAGTCGTATCTGACAGTCTGGCCCCTGGAAAGTGCGGATTTGCCATGCGGTGACGGTGAAGGCCAACCATTTGCTCCTCTGTGGTGGGTAGGCGTTGAGGGCGAAGGCGATGGGAAGGCTGCAAGGATATCCGAGATTGAGCCAGACGAGCCCTTGGCAGCCTTCTCTTTCTCCTTCTCCTCCTCCTTTCGATTCAGTAGATCGAGCATCCCGATTCGACTTGCTGTCTTGCCTCGATCCAGATTTGAAGCCAGCTTCGTTGCTCGCCTGATGAGCTCCGGTAGACTTGTTGCACTACCTCTGGGCTCTTTTGAACCTTCCAAGTTCAAGCGTGGAGGACGCTTGTAACCCTTTTCGTTTGCAGGCTCGGGGGAAGCCGTACCACTTGAAGCCAATGCACCTCCCTTCTCAAGATGACCAAGTATCTCGCCTACTCTTGGATCGATTGGTGAATTGTTCGTGTCTGGTGTTCCAAAGTACTGGTTGGATGGGGGCATTGGAGGAGGCATACTACTGCGCGGAGAATCCAGGAAGGTCGCGTCACTCTCATATCCCGAATATGGATTGTGTAGTCGCCCTTGGTTTCTGAAATTGTGTCGTCCAATTGGATCTGTGCCCGCGCCCCCAGGACCACCAGGCCGCCAACGCTCATCTTGTCTGGCCTGCCAATTCAACTCTCGCGTTCTGCGGTCTCCTATGTCGGACTCGTCTCCGCTTTCCAGCGTGTCAAGAGACGTTATCCGTGGCCGTCCTTGGCTTCCTTTCGTGACAAGACCAGACGCATCGTCATGGTCGCCCGCGCTTGAAGCGCGACCACTGTTGGCCCCGGGCGACAAGTCTTCCTCCTCTTCCTCAATTCCAGGACCCATGTAGTATTCAGGAGGCCCATCTCCCCAGCTCTCCGGGATGACATGACTTGATGCGTACGAGCTATGCGCATCTGACATTTCTTCCGGGATGGGTGGAACAAACGAAGTTTGCGAATAGTAGGATGATCCTCCTTTCCGCGCTGAGGGTGGAGGCCCAAGGTTTCGGCGGGGCGGTGGTTGATAGGTAGGTATGGGAGGAACAGGGATGGATGGTGTAGAGGGAAACTCCGGTATGCTGCCAGTGGTGGAGTCCGATGCAGTCGTCAGTGGTCTGCTCGAGCTACTGGACTCCGTATAACTGTCCTCCCAGTAATTCCGTGGCGGCTGATCCGGGTTCGATGGTCTCCGGAATTGAAGAGGCGGAGGCTTGTTCTCCTGCATATCAGGTACGAAGTTCGGTCTGGGTGGTCTCTGTGGTGGAGTATTCCTTGGCTGACTTAGACCGTGTCTGCTTCCTTGGGGTGGGTACTGCGGATGTTGTGCGCGGTCAGTTGGACTTGAGCCCTGTTGAGGGGATCTCTCTTGCTGTGGAGATTGTCCTGGGCTCCTTATCGAAAGTGGAGTCGGGTAGGCTGGCATCTGATGTTCGGGCGGCAGCCCAGCAGCTGCTCTCTCCCTCGCACGTTTGACCGAGCCCGCGGGACTCTTCTCCCCATTCATTGCTCTTCCATTCCCCGTGGCCGCTTCTATAGCCTCCCGTATGTCGGACTCCATGTCTGGCCGCTTGGTCTGAGAAGAAACCACGACACTCTCATATCATTACTCGGTTGATTGCGCGCTGGCAGCGGCTGGCGATACCGTTCCCGAGGTTTCTTTCGCGCGGGCAGTATCTTGTAGCTCGCGCACAAATTCCTTGGGCAATTGGTTTATCAGCGAGGCCGACCTGCGGCTTGAGGCTGTACCAGGCGCAGATGATGCTGTAAAGACCGTGGAGACCCAAGAAGGCGTCGAACAAGTGACGAGGGAACAAAGACCGCGAAAGGCAGCAGAGTGGGGCCGGAAGCTATTGAGATCGGGTGGGCAGCCGATGGCAGCGTAATGGAGTGGAGGTGCTGAATGCGTGGATAGGGGGTGTAGAAGAGTCTGTCGGAAAATATGTTGATGCTCTGTGGGATGCTCGAAGGTTTACGAAGTCCACGCAGAAGGATTTGCGATGCGGCGTTTTGTGGAGGCTCAGACCGGACGCGGACTCTCGAGACTGTTGCGGTAGGCAAGACAAAGGGGAGTCATTAGTGTCAGGCGTGCATATGGATTCGCTTTGTTTATGCAGATGGAAGCCCGCAATCGTCCAAATATAATAATGGGGGAATATGTAGGTACAAAGAAAAAGACACGACGACAAGCAGCAAGAAACAGGCAAAGTACTCGCAGAGTAACTTCTCAGTAATGTAGTAGGATGGATGGAGTTGAGAGAGACTCTGGGAGTTTTGGAGGGCGGCTCCGTTCTGATTTGCCTAGGCGAGTTTCGGCCCACAAGCGGCAAGACTGACAGCCTACTCCAGTCTACAGGCTGATTGGTGTGGCACAAACATGCCACCCATGAGTTGGTGCATCGAAGCCTTTCTTGGTTGCATGGGACCTGGCAATGTGGGTATTCTACGGAGTATGATGGCAGAGATTGGTTGATGGAAATGGAAATGGAAATGGAAATGGAAATGGAAATGGAAATGGAAATGGAAATGGAAATGGAAATGGAAATTTGAGGCACGGAAATCATCATGCTAGAACTAGAACTAGTCGTGCTCACCACATTTATTATCCAACAAGGTGGCAAACACGCGCACATGATGATGCTCTGTCAGATTATTGTTGGTGGCTCTTTGCACCAAAGAGAGCACACTCCTTTTCCCTCTCAGTCTCGCACATGCAGCGGAGTTGAAGCGCAGTGTTGATCCTCCGTCGCACTCCAAACGCACTTCAAAACGGGCTTGCTTGGCGCCGTTAGAGATTGGAGGCAAAGAAGAAACAGACTTGTTTCAGATGCATGCATGTCTTGGCGGGGCAGTATGGAGCGAAATCTTTTCCAATGCTTCCAGAAAGGATCGACCAAAGTCTGGGCTCTTTGAACATACCTTACCTTATGGATCTCTAGAACCACCCTGACCAGCCCCGGAAATAAGATTGTAGTAGGAGGCTTCCACCCTTAACTTGTCTCCGGACCTCGCTCGTTCCATGCGCACACCATGCGTGCATGCTGCCATTACTCTGGATCACGTACTTTTAGTCAATCTTGACCTTTTTGCCCTGAAAGAGGATTTTGGGCTAAACCTCATCATGATGTTTCTGTTTATGGAGATGCACAGCCTGCAGTTCGGCTTTACGAGGGGCGTAGACCTTGCATTCAGGGCACAGTCAGCTTCCACCCCGCAAAAATGTCATCGCTCACCACTCCTTCGCATGCTATCTTTGGCAAGTGTTGCGTAAGCTTCTCGCTGGACCGGAACACGTTGGGTGGCACCGCATAGTTCTACATCATTGTCAACCTCCCAAGGGTACTTTACCATGGAGCCATGGTATCTGGCCAAGAGAGGATTGCTACCGAAAATTTACAGCTCTTGAGAATGACCGCAATCAAGGGTAAATCACCGTCATTGCCTGCGCTATGGATCGTTCTTGCCCTCTCCAGTCTGCTTGTGAGTAGGTAGTGCATGATCTCTTTGCTCTCTGTGACAATTAATCTATACTGCTAAACCTCAAGCATCCCGTACATTGAATAGATCCTTATTCCAAGCATTGTTCTGCATACTCGATAGGTAGCATACCCATAATTTTGTGTCACCCTCCTCATTTCGACCTCTCCAATGGCAACAGAGAGCGGCTCCATACCTGGACATACAACTCCTCTACGGGCACGTTGCCCTTCTAATGCCACCATTGCAGCGAACCTTGCTACATCGTTTGCACCTCCTCAGCAGACTACCCCGAACAGTGGTCGGAAAAGGAGGCATCTACCTAATCTGTCACGGTCTACAGCGAGTCCAAGCCATAGCACACAAATAGCGAACATCTTCCGCGACGCTTCGGTCACGCTACATGGGCTCAGATCTCCGCCAACTCGGCCGCCTTCCAACAGCAAAAGACCACGAATGCCCCTTTCAATGGCACGCAGCACCAGATTTGGCCACGCCAGCAGCCTTGCTATCGCAGATGAGAATGAGATGGAGGGTATTCTCCCGATTGGCGTCGCAACACCGCAGTACAACATCATACGCACTCCGGAAGCGGTAACCAACCCAACTTTTGAGCAATGGCGACTACCTCAATCTTCCTCTTCTAACTCAAAATCTGGCTCACTTCCAACAAGCCAAATCCCCACTCCGGGTACGTACCCTTCGAATGACGGCAACATTGATTCATGGTTGAGTGGCGTGCTTGCCTCATCGTTGGAAGATGACCCCGGAACGATGGAAGAGGAGGGCATGGATCCCATTGGCATGTACGATTTGAGCAACAAAGAAAACACCAGCCCCGCTAAATCGTCGCCCTCGTCAGTCCGTCCACCAGTATTCCACGTCAACTCCTCGATTCGCTACCCCAACATGAATCTTAAATCTCCGACTCGGCCCCTCCAATTTCAACATCCTCTCACGCCTCGCGGTCATCTGAGTCTGCCACCGAGAAAGAAGAAGCCCAAAATCGTCGACGATTCTTTAGGTATCTTACCTAAACCCGGTCTACCTGGGCAGGATTTCACTATTCACGAGGACGAATTATCTGGTGCATTAGCCGAGCTTAGCCCCCAGGTTGAGCGTTATCGGAAGGGTAGGGGCCCAAAACGGGAACGGCGTCAGAGCTATCTCGATGAAGATGTGCTGGATATGAATAATAAGGTACCCTTGGGGGAGTCTGCGCAGAGTGCACGATTGACCAAATCTGAGCCATTCTTGGGGGAAGCTGCCCATGCTGCGTTCAATTTCCAAGGCTAAGAAATACGAATATCAACCGTGAAAGCGGCTTCTTACCCAAAGTTTGATGTAGTTGTTACCATGCACTAATGGCAAGTGCTCAACAGCAACCACTCTCTCAACCTTGATCCCCTTGAGAATTAACGCACAAAATGAGAAACTATCATTCCGGTCTGCCATTTCTGAGACTCGATCGTTCTTTGTACATATCATTTCCGAGTCTTCATGAGGACTGTGGCTACCAAGAGTCATGGCGTGGGTCCTTTCCAGTCTTTTCCCGTGGGGAAGGAGCCAAGACCGAGCAAGAGTCACGATCTCAAACTCACATCAGTCGATGAAGTTTTTCGGTATGCTACCATTAAGATCACCTTTCGCAGGTTTATGTCACATCTTTCGTCCATTCAGTTTAATCACTCGATTTTTCCTGCAATCTTCCCATGCTTGAACAAAACGTCGGTACGCCAAACCACAATTCCAAACGAAACGCCCGCCTTCAACGCCCTCCTCAAAGCCTTCGACCGCCTACTCGACTACGAAGACTCGCTCGTAGCGAAAACCAGCTACAGCCACATCCCCTTGAGAAACACCAATCCCATACCTATGCCCCCAGCCTGCAAGCTTCTCCGAAAATGCCGTCCTGTCGACCTTCCCCATATTAGCTACGATGTGCGAAATTGTGCTGTCTGCTTCGAACCTTTCAACACGTTTGCCGCCAATGCCGCAAATCAAATTTTACCACTGGCAGAATTCCTCCCCTGCGGTCATCTGATGTGCCAGAATAGTATGGCCCAATGATTTAATCCCGTCTGGGCAAGAGACAATAATACATGCGCGCCCTGCCGCGCTATCATGTTTCCGAAGTACACACCAATCAATACAGCAGAGAGCCAGCAAGCGAGCTGAAATTTGTTTGACTGGGTCTACGATGAACTCGCCGGCCACTTGGAGCCCCACATCCTACTTCTTGATCGCCGCCAGAAGCGCGTCCTAGTCGTATGGCTTGGGTGGACTGCGTTATCGAAATTGGATGCAGAGAAGACGGCAACCGAGGAGGCTTTGGTAGCTACAACTAAAGTCACGGACAAATTCAAAGACGGTGTTCCGAAAGGAATTCTCAGGGAGGGAGTCCAGGCGGTCGGTTATTGAAGGAATAGTGGGTCAAATCAGTGTGCCCTGGCTTGTGAATGGGAATACCAGGGATGTGGCCCATATGGAGTCATGCTTTCGTGATCGGGGTAGGATGAGAGATGTGCAGGATGGAAGAGACAGGTGGGTTCGGTGTCGAGTTGCGTGCTGCTGGAAGATCGGTTTGTTAAAGAAAATTCGGGTTTGGATCTAAGGGTAAGGCACTTTTTGAAGTCTTAACAAATGTTTCTGAAGTGGGGTCTTGGGTTCTTACTCACGATTTCTCCCAACATTTGTCTTGTTACCCACAATTGTCGCGTGATCAAGTAATTAAGACCCTGAAATGTGGCAGGTGGACAGGAAGAGGTGGCGGGTGCTCATGTCTTCGTGCCTGGAGTTGGCGGTATGGGCTAAAGCCGAGGATGGGCTGATGAATGGAGGGACTGCATCAGCTCCACCCGATCTTAGCAGGCTGAATGAAGGAGGGCGATCGCACCTTAGGGGTGACTGATTGCTTCCTTGCGGGAGAGCAGGGAAGGGAGGTGCAGTTTCTGAGGGAGGATTTGTACGATATTACGATACGAGGCTCAAGTCTTTGGTCAGCGTACAATTTAGTAAAAGTGGAGACTTTAGCTTGCTCTTCTTTCATATACCAACGCCGCCATCCATGAATTAATATGATCAAATCATGACAGGTCAAATGACTCATACTAAGCTCCGCCAGCACCCTTCATGAACAATTTCTCCCGCCTCATAAGCAGCGAGAGCACGATGACCAGCGCACCAGCCGTCATACCCAATATCCACACCTTACTCATAGCATCCACAATCGCCTTTAGCACATCAGCCTGTTGTGTCTGACTCAAGCTCTTGATGAATGTTGAGCCTGCTCCTGCGATAGCCGCCTGGATCTCCATGACAGGAACAGTAGGAAGGATCTTAGCAATGGAGTTACTTGCTCCGTTCAGGAAGACAGTATTAGCAATTGCCAACGCGATAGTTCCACCCCCGACCTGCGCACAAGTGATGAACCCAATCGCCACTGGGATATGCTCCTTGCCGACTTTCGCCTGAGCCACCGAGAACGAAGCCTGCACGAAAGCCCCAGCACCGATGCCAGCGAGGACGCTGTAGCCATGGACGGACGGTGTAGAGGTGGAGACGCCGATAGTGAAGAGGAGCGCTTCGCCAATCAGGGTGCAGATTCCGCCGAAGAGGAACCAGGGAGAATAGTATCCTGTACTGCTCATGATGCCACCGTTAGCGATGCAGGTGAATACCAGGACGCAGACGAAGGGGAGGAGGTGGACGCCGGCTCCGAGGGCGGAGGCATTCTTGACGAATTGGAAGAAGAGGGGGATGAAATAGATCGGGATGAATGTCGCGGTACTTGCGCAAGCTGTGGCGGCGAAGAGTAGTAGCATCGTCCTGGATTTGAGGAATTCGATGGGGAAGATACGGCGATCTTTGGTCGTAGCGACAGTGAAGGTTTGTTGGAAGCCGAACAGGATGAATAAGACACCTGAGGTGACAAATAAGCCTATGATGCGGCCGCTGTTCCAGGCGTAGACGACGCCTCCGAAGTTGATGGCCATGACGCCAGAGACGAAAGCGCTGCAGATTAGGATGGCGCCAATGTAGTCGATTTCGGCGAAGCGCTTTCTTTGGGTGACGCTTGGACGAGGATCATAGCGAGGGAGATAGAAGAAGAAGGCGGGCGCTAAGATGGCTCCCACGCAGAGATTGATGTAGAATGCCCACCTCCATCCTGCGCTGGAGTCGGTGAAAGCACCTCCAATGATGGGGCCGAGTACAGTCCCAAGACCCCATGTGATACCGGTCAAGGCAATGTACATAGGTCGCTCATGCTCGGTAGTGGTAACCGAAAGAAGCGTCATGACACCGCAGTACATACCGACGCCCCCAAAACCACAGAGTGCTCGGCCAAAGATGAGGACGTTCATAGTGTTAGAGGCACCACAAATGGCAGATCCAACTTCGAACAGGAAGACGGTGATGAGATACAGGATCTTAGCGTCGAACTGAGCATACATTTTCCCCCTTGTAGTCAATTAGAATGCGCCTCGAACCTGAAGTCGAGGGTGCGTAAGGGAACTTACCAGACTAAATTGGTACCAGCTGCGGCGACGAGGAAAGCGACTGATAGCCAGGGCAGCTTGTTGACTTCACCAAAGCGCTCCACAATGGCAGGCTGAACATCTGCAACAATGGTATTGTCGAGGGCGAAGAGGAAGGTAGATGCAAGAACGGCTGATACGGCGAAGACCCACTTGATGCCGTGCACATTTCGAGGCGATGCCTCTTCCACAGCTTCCAACCCCTTCTCGGCGAATGCCACATCGCCGCCATGCTCAGAATTCTGCGATGATGGCAAGGGCGTGTTGGCGCCTGATACTGTACCGGAGAGTGATGTATTCGGCACCTCCAGCATCTTTTTCTCCCCATTCTTGGTGGTTTCAATTTGCTCGGCCATTGTCGATCATAGAGATGCAATCAAGCAACAGCGAACAAAGGATGGACAGGCAGCCACTATCTTGATGAAGATAATATTAGATTATTTAGCGTACAGAATACTATACTGCACAAAGCAACAAGAGACGGGAAAAATTCACAGCTGAAATGATCTGGTAAGCAGGCATTGAGGGTATCCTTATAGTTGAAAGGAAGACCATGGGGCAACCAACTCTCAATAAGCTTTACCTACCTGGAGTGAGTCGGAGTGAGTTGAGTCAGATTGAGGATCGACAAGCCTGTAGATGGGCACCATTGGTACGACAGGGAAATCTGACACTGCTGATGCTTGTCTGACCATTAACCATTTCCACACGGACATAAGGCTAGAATATGTCCGAGACCACGGGCTCGGGACCGTCTCAAGGTGTAAATCCGCAATTGGATTTCAAAGCATTCCCGCATTCACCGTTTCTAAAGTACGCTGGCGGCTGCATCTCTTATCCGACATGTAAGCAGTAATCACTAATAAAGCATTCCAACAAGATCCACTTTTTTGACCTTGATCCTGGCCACAAAGATGGAGCTCTGCAATGTCGGAGGAAGCTTTTGGTCCGATTCTTTGCCTGTTGAACGAGCTTCTGTCTGGAGACTCTACCTCAAGACTCCCTGCAAGGCAATGCGCAGATGTATCGGGGTGATTATTTCGCCGCTGGGGATGCACTATACGAGGAGGAGGCAGAGGAAGGAAGCAAAGAGCTGTGAGGCGATCACCATTTCATAATATGCCTACTCATGCTCTCTACGAGTAGAGTAATCTCAGAGGCAGATGATCATAGCTACTGACGTGCCGCGAAAGTAAGAATTGATTGGCTTCAAATGAGTTAGGTTGTAATCGGAAAATCAGCTCCCGCTCGATTCGGTAAACACAAGCACTAGCGTCGGATTTGGGCCTCGGGCCCGCAAATCTTGGCGCTGGAACACGAGAAAACTTTACATTAGCCAAGAGCAGAGTACTGTACTAGTTCAAGATTTATCACTAAAAATTGATTAGTTGGGGCTTTCGTCGCTGAGTGTGCGTAATTTTTCTAGATCTCCATGAGGCCAATTATTTAAGACTAATCCGATAGTATTTGCAGGATTACAACCATCAACTCACGTCATTATCAAAATAATTGGCAAGGTGGGGCCCCTAAGATAGCCCATAAGCTGGACCCTAAGCTAGGTTTTAGGCGCCTATTGGGGGATCTCCTTTGTCTCCGGTGCAGACCCCTTGCTTAGTCGGAATTTTAGCGCCCAAGGGTATTCCTCCACAGGAGGTCTACGCTCGGAACCGGGTAAATCTTAAAAATAAGGTTTCCTAACTAGTTAATTACCGCGTTAACGTCCCCAGGCTAAAAAAGCCCCCTAGAATATTATTAAATTAAAAGTTTTTAATTTCTTAAATTATAATTAAATACCGAGAGGTACCTACCTCTAATAGATCTTTAGAGGTCTTAGAACTCCTACGCTCGGTATAAAATATCTATTTATTTTAGCGCCGAAAAGCGTTAGATTTTTAATTTTCTAAAGGATATTCGAATATATAGAGGGGTTTCTAAATCGTTTTCGGGGTAGATATAAAGGTCGTTTTTTTCTATTATAAGATTTCCGGAGTAGGTATAAAACAATAAAAGTTCTACCTTAAAACGTTAGTAAGTAGCTGTTGATAGGCTAGTAGACCTAGCTGCCGGAACTAAAATAATAGTCTCACGCCAGCGAGGAGGCAAGATCTCCTAGGGGGCCCTCCGGGTCAGCCCTACGGCCCACCTTGCCAATTATTTTGATAATGACGTGCAACTGTGCTGCAGTCTGCCTTTGGAGCCTTGACCCATTTATGAAATCAACAGTCTCACTCACTTTGTCGAGGTCTAGACTGTAATACCTTATCAGCAGATGCATCAAGCCCTCGCCCAACGCCATCGTAGAAGCTTACGGCGGTGGGACCGCACCGAGCTGCACATGGTGTCTAGTGCCTTAAGTCGGAGCCCAGATATCATGATGCTGAATATATGTACAACTGTACCCCTAGATGGAATCACCACTGGTGAATTTGATCCTAGTGCTCCAAGCGCGCGAACTTGTTCCCATATCGGATCAAGATCACGTTGACAAAACCATCTCGCAGTGCCTAACCTGCCATCACTTTTTAACCACCATTCTGATGCATGCTTTGTGCTTTGCCCGAATAGGTTTCGCCACATTTTCGAATTCAAAAATGCGGACTCCCAACACCACCGAATCGCACTTGGCGACGATGAATACTGTTTCACAGTGAACGGCTCCCGAGTACCCACTTAGTCTGAATCGGACAGAAATTCAGCAGAGAACAAGGAGGCTAAACAGTGTAGGCATCAAACCCCAAGAACGAAATCTACGAATTCTCAAATCGGCTCGAGAAGGATTTCCCTCAGATGGGATCTTGTTTGTGGTTTGGAGGTTTGAACTGTGATCGAATCGCGATTCCAATTTGTCTTGATTGGGTCAGGGTTGGACACCCTCAGAAAGTCCTCGTGATGATGTGTTCTTTGATTCAGGTACTCTTCACCTTGTTAAGATACAACGGAGATGCTCTTGAGTTGATCCTATTGCATCGTCATGCCGTGAACCGGCGAGATGGTGATCTCGTTGTAGTCAAAACAGACTGGGATTGCATTAGTGATTTCTCGCAGGGTGCAGAACAAAGAAGTGCTATATCTAATCCCAAGAACAATAGTGCTATGTTTTGCACGAAGCATTTGTTCTAATAAAAAAGGTATCCAGTTCATAAGGCGCAGTACATGAGTGTCGACCATGCTCTTTGTCGAGGCCACAACAAAGCGTGATGGACTGACGACTTACCTCTCCAGGTGTCCCATCTCTCCTACGTACCTATACTCCCGAGCTTCCAACAATCATCCAGCCTACAAAATGTCTATCTCTCAAATCTATCAGAACATGCCGGCCACCATAAAGCTGTTGAAGGCTTTCTCTCGCTGGCAGAGGAAAGACAACTCGTACCAAAAGAAGGCCGTCGGACACAATGATCCGCGCTTCCTTGAAGATCATCAACTCGAGCCATATGCGCCGGTCCCACCACCAGCAGCTGTCCACTTCGTCAGCTCATTATCACCAGTTGTTGGCATTTGGGCAGAATCTCCACTACAGTCTAACTTAGTTAGGCTTAGCGCTGCTTAGTAAGCCAGCCTTACGCACCATATATATAGCAACTGTAACACCATAGATAATGATTAACTATTCAACCTCTACTACTATCTATAATTAGACGTGTATTCTAAAGGGTTATAAGCCCGAGTTTAGTATCTACTACCCCTTAGTAAACACGTTTAAAGAAGTCTTTAAACCGTATATATAATAATTTTAATACTACCTCTAAATCTACCTCTAAATCCTAATCTATATAGTAGTAAATAATAATTATAACGGATTATTAGGAATTTAAAATTAAGAAGTTAGATAGGCCGAAGAATTAATTTAAATTTAAACGCGAAATAATAAGTAAATACGTCCTCGATAATATTAAATAAATAATATTAAATAAAGAGTTTCGATTTATTTATAATATCTAAGGCCGCTAGCGTAGAGCTAGTAGTTTAGTAATAATATAAAAAATATAAAATAGTTATAGGGTTTATTACTAGGTAGTTTTTAAATCCTAGATTTAATAATAGAATTAATCTCTAAAGATTCTAATAAAACGGGGGAATATTAACTCGATATAAAATTATTAAAAATTAGAACCCCGCGATACTAAAGCTAGAACCCTATATCGATAAATAATAATATTATAAAAGTAGCGGGGCGTAGGTATATATAATATATTAACGCCTTTAACGGGGCGTAAATATATATAATATATTATTACTTTATAATTACTTCTCTCTTTAGGTCTTAGTCTCTAGATATTTAAATATTTTAATTAAAAAATCTTTATTAAAAAATCTTTAAACCCCCTAAAAGAAATAAAGAAAAAGAGTTATTTAATATAATAGTATTATTATATAGTAATTTAAATATAAGATTATATACCTAATTCTTTAATATCTATAGTATTAATTACGGAATAATATTTAATTAAATTACGAAGTTTATTAAAAAACCTTTAAACCTCTTAAGAGAAATAAAGGAAAAGAGTTTTCTAGTTTATACTATTAGTTTTATAGCGCTAATATATAGTATTAATAGTTAATTAAATAATATTTCTTTCGTCCCTATAGTACTATTATATATAATAATAACGGAGCGAAATAATATATACTATCGTTCTTATAGCGCTTATAGTACTTATAGTAAATATAGTATATTAGATTATTCCTATAGTATCTATAGTACTAGTAGTGGAATAATAGTAACTACTCTTATTATATACTTTTATTATACTATAAAAATACTAGTAGTAAAATACTATATATAAACGGTATAACCCTAATATTATACTAGGAGATTAGTAATAATAGTTATATTTATTAATAAGAGCGAGGTAGCGGAGCGGAGGCGTATATCGATATATAATAACGATAAGATATTTAGCGCGACGGTTTATTATTAAAATAAACTCGCTCGCCTATTTTTTTTCTTTCTTTATAACTTCTTTAATCTTTTTTATATATTATTACTTTAACTCTATAGTAGTATTCTAGTATTATAATTAATATATAAATAATACTCTCGTTATATATAGTTTTCTTCTAACTCTATAAATAACTCCTATTTACCGATAGTATTAGTTTATTTATATTAATTATTTTAGTTATAAATATACTAGTAAATATAACTAGTCCACTATTAGCGCGACTACGTAATATTAATTATAATAATAATTTACTATACTTTATAACTCCTTTACCAAGTCTATTTCTATTAATTTAATAATAATTATATTCGAGGTACGTCCCCTTCTTATATACTTTATTATATTAATTACTATAGAATCGACTATTATATAAAGGTAAACTATAACCGTAAACTTTAAAACGATATATATTAATAATAATAAATCTCTAAATCTTTCCGAAGAAAGGTAAAGAGATTTATATATTAATATATTTATATCGGTAATAAGACTCTTAAAGAAGAATATAAATATATTTTAATAAATAAAGAAATTACCTAGTAACGTAAAATATATATTAAGATAATAATAATTAATAAATAAATCTCTATTATAATTACTAATTTATAAAATTAATTAACGGCGGCGAACTAGTATATTAAGGAATTAAAAACGATAAATAAGATTCTCGAAAAAGAAATCGAAAATTTCTATTAATATAAACGGGACCTAGAGAGTCCCGAGGAAGATAATATCTTTAAGAATTATATTAAAGAGATTATATCTTCTTCTAATAATTCCGATAGTAATTAAATCTTTCGTATAATTTAATAATAATATCGAATTCTTTTTTTCTTAAATCGGCGCTAGTTAAATTTACCTAGATATATTATTTAATAATATATTTTAGGTATTTATATAGATTATATCTAAAATAAAAATATTTTTATAAATATAATATCTTATCGTTATCGTATATAAATAGTTTAATAATAAATTAAATTTAGTTATATTTTAAAACCGTATAATAAGGTTATAAATATAGAGGAGAATATCCGTTATATAAATATTAATATAAAAATAGTAATCTTTACTTTTAACGTCGGCTCTATTTACTCCGTTTTATTATTTTATATAATTAAATAACCTCTTTAATTATATTTATATATTTATATTTACTACCCGCCTATTTAAAGACTTTAATTAGTTTACTAGTATTAATAAACTCTTCGTTTAATAATTATTAATTATATTCTTCGCCCTAATTAATCTATTTAACTTTATACTAGATATTTTTCTTATTTTTAATTTTATTAATTACCTCTTCTACCTCCTATAGTTTATTATTATTAATAAATTCGGGGGTTTATATAAAAGATTCCGCTATATTAATATAATCGCGAAGATAATATAACTTAAATAACGATATATAAAAAATATTATAAATTCTATATATAAAAAGTAGTAGTAGGCGGTAAATTTATACTCTTATTTTATTAATAATTTTAAAGAGCCTTATAAACTTATAAGATAATTTCTTATTTAAGCGCTTTTATTTTAGGTTCTTAATTATTAATATAATTAAATCGCTAACTTTATAATTTTATAGTTTATATATTTTATTATACTATTTAGTTTAGTATTCGGTAGTATTTTATAAATACTCTATAACTTTATTCTTTAAAGTTTATAATTATTATATTTTATTATTTATAACTAGTACTTTTTTTCCCTTAAAGTCGTCCTCGACCTCTTAACGGATTTTAAAATAATAACTATATATATTAAAAAACAGCGTCGTTCCGACGACGATACTCTAATTATTATTTATTAAGAATTTTATTATAGGTAATAATCTAGCCTAATTAATTTATTTATTATTAATAAATATATATAAATAATACTTTAATATTTAATTTTAGCGCTTTATTTATTTATTTATTTAAGGGTAAAAAATAATACTTAAACGTTATTTAATTTTCGAATAAAAATATATAACCGACTAGAAAGCGCTCGTAAAAATAAAGCCTCTATCGCTAATAATATTATTAGGTATACTATAATAGTAAATAATTTTAAAATAAAATACTTCCGCTAGTTAAGCGGTATCGATCTTAATAATTATAAATATATATTTAACTAGTTTAATAAATCGATTTATAACGATAAAGATAATATTATAAATAGTATCTTTATATTTACTAGGCGGTAAATTAATTATAAAGTTTATAGAAATCTCCTTCTAAAGCTAAATAATAATAGGAAGCGAATTTAATTTATTATATAAATAATATCGCGGCGCCTTCGTCCGTTAATATATATCGTAAATCTTAATATAGTTCGTAACTTACTTTAGGCTACCCTCCTAGAAAAATTTTCGGGTAAATAATTTATATAATTTAATAATACTAAAGTAGTTTATTAAAGGATTATTATAATATCTCTTTATAAACTTTTCCTTTAGAGCTTTATTCTTTAATATATAAAGATAAATATTATATTTTAATAATTCTTTAAAGTTTATAACCTATACTTTATTCTTTATATAACGACGGTTCTTTAATATATTCGCTCTAATTCGAAAAAAATTTATTGAATTATTATAGATTTATAGTTCCCGAATTAATATTTTAATAGATTTTTTAAAATTATTATATATAGTTTTAAATACTACTATAATATCCCGCCTTAGAATTATTACTTTTAATTTTATAATTTAAAAAGTAGGGGTTATAACTATCTTTACTCTTTTATCTTTTTCTAATAATTAACTATTAGTCTAAAGAGTAAGTTTATTCTAAAGCGTTAATAATAATTTAATATTTAACGACGATACTCCCTTATAATTAAAGCGCTATAAAGATATATTAATAAAATTTAATTTCCTAGCCCGATAAAAGATCTTAAAGTTATAAATAGTTAATTTAAATATTTAATAAACTTATTTAAAATTTAACTTCTTTTATTTTATAAAACCCTTTAGGTTATTATAATTAATCTAGATTTTAATATAATAAAGACTACCTTCTAGGTAGTATCGCTATTATTTTATTATTATTATAATAACGAGTAATTCTTAATTATAAGTCTTATAGTTTTATTTCGGGGGATTTAATTTCTATAACTAGAATACTATAGAGTATTAATAATTATTTTTATTCTATTATAATAATATAAAGTTAAGGTTAAAGTTAGAAGTATTTATCTTTATATATAATTATTTAATTAGATTATAATAGTATAGAAAAGGCGTATTTACGAATATATTTTATAAAATTTAAAATACTTCCGTAGCGCCGTTTATTTATTTAAACGGATTTATTTTTTTATTTACTTTACTACCCTTAAGTAGGCTAGTAAACGGTATAGTTATATTAAAATAATTATAGATAAACCGCCTATAGAAGTTAGCGAAGCCTAAAAAGATTTATACCTCCCGATATATTTTCGGTTAAGATTATTCCTTAATAATTTTAATATATTCCGGGTCTATAGTTACTTTATTAATAAATATAATAAAATTTAAAAACTCGACCGTTTCGGTATTAAATTAGTATTTCTTAAGGTTAATAAATAGCTAGAATTAATATAATCGTTTAAATATTTATTTAATATACCGTTAATACTCCGCCGGATTAATACTATAAATTAAAATATTATCTAAATATACTATATATATTATATCTACTAAACTTATAAATATATAATTAATATAAATTTAAAATATCGCCGGTATATTAGCGAGCCTAAAAGGTATAACTAAATATTCGAAGTAATTATAGCGAGTTTAGAAAATAATTTTCTATTTATCGCTTTCCTTAATCTAGATCCTATAATAAATATCTTTAAAATCTAATTTTATAAAGATTTTAGAATTATATAAATAATCTAATATCTCGGTAATTAAGAGTAACGGGTATCGATTTTTAATAATTATTATATTTAAACCTTAATAATTAATATAAAGACGTAATTTATTATCCTTTATAAATATAAAAAGAATAAGTACTTTAATTAAAGAAATTAAATAACGAATCTAACCTTTATAAAATAAGAATTCTAAATAACGCCGTAACTCCGATAATTTAATTTAAGATAAATTATAAAAAAAATTATAAAGCGGTTCTTTATTAACTTTTATTTTAATAATATAATCTCTTTATTTAAAAATAAATAGGGTATTCGCCTTTTTATTAAAAAAAATATTATAAAATCTTATAAGTTTCTTAGGAATCTTTAGGTTAAGAAGTTCTTCCTATTTACCTCGCGCTATTATAACGTATATAACCGCGAATATATTCGGTTTATTTTTAAAACTACTAGTGAACTTAGCCGGTTCTTTAATTTATAAGTTATTAAAATTAATTTTAAATCGTTATTAATCCGCCTTAGAATTAATTAATATCTTTAATTAATATAATTTAATATACCTAGAATAACGTCTAAATCTTTAAGATTTATAATATAAAATAAAATATTATATTTACGCCCTTAACCTTAATTATCGATTATTTAATAATTCAATTAATACGCGTTATAGTAATATATACTTTACTCGTTAATTATTTTAGTTAATAATAAAGTAGTATTATAAGATTTTAAATTATTTTTAATAACGAACTATTATAAAATTAAATTAATCTACGCTCTAGAGTTAATTAAGGTAATAAATTATTTAATTTTATTTTAAAGAGTAATCTAATCCTTAGAAAGAATAAAAAGATATATCTCTATTAATCGTTTTTTTTACCCTTCTTCCGAGGCGTAAATTAAACTTAATTATTTTCTATTAATACCGCGTCGACGTATATAATTAATTTATTTATATTGGGATATTTAGGCTTAATATAGCCTTCTACTCTATAATAATAATAAATAATCTTATTATATAAAGAATTAATAATATTAGTTTTACGTTTATTACCCTTCTCCCTTAAAAGCGCCTATTTAATATTATCGCCGGTATTAGATTTAATAATTCGGTCTATTATAGGTTTTTCTTTATTAGGGTTCTTTAATTAAAAACCCGAATTAAAATTAAAATTATTTATTAATTATATATATTTTAAATTCTTTTCTTATATAATAACCTAAATAAGAATTTCTTCCCTTTAAATAAATATATTACTAGTATTAAGAATTTTATTTTTAAATTTAAATTTAAATTTAATTAAAAAGAAATTTACTTTATACTCCTTTAAAAATAAAGATAATTAAGTCTTTATTTCTTTAAAGTAGGTCTTAAATAATAATATTTTTTAATAAAACTATTATTTAGTTTCCTCTCATTTTTTATAAATAAAAAGACGGCGGTTAACTAGATTTATTATTAAATTAAAAAAAAACTTTTTAAAAAAACTAAATATAATACTAGCTAAATTATATAAATCGTAGTATTTATATTATTATATTAAAGGGTTATCTTCTAACGAGTCTATATAATATATAATTCTTAAATAATCGGTAGTGAAATATTTAGGACTAATTAAAAACTTAATATTTATATCGCGGAACTAGTATAAATATTTACCTTCGCTTATACCTTTATAAAAACGTATTTTATTAAAGCGTAGTATTTTCGCCCTAATAAGAATATCCCTATTAAATATAATTAAATAAATTATTATTATTCCTCTAGTAGGCGTAATAATTAAGGGACTTTTATTATAAATAATAAATTCTATTAATACTCCGCTAGCGGGCGTAGAAATAATAAAATTATATAATTTTAAATTTTAAATTTATAATACCTCTAATGTTTATTATTATTTAAGGCGATAGTTTTCTTCTTTAATAATTTTAAACTATATATTTAAAGTCTATTCGGGGGTAGTAATACCTTTAGATTCGTTATTATTTTTATAACGGGGGTCGTCGGAGGGGGTTTAATTAATATTATTATTATTAAATTCTTCTAGACGTCCCGAGGTTAAATCTAATATTATAATAATAATAGGCCTTTTCTTTAGAAAGATTTAAAAAATTAAAACTATAATATTTAAAGCCGCTAGCGTAGAGCTAGTAGTTTAATAATAATATAAAAAATATAAAATAATTATAAGGTTTATTATTAGGTAGTTTTTAAATTCTAGATTTAATAATAAAACTAATCTCTAAGGATTTTAATAAAACGGGGGAATATTAACTCGATATAAAATTATTAAAAGTTAGAACCCCGCGATACTAAGGCTAGAACCCCGTATCGATAAATAATAATATTATAAAGGTAGCGGGGCGTAGGTGTATATAATATATTAATATCTTTAATAGAGCGTAGGCGTATATAATATACTACTACTTTATATTATTACTTTTATAAAATTTATCTAGGAAATAAAAGAACTCCTTATTAAAGAGGAAAAAAAAGATTATAAAAAAAAGTTAATAGAATAGTAAAAGGCGGTAAAGGCCTAGGATAGAAAAAATATTAAAATTATAACTAAATTAATATTCTTTATTAAAGAAGGCCTATAGAGGTATATAAAAAATATCGAGAATATTATTAATTAATAAACGGTATTTATAAAATTATATAATAAAAGTAATCTAGGTATTAAAGATAAAGTAATATTTAAAATCTTAAAAGTCGACTCGTTAAAATATACTATTATCGAGGCCTATATCTTAGTTATTAAAATAGTATACTAAATTTTAATTAAAATAGGACTATTACTATTTAAATAGATATTTAATACCTTCTTTTATATAGGTTTAAAAAAGAGTCTAGCTCCTCTATTATTTAGTTTAATTTAAAGTATTAAAGAGAAATAAGAACCTAGTATTAATAATATAACTATTACTCTCGGTTAATATAATCGGATAATTAGAGGTAAAGAAGAAAATTAATATATTTATATAACTAGATTTAGTAAATAGGATAAACCTAGAAAAGGGAAGCCTCTTATTATTAATAATAATAATAATAAAGACGATAAAGATAAGAAGGATAAAGAGAAATCTTTTTATTCTTATTATAAATCGCCCTACTATAGTAAAAATAAATATTATTATCTTTACTTTAATATATACCTACTGGACTAGAAGTTATTTAAAGATAAAAAAAACTATATAAAAAAGAATATCGGTAAGAAATCGAATAAAACTATAGTTTAAAACTAGGATAATAATAGTTCTAAAGGTATATAAATTAAATTATTTATAACTAAATAGAAATCTATTAATACCGATATCGTATATAATATTAAAGAGGACGTAGTCTATATAGATACCGCCTCTAACGTATATATACTATAGGATAAAACCAAGTTTACTTTCTATAAATCGTATAACGATTCCCTAAATAGAATTAATAATTAATATCTTCGTATAGAAGATATAGAATCTATACGTTATCCGATAATTAACGATAATAAACTAGATTAAATTATCCTTATTAATATATACTATATACCTAGAATAAATTATAATTTACTTTTAATTACTACTCTCGAATAGAAGGGATATTCTACTACTATTATAAATAATAAATTCGATATTATAGATTCTAATAATGAGAAAGTACTATTAAGAACGCGTATTAATACTAGTTATCTACTAGATTTAAAATATTCGAAAATATTATATATATTAAAATCGTTATATAACTACCCCGTAAATTATTATTTCTAGGATAAATAATACTAGTATTTAGTATATTTAAATATATAGGATATAAAGAAGCTAGCTACTATAAGTAAAAGAATTAATATTAACGAAGTAAATTATCTTTAGAAATTAATTCTAGATTATAAGTTATATGAACTATATATAATAAGGAAATAGTTTAAGGAATTATCTCGTTAACCTCGTCGCTAGAACCCTAATAAGCGGGAAATAGTAAAGGGTATATTTATATACTCTAATCTCGTAGAGAGAGGATTAATTAAGTAAATAATAAAGAGATACTCCTATACTAAATCCTTTATAAATAACGCCACCGATATAACTTTTATAATTTTATTAAAGAGGAAATTTAACGCCCTAGTTATTATTAAGAATTATTTAAATTAAATATCGACTTAAAGTTACCTAGTAAAACGATTTAATACCGATAATAAAGTTATTTATATTAGTTATAAGGTTTAGGATTTTCTAAAAGAACGTAGGATTTAATAAAAGTTATCTACTCCCTATAATTTAAATTAAAACCCTATTATAGAACGTACTTTTCGTACTTTATTCGAGAGGGTAAAAAGTATTTTAAATAATATTAATTTATTTTAATCTATATAGAGCGAAGCCCTGAATTTTATAATTTATTATAAAAACCGTTCGCCTATTAAAGTATTTAATAGAATAACTTTTTTTAAAACCTAATATAATTATAAACCCCGACTCGATTATATATATATTTTCGGCTACGTTATTTATATATATAATATAAATCCGGTATTTAGGAAGCTAGATAATAAGAGTAGAAAGTATAAATTCCTTAATTATAAAGGATTAGATTAATACCGTCTATAGAACTTTAAAAATAAATAAATCTTTCGCGCTTTATAAGTGAGATTTAACGACGCTATTATTAATAAAGAAACGGGGGGTAAAATGTATAATAATAACCCCTAGGATTTCTTTTCTAAAAATACCGTTAATGTTAATTTAATACTAGTACGGTTTATAAACGAAGAGGTAGATAACCTCGATAATAATACTATTATTAATAATCCTATAATAATACTATTTATTAATAACGTAGAGGTATTTTTTAAAGAAGTTGAATTATAGCTTAAATTATTTATCTAAGAAATAGAAATATTAGATAATAAATTAATTCCTTAACTAAAAGCTAGTAGGAACCGGGATAGAGTTAATTATCACGAACTCTATAATATTAAGTAATATATTAAGCGCGGATTTATATTAAAAGTTAGTAAAGTTAAACTAGATAATATATTTACCGTCCCGTTAATTATATAAAAAGTATTAAATAAACCCGATAAAGAGAAATAGTATATAGTATTTACCGAAGAGTTAAATAACCTTATAAATAGTAGAGTTTAAAATCTCGTTCTAATACTACCCAATAAGAAAATATTGCTAGAACGATAAATACTAGTTATTAAACTAGATTTAATAAAAGTATTTAATTAATATAAGACCCATTAGGTTACTAAAGGATTTAAATAAATCAAGGGTCTTAATTATTATAAAATCTTTTTATTAATAATAAAGTCTTTAAATTAATATATTCTACTAGCGTTAAGGGCTAAATACGACTAGGAAATAAAATATTTAAATATAGTTTTAGTATTCCTAGAAATACTATTATAAAAGGAAGTTTATATCGAATAACTATATAGATATATTAATAGGGATCGTAATATTATTTATTTATTAAAGTGTATTTTATATAGCCTTAAATAATTACTTTATGAATAATATAATACTTTACGTACTTTCTTCGAGATAAATAAATACGAGTATTTTAATAAAGATTATTTAATATTCGTTTATAAGAATATAATAATTATTATTATTTATATTAACGATATTTTTATTCTCGCCCTTAATAAGGCTAGTACTAACTTATTAAAGTAATAACTAGATAAATACTTTAGGATAAAGTATTTAAATAAAATTTTATAATATCTAGGTATAAAGATTATTCGCGATTATTCTAATTATATTATTATATTAACTAAGTTAGTTTTACTAGGTAATTACTTAAGTAAATTAATATATTTAAATACTACCCGACGATAACTTTTATAAACTAGGGTAACGATATATAGAAAACTCTTAATAATTATAAAACCGATAAGGAAGAGATTAAAGTATATAAATCCTTAATAAGAGTATTATAATAATTAATAACTATAACTAGGCCCGATCTAATATTTACTATTAATAAATATAATTATTATACTATAAACCCTACTAGTATTTATTTTAATACTATAAAGCGAATTTATAAATATTTAGCTAGTACTATAAACCTAGGATTATATTATAAACCGAATATTTATAATACTAGTCTTAACCCTAAAGGTGAATTAATACTCTAGATTAATAATTTATAAATTAATTATAAAGATACTAGTTATATTATATTAAACTATATATTATAACTATAAAATAAACTTATTATTTAGTTATTTAAATAATAAACCCTATATACTCTATCGACTACTAAAGTTAAATATATAATTTAAGTTAATACTATTAAAGAGTTATTATTCCTAGGTCTATTTTTTAATAAATTAAAATATAATAATAGTGACCTTAACTTTATTTATTTTAATATTAATAACTAGTTAATTATTAAGATAGTATTAAACCCGGTAAATTACTCGCGTACTAAATATATTCGGAACTACTACTATTTTATAAGGTAATTAGTATCGGAAATATATAAATTAGAAATTATTTATATTAATACGTTAGTTATAATTATTAATTATATAACGAAGCCGGTAGGCCCTAATAAGTTCGCCTATATACCGGCGATATTAGGACTAGCTATAGAGGGTATTATCTAATAAACTAGTACTATTATTAATATATAACGTCGTCGCTTCTAAATGGGAGTATTAATATTTGGGTAGAATCTCTACTATAGTCTAATTTAGTTAGGTTTAGCGCTACTTAATAAACTAGTTTTATATACTATATATATAGTTATCTTAGTCTCTTAGATATGCCAAGTTTTATTAAGCCTCTTCGGGTTAACTTCCGCTCGCTAAACCCCTTCGGGTTAACACTTTCTATTTATTACGGAATCTTTAAGTAGTACGTCTAAGCGTAAAATCCGAATATTATATCTAATTCGCCTTATTTTAATTATCGATTATTAAAATACCCGTACTATTCTACTTTTAGACTAATACCGTAATCTTAGCGATAAAATCTAAATTTATTATATATTAATATAACCGTGTATAGAAATATTATAGTTAATAATTACTTTAATATTAGTAGAATTTAAGTTATAAATAACTATTTATAGGCTTTCTTATTATTATTTATAAAATTATAATACCGACGTAATAAAAATCCTATTAAAAGTATTTACTAACTAATTAATTATCGTTATTTATTAAATATTAAAGAGTATATATCTATTATTAGAGATTAAGAATTATTCTTTACCTAGCCCCCCCGATAAAGTACGACGCGTCTAAACCCTAGAATTTTATAAAGATCGCGTTTTTATTATCCCCGTTATTATCCGTTACCTCGTCTTCTCCCTTTTCCCCTTCCGTCGGTTTATCCTAATTTATATCGAGGCCGATTATTTTTACGTCCGTTTTAGATTTTACTTTAATATCTAGTATATCCTTATTATTAAAGATTATATTATTAATTCTAGTATAATTATAAAGCTTCGCCGGCTCGAGCTCCTTTCTATATTAAGGGCCCTCTTAAATTATATAATAATATAAATTATATAAAGCCTCTCTACGATAGTAATTATTTAAATAAAATAAATTCTCTACGTTAAAAGTTAGAGATCGTAACTGAGTTATTCGTACTAGACGCTCGTTTTTTTATTTAAAAAAGTCTATTAAATTCGTTATTAAGGCTCCGTAAACTCTATCTCTTATATCGAATCCTATATTTCACTACTCCGCTCGAGTATCTATTATAATAAAAAGACGATTAGGACTATTATTTATTATTAAATAAATTTTAATATAACGGAAATAATGACTAAAGTAGAACTATATATCTATAGATCCGGGATCTTTATTATACTCGTTATTAATCGAGTAATCGGGATAATTTAAGCGCTAGATATTATACCTAAAAAAAATACTCGCTATATTTTTACGAATAACTTTATTAACGCCGAGTAGGGTAATATATAGTTAATCCGCTACGTAAATAACCCCCCCGAGCGTTTCGGGGTCTCCGATCGGGATATTATAATTTTTACCTATACTATATTTTATTAATTTACGAAAGCCTTCTTTAAATATTAACCTCTCGTCCTTTATTAAATAAAGGATAATTTCTTCGGTATAAATAAAATAATACCCGTAGATCTAGTTACGGGTCTCTTTTAGAAGTGTTTCGAATATTATTATAATATAATAATAGTCCGATAAGTTTTAAATATAAGGTGAATTAATTAATATATATATTATATTATAGTAAATATTAGGAAAAGAGAGTATTAACGATTTAAATAATAGTTCCGATATTATAAATTAATAATCGAAAGGGAATTAATAATCGAAAGGGGATTAAAGATTAAAAAAAATTATCCAAAATTTTATTAAAACTGAGCTCTAGTCTAGGAAATAACTTTGAAAGTTTAAAAGTTTTAGGCGGGGGGCTAGCCTTCTAATATTAAACTCTTAAGAATAATTAGTAGTAAATATACCCTAGGGTCGAGCTTAAAGTTATTTAAATTTAAGAATTTAATTATCTAAGATTAAAGCTTTAGTTATTTAGTATTAAGATTTCGAATTTACTATTACTATAATCGTAGCCTTATCGTTACTATATATAAACTTTTATTATTATTATTATTTAGAAGTCTAGGACATTAATATTAATATATTTATAATTATAAAAGATAAAGTTAATATATTTATAGTCTTAAACTCTAGTAGTAAATTCGAAATTTTAATTTTATTATAATTATTCGTAGGCTTAATATTACTATCTAGAGGACTATTATAAACGACGCGGTAAAACTATACCGCGCGGATTTACTAGTTTTCTAACCGTTATTAAAGATTATCGTAATTATATTTAAAAATATTTTACTAGATTACTACTATTACTTTATTAATCTCGGTTTATATAATATTATTCGCGATTAAAGAGGAGGGTTCCTAGGCGGCCCCCTTTATAAATAATAATAACTTAATATATAATAATAGAGTTAGGAAGGTCGGGTCCTCGGGGTATCTAGGTACGAGTTAAATATATACTTTATAAAATCGTTTTTATATTAGTTTTTAATAACGGATCTTCTCCCTAGCCGGACACTTAAAGTATAGGTTAATATTAAATACCTCTTATCTATTTAATATATATAGGCCCTTCGTTTATATATAGTATTATCCCTCCTCCCCCGCTATTAATATATTTCTATTAATATTTATATCCCTTACTACTTTCTATTACTTAACGGTATAACCGAGAGGGTATTTTAAACTACGTACTATTCCGGCTAGATCGAATTCGTTTAACTAGTTTATAAGAATTCTAGCCGGGTATTAATTAATTATAAATAAAATAGTCTAATTATTTAAGCGGATATTAGATTTAGGGATCTAGTCGACTCTTAAAATTCCTAGATTCATAAATAAAATAAAGTAGTTATAGACTACGAAGGTTATATATAGGCGCTCGGCGGGTCTATTAATATTCTTTCTAGCTAGGTTATAAAGATCGTAATAAATAATATTATATATTATTATTTCTTAGGTTAGAGGCTTAGCGGCTTTAATATCGCGCTTCTTCTTTATAAATCTACTAGAGTTCTTATCTCCCTTAATTTTAGGGTTTATTCTCTTCTTCCTCTACTTTATAAACGTTCCCTTAATAGACCCTATAACTTTATCCTTTCTAGATTTAATAGGTATTTTTTATTTACGCTTAATAAATATCTCCTTATTATTAGGTTAGTCCTTTATATTCTTATAATTATAGTTAATATCGTTATCGATTAATATAGCGTTATTATTAATTAATATACCGTCGTCGTCGCTTTTATCTACCTTTTCCTTCTTTTTTCTATTATAAATCGACTATTTCTTTTTAACTTTTTAAGCCTTAGATACCGCCGGTTTAACTTTTAAAACTAACGCGTTACTTTTATTTAATTTATATTTTATACCTAGCTTCGGGGTAGGCCCTTTATACTTTAATTTAATATTATTATCTTTAAAGGCTAGTTTATAATCCTCCGTAAAGTAATTCTAGCTATAATATTAATATAATAGATAATAGAGGTTAACGAGTAGGATTTATTAAGGTTCCGTCCTCGAGTATCTCGCCTAAAGTTATCCTTATATTTATATTATCGGAGGACGATTTACTTAATAGATCCCCTTCGTTATTATTATCGTTAAAGTAAATTATATCGTTTAAAAGATTATTAATCTCCGTGATTAATATTAAATTATAAATATTATTATCTTTTACTATAATTAATATTAAAGTATAAAGATTAAATAAAGAGATTAAGAAAATTAATTTAAAGAGGAGAAAAAAGAAGTAAAAATTAAAATAAAAACTAGTTCAAGAAATAATTTTAAAGTTTAAAGATTTTTAAGCGGGGCTAAGGGCGCTTAAATATTATTATTAATAATTATATTATTTAAAAGTAAATTTTTATTATTCGAAAATAAACTTTAAATTTTTATTTAATTTAAGGATATCTAAGATTCAGCCGTTACTAGTATTAAATAAAGAGATTAAATTAAAACGTTACTATCTAGTATTAAATACTTATTTAAATTTCACCTCCTAGCTAAAAATATTCAAATTTCAAAACAATCTTCTAAAGTAATAACTTCGTATATTAATTAATACTAAATATTTATTTAAACTTCACCTCCTAGCCAAAACTATTCAAATTTCAAAACAATCTTCTAGAGTACTAACTTCGTATATTAATTAATATTAAATACTTATTTGAGCTTCACCTCCTAACCAAAAATATTTAAATTTCAAAATAATCTTCTAGAGTATTGACTTCGTATATTAATTAATATTAAATATTTATTTAAGCTTCACCTCCTAGTTAAAAATATTCAAATTTCAAAATAATCTTCTAGAGTAATAACTTCGTATATTAAGATTTAGTACGTAAAGTTTACTAACGATTATTATTACTAATATTATTATTAGTATTTACCGTACTAATCCTATTATTATTATCGTCGGTAATATAATAATTTACTTTACCTATTAATTTCATTCAAATCTTTATTACTTTTATTCGTTAAAGCTCCTTACCTCTCTTTACTTTTTATCGATTTATTATTTAACTATTTATTATATTATCCTCGTTAGTATTTTATAAAGATTCTCCTTTCTTAACGGTCGCTAAAGCCTCGATCCTCGCGTTTATAATTAAAGCGACGAATAAATTACTAGTAAATATACGCTAGAAGACTAACGAAATAATATATTAGACCGGAGAACTAAGGGTATAAATCGATCTAATTTAAAATATATTAGAAAAGTTCGTTAATAATATAAAAATCGTTAATGAGATTATTACCGAGGTATAAAGTATACTAATAAATAATAGACTTTAGACGGTAAGATTCGTGAGTAAATAAAAGGCGTATAAAGCGCTAGACTCGATAATTTTATAAGATATATAAAAACGGGCGATAACTAATCGTAGACGAAAAGAGAAATATATTAAAGGTATACGAAATATATAGAGGACCGTAGTATAAAATTAATAATTCGATACTATAGGGGAAAATCACCTCGGCCACGTAAATTAAATCGCTAAGAAATTTATCTATAACGATACTTATTCTATAATTATTTAGTTAACGGTTAATTATTTAGAACGGAACGATTATAGACGAGAATCTACGCGTAAAAATATCCCGAAAGACTAGTAAACGTTAAATAACTTAAATAAAACTAATATTTATACTCTTTTAATTAAGTCGGGCTTAACGGATAAATAATTAATAAAACTAAAGATTAATCGAAAGTATTTAATAAGGTTAAGGATAAATAATAACGAGGGACCTTTATTATAAGGAAAACGTAAGAGATATAACCGTCGAGTCGTTAATAATAAAGAGACTAAATCTAAATCGGTAGATTATAAAGTTAATAATAACGATTTAAACGGTACCTCGGAGAATAAAGATATAATATCTTCGAGCGGTAACTTTAATAAGGACGATAATAACGATAATAATAACGGCGATAAAAATTAAAGAATAAATAATCGGGTTAAATATTTCGGTTATAATTATATAGGTTTATTAGTTAATTCCCTTAAACGGGTAGTAAAGAAAAATTTAAAAACTATTAATATAAATAGCGAGGCTAGTTAAATCGGTACCCTCCGAGTATTTATAGAAACTGGGTCCGATTTACGATATATTTATTATATATATTTACACGTTATAGCTAGATATTTCGGTTTATAAATTAAATTATTAAACGAAGAGAGTATCCGTTTACGATTAATTAAATACTAGCGTTATCGAAGTAATATAGATACTTTTAAGATTAGCGTAGTTATTAAAAATTAATAACGGATAATAGCCCGATTATAAATAGACGATAATAAGTATAGGGTCTATAAATACCGAATAATTAAAGCGAGTATTAAAATATTCCTAATTAATTAAATATCGCGGTTTATCGTTCGTAAAATAGGAGGGCTAGAAGTATAGGATACTTAGAAAGAGACGGGTAACGTTATTATTAAAGATATATTTAATTAATTATAGACGGGGGTAAATTTAGAGGGTAACTCCGAGGTTAAAATTAAAAATATTATAACGGAGGAGTTCGATATATATCTTTATTATTAAATAGAGCGGAATAAATAACCTAATAAAAGGTAGTTACGGATAATATTTTATTTATTAATATAATAAATTATCCGGTAAAATCCGATATACTAGGCTTTATATATATACCTACGACCTAATCGTAATTACCGATTAGTTTTATATTTTTACTATATTAAATATACTCGGCCTAAAGACTCGACCTTCTTTTAATATATCGATATAAATATACCTAAATATCTCGCTTATAGGTATAGAGTTAATATTATATAAAAATTAATATCTCTTAACGATAAGACTATTAATAATTATACGGAGATTATTCTAGGTTTTTATAAAAATATAGCCGAATAATAGGAGAGAGTAAAGGGGCGGGGAAAAATAATAAATAATTATATATACGGGATAAATAAGATCTAGGAGCTAGTAAATACGATTAATTATAATTAATTCGTTCCGGTATTATATACGCGTAGAGACGTAAGGATCACTCGGTTTAAAATATTATATAATTTAATATTAAATTACCTAGATATTACCCTCCGAAGAATTATCCTCTTATAATTTATAGGGGTAAAGGAAGATAACGAGACTTTAAATAACGAGGAGTCCGATAAATAATTAAACCTCGTCTTTATTTATTTAAAATAAACGGCGGTAAATCTTACGTTATTAGGGTTACCGAAGAAATTTAGTTTAATTTTTTATTGATTTCCGGCCGATACCTAGCTCGTTCTAATATTACCCGTTAATTAAATATTAATATATAAAGTAATTTAAAAGGACCTAGTCGTCTAGGGTTATATTAACTTATTATTAAAAACTAACCGAGTACGTATATAGAAGGCTATCTAAGGATATTATTTAAAGATATTAAAATTATTTAGGGTAGTATAAAGTAGGGTAAAATAAACGGAGAAAAGATTTTATAACGAGAGTAGTTTTTTTCGGTAAGCGGATAATAAAATTAAAGAGCGTTAATATTAAACTATATAAATAGCGTAGGATATTATTAATTATAGGGTAAAACCGCGCGGCGCGGTTTCGCTTAACTCCGTTATTTTAATCTTAATTATAATAATCCTATATTAACTATTAATATTAATCCTTAATATTAATAATCCGCGTTATAAATTATATTAAAATAAAAACTATATTATTATTTATTAGTTTATCGTCTAGCTCTTTAATATCGCCTCCCCGTTTATCTCCGTTATATATAAAGATCGTAAATCGTTTATTTAAATAAACGCGTCGTACCTCTACCCTAAACCTCCGTCTTTATATAATCTTAAATAAATTAATCTTTACTTTCTTTTTTTTAAATTCTTCCTCCGCCCCTACCTTTATCCCTACCGGTAATAATAATTTATCGGAAAAAACGATAGCGGGTAATAAAAAACATCGTCGACGATAGACGGAGAGCGAAAAGATTATTAATATATTAATAATAATAACCGATATATAATAGGATATAAAGAGATTTTTAAGAGTACTTTATAAACTACGTAAAGTTTATACTTTCCGTTTAGTATAAAAGTAATTTTTCGATTTCGCTTATAACGAGTTACCTAGCGATTCCCGATTTAAAAAGTAATTAATACTTAAACGATACGACTCGCTAGTTAAGAGGTAGGGCCAGTTAGTTATTAATATACTTTAACGAGAAATTAAGGTCCTAAAGGAGTATAAAGTATTTAATACTTTTTATTTACCCGTAGAAGGGCTTAAGGGCGGTATCTTATAATTATTTAAAAATATTATTCCGGTTATATTATAACTGGCCCCGTAATAACTTAATATCTTCTACCGAGTTTACTATAAAAATAGATTAAATAATCTATTATTATTATTAATAAATCCTACTACCTAATAGCCCGCCGTTTTTATATTATTAATACTCTATTATTTAATACGACCTTATAGGTTAATTAATTTTTAGACGATTTTAGGGCTTTATTTATATTAAGAGGGGGTATAATAACGAGTTCTCGATACTCTATACTAGTTTAATTTAATTATTTTATATTTAATATTATAACGACGTATAATAACCCTAAAAAAGAATACCGAAGTAAGAGTTTAAATAATAAAGTAGGCCGCGAGTATTATTTTAATTTATAATAATTTTAAATATATAGAAGGAAGGTGTAGAGAAAGAATAAATAATTACCGAGAATTCCGATTAATTACTATTACGTTAATTTTAAAAGAGTATCTCTTCGATAAAGAGGCCCTTCGGTAAAATATATAATACCCGATAACTATATTATTATTAACCGAGATAATCGCTCGTTAGTTAATACCTACCGATATAGATATAAAGGTACGTTTTTTATTTTTAATTTTATTACTCTTCCTTTTATACTTTAATATTAATAGGGGTATATTAACGAACTAAAGTTTTAAATTCGGCTATATTATATCGAGTCGGTAATCTCGGCGGTATATATATCTTATTTAGGTAATATAAAGTCTTTATAAATAAAAACGATACCGGTCTTAAAGAAATTAGACCCGGTAACGATAAGATACTTCCCGATAATACTAGTATTTAAAGATAAGAGTACGACGGTTAATAATATCTATATATTAAAGGATATATTCAAATATTAATTTAGATTAAACGGTAAAAGCCTTATTTTTAATATTAATTTTCGATTAATATATAGTAACCTTAAGATATAGTTATATATATAATTTATTAAGGCTTTACGTAGCGATATTTCCGAGCTCTTATTTAATACTTTTAACTAGTTATTACCGGGCTTAAGTCTTTAATACCTTCGCTTTAATATATTATAATTACTCTATAAAATTTATTAAGGCCCTAGTAACTCTACGGATCTATTTATATTATAATATACGACCGATCGTTAAGATCGCTCTAGGGTTATTTAATTAATGGACTTTCAAGCGTTAAAGAACCTAATTATTTATAATTATTAAATACGTATAATAAGAATATAAATTAAAATCTTAAAGTAGTAATCTATAAATTCTTAATATATAAAGGATATCGTATTTTAACTCGCGGCGTAAAATACTTTAAATATTAATACCTAGCCTCGCGTATTAGAAAAGATTTCTAAAGTTATATATACCTAACCTTTATCTACTCGCGATTAATAATTTTAAAATTATTAAAATTTCTATATATACGTCGAAATCTATTTAACCCTACGATATATTATTAAATATATTAATATTAACCTACTCCGCTACGCTTTATACTATATTACGATTCTCTTTTAGGCCGACGTTATTAGTACCTTAAAATATATATAAATCTTACTTTATATACTTTATATAGTAGATTCACCGGTAGTAATAATAAGATTATAAAAATATATATTAACGAATAGTTTTATGAATTTACGGGGAATAGCGGATATAAATTTCGAGCTCGATTATTTTCTTAAATTATTTAATAATAATCTTAAAGTATTTTAATACGACCGGTCCTATTATTCTAAATATAATAACGTATCATTTAAAAATTAGGTCTTTAATAACTTATACTTTTTAAAACTAAAGAGGATAGTAGAGTTTATATTTAAAAAACCCTCCTCGGTTATATATCCGGTTAAAAACGCCGTTAAGGATATTTAAAATATAACTCTTAACCTCGTTTATAGGTCGTTTATTCGTTATACTAAATAGGATAAATTCTCTTTAAATCTAATTATTAATCTTTTCGATACCGGGCTTAAATAATTAAGTAGGAATATATTAAAATATAACGAGCGGTATACCTAGGAGTATATATTATTAACGGATAACGAGTATAAAAATACTCTAACGGCTAGGCTAGAGGTTAAATATAACTTCGTATTAAGAAGTTTTATAATTTTAACTTTTACCCTAAAGCCTCCGAGTACTATATTTATTAACTAATCTAGTAATAAATCCGCGCGGCGCGGGTTTATTAACTAATCTTAAAATCGCGTAGAGCGTTATCTATATTAACGAGATCGAAAGGGGGTTAATTCTACCGGTTTATTCGCCGATACCTCCTATAATAACTAGTGTAATTATTATAATATTATTAGTTCCCCCTTTAATTTACTCGCCTTATTATAAAAGTTAAATTATAAAGTATAATTTTTACTATTATACTACTCCTTAATAATATAATATTTATTACTCTTATATTAGGTCGTCTTCGGCTTTATATTCCGAGGTTTATTAAATTAACTCTCCGCCGCGTTAATTTTAATATAAGATTTATTCTTTATAACGGGTATATTTAATCGTTTAACTTCTACCTTATTAATTACGATTCTACCCTTAATACACGCTTTTTTAATTACTAGTTTATACTTTATTTTAATTAATTAATTATCCCTTCGTTTTTTAAATTTAATTTACTCCTCGTTAAATAACGGATTTAACCGCCGCTTTCTTTTAATATTATTATATATTATTTATATATCGAATACTTTACCCCGATTTAACTCTTTTTATCGTCCCTACTCTAGGATATTTAATATTTTAATATAATATAAATAAAGGTTAAACCACGCGCTATTAATTTACTAGTATATAATTCGTTTATCGCGAATACTCTCTACCTACGTCGTTAAATCTCTTAAGATTTTATTAAGTATTATTAAGGATATAAAGAAATATTAATATAAATCGACGAATTTTTTATTTAATTTTTAATATCGCTAAGCTCGAAGCTTAGATATATATTATAAATATTTAAATAAATTCTTATCTACCGATTTATTTAACTCCGCGTAAATAATAATAGGCGTTTATAATTCTAGATTATAAACCGAGTAATAGAGGAATAACTTCGTATAATTCGGCGTATTATATTTCGTATTATTAAAAAAGGCGAGGCCGATATCGCGAATATAACTACTCCCGAGTATATTAAGGAGATTATATAGACTAGGTATTATTCGAGCTCGTCGGTTAATATTTATATAATTTATATAAACTCTTCTCGGCCCCGATAGAGATTTTATTATTATATTATCGAGCGAAGCCGGCTCCGTTAAAGATACCCCGTTTCTAAAACCTATATATTAGGGTAAATATAATAAGGTAAAATATACTTACCCCCGACTATAACATATCGCGTATCCTATACGTTAGTATATTTTCTAAATAAACGAAGAGAGTAATTATTAAATAACCCTCTTTATATTTAGATTATTAATCTTTAGCCTATAAATATCGGTTATAATAATAATATATAAAGATAAACCTTAAGTAGATAGTAGACCGAAATATATCGTAATATTTTATTTATCTCGAGTAGTTATCGCCGCGAAAAAAGGTATAATTAATTTCGTACCCTCGATCGGATACGATAATCGTCTTATTTATATATATATTAATTAATATATATCCCTGACCTAGGTTACGGAATTTATAAAAATAATCGTCTTCGGAATATCCTAGGCGGTAGTAATCTACGACGGTAAAATATATTATAGGTTAAATATACCGTTAATAAGATTATAAGTAGTATTAATTTAAATATATATCTCTAACCGATTAAACGGAGTCTTTATAATAATAATATCTTCCGAGAAAATATATCGCTTTTATATAATCTCGAGTATTTCGATATCGAGTATTATAAAAACCCCTAAAAGAGGGACACTAGATAGTAATTATTTTTAAAGGATATTTAAATTAAAATATACTAATCGAAACTCCTTCTACTCGGTTATTAAATAAAGCTCGTCGATTATTAATAAATATAACCGTAACGTAAAGCTAGTATACCGTAGTACGTCGGTATTAAAATTACTCGAACTAGTAATTTTAGGATTTATAAAGACTATTATTATTAACTACCTATCTATAAATCGTATTTAGTTATTATACCGTAGGTAAAGTGGCCGGAGCGTATCGTTATAATATTAACGAGTTTATTACTATCGCCGTTTAGAACGAAGAGTCGGTAATTAAATATACGATTTAATTTCTTATATTACTCTTCTAATAAAGTATTTAAAAATATAATAATTAATACCGTTTTAATAAATAAAAATATTAATAATAAAGTCTAAAAGACGATACTTTTACTAAATCTAGTTTTCGTAATTAAGATTAAATCCGTTCTTTAGTTTAATAATATATTTAAAATATTATATTATTTCTTTTTAAACTCGACTCCGAAGTAATATATTACGGCGCCTTTTATATACTCTCGATCTAAAGTTTTATATAAATTATTTATCTTTATTATAATAGGCGTAGATACGAAATCGCCTATTATATATAGTATTATTATAATGAATATTAGTTTTAACCTTAAATATATTTCGCGGAGGGTTTTATAACGAAGGGGATCTACCGATAATAAAGAATAAAAGTTAACGATAAATAATTATTATTATAATAATAATCGAAACTTAAGTTATAATTAAGGATTTTTAAATAACTTATACTTATTTCGCTATATATACGATAGATAGTATTATAAATAATTATATTCGAAAGAGTATATATAGAAGTATTAGCGCGCGATTAATTTAAATCTTATTCTAAAATAATTAGATAACGATCGCGTCGTAAAGTTAGTTATTAATAAAGAAAAAAATTAACGGAAAAATTTATATAAGCGGCCTACGAAAATAATACGAATTTAATAAAAATATAGGGTTTTACGCTTAGACCTGCCGCCGTTCAGCTACGAAGTCAGTATTTCTAACCCGAAGGGGCTTAGTAAACGGGAGCTAACCCGAAGGGGCTTAGCGGTGGCTCGGCAGGTCTAAGGGACTGAGGCAATGTATATAGCAACTGCAACACCATAGATAATAATCAACTGTTCAACCTCCACCACTGTCTATAATTAGACGTGCATTCCAAAGCCAGTGGACCTGGCCGATATTCCAGAGGATGATCGCGTATGTTGCATTTGCGCCAAGCCCTACCACACATTAGTCGACCAAAAGCTTGACGGAAGAAAGGAAGTCGCACTTAGCCTAAGCTGCTGTCGAAACGTCGTAGGCAACCTTTGCCTCTTCGAATGGCTCGACCCACGCGCCCCAGCGAACAATGTTTCCTGTGCCTTCTGCCGGGCTAAATGTTTCGAAAAGTTCGCTCACCTTCGTACAATTGAGGGTTTGCAGGCCCGGGTTGATCTGGCAGACTGGGCGATACAGACCCAACCACAGAAGGCGCTTCCTGAGACGAAAGAGGGGAGCTGGCTGGCGAAGACCCTGATAGCGAAGCACTGGCTAGGCGAAGCCTGCCAAGAATTGGAGCACAGCCACCTCGAGATCGAAAATAAGACCTTACGCCGGATTGAAAGAATGGAAGCTACTTACCCAGGGGTTCCTGAGATTGCGCGCCAAGCCTTGTGTCTTGATCACGACTTCTCTCTTCATGGAATACTGCTTGGCGGGATACGAATGCAGTTACAGCTATCCGAGGCAAGACGCAAGCTTCAAGCCCAGCTTACTAAGAATCGAGGAGATCGAGACGAGGTGCAGGAGATGAGGCAGGTGCTGCAGGATTTACACCGGCAGAGTGCTGAGCAAGCAAACTGGGATCAAAGGGAGGGTGGGGAGCAAGAGGAAGTGGAGGTCGAGGACGACGAAGGGCACTGGATGCACAGAGAGTCGACCCAGGAGTGGGCAATAAATCGTGAGCATTGATAAGTTTGAACGAGTGGCGGTAGAAGGGAGTAGCGTTGCGCATAGAGAACTTCGATGCTAGATTGGCTGACCCTTAAGTAGGCGGCTGCCGTAGATGAGACACGAAACAAATTGAGCTAGACACCATAAGTGCAGCAAAGGGAACGTACCAGCAATTTTCCAAAGCATAATAGAGAGAATCAAAGACAGTGAAAGGACATTAGGTTGACGCCGAATCGAGGTGACCTTTAAATGGCAGTAGCTGACTCAAGACACCACTTTTGAAGATACCTTTGGCAGCGCAGAGTGATTCATGTTCCACAGTGAAGGCCTTTGCACCAGTACTAAGGTACGAGTACCTCTTGGCTGCCTCCTTAGTATCACTTAGACCGGCAACCCTCGCCCTCCCACACCCTAGCCCTAATCAAAGGGGAGGGCGTTGCCGGTTTATGGGATAGAAACTTCCCCAAAATCCAGTATGGAAGACGGGGGTCATAGAGCTCTCGATGATGCATGTGTAGGGTTCGAGTTGCGTGGGCCAAAACTTGCTTGACCCTGTAGGGATCCATTCGATCGTGGATTGCCCCCTAGTCGTCCTATGTAAGATACATACATTGAATACCGTAATTTTCACTAGTTCTAGTGCGGTCGGCTTCGAATACTTTCCGTGGGTCAACGTTTCTTCCTTTACCCGTTCCATCACTCTTCGTACATAGGTCCAGTCGAGAATACAGCGAATCTTTCCTCTTTATAATATCATCAGCCATCAACATGCCACGCCGTAGCGGTGGCCGAGCACCAGCACGTCCCGCGGCCGCCCCCAAGAGACCTGCAGTCGCGCCCCCTCAGCAACCATCTCGCGCCGCCAGCACGGCAGCACATCCTCCCGCAAACGTTCAACAGGCCGGCCCACCAGCTCAGCAGGGCAAGTCCCCTGGATTGTTCGGCCAGATGGCTTCCACAGCTGCGTAAGTCCGCTCCATGTCCCGAACAGCCAGTCTGGCTTCTACAAAATCCGGATACGGACTAGCCTTTCCCATATTTACAACCATCTCGAATCAACACTAAATTCATTACAGCGGTGTAGCAGTTGGCTCGTCAATCGGCCACGCCATTGGAGGCATGTTCGGGGGCGGATCGAGCGCCCCAGCGGAGCAGCAGCAAGCAGACAGTGCTGTTGCCAGCCAAGCCAACAACGATACCTACCAGAGCAGCACCTGGGGCCCACGTAGCTGCGAGACAGATGCAAAGTCCTTCACCCAATGCTTGGATCAGAACCAGGGCAATATGCAAATCTGCGGCTGGTACCTCGAGCAATTGGTAATCATCCTTCTTTACATCGCCCTACCATTCAAATACTGACTACCATTGCAGAAAGCCTGCCAGCAGGCTTCCAAAGAATACTAGTGGCATCCATCTATCGTTTGGACTATCTTGTGGAATGGATCAGAGAATCAAGCTTGTAGCATATCCTAGGCCTCACAAAATAGCATCAAAGATCAATCTCCTCTCCTTTACCGCAACCAAAGCGATTGAACACTCGTGGAACAATGGGGCACATTGGGAACAACAGTGGCCACCCGATATCCCAGATACAAAACAATCTGCCAGAAGTGCTTTTCATACGAATGTGATGCTTGTAGTTATTTGTCTTTGATCTTGACGTCTTCAACGAGCGTCTTCAAGTGCGATTTTCCTATCTCGCCCTCTAGATTGAGTGATACTTATTGAGATATCCATACAAAGAGCCTCGCCTGTGAATGCTCATGCAACTCCAACTTCTCCGCCCCGATTACACTCCAGCGCTAATCTGTCAGATTGATGGAGCCGTGCAAGTCTGTTTTCTGCTTCCACTCTCTTACGTAACATGCCTTCGTCCTCCGCCGCCAAAGCCTCAATATTCAGATCCGCTACATATATCGGAGAGACAAGCAGCACCGGTCCCTTAGTGTCATTGAGATGGTGTTCCACGTTGAGCTAGTCGTCATATTTAACTAATTCGACTCGTGCGATATTATACTAGGCTTTCAGTGTCTGTTGGACGGTTCTGAATCAGCGTTATTGTCTTGTCTCATACACTTGGTCTTGAGGCGTTTATGGGGAAGCTTCAGTGAATCAATGCTCCCATGGCATTGTGTGCCTCAGATATTGTCAAAGATCGGAAAGATGTCACTCAGAAAACGGCCTTACATCGTGGACTTGGTCTTCGAGATTCTACGAGTTGCTCATGTGCAGTTCAGCGAACAGTGAGGATGTGTCTTGCCAGTCAATAACCAATTGATCTTCCTTCACAGAAACAGCACCAGCAGTAGCAGTGCCTTCCGTCGGCGACAAGGAAAAGCTAACCGGATTAGTAACCTTCTCTTAGGTGAGAAAAGATGTTTTACCTTTGGCAATTCGAGATACAGCCGATCATGTTTCGAATACGCACAAGGCTTGCTGGGAGATCACACCTAGGCACTGAGGCTAGGCAGGGTGGCACGCGAGGACGAAGGTCGCAATTTCCCAGTTCATGCCTGCAGTAGCGCTTCTCTACTAACGCATTTCAAAACAATGAGGTACTCGTACATCACTTTGCCGTCCGCTGCAGCACAGTGCGTTTGAGCAAATCACGACTTGGCCGGGCCTATATGGCCATACAAGGCCCTCCAAAGACTCGGGATGGTTCCAGCGACTGCGAAACGAAGCGATGTATTTGTTTTGTGAGAGGACAAACCAAGGTCCCCAACTCCCAGGCCCCATCCAAGACTATAGAAATGCCAACGTACAACATATTCATGGAATTTGTTGGTGTATGTCAGCGCTTAAGAGCAAGGAGGAAAGGCCCTAATAAGAAAGAGAGTTGAGCATTTGGTCAAAGTACTAGTTTTCCAGCCAACGAATTCTTCCGCCTATTGTCGTTCGCTGATGTGCAAAGGATAAATCTGTCCACGCCAATTGAACGCTAATTGGCCATTATTACGACCCAGAGCTTGAATCTCACGCTACCATTTGAGACATGGCCATGAGCACACAATTCGATAGTGGAAAGTCATATTCGGAGAGGTTGCCAATCCGATACTCTATCTCCCAAGGTATGCCGTCGTAGTTGATATGGAGTCAATGATTTGGTAAATGCATGATGAACCCCAGCGCCTCGCTAAATGTGATCTGAATGCAGAACTCTGTCTCCTCGATCAAGCCAACTCACTCGTCCTTGTCTTCTGCATCGCGTCGGGGCTCAAAGTTCAGCTGCATGTTTTAGCTGATTATCCTGGAGGGGGAATAGAGGAGTCTTTACCTGGTTTCCATTGTATAGTTGGTGGTCCTCGCGGTCTTGCTGATCCCGCAGAGTACGGATGTTGACACCTGACCCTGTTCCTCTCGCATCTGTTTCAGTACTGGCTTGAGTTATGTTTTCAGGTGCAGGAGACTGATCCTCTTGCGTTGTAGCATGACCAAGCCCGAGGAACGTTCCAAGAGCACCTGCAACCAAGCCGGCACCAGCCAATACCACATTGTAACCAGCTGAAGCTCCCCGAGACACAATTCCTCGGCCTCCGCTATAGGCAGCAGTATAGCCCTGAACAGGGACCATGACCAAAGTCGCGCTAGGTGTGAGACCAAGAGATTGTAAACTGTCCTCCTCTTCCGAGATAGACAATGTCCGATTTGGCAAGGGCGTGAGGATTTGCTTGAATGTGTAGGGAAAGTCGCCGTCTAACCTCTGCTTATCTACCCACAGACGAACATCGACACGTAGCGTATCTTCTGATGAGAATCTATCGCGAATTGTGCTGCCATCAAACATTCGGACTTGGACCGAACACTCTTTTGACCTCGTGGACCTCGGAGCGTTCATCTCACCTTTCAGCTGCTGCTCCACAAGCTCGGAATCAGCCTTTCCTTCAGCCTCGGCTCTTGCCGATGCCCGCCGACGCTCTTCTTTTTCCTTTCTTTCAGCCTTGTCGTGCTCGATTTGTCTCAAGATGCGCTCACGTTCTAATTTTGCATCTTGATTCCTTTTGCGCTGCTGCTGGGCATAGACCGCTTGTTTAGCTTTCGCTGAATCAGGAGCAGCAGTCATGGACTCTTTGCGAGCGTCGGCTTGAGTTTTACGCTCTACTTTCTCGGCTGCCTCTTTTTCCTTTTTGTCGGCTTCAAGACGCCGCCTTCGGTCTGCTAGAAGCTTTTGAATCGCTTGTGAACTCTGATTGGAGGGCTGGGAGGTCTGAGAATTCAGAGACGCCAAAGCTGGAGGAGTAGACTGATTTGTACTGGAGCTGACAGCAGGGATAGAGTTTGTAGGTATAAACGATTGTGAGGGAATAGTGGCTTGCTCTGCGGGTGACGTAGCTGTAGGAGAACTTGCGTCGGCAGCAGAAGCGGGATTCATAGCCTGACTTGCCATGGAATGTGCGGAGGATTTCTCAGCGTCAGCGGCAGGTTGTGAGGTGGGGGCTGCAAGCGAAGAAGTGTCGATCATAGTCTTAAGTATCTCTGCCTTGAAATGGTCTCGCGTATCTGGCGCTCGAAGATCCAGGATTAGTTGACCATTACTATGATAGTGTTAGAAGCTTGAACACTTTTGATCAAGGGCTTCTCGAACGTACTGGATAACGATGAAGGCAGGCACCACAGGAACGGGATAGTATGCCGAAAGGTACCCGGCCTCCTGAGATCCTGCTTTGAGACGAAGAGTCACCGCTTTTGTAGTCAAAGCAGTGCTTGTTTGCTGGTCGGTCAGATATTCGTCCTCCCATTGTGAGCTCTGCTCATCGTCGCCTTGATCCAATCAGTCACTCTCTTGGAACTGAGGAAAGACAGGAGAAACTTACCTTTGACAAAGCAAGCAATATACTTAGATTCTCTCAAAGCCAGGGCGATGCCCGAATGCAAGTCTCCATCGAAATACATGACTGCTGTCGTGGATATCTTTGAGTATTTCCCAGCAGTCAAGTCAGTTCAATGTCAATGAATACCGTAGGCAGCTCTCGGGATTTCTTCGGCGGCCGGAGTTAAGAATGTTATTGAAGGTTAGCCCCAAATGACAATCCACTGAATCCAATCCATCCCATACGATACAAACAGCATGAACCCACAGAGTTTTTTGCTACGCGCTTTGGGGGCTGTCAGAGGTACCGCATTCCAATCAGTATCACGAAACAGACCCCAACCTCGGCCTTGCTCCAAATGTGGTCAAACATGGCTTCCACAGCGGCGTTATGCAAACACGCCTGCAGATGACCCATACTTTGAGTCCATTGTCGACAACCCTCCCATCCTAGTAAAGAGTGGCCAGAAACATGGTCCAGGTCTCATCGTTCTATGTAAGCTTTACAACAGCCATACCGATGCGCAATAGGTCTAACAACAATCAGGGCTCGTTCCAGCTATAGCATTTGGCTTAGGGACATGGCAGGTCTTCAGGCTCAAATCGAAGACAGAAATGATAGCAAGATTCGAGGACCGTATATTGAAGTCCCCTCTACCTCTACCACCACGAGTGGATCCAGATGCCATCAAGGATTTTGACTATCGACGGGTCTACACTACAGGACTTCTACGACATGATCAAGAGATGTTGATTGGGCCTCGCATTCACGATGGTAAGGATGGGTACTTGGTGGTTACACCTTTGGAGCGCGAAGGCAGCGGCTCTACTATTTTGGTGAACAGGGGCTGGATTGCGAAGAAGTTCAGGAGACAATTTGACAGGAAGGACGGTCTGCCAAAGGGAGCGGTCACAGTTGAGGGTTTACTGAGGGAGCCATGGCAGAAGAACATGTTCACACCAGATAACAAGCCAGAGCTGGGAGAATTTTACTTTCCAGATGTCGAGCAAATGGCAAAGTTTACAGGGAGTGATCCAATCTGGATAGAAGAGACCATGCGTAAGTCACGCACGAATCATCCTACGAATGGGATGGGAGCTGATTATGCCATTAGAACAGGACCTTCTGAAAGCATACGACAGAGAAGCTGTTGGCATTCCTATAGGTCGGCCTGCTGAAGTAAATCTAAGGAATAATCACACGCAATACATATTCACCTGGTAAGCTCAGTCCCTGCGTATCTTCCTAGACGCCAGAACGAAATCGTCATTTAAAGGCCACGCTCACGCAATCAATTAGGTACGCGTTATCAGCTGCAACTGCCATCATGTTTTGGATGGTAGTGAAAAAGCCACCGTCGGATGTTGCTAGACGTATAAGGCAAAATAAGGAATGGTGAATCATGAGTCATTACTGTTCGTCAGCTGCTTCGTCTTCGTCGATTACTCCAAGGCGCGGTCTCCTCCGCTGTGGAATTGCTTTAGGTGGTGGTATCCGCATGTGCTGGAGCAGCTCTCCAGGCAGGTGTTTGTGAACCAAGGAGAAAGGCGTAGATGTAATCGATAGAATACGCTGTCTATGTCGAGGGTTAGCGCTAGACTGCTGCATCCTAGCAAGAAGCACGCTGGCTCCACTTACCGCTTCATGACTGCAATAGCATCGCTCTCGTCGATTTTTTTTCTCCCTGCGTGATGAGCAAACGCCCCCAAGTCTTCACTAAATTGTTCGAAGTATTGATCACTAGCCTCCATGATTGCTTTAAGGGTCTCCTTGCCGAGCCTTGTCTTCTTGCTTCCCAGGGATTGATTAAACGTCGATGCAATCCTCTTCGTAATTATGGGAGGAAGGCTCGGGTAGGGGATTCCATATCGTGACCTCTCGAGGGGTTTGGGGACCCTATTTCGAGGCTTCGTCACTCTGATGGGCTTCTTCAACCTGGATGGCAGAGTTCGGAATGCGCCACGTTGCAGATCGTCAAAGTCGTCGAGTTGCTCGTCCGGATGAGCAGCTAAGGGAGAAGATTCCCTAGGGTTGATAAAAGGAATGTTGAGAACGAAAGGCGAAAGAGTGCTAGTGTCGAGATGATGGTTTTGTTGCAAATCACTGTACCGCCTCTTGCGGCGATCTATGTTCTCGAATATCGCCTGCCTCAAGTTTTCAGTATCACTGCTGCAAAGCCGTCAACTCCATTCCACCCAAGATTTCGACATAATACTGACCCAAGATCTGACCCTTCTCCAAGATTTCCCAATTCATCTGCATCCATGTCCACGTCCAACAATTTGTCGGCCGTGCTCTCATCCATTACAGACTGTGATATATCGTTCAGGCCAACCTCGCTGATATTGCCAAAGCGATCGCTTGCGCGGATGCTCCCAAAGCTACCCCTCGAAAGTCTTCCATGCGGCTGTTCACTGATTGCTCGTCTTCCAATCTCTATTGATCTCCCGGTTTGCTCCACCTCTTCCAGAGGCATGGAGAGCCGTGGCGGAGCCTCTGAGAAGCTGTCGTCTTCAACCACTCCTTCATCAATAGCAATTGAGAATCTCGGTTGCGGCAAGTCCAGTCCATCATCAAAATCTTCGGTTGGGATTTGGTCGGGCTTGTTCGACTGAGGTTGTGCTGGAAGAGCCGATGGCCTGCTAGGTTGATTGTTTTGGGCCAAGACTAGTATGACCAAGACATTAGTATGATCTTTAAGCGCGACAACCTGATATACGTACTCCTGCTTAGTTGTCTCAATGCGTCTCTGGGTGTCTCGCGCTGTAGTCGTCCGCTCTTGCGCCTATCGCGCCCAGGTGTGGCCCTTCGTTGCTGCAATGCCCTTATAGCATGCGGAGTGGTAGGGTTACTCCTGTCGCCCCGAGTAGGTTGCAACGGTAGACGGGTGTTTGGTGTACGCGATGGATTAGAAGGATGTGCGGGAACACGGCCATGAGAGAGAGGTGCTCCAATGCTTGAAACGCGCCTCCGCGGCGTTGAGGGCTTTCGTATCATTTCAGCCAATTGCCGTAGCTAGACAGCACGCTTTATCAGCAAAAATCCTTGATAATGCCATGCAATACCTACAGTTGCGTGTGGTGTTGGTTTCGGGGCCATGAGGCTGGGTCTACCAGCGACGGAATTGCGGGGCGTGACCCGCGACGATTTGGAGGGAACAGAGAGCTCTCTCTCAGTACCCGCGTCGATCCAAACATTTTCTTTGAGCCGAGTGTCTCCATCGTCCATCTTGCCGATATTCTGAAGACCAAAGTGGTCGACAAATTCTCGTTCAAATGAGCTGTCTCGAATGAGACCATTTGTAAACAGATGACGGACTTTTGCCAAGCCGGCAGTAAGCGCGCTCGTTGAAGCTAAATTAGTCTTCGCTCGGTTTAATAGGGAAATATCGAATTAGAAATTGACTCCTTGAAATCATCTGTACTTTAGTTCACAACCTTCGATATGATGGTCATCAAGCATTGAGACAAGCCTCTCATATATGTTCTCGTCGATCCTCGAGTCTATCATGTCTAATTCGTCAGGGTCTTCTTTGAGCCCATCGCCCGGGAAACCTAATAGTCCTCAACCAGATTTACCTCACAAAATCGGAAAGCGGAAACGGCCAGTTGACGAAGAAGACCACAAGAATGTAGTCAAAAAGCCAGTTCAGCGAAAGAAGACCAAAAATGCGAAGCCAGATGAGGATGAGAATTTAGATCTGGAACGAGGACTAAATCTAGCAATTGGAAAGTTGGAGAGTCGATTACTGGCAGACTACATCGCCCAACGGACCAAGCGCTTCTCACCAGAACTTAGTCTCGTCGAACTCGAGGACAGGCATATACCAGGTACTTCTGGCATATTCATCTCGGGCAAGCTACGATTCTAGTTGAATACTGATTTCCTATGTAGGAAACGCATTCCAAGATACTAGTACCTGGAAACGACCGAGGATGCTGCAAGATATGCCGGACTTCCTCGACCACTACAGCTCAAGACCTAGTGGGAATAAATCTCTGTCCTCAGCCTCTAAACAAAATGGAAGTCCCCACACCCTAGTCATTACTTCAGCAGGTCTCCGTGCTGCCGACATTACCAGGTATGTTGACTCACCTGAACAACTAAAAAGTTTGAGTTGACGCATTCTAGGGCTTTGCGGACCTTCCAAACCAAGGAAGCTGTGGTGGCTAAGCTCTTTGCAAAGCACATCAAGTTGAAAGACGCCATAATATACGTCAAGAAGACGAGGTGGGTTTCATGCAATTTTGCACACTGCTTCCTTGACCAGTTTGGTGCTAATTGAAGTAGAATTGGAATAGGTATCGGGACTCCCTCTCGAATTGTAGATCTTCTCGAAGCAGGTATGTTTTGGCCATCCTGCGTATCACGTTGCATGCTTATGCTGTGGACGATGATGCTGACCAGAGTAGGCGCTTTATCGGTCACAGAGCTAGAGCGAGTGCTGATTGATGCTACGCACATTGATCAGAAGAAGAGGGGAATCTTCGACATGCGAGAGACCCAAGAACCTCTGATGCTGCTATTGAACGAGCCTGAGCTGAAAAGTCGGTATGGTAGTGAAAAGGGGAACGTTCAGCTCATGCTGTATTGATCGGTGGCATTGAATGCATGATTTATTCATCAATTGTGTTCAATTGCAACTTGCTTCGAAGAGGCCATCGAAATAAGAATTGCACACCATGCTCAAGGAGTGTAGGAAACACAGCCTTGCACCTTAGAATGGACTAATGATATGAAGACGAACCCGTATGGAGAGAAAGTAGTGTGATTTTCCTTGACATTTCGCCCTTGAAACTTGGTGTTTACTAAAGGCCGGTTCTGCCTTCCTCTTTCGACGCATTCGCACGAAAATATGCAACCACGCTAGCGACCCAGCACGTTTCCTTCTCAACAACACTCCACACTACTCCACTCCATTACACCGCATCCTACCCTTAGTCATTCACCTGAGTCTGCACTCGTCCTCGATAGTCTCCTCCCATCGTCAAGTCAATTTCCTCGCAACACACCACACTGCGTCAAATCTAAGCCCTCCACTTCAACCCTCGTCAGTCGTTACCGCTCACCTCGCTCGCGTCACAACAGCAGGGCGCTAACAACTACTTTCGACGCGTCTTTGCGTGCCACAATGAAGTGGCAGGCAGTAATTGTGGGCCTTGGCTGGCTGCACAAGGTCACTGGCTTGGACGACTTGGATTCTCCGGGCCTGTACACTGGCACTGGCTTTATTAACTTAGAGTCTCCAGGTGAGCTTGGCCAACACACCTCTAGACAGAAACAAACATATGCTAACCTCCACTGAAGAATGCGTGCCCAAGTGTTGGGAGAACTCGAAGTACGTCAGCTACTGTGTCGAGGACAACGGGAGAGAGTGTCTTTGCAAGGATGCCCAATTCCAGAACGTGCGTGTATCAGTCCTAGCACCTCATCATCTGCTGGTGACTGACAATCTTCTAGGTTGTCCTCCAATGTCTCTACTCCCAATGCCCGACTACGCAATTTGGCTCTGCCCTGCATCACGCTCTTTCGCAGTGCTCAGATCTGGGGATCGATGCTACTGAAGTCTTACCTCCTCTCATACGCCACCAAGGCCTTCGCAAGCGTGGAAGTCAACCCATTGCCTCTGTCTCTGCACACGTCGTCGGACACTATGTCTCCGCGTCAGCGGTTCACTCACTAGCCCGTCGTTCAGTAGGTGTTTCTGCATTCGTCAGCGCCCGTCCAACTCGCAGCGTGGTTCGTCTTCCTACACAAGCCACAAACACACCCAACGCCCCATTCTCTGTATCAGCCTCTTCTGCAGAGCCATCGAGCGGTGCGGTCATCACCAGTGCCAGTGTACTGTTGCCCACGGAAGCATATTGAAGGATCTTGGACTAGACGAAGTGATCGTGATGAGGGACATCAACACCCTTCCCTTACCCCAAAGTCGAGTTCTCTCTACGCTTCTTTCGGACCTCATAGGATTAACAAATCACATTCTACACCAGAATTCTCAGCGTCCAACACCTTCCCCATGCTTCAGTGTGGAAGGATATTCGAGAAGGCTGTCGGCGGCTCACATTTTTCACTCATCCTACATTCTACATGCAATTACATCGCTCAGGGAGCAATTCATCTTCGGCATCCACTTCTCTGTACTGGCTACATGGCTTCAACTTCAAAGGCACGGTATTCGGGTCCGCCTTCATGTACACCAAGTTGGCAGCATATCATAATCCCGACTTTATAGACTTTAATACTTAATAGATGGCGTTCTTCCACTGAGTTTCTTATCCCGTTCTCTCAAACAAGCAGCTAATCATGACAACCTGCAATGACGAAGAGGCGTGCTCCCGAAAGGACCACAACACGCATCGTCCATCTGATTTCTGATTTCTGCGCGGCATGGCCCAAATTACCTCGCTCCTCTGAGTGCTAGTCATAGTTGAAGTTCCTGCTGAAGAGTACAGAAAGTTCGGAAACACGATTAACGCAACTCAAGGATGGTTTTGCCTTGGCAACATACTCCATCCGCCCAGCTATGTGTATGCTTAGGCCAAATTCGGATATTCTTGTAAGTGGTCGGGATGTCTTGATGAGACAGCCCCCTGACGTAAGTCTGCACGCTGGCTTTGAAACATTGTTTTTGGCTTCCTGTGCTACCCGGCGAGTCTGATTAGAAGGCATTGTAATTTGGAGGGAAGATTCTTCTGGAATTTGATGATAGAGAATATTGGAGATGTTGGCATATGGCCTAGCGCCTTGGCATATCGCTAGATAGCTCCCACAGCATAGAGCCTTCTGAATGAACAACTTGCACCCATTCAGGATTCCAACAGGAGATCGACACTCAATTAGAGTTACTCTACCTTGCCTAAGGCAGGCCGGGCTATGGAAACTCCAATGTATACCAAGAGGCATATAGACCTACCGTACGAGAGGTTTCTCATTCGGGCAAGCCCCCCTGTGCGAGATAAATTGTTCGGAATTTGAAATCATCAGACCTATACAAAGAGCTATCGCACCCAAATCGAAGTAAAAGTCTTGACGGTCACAACAACCAGCCAGCATCGAGGTCCTCGTTTGTCACTAGATCAGTGTCACAACATTCCGATTTTTCTCACTGTCATCCATTTGTAAGTCTCTATATGTATACTCTCAGCATCGAGAGCTTCGATCCAGTTGTCGGCAATGGCACACAGATCAGCAAAGCCACCGACACTGCCTATACTTTGCATGTCGCCGTTGATACCAGCACTGTTCATCCTTTACTTATCGCTGGCGAGCCTATCTTCTTACACTTAATAAGGCGCGCTTCTCCAAAAATGCGAATAAAGATGTCCGCGATTAGAAAATCGATTCATCGAGCGAAGCGAACAACCTTGAACTGACAGCAAGCGAAAGGCCATTGCCATGACACAAGTCCAGCAAGCAATACTCGGCCACGACTTCACCCATGGAGTCCTTGACGTTATCATCATCTCTAAACGGCGTGTCCATTCAACGGTGCCTGAGTTGACAATGGATGCCGTCGATCTATGGGATTTCCTTGCGCGTGTCAAATTTCGAAGACGAGCAGGTTCGAAGACCGTCCTGGAATCCGTCGCTATAGGTGATAGCAGGGACTAGCCGTCAGCACTCCAGTGATTCTACAAGAAGTAGCAGCATGGCTGCCCATGTTGTAGGGACAAGGCACCTCGCCAGGTTCTCCACCGATCCTGCAGTCCACGCCTACAATCCAAAAAATTCTTTGGCTCACTTTTGCTTAACGAATGGCGTTTCTAAGACCTCTGCCACAAAAATGTTCTTCTAAGCACACATGCGTACTCATAAAATATGAAGTATGAGGACGACAAAGCCATGCCATCGTTTTGATCCTTCCATCGTGCCGTCATCCACAAATTCATAAACTTACTTTACCAATTTTAAGATCGCTGTTCACAACGAGCTCTCACCTAAGAGATATCCTGTCGAGAATTTCGGCATTTCATTCGTCTACCAGTCTGAACTTTCTCTCATGAAGCACATGACGAGACTTCATCAACTTCATAGCACAGAATCAATTGCCACCTTGCCATACAAGACCATGCCTAAGGAACCCCTGGCTAGGGTCCGCGAGAATACCCAGTTGAAGATTGAGCAAATCGAACTACCAGCGCCGAGGTCGATTCTCTACGTCTGAGTGTCCACAAGCTTCACAAAATGGCAGATACGAATGTCAGAAATAGGTCGTATGGACGCCGTCGATGTCGATGTTTGCTCCACGTCAAAACCCTGTCAAAATTTGCGTTATGACGACGACGCATGAGAAGGGCAGATATTTCCATTATTATCTCATAAAAACACGCGTCAAAAGCGAAGGAAGCCCGATCCTTGCTTGGAAGGAGAGTAAGAGCGAGCACGCTGACGAGATGAAAATCGGCTGCATCAAGGCTCTCGATTGTAGAAGTGTGAGAATCGAAGACGTCGAGAATCATCACGTTTTTCACTTGACAAGAACTTTGCATTCGATGAGACTTTTGCTACCTTTGCCACGCGCTTCATTCTTGCCAATACTAGGTGGAATCAACATCAACCCAGAGTGTATGGCAGGTAGCTTAGAGACGATTGAGGATGGGAAAGTAGATGCATTCTACCCTACTGTATACACCAACTTTTGACCACTGACTCTGTTTTCCCTTAGTGCTTGCAGGCCATCTAACATCCCCCCGAGCCCTCCTTTCCCAACGCTAGGCGTATGGACCTTGAGTTCTCCTTCAGCCAAGAGCTTTTCTGTTAGGTTCCAGAAAATCACAGCAATTTCTAGGGCCTCTTCATTGCCCGGAATCTCCTTGGGTCCAAACTTCAAGTCTTCACCCAACGCAGTATACGCAATGGTAGATCCGCTCTCGACGTTTTTACGTGGGAATTCTATGGGCAGCTCAGTATTTGCAACCACTCGTTGACGATAGTGCATCTGCACATATGGCGATAGATGGACCTTCGAAGATAGTACTAAAGGCGTTCTCGAGATTGTTCGTTGTATGTTCGCGAATCTCCTCTCCGCAATTGGGCTCCTTATAATCCAACCACGCATCGGCGCCAAGTTTCTTTACAGGGTCGAAGTTTTGGTGTGAACAAGTAGTCACAACATTAAGGCCAGATCTACCAATGGATTGTTAACAAAAGCCCATGCAGACGATGAATGCAGTACATGTAATTTTGTAAAATGAATTGCCAGAACTCCAGTAGCCACAAAATTTAACATTTAGAACATAGAAGAAAATTATGATATTGTGGTCGACCACCAGTATTTGGCTTGAATTCCATTTTGCAGTGTCAACGAGAGAAAAGGTCACAGAGTGCACGTACCGTGGAACCAACGTAGACGAGTACGGGGGGGTTCTTTGCGGCAGGCTCTGAGGGCAACGGCAACGTCATGGACTGATACAGACCCTGGCCGACAGTCGTGATACGACGCCGAGTGTTGCAGCTTCTTCGAATGTTATTTGCTCAGATATGATAGTCTGCAAGTCGCCCTTGGCTAGATCCGATCACCCTTCTTGAAAGACTTCTAGACATCCTTCCCAACCTCCTCCACTATTCCAGCATAATCGCAACCCACCAATGCATCTTTCGTTGGGCGCTTGTCGATGTGCTTCCAGTCAGTGGGATTCAAAGCCACCGCAGAGGTTCTGATAAGGACATAATCGCTACGAAGATGCGATATGGGAAAGTCTTCAACAAGTCTGGCATCCCTTGCACCCTGAAGCATCTGCGAAGGCATTGCTAGGCAAAATCAGACGTATTGTTCTTATTGTTGGGTTGCAAGTGCGACAAAATGATCTGTGCTATTACAGCTATCTGATCGCAGGTGCAGGAAGGTTTGCCTAGGTGCTTTTTCAGGAAAGGTAAGTAAACAACAGAAGGATTCGAATTGATAAGGCGGCTAGTAAAGGTAAAAATGGGTCACCCCTGAACCGTCCACTCGTAGGGTTGAAGCCCGTAGAAAGCGGGTTCTAGGGCCCCATTTCATTGCCTCCTTTCGCTGGCGTGAGACTAATATTTTAGTTCCGGCAGCTAGCACTACCGGCCAATCAGTAACTGCCCCCTAACTTTTAAGGCCGGATTTTTTTTGTTTTACGCCTACTCCGGAAACCTTATATTTAAAAAAAAATAACCTTCGCGTCTATATTAAAAATCAATAAAAATAATTATCTACGATCGTACGTAGACCCTAAATATATTATTATTTTATATTTAAAATAAATTAATTTTTATACTCCCGAAGATATTTTATAATTTTATAATTATATATAATTACCTCTATAGTAGATAAGGTATTAACTTTCGTATTATATATAAATTTTATTCGTTTTTTCCGTCCTAATTTAATATATTATTTATAATAATATTATTTATTATCGATATAATATAATTACTTTTATTCTTTTTATTTTTATTTTTTAAGAATTTCCTTTTTTACCTCCGAGTATTTTAATTAATTCTTTAAATATATAAGATTTAATAATAAAAAGGAGGGTTATTCTCTAAAATAAATATATATATTAAATTTATTATCTTATTCTACCTTAACGATTTTATTTAAAAAAAATTTACTATCTCCTTTTTTTTCCGATATTATTAAATCTCTTTCTTTTTTTATTATCGTTATTTTCTCTCTCTCCCTCGACGTTTTCTATAGTATCTAGTTTTACCGCCGATATAAATATATATTTTAAAAATACGCTTAATATATCGGGTATCTCGATAGAGTCTAATAATTTATTTAATAATAATTCCGAGTCTATTAATAACTCGGCTAGGTTATTAAATATATATAATATTTTAAATAAGTTATTTAATAATAATTTTATATATAAATTCTTCTAGTTAAATCATAGGACTAAAAGAGATAAGTTTATTATTATAAAAATATAAAAAAAAGATATTATTTAGCGGCTTTTATATTCTTATATTATTAATAAATCGAAGATATATAATATAATAATAAAGAATAATATTATTATATATATTATTAAATTATTTTATAAAAAGGCGAGGCCGGTTTAAATTAAGATAATCTATAATATAATATACTAGAAATAATTAATAATTTTAACGGCGAAGACTAGAGTAGATAAAAACTTAATATTCGAGGTTATACTATTTCTAGATATAAAGAAACCTAATATTACTTTAGTTATTATACCGTTAAAGATTATCTAGTAATAATAATTAAAAAAAATCGATATAATATTAAAAATAAAGACCGTTATTTATAATAAAGATTATAATAACCTAGATATACGGATAAAGATTATTATTAGTTATTTTATTTATAATATTTTCCGTTTACTTTTATTTATAAGAAAGAGAAATTAATTATAATCTAGTTTTTATCGATCTGTAATTAATTTTAAATAAAAAGTTCTATAAGAATATTATTATAACGGATTTATTTTATAAGTATCTTATATTTTTTATTATTAATAAGATTTATTACGTCGAGAACTAGAAGATTTTTCGGCCTAAATATATAGAGTTAATTATATTAAGAGTTTATTTACCTCGGATTTTATATTTTAAAGTTACCGTAACTCTAGTTATTAATAAAATAAAATAAATTTAAATCGTTATAAACTTTAATCCTAATAACGTATTAATTAGAATATATAATAATCGCGCTAAGATTTCTATTTACGTTTTATTTATAAAAAGGATATTAAATTTTTTTAAAAACCTTCGACGATTCTTTCTTTTTTAGGAGGATATTTAAGGTATAATTTATATCTTTAAAATAATATTTTATTTCGATAATATTCGAATCTTTATCGCGTTTATTCGAATAATATATAAATTTTAAATACCCGAATTTAGTTATCCGTTAGGTATAGAGTATTAAATTTAAATATATTTCGTAACTATATTAAACCCCGATAAATAGCGAGTATCTAAAGAGTTCGAGAAAATAAATAATTATATCGAATTTTTTTCGTCTTTAAATATTCGATTCCTCGTAATTATTAAAGACTACGGTATAAATATAAATAATTTAAATATTATTATTATAATCTAGTATAAAATGCCGGAATATTTAAACTCGTTTATTTAAAGAAAAGGTTAAATTAATTAAAATAAATAACGTTAAGGGCGTTTCTTCTTTATCGTTAATAAATATATAAATAAGATATAGTTACCTCTAAAAAATATTATGAAGAATAAATATATATATAAATAAAGAAATGATCTTTAAATAAATTATCTCCTCAATAATTAAACCGATTCTAAAGCCGAAATCTAGGCGATAAAGGAGTTAAATATATCGAAGAAAGGTATATAAAAGAGATTCATCTAATAACGCGCTATAATATAATTTATTAATAATAATAAATATTATCGCCTAGTAGAGCTTAAATATTATAATAATATTATATATAAAAACGGTCTTTATAGTCGCCCGAGAGAATATTACTCTTTATATAACGAGTCTAGTTTTATTCCGTCTTTTTGACCGGATCTACTACTTAAAAAGAGGAATAATTTATTCGAGATTTAAATAACGAAGAAATTAGAGATATAAAAGTATAAAAAAATTATAATATTAATTTAAAAATCTATTATATTATACCTAAACTCGATAATTATATTAAATATTATTATTAATTTTTTTTCAAATATCTTTATTATATTATAAACGAGTTTAGTCTTTATATTTTTTATTATTATTAGGCCGAGTTAGATCTATATAAGAATAAAGTCTTTAAGATTTATTAATTTATTATAATTAATAACGACGCGGGTAGCGAGCTATATATTATAAATTAAAAGAGAATTAATAAATATAATATTTTTAGGCGGAAGATTTAACTGTTTTTATAATCTTTATTTATTTTTATTAATACCGAATAAATTATTATAAAAACTCTAAAGGAGAGATTTAAAAAATATATTATTTTCGAGATTAAATATAGGCGGTTTCCTCCGGCTAAAAAACCTTTAAAGTTTTTAAAAAAAAACCTCGTTTTAAATTTAACTCTTTTTATAAATAAACTTTTTATAAATCGAAGACTTTTTATAGGCGGAGGATTTATAACCCGAATAAAACTCGTTCGAGAGAGTATTTTAAAGTATTTAATCTCGCGTAACGAATTCTTAATTTAATATATTTAATTTAATCTCGATCGATAGTATATTTAAATCGTTAATTAATATATAATCTTATTTAGAGAATTCTTAGGCTTAAGTAATACCGAATATTAAAAATAATAAATAAATTATAAATTTATTCTTATTTTAATCTAGAGATCTAAAGTTATAATTATTAAAGAAGAGAGACGTTAATATCCGAGTTTACTCGAGAGTATTAATAGTATTAAAATTTTTAAAAGAGAATATTATATAGGAGTTTAAAATACCTAAAAAACTAGTATTAATATAAAATTAAATAAAAGAGTTAAAAAGAAAATAATATAAAATATAAAATATATTAAATTAAATCTTCTAACGCGGCCTCGATTATTTTATATATAAACTTTTATAATAAATTATTAATTACGAGTATATTATCTTTATTTTAAATATTATTATCTATAGAGAGACTATTTATTATTCTTTCGTTATATTTAAAGATATTATCGCTAAGACTTCTATAACTACTACCGATTAAATTAATAATCGTATATATAGAAAAGGCCTCTTTATCTATAATTATATAATTACTTTATAATAGATTTAATAATATAATTTAAATATTCTTTAATATATTCTTAGTTAGATATTCTTTTAAATAAATTCTACTAAACTACGACTCTAATATCTATTTTAATTATAATATATATAAAATAATTAATATAATCTACCGAAGAAGGTCGGTTATTAGTTTAATAAAATTTATTCGATCTCTTCGTATAATTATAATAAACTTATTTAAGAATTTAACGAGGTAATTAATCTCGAATATTTTATTATAAATTCTTTAAAGATTTATTAAATTATTAATTAATATTACTTTTTATAGACTTAGTTCGGTAGTATTACTATTATAAAGATATATAAACTGAAAAAGTTTTAAACTATAATTAAATATCTAGCCCTTTTTAGCCTAAAATATAATATAAACCTCCCGTAATATTCATTATAATAATCTAATATCGGCGAATTTAATAGTATAGCGGAGTATAAAATATATATCTATATAACGAATAAAATACTAGTAGTTATATTATTTTTTATTAACGGGAGGGGGTAAATTAAAATTATCGAAACCTAAAGTATTTATAAAGTCTATAATAATATAAAAATAATTTTTAAAAATAGGAGTATTCCGCCTATATAATTAAGTCTTAATATATTTTTTTAAAATAAAGTCTTTATTAATATAATAAAATAATAACCCGAGAATCTTTAAATAATAAAAATATATTAGAAGATCTTTAAACTTCTTAAAATTTAATAGAATATCAACGTTATACCGATCCTACGTATCTACTATATATTATAAAATTAATAAATTTTACGGCGAATTACCTCCCTAATAAATCTTATAAATAAATTTTAATATATTTAATTTTAAATACTAAAGTCCTAGCCTAGGAATTATTTATTCTTTTTTATTATATATGTCTCGCGTTATTAGTTTTCGTATATTTTAAATAAATAAGATTCTCTATATAATTTTAAAGTCCCCGTAATAAGGTATTAATATATAGGACTATTATTAATTATCGGGAGCTAGATTATATTACTTTTTTTATAGTTCGCTTATATATTTATATTTCTCTTATTCGTACCCTTATTCTCGAAGACGGGTCTATATAAATAGTAGCGAGTAAAATTAATAATAATCTTTTTTACTTTAAATATTATATTAAAATATTATATTTTTTAAAAGAATTTTTTATCGAAAGTACCTAATTATCCTATTTTAATTATAAAGTATATAGTATATTACCGTACCTATTTTATATTAGGACGAATATAATTATCTTAGATTAATAAATATATTTTATAAAAGAAATAAAACTCCGATATTTTCTAGATAATATTAATTATATATAATTAAATATAAAATCTTTATATTAATTAATATAAATTAATAGGAGGTATATACTATCTAATACTTAATATATTATTCGTTAATATAATAAATTTCTTCCTCTAGCCTAGTCGTTCTCCGTATTTATACTCTATAAAATTATAATTATTATACGCGTTAAGTCTAGTATTATAAGGGTTAAAGATATGGATTTAAATTTCTACTATAACCATTATATTCTCTATGTATTTATATATTATAGAATACGATATATAAAGCCTAATTATAGATAGTATATTAACTACCCTTTTCTTAATACTACTATTAATAAAATATATACCGAATAATTTTAATAAACTATTATATTTATTTCTTTATATCGAGAATATAAATATTATTATCTAAATAACCTAGCGCGGGCTAAAATCTATAGGAGTATATTTATTTTAATATAAAAATTATAATAATATATTTAAAAAGTATAATAAATAGGGCGCGTTTTTTTTAATATCCCGTTAAAGAGGTTTAATAAATATTAAGGATTTAAAATTAAAAGACTTTATTATTTTAAGGAATTGAAATACCTCTATATTAAGAAATTTCCTTAAATACTTTAATTTTATATATAAAATATAAATTATTTAACTATATCCGTCGGCTTTAAATATTTAATTTAATTTTTTATTATTTAAAGCTAGGTACTTCTTTTTATTTATAAATATATCTTTATATATAAATCTTTTAAATTAAAATTAAAATTTCTAAAACTTTTTTATTTAATTATCTTTCGATTAACTATTTTAAATATAAATAATTAAAAGATCCGTTATTTTTTAACTCCTTTTTTTTATATTTTTATAAATTAATTATACTTTTTAAATTCGGGTATAAGGGCTTTATTTATAATTTTTCCGAGGTCGCCGTCTCTATTATTTTAATAAGGAAGGATAAGAAGTAAATAATAAAAAAGAGTAGGAAATAATTAATATTTCGAACTCGGAGGATAATAATAAAAGAGGAGAGGAGAGATATCGCGAGTTTAAAGAAAATAAGAGTTATATATAATAAAGAGGAGGGAATAGTTATAACGAGTTAAAAAGAGAGGAAAAGTTTAAATTCGAGAGTATTATAATAGAATAAAGATTTATATTTAATTATTCGATAGAGTAAATAAAAATATAGGATAAAAAGAAATTAAGAGAAAGTATTAATTAAATATATTTAATTAATTATAATCTAGGTTCTATTTACGCTAGTTTTATTAATCTCGATTATTATTATTATTATTAATTTAGTTATTACGAATTAATTATTTTTCTCGCTTAAAATAAACTACGTTTAATATATTTAGGAAAATACTAAAGTAACGAATAAACTAGTTTAAATAAAGGTAATTTTAAAATTATAAAATAATTAAAAAAGCGATCTTTTAAATAGGGGTTTATATTTATCGTCTTATTTAAAATATTATTTAAACTACGAGACCGTTAATATTAAAACTTTATATTAACTAAATTTAAATTATTAAAAACGGAAACGATTTTTAAATTAAATATACTTTTAATCCTCGTAATATTTATAAATCTATCCGATATATTATCGGTACTTTTTCCATATTAATAATTAAGAAAAAATAGGAGTTTATTACTCCTAAATATTAAATAGTCTTCGATATTTTATAATTATTATTTAATATTATCGTTATAATCTTTAAAATAAAGAAAAGTGTTACGACTATATTATACTTACTATACTAGGTTAGTTCCTTGGTAGCGAAGGCTACTAATTATCTTTATTTATTTAAAACGAATACTTAACTAATTAATTAATTATTACTACTAAATATATACTATAACTTTATTAATTAGTAGTAACGGTATTAACGTCCTATTAAGTACTATATTCTACTAGATAAACGTCTCGATCTACTAGTTACTACGTTATAGCAGTACTAGTTCGTCGAACTAGAATTATTCGATAGCGTTTATTATCCGTACCTTATCTCTTCTACTAGTTTATATCGGTAGAATAGAATATACTTTTTCGTTAAAATAGAATACTACCTCCTTCTTCTTTACCGAAGTATCTAGTTTAATAACCCTACTATACCGAGGTCTACTACGCTAGTATTTAAGATAGAAATACTATACTTTAAGGTATTATACCTAGTTATTTAATACAGTTATTAAAGACTTCCGCTACGAGGAACCAGCCTACGAAAGTAGGTATTACTATAACTACGTCTTCGGCCTTAATGAATCTATTATATAATTCGTTTATATAGAATACTACCTCTATACCTTCTTTAGTAAAATCCGTTAAGAACTAAATTTACTAGAAATAGAGAAACGGGGCTATCGAACGAAAATACTTTAATAGAAATCTTATATTAAATCTTATTATCTTCTATACTAGTACTCCGTACTAGTTTATTATATTACTATTTATAGAGCCTATATATAGTTATTTCTATTATTTTCTATAGGAGTATTAAATATTTTATCTTTAAAGTTAGAAAGAATTATTAATTTATTAAACTCTTAACTTTCTTACTTCCGTAAAATTATTACCGTAGCGTCTAATAATATCGCTAGCCGTAATACCGTAGTTTTAGTATTCTAGCTCGACGAATTTATATAATCGGGCTACGCTTTCGCCGGCGAGGTCGACGATATTACTCGTTATATTATTATTTATTTTATTCGGCGGAATTTCCGGCCTACTCAGCCCCTTCGTAGTTTTAATCCTCGAGAATAACGAGTATAATTAAGATCTATTAAGGCACCGAGCTAGTTAAGCGATTAGGCTATTAATATTATTACTTTTTATACCGCTATAATATATTTCTAAACTAGTATTTAAGCGACCCGATAATTTCTTAAGATACCGGCGTTAATTAAAAATATACCTCCTTCGTCCCCGCCGAGTTTTAAATAAGGACCTTCTTCGTTATTACCGAATATATCGTTATTAGGTTATTCTACTAGATAGACTTTTATAAAAGAAGTAATTTATTAAAGACCCCTCGGATTTAATTAACGACTGTAGTAATTTTTAATTATAGCGAATATAGGCTTTAATAAAATATAATTTATAAAACTTCGTAATTTTATTATAAATTTTATAATAGTACCTCTAATAGGCCTTTTTAGATTATTAAGACCGTAGGGCCTATAAGGCCCTTAAAGCGATAATATTATTTCTACTATATCGAAGTAAAATACGGTTAACCTCGGATTCTTCGACTTTATATATAATAATAAGTCTACTAGTATAGGGTCTAGCCTCGAGTATACTAGTAAAGATATTTATTTCCGCGATATATATTTTTTTATCGAGCGAGTTAAGGACCTAATAATTATTAAAAGTACTATTATATATAAAAATCTTTGGATTTACTTCCGCGGTACTATTTTAAAATAATATACCACTAAGCTTTTAGACGCTAAAAAGAGACTATCGAAATATAACGTTATTAATACTAATATTACGGAATAGACCTAGTTATTAACGGGAAGATTTAAGGAGTTATTAAATATAATTATCGATATTATCTTTAAGGAACGTTACTCTATAAAAGATATTAATAACCGTTATAAACTACGTAAATATATATAGAAGATTTTAAGGTCTATTAAAGATACGGGAATATCGTTATTATAGAATTAGTTTAATATTATTTATAACGAAATTAACTTTAAACTACGGCGTGATATTAAGAGGCCCGATAATAATACTATTATTAATAACTTTCTAACGAGCCTCGATAATTATAAATATAAATAGTGGGCTCTAGTATCCCGAAAGTCGGAAAGATATAATCGATCGGTTCCGCCGAACCGTAATAATAATAATAATAACTACGGACAGTATTAGCCTTAATATTATAGTTAATATTAAAACTTTTAGAATATTCGTTAATCTTTTATTCTTTACCGTCCTACCGAAGGCTTTAGATCTTTATATAGCGGTATACCTCTTTATAAAAATAATAATACTTCCTACGGAAGTAACTTATAAAGGCCTTTTTCGTTATCTTCTTCTTAGAAAAATATTAACTTATAATAATAATAGAACTCTAACCATTTACCGCCTCCCGGAAAGTAACTATAAATAATAAACGGAAATTTAAATTTATTACCTAGTTAGAAGATATTCCCTCCTAGGAACTAAAACTAAGGCTCTAGAGTAAGAAAAGATTTTAATAAAAATTCTTTTAAGAAGCCCTTTTTAACCTAAAGAGTTTACTATATTAAAGACTAAGAAGCTACTAAAGATATCGGTTATAACGAAAATTAATTTATAGAAACTTTCCGCTAGACTAAAAGCCTTTATAATAAAAGTTAAAATAGTTATTATAATAGTTAAGAAGATACTTTTTATTAAGGTACGACGTAGGCTAGTAAATATATTAATAACACCGTCGATTTAGAGGAATATTATAACGAGACGGTTAATAGTCTTTTTATCGGCTAAGAGTTTATTATTAAAGTAACTAATATTATTAATAAAATAGTTTACCGCTTATATAACTAGCTCTTCTCTTCTAATAATAAACTATATAAATATATTCGATAATACCGATTTTCGATTATAATAATTTATCTTATTTCCGCTTTAACGAATTCCGCTTTATTAAATTCCGCTTTATTAAACTCCGCTCCGTTAAATATTACTTTCTCGGCGAAATAGGTTATTAAGTCCACCTTTATTAATAAACCTACCCGCGGCTATATATTCCGTAGTTACCGCTATATTATTATCGAGGTCTCCGTAGAACTAGACGGTTAACTCTACGAATTCTACTTCGATATTAGATATACTATAAACCTTATAGACTAGTAGTTCCTTACGAAAATTATAGAACTAGGCCTACATCGGTAAAGCGGGAGACCGCACGAGAAGAGTCGAGGTACTAAATACGCATTTTACCGGCTTCAGGCGGAAAAATAACGAAAAGACAACGTTCAAAAAAAAAAAAAAAAAAAAAATTTTTTTTAATAAAAAACCTAAAAATAGTAACTTCGGATTTAAGATTTTAAATCCGTGA